>Ga0209777_10004242_pt1 | contig 17084 bp, 16 predicted proteins | sample FrelakmetHBP12HB_FD_187147 | JGI IMG/M metagenome (GOLD analysis project Ga0209777, IMG submission 187147) | Freshwater lake sediment microbial communities from the University of Notre Dame, USA, for methane emissions studies -HBP12 HB (SPAdes)... | ecosystem: Environmental > Aquatic >...
AACAGCTGGCATGCATGATGGTGGGGCGGGATGTTTTTCTGCAAATCAAGAAACCTAAAATGAAACGCGGCAAAATGCGCATGCAGATTAAGAACCTCTCTTATGTATCCGATACTGGCCGGCAAATGCTAAAAGATGTATCCTTCAATTTATATGAAGGTGAGGTACTGGGAATCGCAGGGGTGGAGGGGAATGGGCAGACTGAACTCGTGGAAGTGCTTACCGGTTTGAAATCTGCTGCAAGCGGTAATGTGATCGTGGAAAATGTGGATGTGGTAAATCACCCACCGCGCTATATACGCCAGAAAGGGGTGGCCCATATTCCTGAGGATCGATTGACCAATGGAGTAGCAGTTAAATCAACCATTAACGATAATTTAATTGTCGACCGATATTTCCAAAAACCATACAAAAAAGGGCTATTCATTGATTATAAAGTGGTGGAAAATAAAAACGAAGAACTGATCAAGGAATTCAGTATTCTTACTCCAAATGGTAAATTACTAGTTAATTCACTTTCAGGTGGGAATATGCAGAAAGTAGTGGTCGCCCGCGAACTCTCTTCCAATCCTTTTGTTTTGATAGCCTCTCAACCAACCCGCGGTATCGATGTGGGCGCCACCGAGTTTATCCAAGAAAAAATAGTGCAAAACCGCACCAATGGCACAGCCATCCTTCTTGTATCCGCTGATCTCACCGAAGTGATGAGCTTGTCTGATCGCATCATCACCCTATATGAAGGCAAAATCACCGGGGTTTTCCCGGATGTGGCCAAGATAAAAGAAAACGAACTGGGTTTATATATGCTGGGCATAAAACACCAATCCTATGAGGAGATGGAGGAATATTTATGAAGAAATTTCTCGAATCCAAAGGATTCCGTGAATTACTTCGCATTGTGTTGGCGATTGCCATTGGTTTAACCCTTGGATTTATTATCACTTTGTTTGTTTCCAAAGAGCCATTGGAAGCCTATAAAACACTCCTAATTGGTCCGTTAACCCAACTGAACCGAATTGGTGACTGGCTGGAGCAATCCATCACTTTAATATTGGTGGGGTTGGCAATAACGATCGTTTTCACCGGGAGCCTGTGGTATATCGGCGTGGAAGGTCAATTAATCCTCGGGGCACTGGCTTCAGGCGTGGTAGCTTTATACCTGCCCGTGCCGCCGTTCTGGCGTATCCTCATCGCGTTCCTGGCAGGGATGTTGGCGGGTTTCCTGTGGGCAGTAGTTCCGGCATTGCTAAAGGCCTATTTGAATGTGAATGAGCTAGTCGCATCCTTAATGTTGAATACCGTGGCGCTCAAGTTATTTGAATTCTTTCTGAAAAACTATATCATGCCGGTGAATGCCAGGTCTGTAAGCTCAGATTTAATTTCTCCACAATATCTATTAACCTCTTTCATCCCTAATTGGCCATTCTTGAGCGGCATCCGTAATCTATGGATACAGCAAACCAGTGTCACTTACATTGTTTACATAGAGATTGCCGCCGTGATTATTGTGTTCTATTTGCTGTACAAAACCCCATTCGGGTATGAATTACGCACGATGGGCTCGAATATCAAGTTTGCCAATTATGGTGGTGTGAATATAAAGCGCACGATGATCCTGGCCATGACCATCAGCGGTATTTTTGCAGGGCTGGCCGGCGTGCATTTGACGTTGGCAATTCATGACAAACTGATAATGGGCATGTCGGCTGGATTGGGATTTGAAGGCATCATCGTTTCAATTTTGGCTGCCAATAATCCCCTGGGCGTACCTTTGGCGGGTCTTCTATATGGTTACCTGAAGACTGGTGCGGATATCATGGAGCGGACGACCGATGTTTCGCGTGAGCTGGTGAGTATCATCCAGGCTCTCGTGATGCTGTTGGTTACAGCGGAACGCCTCTTGCCTGCCATCCAACGCAGAATAGAAGAAAAGCGTGAAGAAAATAATAAACCGAATAAAAAAGGAGAATCCAATGTCATTTGAAACTGTCATCCGCAGTATTTTTAGTGCCTTTTTTATCGCCAGTGTCATACGCATTAGCACGCCGATCATTTTACCGGCCATGGGTGGACTGGTCGCCAACCAGGCCGGAGTGAGCAATATGGCCCTGGAAGGGATCATGAATGTGGGGGCTTTTACCGGGGTTATTGTATCGGCGTTTACAGGCAACGTCTGGCTGGCTTTATTGGCCGGAATCATTGCGGGTGTGTTAGTTGCTTCATTGTTGGCGCTTTTCCACCTACGGTTTAGTACCAACCTGACCCTGGCTGGTTTGGCTATCAACCTCTTCTGTTCGGGCATAACAGTCTTTTTACTCTTTACCCTGACTGGTGATAAAGGTAATTCTGCTTCCCTCGCCAGTCTGGTCGTTCCGAATATTAATATACCCATTATTAAAGACATTCCTTTTCTTGGACAGGTGTTGAGCGGACATCCGCTCTTTACTTATTTGGCCTTTGCCCTTGTTATTGTGGTGTATATCTTTCTTTACCGTACACGCTTTGGCACCCATCTTCGGGCTGTAGGTGAGAATCCGGAAGCTGCCACGACTCTAGGAATCAATGTAACTCTCACCCGTTACGTCGCTCTGGCCATCAGTGGTGTTCTTGCGGCTCTGGGGGGAATGAGCCTTTCCATGGCGTATCTTCAATTTTTTCAAAGCGAAATGGCTGCTGGACGCGGCTGGATTGGAATAGCAGCAGTCTGGCTTGGAAACAGAAAGCCATTGGGAGTCCTTTTAGCTGCATTGCTGTTTGGTTTGGCGGATGCGGTTGCCAACCAACTGGGTTCATTAAAAGTCCCTTCCCAGTTGGTGCAGATGATTCCTTATATCACTACAGTGGCGGCATTGGTTGTATATGCCATTCAGCAGAAACGCAATGTGATTGAGCGCATTAAAAAATACCAGCGTGAAAATCCAGAAGGAACGCCAGCAGAAGCGGTAGCAAAAAAATAGAAGGATTGATGGCTATGGCTGCTCTAGTTGAAAAAAACCTCCGTAATTGCGATACCCTCAGCTTTGAGAATGGTAAAGCTGAGGTCATTGCCAATCAGGATATTCTTGTGAACAGCAATACAATCGTGGCTATCGGAAAGACCGGCAGCCTGCAAGTTCCACCGGATGCCGAAAGTATTGATGCGACCGGTTTGCTGGCTGTGCCGGGCTTCATTAACACCCATGCCCATGTCCCCATGGTGCTTTTCCGCAACCTGGCGGAGGATGTCCGGCCGGATGTTTGGTTTAACGATTACATCTGGCCGATGGAATCTAACCTGACTGAAGAAGATGTGTATTGGGGAATGATGCTGGGTATAGCCGAGATGATTGAAAATGGCGTCACTTGTGTGGCTGACCATTACTTCTATGTTGATCAAATTGCCAAAGCTGTCCAGGAATCTGGGATTCGGGCAAATCTGGTTTGGGCGGTCTTTGGGCATGAAGGTGAGAAAAAGCTGGATCAAACCGTTGAATTTATCCAGCGTTGGCAGGGCGGAGCTGATGGACGTATTACCACATGGCTGGGTCCTCATGCTCCTTATACCACCAGTCCCGAATTCTTGAAATTATCCGTCCAAAAAGCTACCCAGAATAATGTGGGTATTCATATCCATGTCTCGGAGACCTTTGACCAGGTGGAGATGAGTTTAAAGGAATTTGGCATCACGCCTGTGAAAATGCTGAAGGAGACCGGGGTGCTGGACCTCCCCACCATCCTTGCCCATTGTTGTTACCCCCGTGGTGATGATTTTGATCTTCTGCAGGCATCACCGGCGGGAATTGCCCAGGCCCCCCGAACCTACATGAAACACGGGATGGGGCTTGCGCCCATCGATGAATATTTAAAGCGCGGTATTCCATTTGGTTTGGCCACGGATGGGGCCGCCAGCAATAATACGATGGACATTATGGAGCAGATGCGGCTGATGGCATTGTTTGCTAAATATAAAGCCGCCGACCCCACTTTTATGCCCATTGAGCAGGTGGTGGACATCGCTTTTCGCGGCAGCGCCAAAGTGATGAAAATGGAAGGAAAAATTGGCGAGCTTAAACCGGGCATGCTGGCAGATATCACCCTCATCCGGCAGGATGGCGTTCATATGACCCCTCAAGTCAATCCCCTGGCTGCCCTGGTTTACACCGCCCGCGGGTCAGACGTAGATACCGTTTTGTGTAATGGAAAAGTTCTATTGCGCAATAAAAAATTAACGACCATTGATAAAGCAGAAGTCCAGAAGGAAGTGCAAAGCCGGTTAGGTCGTTTGAGCCAGCGCGTTCCTGGCGCTCGGATCGCTTATTATCCCACCTCGAACAAGAAGGAGAAAGATTAATGGCCCAAAAGGTGATCCTGGATGTGGATACCGGTTGTGATGATGCCGTTGCGATGCTGCTGGCAGGCCATCACCCGGCGCTGGAATTTATAGCAGTACTGCCAGTGCACGGCAATGCGCCCTTGGCGGATACTCTGGATAATACCCTGCGGCTTTTATCCGCCGGAAAACTGGAGCATGTGCCGGTTTATATCGGTGCTGAACATCCCCTCATTGGTCCGACCATCGCTGGCAGCGGCGACCAGATTGTAAAAATGCCTTTTCCAGCCTCCTCGATCAAGCCCCAGAAAACACATGCGGTCAATTTTCTAATTGAGTACTATATGAGCGGAGCCGGTCATGACACCATCTACGTACCCCTGGCACCCCTTACCAATCTGGCATTGGCGCTGCGAATAGAACCGCGCTTAAGCCAACATATTCCCCAAATTGTAACCATGGGCGGTGCTTATCTAATGGGGAATACCAATCCTTCGGCAGAATTCAACATCCTGGCTGATCCTGAGGCCGCCCAGATTGTCTACTCCGCCGGCATTCCCATCCGAATGGTTGGGCTGGAAGTTACGGCGATGGCTGATGTCCGACCACAGGATGTGGATACCATTCGCGTGATCCCCACTGCCTGGGCAAAGGCAGCGGCGGAAATCATGGATATTGTTCTCAATATTCAAATGAAAAAATTTAATATGCCTGGTGGATTGATCTATGACGCCTGTGCAGTAGCAGCCGTGATCGAACCGGAAATTCTGGAAACCAAACCCATGCATGTGGATATTGAACTGACGGGTGCCTATACCCGCGGCCGGACTGTAGCAGATGCACGCCCCAGTTGTCCACAACCGGCCAATGTGGATGTAGGGGTGGGTTTTAACCGAGACCGTTTTCTGCAAATCATGCGGGAAGGCTTGGTGTAAACAAATGAAGATTCCTGGAAATATGGCAGTAATTACTTATTTTGAATCAAGTGGCAGCAGTCATACGGATGAGGTTTTACGCCTTGCCTTGGAACGGTTTCGGGCTGGCGGGATTGATAGAATTGTTGTCGCTTCCACTTATGGAGATACAGCCCTAAAAGCAGCCAAAGTTTTTAAAGGCACCGGCGTGCAGCTGATTATTGTCGGTGAGCTGCTGGAGGAAGGTAAATTCCCTGAATCTAAAATCTGCAATCAATTGGAAGCGCAGGGGCATAAAGTCATCTGGGGAACGCATCTGGGAGAGATGAGCATCCTTACTCAGAACCAGTCGGCTGCCCTGATAGCGAACGCTTTCTACCGCCTCAGCCAGGGTTTCAAAGTGGCCTGTGAAATTGTGTTGATGTCTGCCAGCGAGGGGTATCTGCATAACGGTGAAAAAGTGCTTTCCATTGCCGGCACACATCGCGGAGCCGATACTGCCATCGTTGCCAGCGCAGCTTCTTTCTCGAATTTTGAGAAATTTGAAGTTCATGAGATTCTGTGTAAACCTTATCAACAAAAATAACCAGAATCCGATTGAATCCGAAAAACAGAGTCCTGAAGGACTCTGTTTATTTTGAAATAGAAAATAAGATGAATATTATCGAAATAAAAAAGGATCAGAATCATTCACTCTTGTTGAATGCATTTCACACTACAGTCCATTTTTCGAACGACTTTTATCTGGCATTTTTTGCGCCCACCTTGCCGGTGATTATAAACAATCTGAACCTTTTAAAGGTTCAGGCCGGTTTTTTGAATTTAGGATTACAGCTGTCTGCGTTGATCATGCCATTCATCGGACGTCTTGCGGATCGGAGAGACTTTGCTAAATATATCGTATTCACTCCGCTTATCACCGGAATCTGCATGAGTCTTCTGGGCGTGATGCCCAACTACCTGCTGGTTTTGCTCCTTATGATTGTAGCCGGGCTGAGTTCTTCTTTCTATCATGCCGTCGGCCCTGCCGAAGTTGGGAAATTAAATGATAAGCAATTGGGACAGGGTCTGGCGGTATGGAATATTGCTGGACAGATTGGTTTCATGCTTGGACCTTTGGCGATTGCCGCGGTTATCAGTATCGCTTCGGTCAAAGCAGCCCCCATTTTAGCAATTTTTGGATTGGCTGCGACTGCAATCCTTTTTTTCATAAAAAGTAAATTCAACAATTTAATAAGCAATCACCTGGAAAAAGAGTATAGCCAAAATTCAATCCCTTCCACAAAGAAAATCCTGGGCCAATTCATCCCGATAACATTACTCATTTTTACCATTGTGTTATCCCGTTCGTGTGCCGAAACCTACTTGCCCATTTTCCTGATGGGGCGGGGGTCCAGTCTTTGGCAGTCTGGTCTGGCTCTTTCTATCTATATGGGCTTTGGGATTATTGGGAATTTTCTGGGCGGATACTTGTTTGATCGAATTGATCCTAAAAAAGTTATTGGCATATCCCTGTTGGGTTTTACCGTATTTTTTATTTCCCTGAACTACTTCAATGGGGGTCTCCAATTATTAATGATCGCTTGCATGGGCATATTTTCTTTCATGTTCCTGCCGGTCATCATGGCATTCATCCAACAAAAAAACCCGGGTGCCCGTTCTCTCACCAGTGGATTGTTTCTCGCAATTTTCTTTGTTATCAGCGCATTGGGAGGTATTGTGGTTGGATATTTATTAGACCATTTCTCCAGTGGAGCCGTTTTTCTTGCATGCGGATTTTCAGGATTAGTTTCGCTTCCCATAATCACTTTTTTGAAATCTTAGAGTCAATCAGTAAATTCATTAGTAATTATTGAAGAAGCATAAATTTGATGCAGAACAACTGGTACGGGATTTCTATGACGAACCAGAGACTAGAATCATTAATCCCCTGCTTAATTTCAGAAACTCCCATCAGGGAGCTTTTGATTTATTCAACCAATTTATCATCGGCTTCGGTCAGTTTGTAGACTGCCGCCTTTACCACTTTTAATGGTAACAGCGCACATTTTAACCGCACCGGACTTAGTTCAATACCCAAAAGACCTAGCACATCCTGCTTGGTCAGCATTTTTACTTCATCCAGGGTTTTTCCGCGAATAGCATCTAACAGTAAGTCAGTTGATGCCAGTGAAATAGCACAGCCATGACCATTAAAAACCGCATCTTTGACCTTTTGGTTTTCATCCAGGGTTAAATCCACATGGATAAAGTCGCCGCAAAGAGGATTCTCATCTTCAAATGAATAATCTTTATGCTCCAGCTGACCGCGATGAGCCGGGCTTTTATAATGATCGATAATAATTTCTCGGTAAAAATCATCCATTTGGTTCAAATACCTTTAGGCAAATATTTGTCTGACCTTATTCAATCCAATCACTAATTTATCCACTTCCTCTTTGGTGTTATATAAATAAAAACTGGCTCGGCTGGATGCCGTTATTCCCAGTTTCTGGTGAAGAGGCATGGCACAATGATGACCAGCGCGAATCGCTATCCCCTCACTATCCAGCACCTGAGCAACATCATGCGGGTGAATTCCTTCAACCACAAATGAAACCACCCCGCCCTTGAATTCAATAGGTGGACCGAGCACCTGCACCCATTTCAGATTGGAGAGACATTCCAAGGTATAACGAGTAATTTCTTTTTCATGTTCCGCAATGGAATCCATCCCAATTTGGGATAAATAATCAACAGCAGCGCCAAATCCAATCGCCTCAGCGATAGCCGGCGTACCTGCTTCAAATTTGTATGGGATCTCGTTGGGGATGAAACCCTCATAAGTCACTTTTTTAATCATCTCCCCGCCGCCAAGGAAAGGATCCATTTTCTCCAGCATGGCTTCCCGCCCAAACAAGACTCCTATCCCTGTTGGTCCGCACATTTTGTGGGCAGAGAATGCTAGAAAATCCGCTTCAAGAAAATTAACATTCACCGGGAAGTGAGGCACGGATTGGGCAGCGTCCACCAGAACCATTGCTCCAGCTCGATGCGCCATTTCCACCATTGGTTTAACCGGATTGATAGTACCCAAAACATTGGACATGTGAGTAAAAGCCACCAATTTTGGCTCTTTTTGCAGCAGTTGTTGATATTTATCCAGGTCCAACAATCCCTGAGATGTCAGCGGAATATATTCAATGCGAATCCCCTTTTCTTTTGCCAGCATGAACCAGGGGACCAAGTTGGAATGATGTTCCATCTCGGAAAGAAGGATCAGATCTCCTGCGTTAAGGAATTTTTTTGCCCAGGCGTGGGAGACTAAATTGATCGACTCAGTAGTATTGCGGGTGAAAATTATCTCTCTGGGAAAAGGTGCGCCAATGAAATTGGCTATCTTTAAACGCGCTTGTTCATAGAGCGCTGTCGCTTCTTCAGCCAGTACGTAAATTCCCCGATGGATATTGGCATTGGACGTACGATAGAAGGAATCCATGCTTTCTATGACCGCTGCCGGTTTTTGAGAGGTTGCACCCGAATCCAGATAAACCAGTGGTTTACCCGGATGAACATCACGGGCAAGGATTGGAAAGTCAGCTCTAATTTTTTGAAGATTGATCATGAAATTTAATTTAATAATCCATTAAAACGTTTTTTTCCACATGACCTTTTTTCTTACGCAGGTGAGGAGAATGATGCAGAAACCATAATATATGGTCAGGCACCTTCCAACCATCGGTGAGATACACATTACTTCTAAATTGCACAGCCACCATCTTCGTATCCACTTGCACGACGATGCCCTTTAGCCAACCCTTAATCCGCTCACTGCCTTTCTCATGGTCGCAGAATGCTTCCACAACATCTCCCACCTGGTAATGGTCATCCGCATCCGGTGGTCTCATATACGGTACTGTCATTCATTTCTCCAATTCAATAACATTAACCCATAGATTTTAGCATAACGAAAACATTTTTTCTACTCACAAAATAATGCGCTGAGTTTATTGTGGATTCTGGCATCAATTTTTTCTCTAACAATTTCATTCGATATTCTGTTCAGTGAAGAGCTTAGGAACCCTTCGGCAATCAATTGTTGGGCTTCCCCCTCAGGAATTCCGCGGCTGGTCAGATAAAATATTTGATCTGCGTCAATTTCGCCAACAGTAACCCCGTGTGAGCAACGTACGTCATCCGCCAGGATCTCCAAACCAGGAATGGATTCCACATGAGGGGATCCACACAATAACAAATTCTTATTTGCCTGGTACCCATCCGTCTTTAATGCACTCTTCTCTACTTTGATCATCCCTGACCAGACTGAGCGGCTGTTATTTGCCATTGCATTTTTAAAGAGTAGGTCGCTTTTTGTGTTTTCAGCCAAATGATTCTGGTATGTATCAAAATCTATCTGGGTATTGGTTGTATTCAGACTAATACCAGTGATATCTGTACGGGCATTTTCCCCTAGCAAATTTACACCTAAAAAGGTTCTGGAATAATAGCTCCCGTCCGCATATATCATCCAATTTAAGTGACTGTTTTTTAGAAGCTCTGCTCGTTCGTGCAAAATACTCCACCAGGCGTCATTCCATGATTGAATTTCAACAAAATTTAGTTCAGCTCCTTCGCCAACCTTTACTTCAACGACCCCGGAATGCAAATTTTCTGCCTGCTCATTTCCCAGCCCAACCCATTCCTGTATAAAAGTAGCCGAAACTTCTTCTTCAAGATAGATCAATAAATGAAAAGTACGAACTTGATGATCTCCTTCAGCCACGTAAACACTCTGGATCGGTTTTTGAATCTTTATTCCCTTGGGAACATAAACAAGAACTCCTTCGGTGTCTAATGACTGAGTAAGAGCTGAGAATTTGCTTTCATCGGCTGAAACAATCCTGTCAATAAATGATTCAATTATTTCAGGATGTTCCTGTTCGGCAGTTCTTAAGCTGCATAATAAAACACCTTGATCCTCAAGATATTTATTCAATTTAACTTCAGTTATTCCATCAGAAGATAAAATAATTAAACCAGCCAAATCAGATTTAGGCAATATTGTCTGTTTGAGATCGAAAATACCAGGTGGATTTCGATGCCGGGCTGGAGTGATTAGAAATTTTTCAGGAAAGAATTTATCCAGCCCGGATTTACGCCATGCCCTGATTTTTTTGGATGGCATCGGCAGCTGCTGATAGACATTATAGGCAGCCGATCGTCGAGAAAAGCCAGCTTCATTTGGACTATTTCTTCTGATCAGGTTTTTATCGAAAATGAATTCGTGGTAGTCAGAATTAATTTCTGTGTTTTTCTTGTTATATGTCGTCATGAATTTTCATTACCCAACGGAGTTTTCCATTTGGTATTGGATCAATCGGTTCATCTCCACCGCATACTCCATTGGCAGTTCTTTCACCAATGGTTCAATAAAACCTGAAACCACCATAGTGGTCGCCTCTTCTTCGTTCAAACCGCGACTTTTCAGATAAAAAAGTTGCTCTTCATCAATTTTTGAAACGGAGGCCTCATGCCCAATGGTTACCTTACCTTCATTCACATCAATGTCTGGATAGGTATCTGACCTGGATTGAGGATCCAGGATTAAGGCATCGCAAGCAACGCTTGCCCTTGCACCTTCGGCTCCTTTTTGCACATAGACCAACCCGCGGAAAGATGACCTTCCACCTCCGCGGCTGATGGATTTTGAATTGACCTTACTGGTGGTGTTCCTGGCCAGATGCAACATTTTACCGCCAGTATCCTGCTGCTGACCTGTCCCGGCAAAGGCCATTGAGAGAATCTCACCATGCGCTCCATCACCCAGCAAGTAGCAGGCGGGGTATTTCATAGTCGCTTTAGAACCCAGATTACAGTCCACCCACTCCATCGTACCGCCCTCATGCACATGTGCACGTTGCGTCACAAGGTTGTAGACGTTAGTTGACCAATTTTGAATAGTTGTATAACGTACACGGGCATCCTTTTTAACGATGATCTCAATAACACCGCTATGAAAGGAATTACGGGTGTAAGTGGGCGCAGTGCAGCCTTCGACATAATGCACTTGCGAACATTCATCTGCAATAATGATGCTGCGTTCAAATTGGCCAATACTGGCGATATTCAAACGGAAATATGCCTGGAGAGGAAGATCAACTTTAACACCTTTGGGAATATATACAAAAGAACCGCCAGACCATACCGCACTATTCAATGCCGCAAATTTGTTATCACTATATGGCACAACTTTTCCAAAATATTCACGAAATAGATCAGGGTATTGGCGCAACCCTTCCTCAATACTCAGAAAAATCACCCCTATTTTTTGTAATTTTTCCTGGATGCTGTGGTAGACCATTTCAGATTCATACTGAGCCCCCACTCCCGACAAAAATTTCTGCTCTGCTTCCGGGATTCCCAGTCGATTGAATGTTTTCTTAATATTCTCTGGTACTTCATCCCAGGTTTTGCCTTCTTGCTCGGCTGGTTTTACATAATAGTAAAGATCGTTCAGATCCAGACCGGCGAGGTCCACCCCCCAGGACGGCATGGGCATTGTCAGGTAATGATCCAATGCTTTCAATCTGAATTCGAGCATCCAGTCCGGTTCTTTTTTCATCGCGGAAATATTTTCAACCACCTTGCGATCCAAGCCTTTGCCGGATTTATAGATGTAATTCTCTGGATCTTTAAAATCAGATTGATATTGCCCAATATTTCTTAATAAGTCAGATTGTTTGGAATTTGCCATTGGCTTTAGCCGAAAACTTAATCGATGGAGTGGCTTTCACCCCGGACCCAATCGTAACCCTTTTCCTCAAGGGTCAAAGCCAGCTCCGCTCCACCGGATTCAACCACTTTGCCATCAATCATCACATGCACAATATCCGGTTTCAAATAATTCAACATTCGTTGATAATGAGTGATGACAAGGATACCCAAATTAGGTCCCCGCAGTGTGTTAATACCTTCAGATACGATTCTTAATGCATCAATGTCAAGCCCCGAATCGGTTTCATCCAGAATTGCTATACGGGGATTCAACATTGCCATCTGCAGGATCTCCACCCGCTTTTTCTCACCACCGGAGAACCCCTCATTCAAATATCTGCCAGCCATGCTCTGATCCATTTCCAACAGTTTCATCTTCTCCAACATCTGTTTACGGAACTCAGGAATGGGGATGCCCTTATCGTCGACTGCATTTCCCTTGCGCTGCGCGTTGATTGCAGTCCGCAAGAAATTGGCGACCGTCACTCCTGGGATAGCCACCGGATACTGAAAAGCCAGGAATATGCCTGCCCTGGCTCTTTCCTCAGTTTTCATTTTCAAAATACTTTTACCATCCAGGGTTACTTCACCCCGAGTGACATGATAATTTGGGTGACCCAATAAGGTATAAGCCAAAGTGGATTTTCCAGTAGCATTTGGTCCCATGATGGCATGCACCTCTCCCTGAGGAATGGTTAAATTTAGACCCTTAAGGATTTCTTTCCCGGAAACTTCCACATGAAGGTCACGAATGATCAATTCTGCCATGCAAATTCCTGTTTCCTGCAAATTTTGGCTAAGTATATCACTTCCAACACGATTGGTCAATATTTATAATAATAATCATTAATATTGACAGTTTTACACCCAATGTGATATACTCCGCTCAACAAGAAAATTGAGAAAAATATGAAAAGCACGCGCGAACGAGTAATGCAAACGCTATCCACACACCCCCGTGCGACCATCCTTGAAATTGCTGCGGAGGTCGGGATCAATGCCATTTCTGTCCGCCATCATCTCACCCACCTGCAAGCCAATGGACTGGTGACAACCGAAGAAGAACGGCATGGGGTTGGCCGCCCTCGCATGGTTTATCTCCTTACCGAAAATGGCATGGAGCATTTCCCTACCGGATATTTGCGTCTCACCGGCAACCTGCTTGATCACCTTAAGCAGTCCATCAGTCCGGATGAACTGGATGCCATTTTTAAAAGCATGGCGGATAAATTAACCAGTGAATATAAACCCTCACTTTCCCGCCTTAATCTTGAGCAAAAGTTAGAATTACTCACCCAGGTGATGTCCAAAGAAGGTTTCAATATTCAATGGAAACACACCGGTAGCAGCCAATATGAAATTCGTGAGATCTCCTGTCCTTTCTACCGTATCGGTAAAAATCATCCCGAGGTATGTTTGTTTGACCGAATGCTTATTTCCAATATATTATCCATTCCTCCGGAAAAAATCCAAATCCAGCATTTGACTGATTCACTGTGCACTTTTACTGTTTCAGATTAATAATTAACCATGGAAAACTGTGTAAATAAACGCCCTGTCTGGCAGGCAGAGGCACATAATTCTGAAACCTGTGAAAAATTACGCCAGGCTTTGCGGGATATAAAAGATCCTGAACTTGGTCTTAATATCATTCAACTTGGTATGGTACGGGATGTTGAAATCAAATCCGATCAGGCGAACATTAAAATGATCCTTACTACCCCTTTTTGCCCTTATGGTCCTTCCATGCTGGATGCTGCCCAAAAAAAAGCAGCCGAATCGCTGGGCATCCCAGTCCAAATTGAAATGACCGACGAAGTTTGGGATATGAGCATGATGGAAGAAGGCGCCAGTCCGGATTGGGGACTTTATAGATAGAATTACAAAATCAATTTTGGTATGATTTCAAATTCCGCCTATTACAATAAAGTTGCTAATTACCTCTCTGTTTTTTCCCTTCTTGACAAATATATAAGATAGGTATATATTAAAGCGCTCTTAACTATTCAGAAAGGTTAATCAATGCGTTCTACTGACCCGTTTGTCTCCACTTTACAGACCTGGATTGACATATTCATGCGCCGTTCGATGCAAAACTTCATCCTCTATTCCAAAGAAAGCGGCCTATCCATGTCGCAGATTGGCGCCCTTTTCCATATCCACAGGGAAAGCCGGGGGGTTTCGGATTTGGGCGATCACCTGGGCATCACCAAAGCGGCTGCCAGTCAAATGCTAGAGCGTCTGGTTCAACAGAAATTAATCCTGCGCTCAGAAGACGCGCATGACCGGCGCAGCAAACATATCGTTCTCACAGAAAAGGGCAGCCGGACTCTCCAGGAGAGTATGGACGCCCGCCAGGAATGGCTGAACGATCTGGCTACCACTTTTTCTGCCAATGAGAAAGAGCAGATTATTTCTGCACTAAATATTCTGATAAAAAAAGCCGAGCAAGTCGAAACCCACGTAGAGTAATACTGAAATCTTTATTTCCTTCTTAAGGAGTACCTGATAGTATGTTGCGTTTAATTAAATACTTAAAACCCTATCTTTCTTTGATCCTTATCGCCGTCATGCTGCTATTTGTCCAGGCCAATAGTGACCTGGCGCTGCCGGATTACATGTCCAAGATTGTGGATTACGGCATCCAACAGGGCGGCGTGGAAAACGTTATACCGATTGCCATCCGTCAGAGCGAAATGAACAAAGTGGTGACTTTTTTAAGCGCTGAAAATAAAGCGCTTGTCCTCAGGGATTACGACCTGATTGATTCAGGTTCGGCGGGTTACGATAAATACATTTTGCAATTTCCTATCCTTGCCAAAGAGCCTATTTATATATTAAAAAGCATTTCTACTGCTGAAACTAACAACCTTAAACCGGTGATGGGCAAGGCATTAGTCATTGTCTCTTTTATCCAACAGGCAATCGCGGACCCGGCTAAAGCAGCCACCATGGGTCAGGGTCTCGGTTTTGATATTTCCAAGATTCCGGCCGGTACAGATATTTTCACCATGTTGAGCAAGCTGCCAGCAGCCCAATTAGCAATGATGACCAGTGCCATTGATCAGAAGTTCACCACCCTGGGTGACAGCATGATCGCCCAAATGGCAATTGCGTTTGTCAAGACTGAATACACCGCGCTGGGCATGGATACCGCCATGCTGCAAACGAACTACATCATCCACGCCGGTATTTTGATGCTTCTCTTAACCCTCCTTTCTGTGACCTGTACGATCGTGGTTGGCTGGCTTTCAGCCAGAACAGCCGCCGGGCTTTCCCGGGACTTACGCAGAAATGTCTTCCAGAAAGTAGAAAGTTTTTCCAATACTGAATTTGATAAGTTTTCCACCGCTTCGCTGATCACGCGCACCACCAATGATGTCACCCAGATTCAAATGGTGGTGATCATGATGATGCGTATGGTTATTTACGCGCCCATCATTGGCGTAGGCGGTGTGATCCGTGCCATTGGTAAAAGCACCTCCATGTGGTGGCTGATCGGGTTGGCAGTTATCGTGCTGCTGGGCTTGATCCTGACCATTTTTACAATCACCCTGCCAAAATTCAAGATCATGCAAAAACTCATCGACCGCCTCAACCTGGTGACGCGTGAGAACCTGTCCGGCATGATGGTGATCCGCGCTTTCAACATGCAATCCTTCGAGGAAGACCGTTTTGATAAAGCCAATAAAGACCTTACCAGCACCAGCCTGTTCGTTAACCGCATCATGGTATTAATGATGCCGGTGATGATGCTTTTGATGAACGGTCTGACCCTGTTGATCATCTGGGTTGGTTCACACCAGGTGGCGCAATCGACCATGCAGGTAGGCGACATGATGGCATTCATGCAGTATGCCTTACAGATCGTCTTTGCTTTCCTGATGATGTCATTGATGTTCATCATCCTGCCCAGGGCTTCGGTATCAGCTGATCGCATTGCTGACGTTTTAGAGACCGAACCAGTTATCAAGGATCCTGTGCAGCCGAAACCATTCAGCGAACCGTTCCGGGCAGCCATTGAGTTTAAAAATGTAAGTTTCCGCTATCCCGGCGCTGAAGAGGACGTGCTGCACGATATCAACTTTATCGCTGAGCCAGGTCAGACTACGGCTTTTATTGGCACCACTGGCTCAGGCAAATCCACAATCGTCAGCCTGATCCCGCGCTTCTATGATGTTACTGGCGGCGCAGTGCGGATCGACGGTATGGATATCCGTGAGGTAACCCAGCATGACCTGCGGGAAAAAATCGGATACGTCCCACAAAAGAGTAACCTCTTCTCAGGCACCATCGAAAGCAATCTGCGCTATGCGGATGAGAACGCCAGCGAAGAGGAGTTAAAACTGGCAGCCGATATTTCCCAGGCCAGTGAATTCATCGCCACCACGCCGGAGGGGATGCAGGGCGCGATTGCCCAGGGTGGAAGCAACGTTTCCGGAGGTCAGAAACAGCGACTGGCCATTGCGCGCGCCCTGGTAAAAAAAGCACCAATCTATATCTTTGATGACAGCTTCTCAGCCCTGGACTTTAAGACCGATTCGGCTTTACGCAAGGCGCTTAAACAACATACCAGCGCCAGCACGTTACTGATTGTCACCCAGCGGATTTCCACCATTAAAAATGCCGAACAGATCATTGTGCTCGACGAGGGCAAGATCGCCGGCAAGGGCACCCACCAGAAATTGATGCAAACCTGCGAAGTTTATCGCGGGATTGCTTTAGCACAACTTAGCGCGGAGGAATTAGCATGATGCACGGAATGAATCCAACACCAACTGCAGGGCAGGCACGCAGAAGAGGCCCGATGGGACGGGGCGGCCCAATGGCAATGATGCCAGGCGAAAAAGCGCGTGACTTTAAAGGCACGATGAGCAAACTGCTGCGCTACCTTGGCTCCTACAAAGCTGCCATCCTGGTGGTAATGCTCTTTGCAGTTGCCTCCACCATCTTTTCCATTGCCGGCCCTAAAATCCTGGGCAAAGCCACCACCAAACTATTTGAGGGCGTGATGGCCCAAATTGCTGGAAATGGATCAATTGATTTCGGCTATATCGGTCAGATCATCCTCATTACCCTGGGTCTTTACCTTATCTCTGCCCTGTTCA
>Ga0209777_10004243_pt1 | contig 17084 bp, 8 predicted proteins | sample FrelakmetHBP12HB_FD_187147 | JGI IMG/M metagenome (GOLD analysis project Ga0209777, IMG submission 187147) | Freshwater lake sediment microbial communities from the University of Notre Dame, USA, for methane emissions studies -HBP12 HB (SPAdes)... | ecosystem: Environmental > Aquatic >...
TGGTGTCCGATCTCGTGAAACAAGGTCTCTCCGACCGCCAAGTCTCGCGCCATACGCATGCGTGACTGGAGCCCGAAATGGCCCTCCACCATCCGGTCGGCAAACAATTCGATCCACGCTGGCTGCCCCTTCCAAGCCGCATGGTATAGGCCAGAGGATTCGGACAATCGCACCCGCCGACCTCGCACCCGGGTCCTTTGCCGCCGCCTCGCCCGATTCAGAGTGCGGGAGTCCGTCAGCCAGATGGCGTCGATCCCCAGCAGATACTGCTGGGGCACGTACTTCAGGAGGCGCTCGACTGATTGCCGAAAGGTCGCCGGGGGCGTCCAGTCGCCGTATTCTTCGCGAATCTCCACGGCGTCCTCTTGCTCGCCCGCTCGCCTCCCCTGCACTTTCGCAACAATCTGGACTACGCTTACAGTTCAATCATCGGCCCCGGATTGAACTGCTCTGCCGCCACGACTTTCACCGGATCGGTGTGTCGGCGGGCGAGATAAGCGTGGGCCTCCAGGGCGATATCCGGATGGTTGCAGTCCCGCGATAGGTGCGCGAGGACGAGGTGCTTGACCTTGCCCGGATGCGAGCGGCCGACGATCTCGGCGGCGGCCTCGGCCGAGTCCGCGTTCGACAGGTGCCCCTCGGGGCCGAGGATCCGCTCGATGAGCTCCGGCGGGCGATGGCTTGCCCAGAGCATCTCCGGGTCGTGATTCGATTCCAGGACCACGAGGTCGGCGTCGACGAACCGCGCGAGGCAATCGGGCGGCATGTGCCCCAGGTCGGTCGCCACCGCCACCGTGCGGCGACTTCGGGCCGGGCCGATCTCAAGCCGGTAGCCCAAACACCGGCCGGGGGCGTCGTGTGGCACGTCGAACGCCTCGACGGCGATATCCTCAAGCTGGAGCGTCTCACCGTTGATCGGCTGCGTCAGGCCCGAATCCACGAGCTTCCGGAACCCCGGCATGTGCCGCGCGAGGTGCGCGAGGTTCTCCTCGCTCGAATACACGCGGATTTCGTGGGCCAGGCAGAAGCCGACCGCGACGTTCGAGAAATGGTCCTTGTGCGTGTGCGTGAGGAGGACGGCCGTCACGTCTTCCGGGGCGACCCCGGCGTGCTTGAGGCCCGACTTCAGGCGCCGTTGCGGCGTACCCATGTCGACGAGGACGCGGGCCTTCTCGGACGCCACCAGCATGGCGTTGCCGAGGCTGCCGCTCGACAGAGGACAGATACGCACGGTCATGCGACAATTCCTTACAGCTAACCATGCCCCGCCGCGGCGGGGCCTACATTGAGCGCATCGTCGGCCGCTCCGTGCGGCTTAGCACGACCTCGACGCCGGGGAGTTCCTCGGCCAGCCGCCTCGACCAGCGCTCCAGCGGCACGCGCTCGGTCTCGTAATGTCCGCCAAGGATAACACCGATGCCGCGCGATGCAAGGTCGTCGGCCTCGTGATACTTGAGTTCGCCGCACAGGTACGCCTGGCACCCGGCCGCCACCACGGCGTCGCCGAGCGTGTTGCCGCCGCCGGTGCACACGGCGACGCGCTCGATCTTCTGCTTCGGGTCGCCGGCGAAACTCACGGCCCCGAGGCCAAGGACCTTCTTCACGTCGCGCACGAAGTCGCCGAGCCGGCGCGGCTTCGGGAACCGCGCGACACGCCCGATCCCCGCGTCCGACGGCTCGACGCGAAGCCGGTACACGTCGATCGCCGGCTCCTCGTAGGAATGGGCCCTGGCGATGGCGGCCGTCACGCGGCCAAGCGATGGCTCGTCGGCGACCAGTTCCAGCCGCCGCTCGCGGACGGCATTGCGGCGGCCCTTCGCGCCGACCGCCGGATGGGCCGACGCGGCCGGGAAGAACGTCCCCTCGCCCTCGCCGGCGAACGAGCACTCGGCGTAGTCGCCGATCCGCCCGGCCCCGGCGGCAAAGGCCGCGTCGCGGACCGCGTCGAGGTCCGACTCGGGCACGAACACGACCACCTTGTACCGGCCGGCCTCGGGCGGCGCGAGGAGCGGCTCGCCCGGCTTGAGGCCGAGCATCTCGGCGAGGATATCGCAGATGCCGCCGATGGCCGAGTCGAGGTTCGTGTGGGCGGCAATCACGGCCCGCCGGTCGGCCAGGCACGCCAGGGCCAGCCGCCCGAACCGCGTGTCGCTCGTCAGGCGCGGGACGGTCTTGCGGATGAGCGGATGGTGGGCGAGGATGGCGTCGGCCCGCCCGCGCGCGGCTTCCGCGACGGTCGCCTCGCTCACGTTGAGGCAGACGAGAAGCCGCCGCACGCGCCGGTCCCGGTCGCCGACCATGAGGCCGACATTGTCCCAATCGGCCGCCAGGCGCCACGGCGCGAGCCGGTCGACGGCAGCCAGGATGTCACGGACGGTCAGCACGCCGCATAGCCTAGCATTCCCGCGCGTCCGTGCAAGCCGGAATCCGGCGCCCGGCCGCCGTCGGCCGCCGGAAATTCGATATTATGAGCTATATCGGAACGGGGCCGGGCGCGAAAAAGGGGTCGCTCGGACCCCCTCAACCCCTCTGGCGACGCGCCAGGGCCGTTTGAAAATTTTTTTCGGGAAAATCCGGCCCGAAACGTACCCCAAACTTACCCCTTTCTTACTTTTTTCGATGCCTGATTTTCATTTTTCAGGGTCGAATTTTCAGTTTTCGTACTTGAGAATATATACTATAATGTCGAGGCGATTTTTGGCATGCCGTTTGCACCAAACGTGCCCCATCGGCAACAAACCACCATCGGTTGGGGCGGCCCCCTGTGACCGCCCGGTCGTTGGTGTGGTTGTGCCGTCTTAGGGCCACAATATATAGAGGTGCCGGCCGTTGACGTTTTCGCGTGCCACGGGCTTTCCCAGCCCGTGATAGTGATCGTGCCGTTGACCCTTTGCGTTGACGTGGGTGTGGTTTGGCCGTGCCTTGGTCCAGCCCCGCCGGGGCCGTTGAAACGAACACCGCCGCGTGGGTGCGGAGCGCCCACCCTACAGGGCTGGATCGGCCGCTCACTATTCCGTTTCGGGCGGCGGGGCGGCCTTCGTGGGTTCGCGGCCCAACACAAACCATCGGTCCAACACCTCCCTGAGTTGCCCCTGGATGCGTTCGTCACCCGTGCGGCTCACGGCGAGTTCCCTGAAGCGCGCCGTCGCCTTGTCCAGGCGCTCATTGACGCGCGCCAGCAGCTTGAAGCAGGAATCCAGCTTCGCTGGAACCTTCACTTCGCCGCTGACACCAAGGCTTGCCAGGCGGGCGACAAGCTCCGCCTGCCCGCGTGAAGCGCAGTCCACGTGAACCTTGCGGGCCTTGCCGAAGTAGACGGTGTTGTCGTCGAACAGGGGGTTATCCACGACAGCGGCCGGGCGTTCCTCGGGGATGATCACCGCGGAATCCGATTCCGGCCGCTGTCCGACCCACTCGGCCAGGGGCGTGGCGTCCTCAAGCTCGGCCGCATCCCAGATATCAGCCGCCAGGTCGTGAACGCTGAACCGCTTGTTGTCGGACTTCGCCCGCTGCTCCATCTTTTCGATTTCGACAACCCGGATGTCGCGGAAATGCCGGGCGGTCTCTTCGTACAGTCGGCCCACGAGGGCATCTCGCTCTGCGGGGTCGGAGACGCCCAGCAGTTCAAAGACGGCATCGTCGAGCGCGTGACGGTCGGGTTGCTGCAACTCGTCGGACAAGACGAGAGGCCCGGCTGCGATCCGCCGGGCGCGCTCGGGCGTGTGGCAGTCCATCAACTGTTCTTCAACCAAGCGGCCAACATCGCGTTGGCCCATGCGGCCAAGGGCGTCGGTCAGTCGCTTGGCCAGTTGGGGCGAGACTCCGCGCGGGTCGGGGATTTCCATCAGGTTCACGTCCACGACTTCCGTCTTGAGGTTGCCTTCGGTCCCCGCGAATCGCCCGTAGAACGTCTTGAAGAGACCTATTAGCGTTGAGTTCAGGACAGCCACAAGAACCCCTTGCTCCGTGGGCGTGAGAACGTCCGAGGCCACGTCGTACAAGTTGCAGTTGCAGATCGTTTGTTCGGGGTTAGCGGGGACGATGTGCCGGTAATGCTGTGCCTTGGGCCAGAGCGCAAAGCCCGGCTTGACCAGGCCTGTCAGGTCGTACCACGGGTCGCGGGCGGCGCAAGTGGAACGCTCCGGCACAGGCTTTCCCTTTGACTTCGCGGAATCAAAACTCGCGGTCATCCCGTAGCGAATGTACCGCCAGACCCAAGGCGATTTCGTCTTCAGGTTGACCAGAGGCTCGCCCACCAAAAGTACAACGCGGTCCACGTCGGCGGCGCGGACAACCGGCCTGTCCACCTTCATCAGACTATGGACTTCGGGGGCCAGGTACTTGGCTTCAATAGGATGGACTACGCCGTTGCCGTCTTCGACAATCCTCAACTTGCCCGCCTCGGCTTCTTTTCGGGCCGCGCCGCCCGAGGCCCGGCGGAAATCCCGGTCGCTCTTGTGAGCCGCCAGCAGTTTCGCGGTGATGTCCGTGGGCATGAAGAAGGCATCGCAGCCCGTCTTCACACCGAAGCGAACACCGGCGATTTCGCCCAGCGCAACGAATCGGCTTCCGAAACGGCGCATGATCTCGAAGTAAAGGTCCGGGGCGCGGACGTAGCGGCCCCACTTTCCCGCATGATAATTGCCGTTCTCCTTGGGGGTCTCCGCCGCCGCCTCGCCATTGGCCGGCTCGTCCTCCTCCGGCTCATCTCCGTTCACGTACTCATCGGCCAGTGACTCCGTGTCGACGCCCGCCAGAATGGTCCCGGCACGAACCCCGTCATTCCACAGGTCCTTCTGTGTCTTGACGATGATGCGCATGTCGGCATCCTGGCCGTCCGTCTCGGCCGTCAGGATTCGTTCCCGCAGCCGCTCAAGCGCTTCCTGCCGGGCGTCCTCGCTTTCCGGCTTGGGCGAAACGCCAATGATCTGGGCGAGGGGGCGACCAAAGCGGACGAAGCGGACGCGGTTGGCCATTCGTTGCGTCTCATCGTCGCAGCGTTGCAGAATCGCAATGCAGGTCTTGACACGAGCGTCCTCAAACCACGGCTCGGCGGCGCTCTCCATCACGGCCAGGATGCGGAAATGCCGGAGCACCCAACCTTGAAGCGCAAAGCCGTATTCGACATCCAGCCAAGACGAACTTGTCAGGAAACCGAAGTAGCCGTCGGGCTTCAGAAAGCGGGCGGCGACCGGCCAGAAGTAGCAGTGAAGGTCGCTGCGCCCGCCCAGGCGCAGGCCGGGCCAGGCTTCGCTGGCCATGCGGCCAAAGCGAGTCTTGTCAGCCTTCTCGACATTCTCCTGCCGGACGTACGGCGGGTTGGCGACCACGGCGTCCAGAGGCGGCAACGGCACGGCCTGCTGTCCGCCGCCGCTCGCGGGAATGTGGCAGAACGGCTCAGGCGGGGCGAAGTCGAAGAAGTTCCGGCGGGCGATGCGCGGGTAGTTGGCCTCGTCGTCGATCTTGCGGGCCGCCAGGTTCAGCGTCGCCAGGTGCGCAGGGTAAAGGGCGATGTCACAGCCGAACAGTTCGCCGATCAGGTTCAGGTGGGCTCGCGACGGGTCCAGGTGGCGCTTCCGGTAGTAGGCGCGGACAAGAAAACTCCCTGAACCGCAGGCCGGGTCCAAGACCGCGTCGGCCGCCTTGCGGATGCAGAACACGTTGATAAGGTCCACCGGGTCATCGCCGGTGAAATGTTGGCCGTAGCGGTGGCGTTCCTCCGGTCCGATGAGCTTCAGGAAGATGCGCCCCACCAGGTCCGATGGAATCTTTTGGAAATCGACCGATTCGATACCGCGAAGGAAACCGCGCCAGGCGTCCAGGGCGTTGGGGGCATGGAAAACCAACTCGGTCGCCCAGTCCCTCACGTCGGCCATCAGAAGCGACTCATAGTCGCCGCTGCGCGTCACCGCTTTCTGGAAGAACCCGTTGAACGCGGCCAAGGCATCATCGGGCGTGGTTGCGGACGCCCGCAACCCAAGGCGCGGCAGGTCGGGGAACCGGGCGCGCAGGGCCTTGTAGAAGATGAGCCGGTTGGCCCAGACATAGGCGAGGGTCTTGGCCATATTGTCCACGGCCTTGGCCCATACCTCGTGTGGCGTTCGACTCCAGGTCCAGTCCTGCTCCTCCATCCAGCCTTGGACGCGCAGGTCGAAAGGCTTGCTGCGCTCTGCGTGCTCCAGGATGTATGAACTGGCGAGTTGGACGGGCCAATCCAGATGGCTTTCCAGAGACCGGATGAAGAGGTCATCCGGCGGCACCGCCCAATCCCGCCGACGGCCGGAGATGATGTCCGCCAAGTCGCGCAGTAGGTCGGGCAGGAAATGCGTCTTGATGAATTCAAGATTCTCTTCGCGGGCGACATCCGCCGCGCTGGCCAGGAATCGGCCCAACGGCCAGGGGCATACTCGCTGCTCCAGCAGGGGGCTGTCATACTTGCTCCGATCCCACAGCACAAACTCGTTGACGTTCCAGGTGAAGAAAAATCGAATGCCCTCATTACGGGCCTTACGCTCGGCGTCGTCGATGAATTCTCTTGAATAAGGTGATTGGCCTTCGGGCGTTCCCGGCAACTTCACTTCGCCGCAAAGCACCAGCTTTCCGTTCAGGCCGCGGAAGCGCAGGTCCTTGCGATTGCGACGGCCCGCGCCGGTTCCATAGCCCTCAATGCGGGCTTCATGCACAGGCGAGAAGGCGGCCGGATTCTGGCCTACCAGGAGATTGACCGCAGAGGCAATCTGACCACAGAAATCGACTTCATTGATTGTCGGTTTGTCCGAAGCCACGATCTCGCCTCACCGGGGGGAACCCACAGACGCTGAGGATACCCGCCCGGCGGTTCAAGTCAACTTGCTTTGTTCCTACCGGATTCGGGGGTAGGGTAATCCGAGCCGCGACAGGTATGGCCTGGCCTGAGCGGAGTCGAAGGGAGCGGTGGTGTTGTTGACGTGCCGTGGGGTTGGGGGCGAGACGAACGGCCACGGCAACAACAACGGCACCGCTTCATAACTGTCGCGGCTCGGATAACAGCACGGCAACGGCCGGGCGAGATATATCTCGCCCCTACGCACGGCAACGTCAACACACATGGTCAACGGCATGATCGCGATCACGGGCTCAAGAGCCCGTGGCACGTGAAGACGTCCAAGGACGGGCATGATGTATCATGCCCCTACAGCCAGCATGACAACGGGGTCAGGAGCCCTATCCGTCAGGCTCCTGACCCCTTCATGCTGCATGGAATGCGGCGCGGTTTCAGAACCAGAACGGCAAAGGGGTCAGGAGCCTTACACATAGGGCTCCAGACCCCTTCCCCTGACCCCTTCCGCCGATTACGGCAGGAACTGGACGAGGTGACGCCGCGCGAGGGTCGCACCGGCCTTTATCTTGTCGAGGTCGCCGGACCAGACGGGGTCCTGCTGTTTGATACAGATAGATCCCTCGTAGCCGAGTTCCTGAAGGCGGTCGAGGAACCGACGCCAGTCGACCGAGCCGAGGCCGGGCAGCCGATAGCGGAACCAGCCGCCCGAGGGGCGGAGGATCGAGCAGTCCTGCCGCCGCGCGTCGAAAATCTCCACGTCGGCCGCGTGCACGTGGAAGACCTTCTCGGCGTAGTCCGTCACGGCGGTCACGGGGTCGATCCCCAGCCAGACGAGGTGCGAGGGATCGAGGGCGAGGCCCAGGGCGGGGCTGCGGATGGCCGAGAAGAGTTTCTCCCAGAGCTCGGGGGAGAAGGCGGCGTTGCCCGGCAGATCTTCGACATCGCGTCCGCAGGCGGGGTCGTTCTCGATGGCGAGGCGGACGCCGCCCGCCTCGGCCTTCTCGACGAGCGGCCGCGCGCGCCGGGCGAACTCGGCGACGCACTCGCCGAGCGTGGCCGCCGGGTTCCGCCCGACCGCGAGGGCCACGAGGTCGATGCCGAGCGTGGCGGCGGCGTCGACCGTGCGGCCAAGATGTTCCCAGGCGGCGTCGCGGCGGCGGTCGTCGGGGTCGAGCATGTTGGCGTACCAGGCGAGCGCGGCCGCCTTGAGGCCGGCGTCGTCGAGGGCGGCCATGAAGGCGTCGCGGTTCGGGCCGGTGAGCGCGGCCACGTTGAGGCCGCCCGCCTCGAACCACTCCGGGCCGCCGCGCACGGGCGGCGAGGGGATCTCGACGGCCTCGAAGCCGGATTGCCCGGCCCACCGGATGGATTCCGGCAGACTGACGTCGCCGAAACAGGACAGGCACAGGCCGAGCCGCATGGAGGCACCAACGAAAGAGGGTTCAAGGTTCAAAGTTCAAGGTTCAAGGTCAACGGCCAAATAGGCCGCGGCGGGTCAGGAAACCCGCCGCGCAAAGTGCGAAGAAGGCGGTTCAAGGTTCAAGGTCAACGGCCAGCGCTCGCCGATGGCTTGCGGCTAAAAGGGTGCGCAGGCCGTACCGTGGTTGTGCTGTTAACCTTGAACCTTGAACTTTGAACCTTGAACCGCCGTTCGCCGTTCGCCTTGAACCGCCGTTGTCAGTTGGGCTTCTTCTGGAACGGCGACTTCGCGGGTGTCTTCGAAGGCGTCGGCGCGGGCTTTTCCTTGGGCGCCGGCTTTTCCTTCGGGGCCGGTTTTTCCTTCGGCGTCGGCGCCGGCTTCGCCACGGGGGCGGGGGCCGGAGGCGGCGGCGCGGGCTTATCCGTACCCGAAACTTCGGGCGGCTTCGGCGGAAGGACCGGCTTCTCGGGCGTGGGCGGGGCCTTGGCCAGCAGTTCGGCCCGGTTCTTGGACGCCACGGCTTCGAGGAGCCCTTCACGGTTGCCAAGGAACAGGAGCGAGCTGTCGGTCTCGTTCACGGCCACGAGGGGCGCGGCGGTCAGGGGCAGCCGCAGGCGGACCGAGCCGTCGGTCCGGGCGGCGCCGATGAGTTCCGTTTCGCTGCGGACATAGACGGTGTCGGGGTCGGTGCCGACGAACTCCGCGACGCCGGGCAGGCGCCACAGGACCTGGCCGGTGGTGTCGTCGAGGGTGTTGAGCGTGCCCTTCTCGCCGAAGACAAAGACCTGGTTGTTGTTGGCGTACGGAGTGACCTGGATGGGCTCGCCGGAATCGAACCGCCACATGAGCCGTCCGCTGGAGCCCGTGATGGCGTAGAGGCTGTAATCGGCGCTGGGCACGAGGACCAGGCCCGAGCGCGTCCGTTTCAGGTCGGCGACGATCGGCCCGCCCGTCTGGAACTGCCAGATGATGTGCCGCGCGTTCTGGGCCGACGAGTAGACCGTGCCGTTCTGGCTCGCGAAGAAGACGGCGTTGTTGTCGAGGACGGGCGCGGACGTCATGGTGCGGTCGGTCCAGCGGCCCCAGGACTGGATTTTCGGCACGAGCGCCACGGCGTGGAGCCAGCCGTCGCTCGACGGAATGTAGCAGTAATCGCCGTTGCAGGCGATGGCGCCGTCGGGGCCGAAGTCGAGCGGCTCGGACAGCACCTGGCGGCCGTCGGTCGCGCGGTAGACGAGGAGCTTCGTCGTCGTGGCCACGCAAAGGTATTCGGCCTGGCCTTCCTTATAGAGGGCCGGCCCGTAGACGGACTCGTGCGGCTCGGCGACGCCTTGCGACCAGAGCAGGAGGCCGCTGGGGGCGTTGAGGACGTAAAGGCGGTTGTTCGTGCCGAGGGCGACGAGGTAGTCGCCGCGGAGCCAGAGGTCCCTCAGCGTGGTCTCGGGGTCGAGGAACAACTGGAGATGCCAGACCTCCTCCATCCCCTTTTCGGCGAGCGCGGCCGCCATGACCGGGGCGGCGGCGGCGGGCGCCGCCTTCTCCTTCGGCTCCGCCTGCTTCTGGGTCTGCGTGCATCCCGCCGCGCCCACGAGGAAGGCCAGTCCGAGGGCGATCGCGAACCGACTGCTTGATAGGCTCATGGCTAGCTCCACAAAAGAGTGAAAAGTGCAAAGTGCAAAGTGAAAAACGGCGCGACGGCACGCCCGGTTGCGTGGCGCCGTTTGCCACTTTTCACTTGTCACTTTTCACTATCTTTACCCGAGAAACTTCGCCAGATCGACGCCGTGTTGCCGCTCGAACCGGTTGAGGCGTTCGATCCGGTCGATATCTTCCTGGATCGGATGCGCCAGGCGGAAGACGTAGGGCTTGCCCTGGAGGCGGTCGCGAAGGTCGGTGAGCATGGTATCCCAGCGGCCGTCGTAGAGTTCGTCGCGGAGGCGAAGGAGCATGATCTCCTGTTCGCTCAGGCCCGCCACGAACTGCCGCGCGCGCTCTTCCGCCTTCCTGGAATCCGGTTCCACGCGAGCCCCTGCGGGTTTAGCTGAATCGGATTCGGCCACAGCGCCCCCTGCCCCTTGCCCGTGCCTGGGTCCGGTGACACACGGGTACACTAGCAACGGCTCTTGCGCCGCGTCAACTGTTTTCTGGACAGGGGGTTGCGTTGGAAAGGCAACGGCGGGCACTAGGCACTAGGCACTGGGGGTTGTCAACATCCGTTATCGATGACGCCGTTCATCCGCCCCTAGTGCCGAGTGCCTGGTGCCTAGTGCCCGCCTTTGCCGTCGCCTCACTCCCCCAACCGCACAATCCACTCCGCCGCGCGCTGCCGCGCGTCGAGCAAACGCCGGGGGTCGGCCGTGTAGGTGACGTCGGCCTTGCAGACGCCGTCGTCGATGGCGAGGAGCTTTTCGGCCTCGGCGACGTCTTTGCCCTTGGCCTTGGCGGCGCGGACCCGATCGCGGAGGAGCGCCAGCATTTCGTAGTCCTCGAAACCGTCCTTCAGGTTCTCCAGGCGGATCGAGCCGAGGAATCCGCCTTGCGGCCCGGGATAGAGGAGGTACCCGTCGCCGTTGTAGTTGCCGAAGGTGTTGGCCTTCCAGCGTTTCTCTTCGACGTCGGCCATGTAGGGCCTATCGGCGAGGCTCTTGAGGTTCTCGCCCCAGGAGTTGGCGGCCCAGTATTCGAACCCGGAGACGCCGCATTTCCAGCTCAGCCAGCCGATGATCCGGGCGTCGATGGCGGGGTAATCGATGAAGAGGTTTGGGTGGGTGGCCGGATAGCAGCAGACGGCCCAGATGACGTCCTGGCCGGCCTTGATCCGGTCGGGCCCTCCGGCCCGTAGGAACTGGCCGATGTAGATGTCCCAGATGTCGGCGGACCCGGCCAGGGCCGCCACGCCGCTCGGCTCGTTCAGGCACTGCATCACGGGCACCATCGGCGCCGCCGCCTTGGCCGCGGAAAAGTTCTCCTTGCACGTCGGCCACTGCGGCTCGGCCGGCTCGTCGATGTTATAGACATGACCCATCTTCAGCCATCCCTTGTCGGCCAGGTGCTTCGAGTAGGCGGCCAGATAGTCCCGCATCCGCGCGCGGAACTCCGCCGAGTACTCTTTGGGGAACTCGAACTTGCCGGGCTTTGCGAACCGCGCGATCGTGAAGACGTTCATCCCGCGGGCAAACGCGTACTCGCCCAGGCGGTCGGCTTCCGAGAAGTCCCAGCGTCCGCCCGCCAGCGCCACCGGCGGGCACGGCTTGTCCCACGTCCATCCGCACAAGAGGTACGCCGGGCTCAGCCGCGCGCCGAGCAGCCGATCCAGGGCCGCCGGCTTCGTCGAGCCGTCGATGACCATCGCCCGGAACCGGCCCGGCGACGGAATCGCGAAGTCCCACACCGTGACCTTCAGCGGCACGGTCACGGGGGCCGTCCCTTCGGCCGTCAGCGTCAGCGTCCCGTCGAACGTCCCGGCGGGCGCGTCCTTGGGCGCGCGGACCGTGACCCAGAGCGGCTGGACCTTGCCCGGGGGCACGTCGACGCGCGGCCACTCCAGGAGCGGGTCGGCCCACAGGCCGACGTAGGCCACGCTGTACTTGTCCGGACCCTTCGTATCGACATAGCCGACTTGCCGCACGGTCACGGCGCTCTTCGGAATCGTCCCGGCCGGGCCGCGGAGGTCGGAGGCCTCGGCCGCCAGGCCCTTGAGCGCGCGGCTCACGTTGGCGACGACGACCTGGGCCGATTCCGATTCGCCGCGCGCGAGGGCCAAGGTTACCGCGCCGCCGAACTCGCCCTCGAACGGCAGGTCGCGCCGGATCTTCTCCAGGCTCGTCGCCACTCCCACCTGGTACGCCACGTCGTCGCGGACGATGCGGAAATCGCCGTCGGCCTCGACCCAGGCGCTCGCGGCCCCCTCGGGGTCGCGGGCCCGGACGCGCAGGCGATAGCCGTCGCCGGCCGCCAGGTCCGCCGTCTGCCAGGCATACCGGGCCTCCGCCAGGTCCTTGGCAAGCGATTGCCACGCGCCCCCCGGCGGCCGGACCTCGAGGTCGTAGACCACCGGGTCGCCGTCCGGATCGGGCTGGGCCGGCGAGTGCCACCGCACGACCTGCGTCCGGCCCACGAGCGCGCCGCGGTACCGGAAGTCCCACGTCGGATCGCGGGGCGGAAGGTTGCCGGCGAACGCATAGGTAATCGTCAACATGGGTCGCTCGCGCGGCGTTCCGAACCCGCACGCCCGGAAGTGCAGGCCATAGTTGCCCCGGTCGCCGCGCGACGAGTCGCGCTGCGCCACGCGCAGCACCAAGCCGCGGTTCGACGCCGGGTCCTTCAGCCAGCCCTCGATCGTCGCCGGCCGCAGCTTCCACGCCACCCACGACGGGCGCGGCGTCTTCTGGCCGTCCGGAAACCGGTCGCCGAGGAGCCGCACGATGTCCTCGGGCTCGTCCGGCACGCGGTCGGCCGTCCCGTCCAGCGACCGCTGGAGGGCCACGTCGTACACGTTCACCGACCAGAACTCGTCGAAGTAGAAGAGGGAGAGCGTCGCGGACATGACCCGGATGTTCGCGCCGACGAGCGCCTTTTCGAGGCCGGAGAACTTGATGACGTGCCGATAGTCCGGGTTCGGCGCTTTCGGGTCGGCCGACTTGACGTCGTCCATGAGCTTCAGGGCGCCCTCGCGCCCGTCGTCGGTCGCGCCGGCGTATCCGTCGATGCCGTCCTGGAGCGTGACCGTCACGAAGCCGTGTTTCACGGGGGCGTCGGCGGCCGGCGCCGCCGGTGCCAAGGCCGCCACCAAAAGCGCTGCGAGGATGATCGCCGGGCGCCACGGCGTGCTTGCAAGCCGTGTCCTCCCGCGCGCCACGACCCCGCCGATGTGCCGCCAAGTTGAGGCTGTCATCTTGTCTCAGGTCCTTTGGCCCCCTGCCCCGTCAATTGTGGCAACGAATCGGCCACATGCAAGGGGCTTGTGGCAAAAGGCGCGGCCGCGGTGTGATGTCATTCCGAGCGAAGCGAGGAATCTTGCCGCGGACGTTTCTGTGCTTTGCCTTTCTTGGCTGTCATTCCGAGCGCAGGCGCCGCCCCGAACCGAAGGGAGGGGAATCTCGCCGTGGACGTTTGCCTTGTCTTGCGCCAAGGGCCAAACTTCCGCAGCCAGATTCCTCGGCCCGCAAGCGGGCCTTCGGAATGACAGCCTCTCCCAGCGCCCTGTCATTCCGAGCGCAGGCGCCGCCCCGAACCGAAGGGAGGGGAATCTCGCCGTGGACGTTTGCCTTGTCTTGCGCCAAGGGCCAAACGTCCGCAGCCAGATTCCTCGGCCCGCAAGCGGGCCTTCGGAATGACAGCCAAGGCCACTGCCAGAAAAAACAGTCACGCCCCCGATGTGCCGACACCTTCGCTCCCGGAAGACCGCACTTCACTGAGATCACGCCAGTCCCTGTTCATGGCCTCAATGAGCGCGACCTTCTTCTCGCGTCTATACCCCTTGATCTGCTTTTCCCTCGCAATGGCAGCCCGCACGTCCGGCGTGTGCTCATAGTATACGAGGCGCGTCACGTTGTACTTGGAGGTGAAGCCCTTGAGCAGCTTGTGTTTGTGCTGATAGACGCGGCGCTGGAGGTCGTTCGTTACGCCCACGTACAGCACGCCTGAGATGCTGGCCATGATGTAAACGAAGTATTCTCCCAAGCGATTCACCCCCTATTAGTGATGCGTTGATTCTAAGGCAATGCCTCTGCAACAAGGAAGTGTTTTCCTGTGGCGGTGGTGACCTGTCATTCCGAACGAAGTGAGGAATCCTGCCTTGGACTTTGTCGTGTCTTTGCCTTGTGTGAGCCGCCCCGAGAAACAACGTCCACAGCCAGATTCCTCTCTCGCTTCGCTCGCTCGGAATGACAGCCACGGGTTCGGGCTGCTTGCTGCAAGCTGTCATTCCGAGCGAAGGCGCCGCCCCGAACCGAAGGGAGGGGGAATCTCGCTTTGGACGTGCGGCTTTGCCGCACCGACGGCCAAACGTCCACAGCAAGATTCCTCGGCCCGCAAGCGGGCCTTCGGAATGACATGCTCGCCCAGCGGCCCGTCGTTCCGGGCAAGGAGCCCTGTCATTCCGAGCGCAGGCGCCGCCCCGAACCGAAGGGAGGGGAATCTCGCCCTGGACTTTGTCGTGTCCTTGCCTTGTGCGAGCCACCCCGAGAAACAACGTCCACAGCAAGATTCCTCTCTCGCTTCGCTCGCTCGGAATGACAGCCTCACTTCCCCTCGCACACCGCCTCCGCCTGCCACGTCCGGTCCACCCGGACGACGCGGCGGCTGTAAGTATCGTTGATATACAAATGCTCCTCACTGAATCCCGCGCCGGTCGGCCACGCCAGGGGGACCTCGGGCGTCGCCACGGTGGGCTTCCCCGCGGCGCCGTCTTTCGTGTTGGCGTTGACGTACCCGGAATCGAAGTTGCCGTACTTCCCGATCTCGGCGATGCGGTTCCCCGCGTTGTCCAGGAGCCACACCGAGCACGTGACCGCGTTCGGCAGGGCCAGGCGCCCGTAGCGGTCGAGGTCGAACCGCGGCCCGCGGCAGACGCAGCAGGTGTTCCCGCCGATGCCCGCCTTGCTGAACGGCGCCAGGCCGGGATACGCCTCGATCACTCCGTTGAACCCCGTCGCCCGCTGGGCGTCGTCGGCGTCGGTCATCTCGCCCCCTGCCCCGGCCTTGAACTTGACGACGCATCCGACCGTGTCCGTCCACATGCGGTCCATCGTGAACCCGGGCGGCAGGGCCGCTTCCTTCGGCCAATAGAGGACGCCGACGTAGACGTTCCCCGCCAGGTCCACGCGGATGCCGGCGTTGGCCATGGGCAGCGGGCCGATCACCGCGCTCTCCAGGCCCGCCGGATACTTCTTCCGCTCCTCGGGCTTCTCGGCCGGGAACGCGCCCTTGAGGTAGGCCCCAGGGAGGGGCTTCCCGTCGGGGCCGAAGCCGGCGACGGCATAGGCCACCCATTTATACATGAACGAGACATACGATTCGCCGCGCGGGCCCGCGCCGATCCCCCGCTCCGCAAAGCCGATGCCGTAGCGGCTGTAAATGTACGGGCTGAGGACGTGCGTCCCCGTGCCGCTGAACGGCGCGGGCGCGAGCGACCGGTCCATCCGCCAGAACGGGCCGCTGTAGTCGGCGCTCGACCCGTCCCACTTGCCGCTCACCCGCACGTAGAGCAGGCCGTCGTAGCCGACCGCCAGGTCGTTGGCGAGAAAGTCCTTGCCGTCCTTCCGGAGGACGCCGCCCTCGCCCGTGCGGCCGTCGTAGCGCCAGACGCGCGTGGTGCCGTTGGAGATGTAGACCTCGTCGCGGTCGTGGTCGACGGCCAGGCGGTTCCAGTCGACGGGGACGTCGGCGCGCGGCACAAATGCGGTGGTCCGCTTTTCGAGCGCGTCGCCCTTGTCCTCGACGGCCACCAGCGGCGCCCCCAGGCCGCTCAGCCAGAGGACCGTCTTCTCCTTCCCGGCCGCGAGGGTCATCTGCGGCATGGCGCCGGCGTCGACGCCGAGGTCCAGGAGCGCGACCTGCTTGGGGTCTTTCCATCCCGAGAACTTGGCGAGCGTCTTACGGTACTGGTGGTAGCCCTTGATCTCCTTCGTGAGCACGTAGACCGCGCCGGTCCGCGGATGGACCGCCAGGACGTCGGGATACTCCACCTCGATCTTACTGAGCTCTTTCCCGGCCTCGTCGTAGACGGCGACGCACGCGTTGTCCTGGTCGGCCACGAAGACATGGCCCGCCTTGTCGGCCGCCACGTCGTGGATCGGGCCGTGCGGCACGCTGTAGTTCTGGGGGAAGGCGATGCGCGGGCTCGTCCACGTGATGCCGGCCTTGGCCGGATGCTCGCCGACGGTCGGGCGGCGGGCGAACGGCGCCAGCGCCCCGCCCGCGACCTCCATCCGGTACACCTGGCCCGGCGGGAACCGCGGGTCGGCCTCGTGGCCGTAGAAGGTCTTGGTGGAATAGGGACCGGACAAGTAGAGATACTTGCCGTCCGGCGAGGCCCTCAAGTACGTGGGCCCGTCTCCCGTGTTGGGGAGGCCCGCCTTGGGCGGCCAGAGGGCGAGGCTGCCGAACTTCGCCTCGGCCACGCCGCCGCGGCTGTCGAGCTTCGCCACGCGCGCCCCGTCCGTCAGGAACACGCCCTCCGTCTCGGAGGCCGACACCAGGTGCAGGCACCCGTGCCGCTCGCCGTTGTAGAAGTCCGGGTTCAGGTTCTTGAGCTGCTGGGGCAGGAAGCTCGACCGCTCCTCGTCCCACCGGGCGACGTCCTTCATGGCCGCCGGCGAGAGGTTCGCCGGGAACGGCAGGACCTCGCGGAGGTACCGGCCCTCGGCATCGAAGACGCGCATGACCATGTGGGCCTGGTTGGCGTCGCCGCCGTACCCCATGACGTAGAGGTTCCCCTGCTCGTCGGCGGCCACCGAGTCGATCGCCCCGACGTTCGCCGGGTCCTCGCCGATGAACCGGCCGAACTTGAACCCCGTGCCCGCGCGGACGCGGACCTTGACCGGCCCGGCCGGCGCGGCCTTGCCGAAATCGTCCTTGCCGTCCCACTCGAGCGACTGGGCGAGGCCCTCCTTGAGCGGCGCGGGCGGCGGCTTCGTCCCGCCCAGGACACCGGCCGCCAGATGGCGGACGACCTTGCCCTCCGCGCCCAGGACGGCGACTTCGACATCGGTCGGCGCGGCCACGGCAAAGGCGATCTTCACCTTGTCGCCGTCGCGCGTGACGGCGGGGGCGGTCGACCAGGGCGCCGCCACGAGTGCTGGGGCCGTGAGCAAGAGGACAATGAGAACCAGCGGGGCGATT
>Ga0209777_10004244_pt1 | contig 17084 bp, 19 predicted proteins | sample FrelakmetHBP12HB_FD_187147 | JGI IMG/M metagenome (GOLD analysis project Ga0209777, IMG submission 187147) | Freshwater lake sediment microbial communities from the University of Notre Dame, USA, for methane emissions studies -HBP12 HB (SPAdes)... | ecosystem: Environmental > Aquatic >...
TGTGCAAAAGCTGGTAGTACCGTCCCATCTTCCTAATTTGTATGCAGGGCTGTATCGAGCATGAGGTAAGAAATATTTTACCGAATTAACGCATGCCCGGCGAGTTTGAAGATCTAAGCCTTCAATTTTAACTGTTACTTCTGATTCTATAATAATAGTTGCAGTCTTTGTCATTAAACATATCCATTAAAATGCTGTCTTCTATGCCTGTTATGCTTAATTGATCAACCACATATTGTAGCAATAGAAAAGTTAGATCTCGTTACTTGTAAGTTGAAATATTATATTCAACCACCTTTGCTTCCTAAATTAACATCCTCCATCCCAACTACTCTAAGACGGGTGATGTGACCAATTTGCCAAGCCTTTATATCTAAACCTTTAATCAACGCTAGATATTTGTTACGAATTAAACTAATTTCGTTTATCAAAATGCTCATATCAACTATATCAGACTCGCCATCTATATATTTTTCAATACTTCGATCGGTCAAATCTCGATTGTATCGTTCTAAATATCGTCGATAATGATCGCTACGTATTTTATCATATCTAATATTTAGATACTTTAAAATTGCTTCAATCTCTTGTAATTGACCAAATCTATGTGAAGTGATACCGGATAGTTCTTGGGAATTTTTTTCTAAACTTCCTATTATTTTTGGTTCATTTTTAGAAAGTTCTAATTCATTTTCATACCAGGACACAGCATTTGGTATTTCACCCAAATCATTAACTATCCGGTTATACCACATTTTCTTAAATTATACCCTCTTATTCATCGTATTTAGATTCGTCTTGATCAAAATCATCATTAGATTCCAACTCATCAAGAGCATAATCTAAGTGTTCATCTTCACCACGAACTTCATCTAAATCAGATACGTCAATATCTTGTTCTGTAAAAACTCGCAAAAATTTTACAGCTACATCATTACGCTTTCCAGCAGGAACATAGTCTGAAAAAATTTCCCAAATTTCTAATAATGACGACTCAGCAATTTCCATTTAATCCTCCTTAATATCTGTTGACTCATCATCCAAAGACACAATGTCTTCTGGAACAGAGACCACGTTGTTTTCATCCCACTCATCCATGATAAGGTCTAAAAGACTATCTGGTATCGAGTTCTTGAAATACTTGTGTTCTTTTTTGGTTTTGTCAACATATTTTAACTTAGTGGAATCTTTAACTAACACGCCTTTCTTTTCAAAAAGATCAATCAATCCACTATAAGGATCCATACCTGTTTCCCAAGGAATTTTTATTTCAACGCTTTCAAATGGCTTATTATAACGGGTTTTCATAATCTTACATGCAGATCGAATACCTCGAACATCGGTTACCTTTTTGCCATCTTCGTCTTCTTTTAGCTTACGCTTTTGCATGGCAACTACGATAGATGAAGCATAAATGAAACCTGAGTTATGACTGACTACGCCGCTATCTAATAGATAATGATGCGCAACAGGCACTGATATATCATATACTTTTTTGATACCTATATTTTTTTTACTTTTAATTTTGATTTTTTGTAGCGACATTTTTGATATACTCCTTTATCATTTTAATTGATTCTAGCATGTTATCTGATTCCCAAACTACTATAGTATGATACCCTCTGGTATTCAACATACACTGTTGCTTGTTTTTATCTCTGTCCCATATTTCTTGTGCAGTTAAATTTGTTTGTTTATGTAAGTATTCAGAATTATATTTCTTTGGATTACAATGCCAATAATCTCCATAAAATTCAACACAAAGATTATATTCCGGGACAACAAAATCGAAAAAATAATAACAATTGAAATTTGAATCTAAAATTCCATATTCACCATTTTCATTGCAGGCACTATAAATTTTGCAGCCAGTAAATATATTGCTTAATTCTAGAAAAAAGTTATTTGCCTTTTTAGAATTATGTCTATTTTTAAATTTTTTAGACCATAACTTTCGTCCTGCTTCGTCTCCGTGATTGTTAATATACCCATCTAGTGTATAATTTATTTTTCTCGATTCGCATAGAGCATTATATTTCAAAGTTCCCGCAGTTTCTCCAAATTTTGATATAAAATATTGCAAAGACATATTATCAGAACGTTGCATAATGTATGATTTAGCCTCTTCCTCACTTATTCCTTGTTCCATCCAATATTCTTTGCAAAATGGAGACCTACGTTTTCTTTCAGCCGTATCATATTTTTCTAATCTCAGTTGGCTATTAGCACGTTGCATTATGGAAACTTGCTTTATAGCATTTTCCATAGTGTATCCCTTCTTTATCCAATAATCAACGCTACGCGGACTCCGTGATTTCTGAAGTTGGGATATTTTTTCTTGTGATTCTTGCAATGACAATCCTTTTTTGAGCCAATATTCAGCTGAAGTTTGACTAATTTTTTTAGGCTGTTTTAACTTTCTGTTGGTTTTGCACAATGATGAACATACATATTGTATAGTCATTATACTATCTTTTTTTCTTATCATTTTTCCGCATTCAACACATGGTTTCATGTGGCTTGCCCTCCAGTAATTTGTGTAGGGTATTTAGCAAATTACTGGAGGGCAAGGATTATTAGTTAAACAACTTGTAATATTTCATCATTTTCAGACAATTCTGCTACAGTTTTCCATACCAATTGATTATCGGACTGTTGCGTTAAAAACTTATGTTCGTTAGTGGCCTGAATTATTTCACCAGTTTCCAATTCAATTTCGATTACTTCTTTGTCATCAAATGTAAAAGTTTCCGAAACATCAATATCACCATCTAATGTAACAACAACATCGCCTTTCTGAATATCTTCAATATTTTTATATGAACCATCTGCCATCCAGATTTTGTGGCCGGCTGTTAAACAACCTCCTGAAATTTTATCATCTGGATCAAACATGTCTTGACTTGCATAGCTGTGATTAGTGCAAACTAAACCAATGTCGTATTCACCAAATGTGTTAACACAATTTCTAACCAGTGCGGTTAGAGCTTTTGGCTTCCTACCCATATCACCTTTTAGTTCACCTTTTTCAAACTGATTTACGTCAGTTGGAGTCATTAACATTCCAAGACTGTCTAACACAAACAAGATTTTTGGACGATCTTTTTCATCGACACTGTCAAATCTAGACTTATAGTCTTTAATGAAGTCACTCATCAATCTAGCAACGTCATCTACCATTGCCATATTAACTTTTAATAGTTTATCTTCCGACGTATCAACACCAAGTGGCTTCAACCAATTTTCATCTAATGCGTTTTCAGTGTCGATCAAAACAACAAACACACCTTGAGCTTGTGCGTTTCTAATCAAATTTCCAGAACAAATGTAACTTTTACCGCTACCACTTTGCCCTGCAAACATTGTGACTTTGCCTAAAGGGATCCCTTTTTTAAAGTCGTTAGAAATACTGTAATTAAGTGCGTAATTTCCAGAATCTATCCAATGTTTTGGATCATGAAACCCAAGCGAAATACCTGGTATGTTTTTAGTGATGTCTTTTCGAAATTTTGATAAATCAAATGGGCGCATATATTTTTCCTTTGTCATAAAGATGCTGTCAACAGATTAAGTTTTTAATAAAAACAATTGGAGAGCGTAATTTTAATTAACACTCTCCAATTTATAGTTTATTTTACTTCTGTTGCTGTTGGCGGCGGCGAATTGCAGCGATAATGTCATCTGGAGTTTGCATCTTTGGCTTATCATCAGATGCAGAACTTGTTGTTACTGGAGCTGAATCTTCCCATGGAGGAGAAACATCATCAGTAGCTGGAGCCTTAGCAGTTGCCCTGTTTAATATACTAGCTGCGGTTACCGCAGGTGATGGTGCTCTCACTGTTGGTTGAACAACATCATCATTACTACCGCCATTTGATACGTTATCTATCTTCATACCATTTGGACGATAGAATTGTCCCCACCTATCTGGATCATACAATTCTTCATCAACACTAGCTTTGAACATTTCCATGATTGCATTCAAATGTGCGTCATCTGGCTTTTTTGGAAGGAAACTGTTAAGATTCCATAAACCATGTGTTGCAATCGCAGCTCGTTCTTGATCGCTGAGTGGTCGTTCTTTCATTGCCCACTTGCTGCTTGCGTAATTTGCATAGCCGCCTTTAGTAGTCTTGAGAAGGTAGAAGTCACGTCCGTGGTCATAATCAGTAGGACTGTTTTCAAGATCCTGATCCATAAGGATTGATTTAATGACGTCAAATACCGAAGGATTAATAATAAATCTACGAATTGGATTTTCCGGTTCTTGATCTTCCTTATTAGGATTAGATGTAACAAACCCTTGGAACAGGTAGCTCTTCTTTTTGTAATACTTCCGAGCCAAATCTTCCAAGCTCTTATCTTTCCACCAAGGACGGATTTCAGCTGTGATAGGACAAGAATTTGCCTTCCACATGTCAGTGCATGGAACCTGTACCTCAACCAGCCGACCGTCATTTTGACCTTTTACGCCTGGGAATGGGAGCTTAATAATAAGGCGTTCAAGCCAGAAAAAATCGTTTGTTTCGTCGCCATCTGGAAGGAATCGCATTGTTGCGCTTGATCCTTCTGGATTGTTCCAGAATGGATAGACGGCGTTATCGCCGCCAAAACCGCCAGTCTTTGCGCGGTCTTTATTAGCTTGCTGTGCTAATAGTTTAGCTTGTATTTCTTTTAATGTTAGTGCCATTTTGTGTGCCTCCTTATGTGCCTAAATAATGTTCAAGATAACAAGGGCATCTCGTTCGTCCCTTGCTAACAATACTATTTATACCACATAAGGAGGTCAAATATCAAATTGGCAATAAAAAAATTATATTCCTGCTAGATTTTTTATTCGTTCAAGCATGGCAGATTCATCATGACTATCACTGCCAACAGAGCTTTCTTCATTCATTGCAGCGTAGTCGTCATAATCGATATAGAAGTCACTGTCAGGATCGTAATATTTGCCTTCTTTTGGATCATAATATACCACTTTACCAACCTTGGTCATGAATGGTCCTTCCAACCCAGCTCGAGATTGATATCTATCTGTGTCAATAGGTTTGGCAATTGACCAACCTTCGTCGACATTTTCATCATCTGTTACAGGGGTTTCATATATCACCTTAAACCCTTTGTGATTCTCGCAATGACTGAATCCGTGTTTACGGCCATTTCCATGAAATCTTTTACCACAGTTTGAGCACCATATTATGTTGTCGTCTTTTTCTGTGGCATCAGCTGGATCGATACTCTCAGAAGTTTCAGAAAGTTCTAAATCTTCTGCCGGAGTATAATAAACTTCTGGATCATTACCAAACTTTACAGGATATTCATCTCCCTCAGGATCAGCAACAACTGTGCCTATTCCTAGTTGTTGAGTTTTATGTTTTACCTTGTCACCAACTATAAACTGTGACACTTGATCAGATTCAGAAAATATAGCTTCTGGCGTAAAATCATTGAGGTAATTTTCTAATTCAATTTCTTCTGGAATAACAGTTTCTTCTTCTGATACAAAATTTAAACTGCTAATAAACGCTTCTCTGACAAAGTTTAAATCATCCTCAGATGGCTTAGCATTACTGGCAATCATTTCTGCAATTTCATGAAGTCTTGTTGCTAATGCGCTGTTTGCGCAAGCGTCTGCCAATTCACGTATTTGATAATGCAATCGTTCCAACACTTCCTGTTGTTTTGCAGCCGTAATGTCTGGCCGGCGGCTCCATTTAAACTCCATATCTTTTGGCTGTTGATTCATTTTGGTTATGTAATTTGCAGCAACACCAAAATCTGCATATCTAGGATCTTCTTGATCGCAACCGCAATTTTCCGCAAGTTGCTGTTGTATATTCACAGATTCATGTTCATCTAATACAATGGCCGAATCTTCTAAAGTTTCTGACGCACGTGAATACCCTTTAGGTCCATGCAAACTTTTAAGACGTTTGTTAATGCCGTTCATGCTTTCTCGAACAGCAGTTACCCAATCAATACTTGTACTGTGCCGTCTCATCTCATGAACGGCACGGCGAAGACTTAGATAATCCGAACTTAGCCTCAAAATACTTTCGGCTATAGAATCATGATTTTTTCCACCATTACTAATATGTCTGGCAAATGCACGAGCACCAGACATATGCAAATGTGGGTATGAGAACCGTTCACCTAATTTATTTTCAACAAATAGTGCTCTAATATGCCGAGTTCTTGCCCCGGCCTTTTCTTCGTTAACTACATCAGTGTGCCGTATGATAAGTTTGGCTTCTCCAATTTTTTGAAAGGAGCTTTTGGTGGTTCCAAACCACTTGCTAACATCCTTACTTTCTTTAATATTATGCACAGCTTCCTCCCTTGGATCGATTGCGTGATCAAACACTTGCCAAACTATCTTAATTCCTTCTCGTTGTCCAACCGCCTTTTTTATATGATTTCGAAGCCTAAAGACCTTTTCAAAATCTTGGTTGTTTTTTAAATCAGGAGTTTTGATATTAATGAAGCTGGTTTGACCATGATCATGTATGGCAACTAAAATTGCAAAATTACTTATATCTGGTTCGTCACTTGTAATTGATGCAAAGAATCTAGTTGCGTCTTTTGGATCTATTGTTTCGTTACCTGTTGCATTATACATGGTCATGCTGTCGCACGACCCTTTAATGATGCCATAAAGTTTATCAGTAATTATAGCCCAGTTGTAACTCATTTAATGCTCCGTATTGGTATATTTAGCTTATCATAACCGAAAATGGTAACGGTTCTCGCATTATAAGATCATCACCATCAAATATGTCTCGCATTAATTCGCCAACATTATCATCCCAATTGGTTACCATTTGCATCATTCTAATGCAAAGTATAGTACTCATAACACAATCGTCATTTTCTCCCTGTTTAGCCGCAAAGCTGTCACCCTTGCTTACAAAGAATTTCAATTGTTTGACCAGCAGCTTGCTTCTTACTTGCAGTTTATTGCTTTCTATCAAACTCTTTAACTTTGAACATGCTTTAGCTTTACTGCGACCATTAGTATTCAGACCTTTTCGATATCTAACCAACCCTACACGACGTGGCTCATTAAGCATCTGTCCTAAAAAGTTTTCTTCACCAATATCATTAACCGTTTGCAGCGCAGCTTCGCCCCATGTATTATTTTCTAAAGTAAAGTATATTTCTGGTTCTCCTTTATATCCTTGTTTTTTTATTTCACTATGGATATAATTGATAACAGTCTGCATGTTTCTAACTTGATTAGGTATGCTAATACGATTGCTGTTCCATTCAGCAACTTGCACCATGTCTGGTAAACTCCAGACCTCTATACATGCTGAATCTTTACCTACCCCCGCACTTGGGTCTAAACTTACCAAATATGTTCGATCTGGAGTAACTTTATCATACCAACGAACTTCGCCAGTTTTAAACAGTGGATCTATACCGCGCAAACGTTGTAGTGCTAGGCTTGATATTAACGTGCTTTCTTCACCAGCAAACTTACATTCATATTCACGTTGGAACCTATCGTCGCCAATTTTAGCACGTTCTTTATTAGCCCATGCTTCATCTCGACCGGGTACATCACTATAATGTGCTGAAAATGGTTTAAACCCATTTATACCAAGCCCATCTTGAACTTCGTTACCATCTTCGTCAATTGTATTTGTTGCTCCAAACCACAGTTCTGCGAATGTATCCTCGTCACTAGCAGGGGTTGATGTGATTATACATTTACCGCCAGTTGCTAGGGTTGGTGCCATAGCAGTCCAAAACTCTACTGCTACTCGTGGTCTAACGTAGGCAAACTCGTCTAAGTATAGCAAACTAATTGACATGCCTCGACCACTATCTGGAGTTGTTGTAGTAGCAACAATACGAGACCCATTGTCAAATTTAATGCTAGTTACGTTATACTCGGTAACTCCAGGTCGTATATGATTTGGCAGTTCTTCATATGCATATTTGATACGCATCATAATTTCGTTAGCAGCTTTGAATTTATTTGCCGCAATCAACACTGTGACGTCGTCGTTAAACATTGCATACCAAAGCAAATATCCAGCTGCGGTTGTTGTCTTACCACTTTGGCGTGGAATCATTGCTATAGTATTTCTATTTTTCCAATATGTGTTTATCAATTCCTTTTGAAATGGATATGCTTCAAATTGCAATTTTCCATGTAATGGATGTTGGATATATAAAAATCGTTCCATAAACCATAGAGGATCTCTAGCACAATTGATGATTTCTTGTAATTGTGCTGGAGTGTATGTGGTGCTTTGATTAGCTGGCTTGAGCTTTTCAAAAGCTGTATTGTTTTTAGCCATGTTTCCTTCTTTTCATTTCAATTTGTATTGAGTATTTCATCAACAGACCTCCATGTATTTGCATGGGTATCAGCTATACTTATCAGGACATCGGCTATAACTGCATCAATATTGGTGCGCCAGTGATTTAAAAACTTATGAGTTTTATAAAGATCTGGTATAAAATCATCAAATCCCCAATTGAATTCTTGTAGAATTTGTGGATAATCAGGCATCCAATAATATACTTTTAAAAGTACTGGCCGAGTAGTTATTATACGCATATGATAAATTCCTCCTTAATATGCCATGCAATGTTCCCTATAATTGCATGGCGTATATTATAAAATTCATTTGATCAATCAGCGACAGTTGTTAACTACCCAATTTTTTGACTTATTTAAAGGCGTGTTGCCTTTTTACAGTGCTGAATGGGCTTCGACTTCCATCATCAACAGGCTCAACATCGCGTAATGGATCTTTATCAAATCCTGGTTTAGTTGGATCACTTAATGGACTCATCACTCCGGCTTCATTTTCTCTATCAGCTTCTGACAAGTATAGTGAATATTCAGACAATAAATGTGCGTGTAATTCAGATATTAATGGGTTGTCACCTTGTCCGCCTTTTACTATTCTTTGCGGCAATTTACTTGGTTCCCATATAAATTGATCTGATTCAACTTCTTCACCATCAGGATCATTGTTATTATAACCATGATCAAATTCTGCAATTTCTTCTTCAAGAGCGTCTATTTCATCGTATGCAACTTCATCATCATTATCTTGATCGTCGTTTGTGTTTGTTGCAACTGGAAGACCTGCGTTTTTACGCATGTCATTCAAACTAGAATCATCACCAAAATTAGAATCAGTGTCATCAGTGTCTACTGTAGTATCGTCAATATTGGACGTATCATCCGCTGACATTACAGATGGACAATTATGTTCATCATGATCGTTAGCACCACATATAGCGCATTGTTCTGCAGGAACTGCTGCTACAGGATCAGCTTGATTTGGAATATTGTTGTCTGGGGTTTTTACTGGTATCATACCAGCAAGCTGCACAATTCGAGAAACTTCTTCAGAATCAATGCTGCTAACATTTATATCACTAGAACTGCTAGTAATTGATAATTGGTAATGTCTATCCATTTTAGTTTTTCTCCACTGGTTGTGAAACCGACTTATCTTTACCAGTTTTTGGATCTTTAAAGAACTTAACTGATTTTATCGCATTATCTGAAAGAGATCCGCGACTATTCATATATTTGTCATCAATTGGTTTAGTATCGCTACCCTTAGTAACAGGCTTTGGAGTGTCAATGTGTGCATTAAAATCACTGGTATCTTGATGAGGTTCACCAGTATCAATGTCTTCAAGTTTTAACCAACCAAACAATGGTGCAGATGGCTCAACCTCCATTACCGGTCTAGCGTCGGCAACACCTGCAAGATATGAAAGTAGTTTTTTGTTATATTGATCGCCAAACAACGGATCTGTTGGTGGCTGTTCTTCGGCATCATATTCTCTGTTGGTGCTTAAACGTGATTTGCGAACAGTACCGTCCTGTTTGGCTTTCTCATCTTCAGCTCTAGACCATATATCATGTGCTACAATTCGTTCTATTGGCTCGTTTTCAGATCGTATAACCATAAACTTTTCAGAAATATTTGCAGCAAGTTTTAAATCTTGTAATAATATATAAGGTACAACGGCAGTACCAATTACTACAGTCATCTCATACACTTCTCTGTTTGGTACTGATATAAAATCCTTGTGGTCAAACTCTACCAATTTTGGTTTTGATACTGATTTTAAATCGTATCTATTTAACCATTGTTCTATTATATCAACTTGTTCTTCTGTTGGGCGCTCAGCGAATTTAATCACGTAGACGTGATTTTTTGCGCTCTCAGCTAGATAATCAACAAAATTCTTCATATTAAGCGGCTCCTATGTTTTCTATTTATCTTCGCCGCTCATCTGTCGCAACTGTTTGAGTATTTCATTTCTATCCATAGTAACAGCGGTGCCTGTAATAGTATTATCTGGAGCTGCTAATCTATCCAATCTCATTTTTTCTAATTGTAGCCTTAGGAGTTTTAGCTTTTTCTCCACCTTATTATTTTTGGCATCAACTGCAATTTTTAACATTTGACTTGAACTACCAAATATTTCTCCAGCATGTTTTACTTCAACATTCATACCTAATTCTTGCAGGTCTTTATGTGCCTGTATTGCTAACCCAGCTAATTCGTCCATTTCAACATCATGCAAGTCATACCCATCCATTTTATCAAATTGTTTTTCTAAATTTTGAGCTGTTTGAAGAGCTATAGTGATGTCTTCTTGACTTGGTTGGACTACTGAATCTAAATCAGGTAAACCTAACGCTTCTTCTAATTTATCAAATTGTCTACTCATGTTATTTCTTCTTCAGTTGTTTACCGTTACGTATATATAAGTCGTTTTCAGTCAATATTCTAAAATTTAATCCATTTTTCTTGCAATATGTCATTGCGGCTGCCCATTTAGCAGTATTAAGTAGCAACGCTGCTTTATCTCTTTTACTTCTAGCATTTTCAGCAATAGCTTCTTTAGAAGGTTTCACTTCTACTAATTCTGCACGTTTGTTGCCATTTTTATCAACATACACAATAAGAAAGTCTGGAATGTACTGATGTATTCTACCATCAAGCGGACTTTTATAAGGTATTGATATACTTTCGCTAGCCCAGTTTATTACGTTTGGATGTTGATCCAACAGCGTCATCACCGTAAGTTCCCATGACGATCTATAAAAAGGTCTAGAATTACCAACTAATTTGTGTGGATTTTTTGGTATAAATTCATCTTGACTATATTTGCTCATTGTTCCACCGTGTATGCTGCGGCTATTGATCCCATCAAAGTTGGATTATTGACCCATGCCGGAGGTTTGCCAGTATTACTTATTCCTAATTGGGAACCCTTTGATTTCAATGAATTATAAATTTGAATAAATTGAAGGGTTACACCACTACTTGTGATCAATTGATCGATTGAAATACCACGTGTAGCATTTATATAGGCTGCTACAGTTGCAATAGCCTCAATCAATTCTGTAGGAGCGTTTGAATTATTATATAATCCTTTTGCCTTATTGAGGGCCTGTGCTGATAGTCGAGGGTTGTTAATTTTTTGAAAGGTGTTTGAAAGAAACGATGACGACACTGATGGTAAATTTAATGGTTTTCCAGTAGATTGATCTACATACCTATATGAACCACCATATTGTTGAACGGCAATTTGCCCACTTTGTGTCATAAGCTGCTGCTGTATAGTGGTGGTTGTAAAATTATTAGCCATTTAATTTACCTATTAAAAATTGTTAAAAATAAACACGTTACACTATAGAAGCTAATATATTCCCAAAACTCGCAGGGTTAATACTACCGCCTAAACTTCCAGACACACTCTGTATTGCTGGCAATAACGCCCCTGGCGCAATTCCAGCAGATCTAATTGCATCCATTACAATTTGATTTAGCGTGTTGCCAGTTGGGCTTGATAATGATCCTGTTGACGAATCTGTAGATAATGTTGTTGGAGTTGCAGGAGACGCATTAAAAATTTTAGGCTGTGTGTTGATCAACGATGAAGCCATAAAGTTAGATATATCTGGGTTAAATCCATCTTGATTTAAATTAAATCCAAAGTTATCTATGTTGGGTGTTGATCCAGAATTTGTAGGCGAAGCTATAGCCTCATATTGTATCGCTTCATATTTAAACGAAATAATCACGTCTTCTGGATCACTAGAAGAATAGTCTTTTTGTTCCCAATCAATGCTGGTTATTTTTGGATTAATATAGCTGAATGAAGTGTATGTTCCTGCAAACAATGCGTATATTGTTATTTTATCAAAGAATCTAGTATTTTCAACTAATGGTCTAAATCCCCATCCAGAACTATCTGCAAATTCTGCCGAAACTGGGGACTGTGTGTAATCGCTTGGATTTTTATTTCTGCTATCAGCAAAGTAATATGTAAAATAATCTATCCACGTGCTCAAAATACTGTCATCTACCGTATCATGTAAACGTATAGTTGCTTCTTGGTATTCAACCTTTTTGTATGCCAATACCTTTTTATTGTACTGATTGAGCTCCTCAGTCACCATTGTTACTTTTGGTTTATCAGCAGTTTTGACTTTAAAAGACAACCCTCGTTTATCATTATAACTGTCTAAATTTGCACCAGTAGGAAGCATACTAATCGCACCTGATCCTAGAGTAAATTTGGCAAAAAAATTAAATTTGATTCTTGGAACCGCAGTCATCAATTGACCAGTCTTATTGGTACCAAACGCTCTAGCTGCAATCTGCGGAGACCTTAAAAAGGTATTTGTACCAGGATTGCTTGAAGACGGAAATTGTGCTGAATTATAAGTCATATACATATTTATCAAAAATAAAGCGGTGTTATTAACACCGCTTTATTACGACTATCACATGTATATAATCCCTATTTTATTAGGTAGCTGTTACACCATTAGGAACAATTTGAACACCACGCTCACCACCTTGAGTAGCGTTGTCATATCGTACTGTAAGTGTGATCATTGTAGCTTCAGAGCTAGAATAATCTAAACTGTCATATTGAACTTGTTCAAGGTAGCAGCCTTCAAGGTACCAACTTTCTAAGGTGTTAATAGCGTTCATACTGCCATCAAGGGTATCAATATTCATCGCAAACTTATAATCGTGACCACTTGCCGCCGCATCTTGTGTGAAATGGTTCATTTGATATTGAACTTGTGTGCTTACTAAGCTAGATACTTGGTTAGTAATGTCGTCACGCAATGTTATTTCAATTGACTGCCATTCTGGCTTTTGTGCAATATATGAAATATTGTTGTAGCTATGCAACGGGGTGTTTTGAAATTGTATTTGTGGTCTACCTACTGTAACAACTTGCTGTGTGAATGCAATTGGTCGTACCACTCCTCCAAAATTTGTAACCCTGACAGCAAAACGATGCTTCAGCTTTGGCATTAATATGTTTAACCCAACGCCGTATAAAGGTACCCCATACCTATTGGTTGTATTCAAGTTAGGATTGATTGGTGGGACCGAACTAAATCCAACTGCCATTGTAAAAACCTCCGCTAATGTATGTTTATTTATGCCGTTGGTTATTTTTTTGACCTAGCAGGCAATATTAGCGAAGTTATTAGATTTTACTTTTTGTATCCTATTAGCATATACCTAGAAAAGTCCCATCCTGGATAGTTAAATGGTAGTTCACCCTTGTAAAGGGTTTGATCCATTGGATAATCTGCTAAAAATTCAGCAAGAGATTCATAACATGAATGATGGGCATCGTGGTCCATGTTATTGCTTTGTATTATTACCATCACGCCAGATGGTATATCTTCAAACCATTTTTTAGTTTTAAAATGCTCACTGCTGCAATTTATAATGATATCTGGTCGCTCATAAATCTTAAAATCTATATTATTGCAATCAGCAGTTAGAGCCTTAAATTTCCAATTTTTCCAAACCCAGTTTTCTAACAAAGCATCTGCGATTGTTTCACAGTTTGGGTCAATATCAATACTTCTTATTTTTTTAATTGGAAATTTGTTTCTAGTTAAAAGTAAAAAAGACAACACTCCATACCAACCGCCATACACATAAATTGATGGCATACGTTGCATAGATATTTTTTCCAATTCGTTACAAAGCCAAATTTTACTAGAAATTTGACCACTACTAAACGCATCTTTGTTGATACTTAGCATGTTATCAAGCATGCCCAACATGACCCCACGTTTGATATGAAGTAGTTTTTATCGTTTTTGCCAAACTTTCATCTATAATTTGTTTTGATATTAAAAAATATTCTTCTCGAACATCATCTGGCAATTGCGCCAAGATTACGCCCAAATTAGTTGCTAGTGCAGATACTATCAAACAAAATGCTTGATTTTCGTCTACAACTGTTAATGATTTTGCATAACTATCAGTTACAGTCTCATATATCACACGATTGACTGATAGTTGAATTTCAATTAAATCATTTTCATTCATATTAGATGGACCCTTTTCCAGATTTTAACAATTTGGCGATATCAACACCACTGTTGTCATCGCTATCTGGATAGTTGATTTTCAACCATTCTTCCACTTCAAGAATAGTTCGTTTATTTTGTGCAACTAATCTAAGTATTTGCAGTGCTTCTTCTAATTGAAGCTCCAAATCTTGAATTTTGCTTGCAGATTGCATTCTAGGCATCTTATATTATTAACAATAATTTTTGATTATTCAATCAAAAAAATAGCTAGGATATTTTTATCCTAGCTATTTTTTGAACTATCAAATATTACGCAGTGTGACCACCTGGTAATGGAGCGCCAGTGCTCAATACTCTAATTGGAATATAGATAAATTCAATTGCTTTTTCAGGTTTGATAGCAATATCAATCCACAATTGATTTTGATCAATTCGTGTTGCAGTATTGTTAGACTTGTCACAAATCACTGCAAAATCATACAGTGCGCGTTGGCTAACCAAATTCTGCAAATATGAATTAAACACAGCCAGCACGTTGGCACGAGTTGTGTCGTCATTCAATTCAAACAAGAATGGTTTTGCCAAGTTGTCCAAATTGTATGCAAGATAGTTAACCAAACGTACAACATTTATTCTGTTCAATGCGCTTGTTTCTGGATCAAGTGTTATTTGACCCCAAACTACCAATCCTCTACCAGGCATATAAGCAATTGGATTTATATGATTGGAATATAGCACATCTCGTTGACCTTGGTTCAACGTAACTGGGATATAATCTCCATATGCATCTAGATAACCAACGCTATCAACAACACTTACAAGTCCTCTGTTAAATCCTGCTGGAGGGAACCAAGGATAAGAAACAGTGTCACTGTATGCTATCGTTGTCAATGCTACCAAGCTTGGTGGTACAACTACTTTATTTCCATCTAAATTAGATGTTATTCCCCAAGGGTACCAAACACCAACATATGGACTTGCAGTAATCAATGCTGTTGGACCATCGGCGGCTGCGTTGGCAGCATTTGTTGCCCAATTTTGTATAGCAGTTCCAGTTGCCGGCAATGTTGATGGTGAATCCCCAATAACAAATGCAATATTGTTTTTATCAGTATTCAAGGTTACCATTTCTGCAATACATTCTGTATAACCAGGTGTTGCAATTAAGTTGAAGAAGTTTTGTTCAGCTCTTGCATCTGTGCTATCAACTAATGCTGCATTTAATGCATCAACAATTACTGCACGTTGAGCAGCTGGACCCATATATGGAGTACCATCTGGTGCATTACCGCTTGCTGTTACCCAAATGTCAGTAGGATATGCTGTTCCTTTATTTTGTGGGAAATAGTTAACCATATATTTCTTCACATTATATGTGGAATACCTAGTGTTGAACAAAAGCATGCGTGGTGGATGCAATTTTGCGTTTGGAGCATCTGGATCTACCCATGTGCTTACCAATAGTTCAGTTATAGATGATGATCCAGAAGTTGTTCCATCACTAGTTGACCTTGCATCTGCAAATATAATACCTGCACTAGTTTGATGATCGGTGTTGTCTATCTGAACCCATGATGCAGAAGCAGCACTATATCTGTATATTGCAGGATAAGGAGTTACTTCAGTGTTGACCCAAATGTCATAATCAACTAGAGGTGCTCCCGTGCTTTGTAGGATTGGCTGTGCAGAACTTAGTATTGGGCCGTTAATGTCAGTTGCTGGATATAGCTTACGATATCCTGTCCATGCTGTTCCAGTGTTGACCATTATATCAACCTGTAGATTTGGATTATACCAAAGTGTGCCATCTGCAGGTGATCCAAGTGGTGCTGTTAAGCTAGGAGTATATGCAAGTGACTGCCATTGTGGACCGCTAAGTGTATTTGCCCAAATTTGGATATTAAACATAGCTTGTGCAGGAACATCAGCGTCGCTGTTGTATTCAACAAACACTGTGTTCAACTGTTTTGTGCCACCAAAAGCAACGTCAGCTGCGGCAGTGCTGGAATACATTGGAACTGTTCCAGTATTTGGAGTGGAGTTTAATGTAACCCATTGTCCGCCTTGATACACTTTAAGAACAAAATTTGCACCAAGACCTTGTGGTGATGTATTGATCCAAACATTGTTAGCTGCTAAGCTAGCAAGGTCTGATGGAACTTGAAGATTAGTAGAATAGTTGTAGTATGTTAATTTTCTACCAAATGTTACACCCGAAGCAATACCAGATTCTTCTAGTGGTGTGCCGTGAACATCGCCAAGTATGAAGCTTGTACCGTTGGTATTAGTTATAGACAAGCAGCTATTAACAACCGATGCTTGCATAGGCCCTGCTGGTATATAAGACACACCAATTGGACTGTTGTTAATAGCGTCTCTAACTCCAGAAACGGTGTTGTTTACTGGAACATTGATCAACACTGGTGTTTGTCCAGGTATTTGAATTATAAACGCATCGCCGCTAGCAACAGCGCTTGTTAATGAAAATGCAGCAGTTTGGTCACCAGATCCACCAGTAGTTCCTGCAGGATTGTTTGGGAAAGTTGAATAAGCGCCTGGGTGTGCTGGATCTACTGAAACTGTGTTAACACCCCAAGAAATGTTAAACGTTGCATTTGAACCGCTTGGAGCTGAAATTCCAGACAATGGGTTACTTGGTGTATTTTCCCCACCATATTGGCCAGCTTGTGTGATGGTTACACCTGTTATTGGACCAGGTGTTACAGTAGGT
>Ga0209777_10004245_pt1 | contig 17081 bp, 14 predicted proteins | sample FrelakmetHBP12HB_FD_187147 | JGI IMG/M metagenome (GOLD analysis project Ga0209777, IMG submission 187147) | Freshwater lake sediment microbial communities from the University of Notre Dame, USA, for methane emissions studies -HBP12 HB (SPAdes)... | ecosystem: Environmental > Aquatic >...
GGATTCTCGATTTCATCGACTTCGGGATGGCGATGGTAATTGTAGTACCACTGGCTTTTTACCTCTTCTTGTCGATGAAATCGAGAATCCTCAAGGTTATTGCTGGAGTGATGACTGCTACCTTCGTCATTGCTCTCTTGCGGAGTAGTTCGCGTGGAGCGGCGTTAGGATTAGCCGCTGCGACCGCACTGTACTGGGCAAGAAGCCGGAACAAACTAGTCAGTCTTGCATTAGTCATAGCCTTCCTCGCAGGATTCTGGGTAATTGCGTCGGACCCGTGGAAACAACGATTTCTGAACGCCCAGAACTATGAGGAAGATAGTACGGCTTCGTCCCGGATCACCCTGTGGAAGGGTGGTATCAGTATGTTAGCAGATCATCCGTTGACGGGAGTTGGCATCAACAATTTTTCGTCAAATTGGGAGTCGAAGTATCGTCCTTCCGGAGTGAGAGGAGCGACCGTAGTTCATAACATATTTCTTCAAGCTGCATCGGAATTGGGTCTCGGGGGGCTGGCTGTTGTCGTTGCGGTACTGGTCCTGATATTTCGGCGTAATCGAGAAACCCGAAAGATCTGTCGCGAAGCAAATCTCAGCGAACCGTGGCTACCAAATTTCTCCTTGGCCCTGGATTGTTCGCTAATCGGCTTTATCGTCCATGGTTTTTTCTTGACGGTCTTGTACTACCCGCACTTATACATAATAGCTGCTATTGCTATAGCGCTACATGCCATCGCGAAAAAGCAGGCGTTATCCAGCTTGCCCGTTTCGAGTTTACCATCGTCATGATTAGACCGACAGTCAAATGGGCTTTGGCGACCGCCGTCTATTGTTCCGGGCTCCTGTCTGTCATTGAGCGGATTCGAAGCCGCTCGACGCTTTCCGGATCATGTATCATATTGATGTATCACCGAGTCTTGCCCATCGATTCAGATGTCAGCGAGCGACCTGAATGGGAACGATGTCGGTCTTTGCCTGGGATTCTTGTGTCGCCGAAGATGTTCGATGCACAGATGCGCTTTCTCGCAAGAAAGTACAAAGTGATTTCGCTTGACCAGTTGCTTCGGTGTCTTGATTCAGGAAATCCTCTGCCGCCGAGGTCTGTCGTGATCACATTTGACGATGGCTGGAGAGACAATTACGTCTACGCCTACCCAGTGCTAGAGAAATACAATCTCCCGGCAACGATTTTTCTTTCAACCGAATTCATCGGCACAAATAGGATCTTCTGGCCAGAACGCGTGATCAAATGCTTAACAGACGAAGGTCGGTTTGTTAGAGAGCTGCTGAATGGCGCCGGCGTTCTGGTTCCATCGGTTATCGGAAAGCTGATAGGATCAATCGGCGAAACCAGTGCGGCGCATCAATCACTCGTGCTGGATCAGCTCATCTGGGAGATGAAGCAATTGACGCCAGACGTGAGAGAAGCCCTGATGAAAACGCTGTTCAGTCGTGCGCCTAAACATGGTGCCGCCACGTCGGACGTGCGTGTGATGCTCGATTGGGATGAAATCGCGGAGATGAAAGCAGCGGGGATCACGTTTGGCTCACACGGCATCAGCCACGAGTTGCTGACAATGATCAGTCCCGTGCAACGGGAGCGAGAATTGCGGGGGTCGAAAAGAGCGATAGAGGAACAACTGGGGACCAAAGTCGACTCTCTCGCTTACCCGAATGGCAATTATGATGACGAGATCAAACAACTTGCTCGGCAAACTGGGTATCGATGCGCATTGGCTGTAACTGGCGCTCATGTTTCGCGTCAGAGTGACCGATATGCATTAGGACGAACTAATGTTCATCAGGGAAACAGTTTAGGGATATTCGGCGGTTTCTCAAAGTCCCTTTTTGCATACCATATTCAAATGCTCCTGGGTTGAAATGGTAGTTCTGACGGAAGATCGAGAGCGAGTCAAAGCGACCGTTGTCCGCTCATTGGGGCGAAAAAGGCTGGCCACATGACGCTTGCCACCATTCTTAACGTATCTTTCTGGGGCTCACTACTGGCGGTTTGGTGGGCCTACATAGGCTATTTCGTTACGATGTGGATTCTGTCCGTCGTTCGACCGAGATCTGTCAACAAGAAGGACTATTTTCCGCAGATAAGTGTGATCATCACCGCGTACAATGAGGAAAAGCGGATTGCGCAGAAGATAGAGAATAGTCTGAGCCTGGACTATCCTAAAAACAAGCTCGAAATCCTCGTAGTATCGGACGCTTCGACTGACACAACGGACACGATAGTCAAATCATTTGCCGCTCGCAATATAACGCTGTTGACGGTGTCGGCGCGTAAAGGCAAGCATTCTGCCCAGCACTGGGGCATTCAAGCGGCCGTCGGCGAGATCATGGTTTTTACTGATGCCACAACATTTCTTGAACGAGATGCGTTATTGAAAATCGTTCGCAGCTATGCGGACTCGAGCGTCGGCTGTGTCTCGGGCGAGGACCGGCCCGAAACAGCGGGGGGGGAACTGGCTGGCGAAGGAGCGTACGTGAAATATGAGATGAAGCTTCGTTCGTTCGAAGAACGGGTTGATTCAATCGTGGGTGCTAGCGGTTGCTTCTTCTCGGTACGGAAGTCCCTTTGTAACGCTTGGATTGATGACATGTCGAGCGACTTCTACATGCCGATCGTTGCGAAAATGAATGGTTATCGCGCTGTGGTTGATCATGAGGCGGTTGGTGTCTATCGGGTCGTCAATGATTCCTCTAGAGAGTTTGAACGCAAGGTGCGAACGGTGGTCCATGGCCTTGAGGTTCTTTTTCATTTCAAGGGGATCATGAATCCCTTTAAGTATGGCGGCTATGCTTTTCAGATGATTAGCCATAAACTCTGTCGCTGGCTGGTGCCGTTTGCCCTCATTATGGCCGTGGCCGCAAATTTGGCGCTCGTGAACCACGGTTGGTTTTACCAGTTGGCGCTGGCGGCACAGGCGCTGTTATACCTCCTGGCTCTGGCCGGTTATCTCATCCGGGGACTACAACGATTTTCGCCGTTCAAGATTCCAATGTTCTTCTCGATGGTAAATCTGTCGATCCTTGTGGCCTGGTACAAATACTTGTCGGGAGCCAAGTGCGTGGTATGGGAATCCACCAAGAGATAGCCATCTGTCACCTCATTTCCGGCGATCTGTGGGCTGGTGCTGAGGTGCAGGCGTATTCGCTCTTGCTGTCTCTTAGAACAGAACCGTCGCTCGGCATCTCGGTCATCGTTTTGAATGAAGGGAAGTTGGCCGATCTGCTCAAGCAGGCAGGAATTCAAGTCACAGTAATCGACGAAACTAAGAACCGGTTTGGGACAATCGTGAAAATGGCAAGCGCAGAACTTTCGGGACAGAGGATAGATATCCTTCATTCGCATCGCTACAAAGAGAACCTGCTGGGAGTGCTTCTAAAGAAGCGCTGTCGGATAGATCATCTTGTCCAGACCGTGCACGGAAACCAGGAGCAAATGAGTGGACTTAAGAATCTTAAAGCCTGGTTGTACGGTTATATAAATGATCGCACCTCCCGCCGATTTGACCGCATTATCGCCGTATCCGATGATATACGACGTGAGCGTAGTGATGGTCTTGAGCCTGCGAAGATCGTGACGATACACAATGCCGTGGACATGTCCCGGGTAATTCCGGCACGATCAGCCGGTGTGGTCCGAAAAGAATTGGGAATCGGCGACAACCAGCCCGTGATTGGGGCAATCGGACGGATGGTGCCAGTCAAGGGGTATGATCGATTTCTCTTGGCCGCAAAAGTGATCGCATCAAGGAGGCCCGATGCAGTGTTTCTCCTCGTCGGTGACGGTCCTAAACAATCCGAGTACGAAAAATTGGCCCATTCTCTGGGCCTGGAACATCACGTGCGATTTCTGGGATTTCGTCATGATATATGGGATATTGTGAATTGCCTTGATCTGTTTGTGATGACATCGCACCATGAAGGGATACCATTGATTCTGCTGGAGGCGATGGCTCTGAAGCGACCCGTAGTGGCGATGAGTGTCGGTGGAATACCGGAGGTCATCGAACACAACGTATCCGGCACACTTGTGAGGTCCGGAGACATCGAGAGCGTGGCCGAGGTCTGCCTCGAGCTTATTGCGCAACCTGATTGGGCGCTAGCGCTTGGAGAAGGGGCACGGCGCCGGGTGGAAACAGAATTTTCGATTGACGTTCACCGCGACCGTGTGCTGGCGCTGTATACAGATGTCGTGGGAGGTAAATGATGTTGCGGTCGTATTTTGTTGTCTGGTGCCGCCGAAAGATCTCTGACGAAGGCGCCATGCAATGAGAAACAAACTTCATTTGACCATGATTTTGGATTGTGATAGACTTTGGACAGAAATGACGGGAAACTGAACTTTGGAGCCTTTTTTGCAGTGACAAGACAGAAGAACGTTTTCAAAGCTGATCTCGAGAAATATTATCGCGTCCGTCCCGGATTTGCGAGACCGACTCTGGGCAGAAGAATTAGGCTATGGACAACCAATTTTGGTCTGCATTGTGTTGTTTGTTATCGATTCGGGAAATATGCAGCACATTTGTATACGAGAAACAAGCTCCTCGGATTCATTCCCCAGTGCGCACATCTGGTCTTAAGTTATTTTGTCCACATGGTTCATCATGTGGACATCGATGCCGCTACAATCGGGCCAGGATTATATATCGGCCATGTAGGAACGATCTATATCGGGCGGACGGTGATTGGCATGAATTTCAGCCTTGGCCATAATGTCACAATTGGCATCGGACATACCGAAGGCGGCGAAGGAATTCCCACGATCGGTGACGACGTTTGGGTAGGGACGGGGTCGATCATTTCGGGAGCTATCACCATAGGCAACCGCGTGACTGTTGCTAACGGCTGTATCCTGTCCAGAAGTGTACCCGATGGATGCTTGGTGGCGGGGAATCCCGGTCGCGTGATCCTTCGTGACTACGACAACAGCAAGTTACTTGGCTGGAAAATCGATGATGAAGCAGCAGTCTGATCCGTCGCCGCATGTCGAAACGACGCCGGATCACGATTCAATATCCAAAAACCGCTAGTGGAGGTAATGAAAGCTTGCTTCACGTAAAGTGTCTGACCAGTGTCGAAGAACTAAATGCAATATCAGGGCAGTGGGACCAGCTGCTTGGGCGAAGTCTCAATGACAGTTATTCCCTCACCTGGGCGTGGCTTTCACACTGGATGAGCGTTTATCTCAAAGACAGCCGACCGCTCTGTCTGGCAGTCTTCGACGACGATAAACTGGTCGGACTGGCGCCGTTCTGGGTAAAGCGGGTGCGGCAACTTGGATTAGGTAACCTGAAAATACTGCGATTCATCGGCTCTGAGGAGGTCTGCGGTGATCATTTGGATCTTATCGTTTCTCGAAAGAATTCCAAAGCCATTTGCGCGGCAATATGGGAGCACCTCTATGGTCCTCTTCGTAGAGAATGGGACATCTGGGAGTACAACTATGTGCCGGCGGATTCAAAAGTGCTTCATGCGTTGCGGGAGCTGTCTGACAAGGATAATCGTTGCCTTGGGATGGCCATCACCGGATACACAATCTGTCTATGTGTTGCTCTTCCGGAATCCTGGGAGGAGTACAGGGTATCACTCAGTCGCAATTCGAGAGGTATGCTAAAGGTCTCTACTGACTTAGTGACTCAAGCGGGCACGCTTGAATTTCGCGTTTGCAACTCTGCTGAAAGTATTCCGACATTCTTCAAGACACACATTGATTTGAATCGCAAGTCATGGAATGAACGTGGCCAGCAAGGCAGTTTTTCAACGGAACATTTCAGGAAGTTCCACCACGAACTCGCAGGGGAGCTACTCGCCGAAGGAAGACTGTTCTTATGTGTCCTTGAGCTTAATGGCATCCCTGTCGGTAGCTCCTACGGCTTTGAGTACAACAAAGTCATGCACTACTACACTCTTGGGGTAGAACGTGCTGCAGTGCCTAAGGCAAGCATAGGACGGGTTCTACTTGGCCTGTGCATTAAAGCGGCCATCGAGCGCGGGTGCCGGGAGTTTGACATGCTCCGCGGATATGAAGATTACAAGTATTCCTGGACAGACCGGGAGCGGCGAGAATTGCTGGTTACCTTTTACAATCGATCCTCTGGAACACTGATCTATATTTTCAATCAGTTTGTTAATCGCTTCAGCAAACAAATCGGCAAGGTTGTGCTCGGGAGCAAAACTGAGACGGTGAAGCGGTGGCTGGGCAAGGGACCAAGAAATTGATGGATTGGACAAAAGATCAGCATAAGGACATCGTTAAGAAAATACTCTATTACAGCGGTTACTATTTCCTGTATGAACACCTTCATGCGCCATCTGAGAATCGCCTACTGATTCTCATGTTTCATAACGTCGTAGAGAATGTTCAACAATCACATTGGTTTGCCAGGGGAACGCCCACTCGGACCCAATTTGAAGCAGTGCTAACAACGGTAAAAAGGTATTACCGTGTGGTTTCGGTGGAAGACGCGGTCTGCGAAATCAGAAATATCGGAAAGCTCAAAAAGAAAAGCGCCGCAATCACGTTTGACGACGGCTATTCCTCTGCTTACGAGATTGTCTTTCCCCTGCTGAAAAAGCACGACGTAACGGCTACAATCTTCCTCCCTACTGATTGGATCGACGGACGGTTGACCCCTTGGTGGATGCGGCTTACAGCCATAATCGATCGCTGTGACTTAACGTCGGCGACGGTTGCACGGGTGGAGAGCATTCTCGGGCGCGCGGTTGGTCTAGACGCAAGAACACCTCACGATCTTGCCCATATGAAGCAGATTCTTCGCGCGAATGCTGAAGCTGTCTTAATGCGCCAAGACGATGCATCCTGCGACAGAATTCTGCAAGAGATTCGCAGCGCATTGTTCCAAAGGGGGGAACTCGCTTCGTGCATTGAAGAGCCGATGACCTGGGAACAAATTAGTGAAATGGCCGCTTATGGCATTCGCTTTGGCGCCCACACTTGCTCGCATTCCAATCTCTCTCATGTTAGCTTGGAGACTGCCGAGCGGGAAATCGTCGAGTCAAGAAGCATCATCGAGCGCCACATTGGAACCGACGTAGCCGGATTCGCCTATCCATATGGCTACGATGTGGCTGGTTACTTTAAACTCAGACCAGTGCTTGAGAAGCACGGTTTTGGCTATGCTTGTACCAGCTGGTGCGGCCATGTCAATCCGGCGTCCGATTTGTATCTGCTTGGACGCATCGGTGTACCTCTCAGCTCATCGCCTGCCATCATAGCCCGGACGCTCGGTTTGGAATACACGGCGAAGCCATGACTTTCGACAATTGTGAAGACGGGCTGACGCAAATGCTGCTCTTGGTTGTCTCAGAAGTGTCAGTATTGTGCACGGTCCTGCATACACGCGATACGTGGCTGAGGCGACCAGTTTTCTATGCCGTTGCCTGACAGCATCTTAGGCAGTAGATTCGCCACTCTGTTCTGGCACATTTCTTGCTTTGCATCTCGTCGTAAGGTTGCTAATGACTATTTACCGATAACCCTCTGGAGGGCTATAATGTCGAAAAAATTCTTAATCGCACTTGGACTGACATCATTACTCTGCATCTCGTCCGCAAGCGCTTTTAACTGGTCTTACCACAATTTCGGCTCAGCCTATTTCGACGAACACAACAATACGGCTGACATCTACTATCCGCATGGTGTAGGCTCACTACCGTCGCCAGGTAATCTGGGCGAAGGTGGCGAGAAATTCGATATTGAGGGCCTCAACTTTGCTTATGATAACGATTTCGTCTACTTGAGTGTTACTTCGTCGTTTAACGAGGGTGCCTACTCTTCAGGTTGGAATCAAACCTACGGTCGCGGCGATCTCTTCTTTGGCTTCGGCAACAGCAAGTATGAGTACGCGATTACAAGTAATGGTCACTTGGTCGACGTGGCAACCTGGACCGGAATTTCTACCAAGCCCGGGACGTACTATAGCAATGCTATTATCAATAGTGCTGCGGGTGCCTGGCGCGTCGGAACCGGGTCAACTCTCGGCGGCGTCGACATCCTAAAGAGTCACGACCCCCTTCTCGAGAGCAATCCGATGGCCGGTGGTAGCGCTGACACTTATGTTTGGGAGTATCGTTTCCAAAAGTCTCTGCTTTCAGACTTCGGATCATCGGGCGCAGTAACTTTCCATCAGAACTTGGAATGCGGCAATGACTTATTGGAGAAACGGTACCAAGTCGTCCCGGAACCGGTCAGTGTGATTCTCTTTGGATTTGGTTTGGTAGGATTGGGAGTCAAGCTCCGCAATCGCAAGTAGGTTACTGCTTGATCCTTTCAAAATCTATCAGTTCTAAAGAGGCCGTGTCCATCACGTAATGTGGCAGAATCTAATTTAGACAATATCCCGCTGCCTGGTCGTCAGGCGAACGGTACATGGGGCAATGCTTGGCTGGGTACATCATCGATGCTTCGATTAAGCATTCATTGGAGCCATCAGTTGTCAAATCTCTCAGCTTCGGGCACGAACATGACGGCGGCCAAGCTGTCCATGGATGCCGCTTGTGTTGATGGCCGAAGCAATCCTGTCAGTGTTGAGGGCACACGGAATGTTGATCCGCTCGATGACACATTTCTCGATAACACTACGTATCACATCGACGCTCTTGAATATCAAGCTTCCGGGACGACAGGGCTCTGGATGTTATCGCCTTCGGCGTTGGACGCCGTCTTCGTATTGATCGCACTGTCCTGATGCTTGATTACGAAGAGGGAACCGGCAATGGTTCAGCTGAAGTTCTTGTACAGGCCTCACTCATCCTCTTTGGAGCTGGCTTGGTTAGTTTCGGTACGATGATACGCCGTTGACGCAAGTATTCTGTTGTAGCTCGCTTCTTGCGTTTGCCATAGATTAAGTCGTCCCACATTAAGCTTCCTGATTTGGCTTTCTGATCCGGTTCGATTTGCTGATAAGAACAAGAATTGGAATTATGGCAAATTGTAGTTGACTTATTTTCCCGGAATTCGAATGTTGGCGCTGGGTATAATAAGTGATTGTGAAGTTGCTTACTCCCGTAGGCAAATGAGTGGATCGTCGTCGGAAAGCCTTTGGGTCAGGAGAGCCTTAGTTTGGACAATTTCAAGAAATCAAAGACTTTCTACGCTCGAAACATTCTCGCAAGTTTTTGGAGGCGCAGGTGGCTGGTCGTTATCCCCGTTGTCTTAGTTACGGCGATTACGGCTGTTGGCACCTATTACCTCAGCCCCGTTTATGAAGCTTCGGTCACGATCTCTATGGAAAAGCCGGTTCGGCTTTCTCAGGATATCCAGCGTCTGATCGGTGGTGCCGGTTCCGCAATCGAGGGCAGCTCTGAGAGGATGGATAGGGAGCTACAGAGTCTGAAGAATGAAATTGTATCATCACCGTATATTGGCCAGCTCGTACAGAATCTACAATTCGATAAGGACCCTTTGATTGAGTTACAGGCTCGAAAGCTACAGCTAGACAACCCAAGTGTCTCGCTGGATGATTTGAAGTTTGACATGCTGCTGCGGGGTCTGAGAAAGCGCATTCGAGTTGAATTTGCGGGCATCAATCAGGTGAAGATTCTGGCACAATCATCAAGTCCCGAAGAGGCCAAGCTTATCGTGCAGAATCTCGGCGACATTTTTATTCAGGAAAAAACCAAGCAGGAGTCCCGCACCAACTCAGCCACATCAGATTTCTCCTCCAGCCAGTTGACAAGCTACGAAAGTGACCTTCAGGATAAGATCACGCAGAGAACAAACCTCCAGAAGGACCTGCTGCAAATACAGCTTGATGAAGTGGTCGCGTCGCCGGAGAATCGTAAACAAATCAACATGGAAGTTCAGGCGATCACGCTGGAAATCGGCGAGAAGGAAAAGGACGTGCGGGATACACAGATACGATTGTCTGGCCTGCCCGACCGGCTTCCTGTTCTCGAGGAATCGCCTGCCTTGCAGGAGAACAAATCAGAAATCACCAAGCTACTCACATCAATTCCGGATATGATGCAGAAGTCTGGTTGGAATACTCCTGGTTTCATGACACTAAAAATGCGCTTGTTTGGGCTCGCCAACGACGTTGATGAGGAAGTGGGGCGAATAGTGCAATCACGATTTACACAGCAGCCCGATACAACTAAACGTGATTTGATCGCGCTCTTCGGCTTGCGGCTGCGACTTGAAACATTGTACACATATCGCAACAACATAAAACTGACACTATCAGACTTGGATCGTCGTGCGAGCCTGATGCCAGGCTTGCAGGCCAAGATCGAACAACTGACGCGCGAGATCGATGCGACACGCAATCTTCGAGACCAGTTCAAACTGTCTCAAGAAGGTACGCAGATTTCGGAGGCATTGTTGATGGAGTCGAGGTTCAGAGTCGTCGAACCGGCGCGTTTGCCGTTGGCGCCGATCTGGCCGAACAAAAAAATGGTTGTCATGCTCGGATTCTTGGCGGGCATCGGCCTCGGTGCGGGTGCGCTTATTATCGCAGAGTTTCTTGATAATTCGATCAAGACTATCGAGGATGCCGAGCAAGCGCTGGGGTTTTCAGTTGTTGGAACAATCCCCAAAATTGAGGGGCTGGACAGACTGAAAGTTGGAGCAGGCCGGTGACCGGGCAGGAGCTTTTGAGTGTGCGTGAAATGAATTTTGCCAGCGTAAGTTGCAGTTTCGCGGACTTCCGTCCGATACTATTCTAGGAGTCAATTTGCGGTGAAACAGATACGCTCTTTCAAGGAATGAAGATTGAACTTTCATGAAGACATTCTCAAACTGGATGTAGCTCGCGTTACTAAGCAGCTTTGTGAGGCGATTCGTCGACAGGTACGTGATGATCTCAAGAAAAGCGGGGCTGTTGTCGGCATTTCCGGGGGGATAGATTCGACAGTCGTATCGGCGCTTTGCGCTCGTGCGCTGGGGCCGCAGCGTGTTCTGGGCGTCATTATGCCCGAGCAAGAGTCTTCCGGCGAAAGTGAAACACTTGCTCGCCAACTGGCGGCTCAATTCGGTTTTGAAGCCATCAAGGAAGATATCACCGGCGGCCTAACTGGACTGAGTTGCTACGAGAAGCGTGATGAAGCTATCAAGCAGTTGTTTCCAATGTACGACAAGAGTTACAAATGCAAGATCACGATCCCAGAAAGCATTTTATCCAAGGACACTTTCAATTTCTTTCACTTGACGATTCAGAAGCAGGGGGAAGAGGCAAAGACCAAGCGCATGACGCCTGGTGTCTACGCTCAAGTCGTGGCTGCTTCCAATCTAAAGCAACGGCTGCGCATGACAACGCTCTACTACCACGCTGAACGTCGCAACTGGGCAGTAGCCGGAACCGGCAACAAAGATGAGCACATGCAGGGCTTCTTCGTCAAGTACGGAGACGGCGGAGCTGATTTCAAGCCGATAGCGCATTTGTTCAAGATTCAGGTTTATCAACTGGCGGAGTATCTGGGTGTCCCGACGGACATCCTCAAGCGAATTCCAACAACCGATACCTACAGCGCCGGCTCTACTCAGGAGGAGTTTTTCTTCGGTCTGGATTTCTATCGGATGGACATGCTTTGGCGCGCCATGGAAACAAATGTTCCGGCTGCCAAGGTAGCCGAAGTCCTCGACCTTTCGGTCCAGGAAGTAGAACACGGCTATGCACATATCGCTCGGAAGATTCGAGCGACAGAACCACTGCGCATGCCACCGCTGGAAATTGATCTAAACGAATGATTGGATTTAGTTGGGCAGGTGCTACGAACAGGATACGTGATGCCGCTCAATGAGGGATAGTATGGAGTCTGACACCGAAAGAATCCGCTCCGAGATAAGAGCCTTCATAGTCGATTCATATCTGCTTGGCGATGAAAGCGTCAAGTTTGCTGATTCGGATTCATTTATGAGTCGTGGTATCATTGACTCGATGGGCATCCTCGAGTTGGTGGCTTTTCTCGAGCAGCACTTCGGAATAACTGTAATTGATGACGAAATGCTACCCACGAATTTGGACAGCGTCGAAAGCCTCGTTGGTTTCATTAGGGGCAAATCCGGCTGTTGAGCTGTCGTCAAAAGACGATAGCCGAACTCAGTGCCATTTCCCCACGGACAGAAGTTCCTATGAATCTCGATCAATTCTTGCGCCAGAGTAGCGATTCTTATCCGCAGCAAGTTGCCGTAATCGTTCAAGGTCGCAGCATAACGTATCGCGAACTGGGAGATGCTGCTGACGGGTTGGCGAATAATCTGCGTCGCCTGTCTCTTGGAGATGGGGCACGTGTGGCGCTGCTGTTGGAAAACTCAATTGAGTACGCAATTGCTTATTTCGGGGTTCTGGAAGCCGGGCTCGTAGTTGTTCCCCTTGATACTTCTGCAAATGGCGATACCCTAAGATTCATTCTGGCCGACTGCGGCGTCAAAGCTCTGATTGCGCAATCACACTTTCGGCGTCAGCTCAAGGTCATTTTCGAGGCGGACTGCGGAGTCGAGGTGTTGCTTTGCGACTCTATCCTTGATTTGGGATCACCATCGCTGCGTGCACTGGTCTTTGATCAAGCACTGCAAGTTGAGCAATTTGACGTGTCGGAGGCGACCCCGTCGTCAAAAGCACCGGATGCGATCTCCCTGTGTCGGTTCGGCAAATTGCACGAGTTGGCGGCGATCTTCTACACATCGGGGAGCACCGGTGTTCCCAAGGGTGTTATGTTATCGCATCTGAATTTGGTCAGCAACACTCTGGCGACCATAGAGTATCTGAACCTTTCGCGAGATGATCGCACACTCGTCATCTTGCCATTCTACTATATCTATGGCAATTCACTGCTCTTGACCAACGTCGCCTGCGGTGCGTGTCTTGTTATTGACAATCGCTTTATGTACCCGGAGACGGTGCTCAACACGATGGAAGAGCAGCGCTGTACTGGCTTCTCAGGCGTTCCATCCAATTTCATGATTCTTCTTGGCAGGTCAACACTTGCTTCCCGACAGTTTCCTCACCTGCGCTATTTCACGCAGGCCGGCGGCGCCATGGCTCCGGAAACAACCAAGAAACTGATGGAAGTTTTTCCCGATAAAGAAATATACATCATGTATGGACAGACGGAAGCGGCACCACGAGTCACTTACTTGCCGCCTCCGCGATTGGCGGAGAAACTTGGCTCGATTGGCGTACCGCTCGCCGGAATCTCGGTGGCCATTATGGACGAGCAGCAGCAAGAGTTACCTGTTGGAAAAACCGGTGAGTTGGTGGTGTCGGGCGACAATGTGATGATGGGCTACTGGTGCCAGCCTGACGAAGAGCAGGAAGTGCTGCGAGATGGTCTACTTTTTACAGGCGATCTGGGTTACAAGGATGAGAACGGGTTTCTCTTCATCGTCGGTCGCAAAAAGGAGATTATCAAGACCGGCGGCAATCGCGTTAGTGCCAAGGAGGTCGAGGAGTGCCTCATTGCAAATGAGAGCATTCTGGAAGCGTGCGTTGTCGGCGTGCCGGATACGTTGTTAGGGGAAGCGATCAAGGCTGTAATCGTGTTGAAGCCCGGTATCGAACTCGAAAGGAAGGGAATTCTTCTGCACTGTCGTCGCTCACTGGCAGATTTCAAAGTACCGAAGATAATTGAAATTGTCGGAGCACTGCCCAAGTATAAGTCGGGCAAGATCAATAAGCAATTGCTCAAAGAGGGATCGGCATGAAGTTTGGCCGAAGTCAAAACATCAAATAAGTCGGAGCCGAAGTCGTTTAATCTGTATGTGCGGAATAGCTGGATACTTTCAACTCGAAGGCACGCGCCCGCCGGAAAAGGATTTAATTGTCATGATGATTTCCTTGATCCGTCACCGGGGGCCTGATGAATTCGGTGCTTTTCTGGATAACAAGTGCGTACTTGGACATGCCCGCCTATCCATTATTGACTTGTCGACAGGCCAGCAGCCATTGTGCAATGAAGATGAGACCGTCTGGATAACCTTCAACGGTGAAATATTCAACTATGTTGAATTACGCCCCGTGCTCGAAGGACTGGGACATAGATTTCGAACGCATTCCGATACGGAAGTAATTGTCCACGCATATGAGCAGTGGGGCCGGGAGTGCTTACAGCATTTCAACGGTCAGTTTTCATTCGCCATCTATGACATGAACAAGCGCATGCTGTTCATTGCCCGAGATCGGATGGGTAAACGGCCCTTGTTTTATACGGTTCAAAATGGACGATTCTACTTTGCATCGGAGATCAAAGCACTCTTCGCCGACCATTCAATCAAGCGAGAACTGGACGCTGAAGGACTCGATCAAGTTTTTACCTGGTGGACCTGCGCACCGCCAAAAACGGTCTTTAGTGGAATCGCTGAACTGGAATCAGGATCGCATATGGAAATCAGCGAGGCAGGAATCTCCACAGTGCGCTACTGGTCAATGGAGTATCCCGACCATTACGATGACAGTCGCAGCGTCGGGTCCTGGGCCGAAGAAGTACACTCGCTGTTAGTAGATTCGATTCGGCTGCGTCTGCGCGCAGATGTGCCTGTAGGCGTGTACCTTTCGGGCGGGCTCGATTCTTCAGCCATAGCATCGCTGGTGCGGAGTTTTACCTCAAATCCATTGGAATCATTCTCAATCGCTTTTGGTGACAGTGCCTTTGATGAGTCAAGCTATCAGAGGCAGATGGCAGAGCAATTGGGCACGACTCACCATTGGGTACAGTGCAATTACGGCGATATCGCTGCCTGCTTCCCGAATGTTATCTGGCACACCGAGCGTCCGATATTACGAACCGCGCCGGCGCCGATGTATCTGCTCTCGCGACTAGTAAACGATGCGGGGTTCAAGGTAGTCTTGACCGGTGAGGGATCGGACGAGATATTTGGCGGCTATGACATATTCAAAGAAACAAAAATCAGATATTTCTGGTCGAAGAATCCCAGCTCACGATCTCGGCCGCTGCTTCTTAAGCGGTTGTATCCCACGTTACCATTGAGTAAAGTCCGCTTCAATTATTTCCTTGAGGAATTCTACAAAGAGGGGTTGACCGAAACCGATCGCTACTATTTCTCGCATATGCCACGAATCAAGGCGACTTCTCGAATCAAGGATTTCTATGCTGCTGATTTCAAGTCTAAGTCTGCGGCAAGCGACCCTCTGAATGCATTTGCGCATATTTTGCCATTTCGATTTGCTCAATGGCATCATGTCTCGCGCGCGCAATTCATCGAGGCAAAATCGCTGCTGTCAGGGTATCTGCTCTCTTCGCAGGGTGATCGTATGGCAGCCGCCAATGCCGTGGAAGGACGGTACCCGTTTCTTGATCATCGTGTAGTCGAGTTGGCGGCAAGGATTCCGCCACACTACAAGCTTTTTGGACTGAAAGAAAAATGGGTACTAAAGAAGGCCATGCGTGGGGCGTTACCCGAGGCCATTCTTAAGCGCCCCAAGCAGCCATATATGGCACCCGATTCAAGTTGCTTTACACAGAAACAGGCACCCGGTTATGTCAGGGAATTGCTGTCGGAAGAGAGGGTGAAACGGGCCGGCGTATTTAATCCTACGATGGTCGGTAGGCTCTATGAGAAATGTCTGAAGCAATCGCATGGGCAAATGTCATTTAAGGACAATATGGCTTTTGTGGGGATACTCTCGACCCAAATGCTGGTCGACCAGTTCATCGAGAAGTTCAATGATCGAGAGATCCACCGCGTGACCGATTTCAAGGTATGGCGCGACTTTACGGCACTCGGCACCGGCCATGCAGCTACTAAGAACTGACCTCAGCCTTCTCCGACTGCGTGCGATACATCCTACTTCTTAAGACTATAAGAGCAGAAGAAACAGTTTATGAATAGTGCGAGTTATGATAGAAGGCAAGAAGTTGAAGCTATCTGACAACGATGAATTTGTCGGCCACCGTCTTGTCGTTGAAGCGGATATAGTAGAGAAAGACGCCTGATCCGAGTTGTTCTCCGCTCGAGTTAAGGACGTTCCAGCTATAATCACCGGCGAGGTTGTCCAACTCCACGACTTTGTCGCCGGAAGGGGTGTACACTTCAAAACGCGAAGCGGGGGGCAGATTGTGGATAGTGATATTGCCGTCGAGGTATGAGAAGGGAACCGGCGAGAGATAGATGTTGGCGCTCACGGAAAAGGCAGCGCCTTGTGAATAGCCGCTTTGCTCCCGTTTGACGCGCCAGTAATACGTTTTGCCGTTTTCCAGTGGCCGATTTGCAGTCCACACCGCCGCGCTTTGGTCGCCGACGACCGAGCCACCGTCGATAATCGTGTTGAAACCGGCATCAGTTGCCAATTCGAACTGACAGACCGAAGAGCCACTTCCCGACCACGTGACTTGGAATTGCGGCTTAACATTCGTCTCGGTCGAGCCGTCCGCGGGACGGACCAGTGTGGGCGCGTCCGCCGCATCAAGCGCCATATCGAAATGCCAGAATACCTTGGGGTCGCTCCAGTTGCACCAGGCGCCGCCGTCGTAAGCGCGCACTCGCCACCAGTAGGGTTTGTTGTTGGTATAGGAGCCACTGGTCGTGAAAGAAGTGTAACTTACGCCCTGCGGTATCGCCAAGCCGATTTCGACCTGTTTGGTCAACAAGGAATCGGAATAGACAACGAAATCATACGTCAGCGTGTCACCATCGGGATCGGTCGTGTTATTTGTTACCAACACATGGGCCAACCCGAAAACAGTATCGCTCACCGGCGTACGAGGTATCGGTGTCCAAGGTGGACGATTAGTACGAAAACTGGCAAGTGTCATCCAGTTCGACCAGGCCTGCGAATCGTAGGCACGCGTGCGCCAGGTGTAGATCGTCTTCTGTGACAAAGTAACTGGCACGCGCCAGGTAGTAGTACTCCCACTACCCTGTGTGATCATGGGTGACTGTGAAATCAGAGTTGAAAAGGAAGCATTGTACAACTCGAATTGATAGGTCAACGGATCGCCGTTGGGATCAACGGCGTTGTTGCTAATCAGATCCGGAGTCAGGTTGGACACCTTGGCGCCGCTGGTTGGGGAACTGCAGGTCGGAGCAGTCGGAGGGTTGTTTCCACTTGGCTGATTAACGTAAAATGATCGCGAGCCGCTCCAAGC
>Ga0209777_10004246_pt1 | contig 17074 bp, 17 predicted proteins | sample FrelakmetHBP12HB_FD_187147 | JGI IMG/M metagenome (GOLD analysis project Ga0209777, IMG submission 187147) | Freshwater lake sediment microbial communities from the University of Notre Dame, USA, for methane emissions studies -HBP12 HB (SPAdes)... | ecosystem: Environmental > Aquatic >...
ATTCAGAGGAATATGGATAACCACGCATATTCAGAGGAATATGGATAACCACGCATATTCAGAGGAATATGGATAACCACGCATATTCAGAGGAATATGTAACGAAAATATGATCATAATATAATAATATTATTATGTGTTTTTCTATTTTCATTTACATCATCTGTTTTATTTTACAACAATGAAATAGGAAATATGTGGTGTTTTTATGCAATATTTTTTCCAACATTATATTATTTATTTATTAGAAACCGGGGGCATCTGTAAAAATTTCGGGTGCAGTCAATACAGGAATCGTCTTGGTACTAGTCACCATATTCATAAAATCATGTATGGAATTGAAATATGTTCCGTACAAAAATACCGAAATCGTAGTAGCCATGAATACCAAGATGGTATCACGTACCATAAATTTGATGGATTTTACTTCTTTTTCTACAAATTTCATTTCCAATATTTTCACAAATAAAAACAATATACACGCAAATATAGGAACAAAAAAATCCATAATATACGTTTTTTATATATGTGTAATTATCTATTAAAACGCACCTATATAAAGGAACCTACGACTTTTTTGACTGAAAGTCAAAAAAACCCTTTAAAACCTCCCTTTCAATGAGGAGTATCAAATTGGTTGTATAAGATCCTATACAACTAATTAACTAAGAATCCTTTAAGGAAACCTTAGGAGGGCGCCGCCACGTAGTGGTGGTGTCCTCGTTACCTGAGGGAGGTTTTAAAGGGTTTTTTTGACTTTCAGTCAAAAAAGTCGTAGGTTCCTTTATTTATATGTCTTCAATTCCTAACAATGAAATATCAATATTGTCTGAATTGGACTGGACAGAAGATTGATTACCCGTGTTCAAATCCATGATACCTAAATCCGACATGCTTAAATTATCAGTATGAATTTGTATATTTTCTTCCAACATAGAATCCTCTTCCAATTTGCGTTGCATAGCCGATTCCATACTTTTCTCTTCCAAACGTTCCAAAGATTGAATTTCGGGTTGTTTGGGTTTGGATTTTTCTTCTAAAATCATGTCTAATTCATTGAAAGAAACGGTTGTAACTGGATCTTCATTGATGTTGGAAATTTTAGGCTTTATGATTGGTGCATCATCGTCTATGGAAGGAATTTTGGTAGATTCGTCTTCCGTAGAAGTTTCAATATCTTTGTCCATAGATTCTTCTTCACCTTCCACCACCGGTTCAGCTAAAGGTTCTATGGTAACTTCTTCATCTATTTCAATAGCTTCATCCATATAAGCACGAATAATTTCTTCCGTAGGAATACTTTCACGAATGGTAGTCAAAATACTTTCTTGTACAATGATTTCCAATTCACGCGAGTTTTTTTGCATTTGCAAAGGACTAATGTTTTTTTCAAATAAATAGATATTTGTATACACTTTACGTGCGGCATGAATATACACTTTGTGAATAAAATGGTCTAATTTTGGTATAGTAATATCAATCTTTTTCTGTTTACTGCCAACGCGAATACATGTCAATACTTTGAGTTGAATGATATGTACACAAGTAATCAAATCTTCTAAATAATTACAACCACTGCGTTCCACAATACGTTTACGCTCTTCTTCCACAATGACAGAATTCCATTTAGGAATTCGTGACAAAAAATTCTGAAAAGTCATCAAATATTTGGAAGGTTCACCCGTTTCAGCACAGATTTTCCATGATTCATTGAAAATAGAATTCACACCTTCAATCACCAGTGGACAAAAAATACTTACTAAACGACTACACCATTCATTACGCGATTCTTGAAGATTAGATAATACAAAATCGTCCATACAACCAATTGAAGACAAATAGATACTATAGGAGCATATTCTCTAAATCCTGTTTTGAACTTATTAAAGTAAAATATAACAAATAAAACATGAGCATTTTTTCACATCTAAAATCGGGTTTAATTTTATAATAACACATACGAATCAAATATAACAAAGACAGGCGTTCCTTAGATAAAGATGAACTATCTGAAATAGAGTCATTAGACAAACAATGCATCCAATCGTGCGCGGACCATCCGTCTTCACACCATTGAATGGCTTGTTGAATTAAAATATCTGGTTGTTGTGAACATAAAATACATGATCTATATCTAGATGCCTCCACTACGTTCATGGCATCATCCCCTAATGCAACCGTTCTACGAACGTCCACATTAGGGTCTTCTAAAGGTAATTGAACCAACGGTTCTTTTGGTGTATCTATTTCATATTCCGACGGATTCCTATGTCGTCCTTCAGAATATGCGTGGTTATCCTCCACTCTGTTACGGATACCACATCCATTCATTATTTTTGGTGCATTGATATAAATTTCACAAAAACGAGATAAAATCGGATTCAACAAACGTTCTTTGTTTTCAACAACGATGAAAAAACGTGTATTATGACTAAATAGTTCAATACATCTACGTAAAGCAGATTGTGCATCAATCGTTAAACTGTCTGCATTCAACAAGACAATGGATTTGAAACTAGAACCGTGATTGGATTGTATATGAGCCTTGGCAAAAAATTTCAGTTCTTCTCGTATAAATTTGATACCTTTTCCGTGACAACATTCCACCGTCATGATGTGTGTTTTCATTTTGTTACGGTCGCCGTTGTAAATATTATGTAAAAATTCATTCAACAATGTACGTTTCCCTGATTGTGGTTCTCCATGAAAAATAAGATTAGGTATTTTCTTGGTTTGAATAAAATACTGCAATTTGTTACGTATTTGTTCATGATTACCAAAGTCCTCTGCAAGCGAAGCTTGCTCCGGACTTAGTTGTTGAAGGACTTTGTCCCTCTGACCAAACTTATTCATTTATTGTTTTACTAAAAACTACTTTATATCCTTATCACTTCAAAAATTAATAGGAGGATATGATATAACAATTATGAGTACATCATCAAGAACATCTAGTACATCACCAAGTACGTCATTAAGTACAGCTAGTACATCACCAAGTCCAGTTAAAAAATTTATAAACGGAATTTCTAGTTTATTCAGTAAACAACCCAAACCTTTGACTCCTAAATCCAAACGTTCCGATGGATTTGAACATATCATAGATTTAACAGATACAAACGCAAAACCACCATCAAATATTTTTCTAGGTAATGAAAAAAATCAATTTACAATAACTGGTATCAACAAACAAGGTAACCCATTGGACAATAACCAAAATTATATAGTGACAATGAGACATAATGACAATAAGCATATTTATTCTGGTAAAATTACATATGACAATCTAAAATTACTACAAAAAGATAATCCACACGTTAACCAATTAAAAATTTGGGGTGGTACAACAAGGAAAAATCGCAAACATCGTCTGAAAAAAAGAAAAACTATTAGGAATTAGGTTCCGATAGTTTAACAACATTCATTATTTTTTTGGTTAAAAGATAACGTTCATGAAACATAGTTCCACGACGTAAATTGCATGTTAGACAGGCAATTTGTACATTTCCACAATTATGTCCGAATTTGTTATTAATACGTTCCAGTGTCCATTGTCTTGGTTCACGAACAGAATCATAAAGAATCATGGTTGGTTCGCGACAATAAAAACATTGTAAATGACATTTAAACAATAGACCTAATACATAATCATAATTAATAAAATCTTTTTCGGAAAAAAGATGTTTGAGAAGGTCTTGGGAACGATATCCACGAATTTTTTGTGTAATTTGTGTTTTAACTAGAGAAATCCATGGTTGTGAATCGTCCATTTGAATGGTTTCGTTCAAATAATTCCATTGTATACTCGGATCACGTAGTACAACACCCGAATCGGTGATCCAACGAATCCATGGAAGGGTATCGGTAATTATTCGGGTATTTTTTTCTTTGGCGACAACCATCTTGTCTACTAAAACATCCTTTTCTAGGATAATTTTTGATAATGAATTATCTAATGTCTCCATATTTCTCTGGACTCCACGCTTCGCAGAGTCGTCCTTCTGAATATGGTCATGCAAGTTTTCATCTTTTTCGCCTACGGCAGCACATACATTCATAATCAAAAATATAATAATATTAATAACAAATTAATATTATATATTTTTTTGATGTAAAAGTGGTTAAAGATTACATGATATATTATAATAATCAATATAAAAACAATTGTCATGTTTCATTTTCCTACACCAACCAATCAACTTCTCAATGTTGAAAATGCTATCAAAGAATCCAAAAGTAAAAGTAAAAAAGACAATGAAGATAAGATGGTGTTTAGATCATCACCAAAAATACATACTTCTATGTCAACATCAACTCATACTGAATTTTCATTAAACGCGATTGATAATTTGTTAGAAAACGAAAAAAACAACAACAAAACAGAATCATGGAACAAGTTGGATAAAATGGTGAAAATGCAAAAATTACATGCATTTGCAGAGACGTACGGAAAGGAACACGGATTGACAATGAAAGACGTCAAACAATTAAAACAATTTTTTGTGGAATGTTTAGATAAGAATAAATTGTCAAAAACCAAAGATTTGGTATATGATAAAGAATTGAACGAAATCAGTAGTATTCCTTCTTTGTTTTTTCAACCCACTAATCATCATTTTACTTTGAAAAATACGGATCCCAAGCGCGTTTCCACACTGAAAGCATTGAATCCAAAAGCATTTTCACGAATCAAAGAAGCCAGACTATTAGAACCTAATTCTACTGTTATACAAACGTCTACATCAGGGTCGCCATTGACGTAATTCAATAATATATATTTCATCAATATCATCTTTATCCTTTAACAATTCTCCTGTTTCTGGATTATTTTGTGAAGTTAATCCGTTATGGATTATAATTTTATTCTTAGATGTATAATTCATATCTATATTTTCTTTGATATATTCATCTATAAGAATCATATATTTATCCATATCTTCACTAAAAGTGTACATAGAGTTATCTCCTTTTTTATAAATCAATATATCTTCACATTCGGATTTCATATGATCAAATTTGGGTTTGCGTTTGGAAGGATGAATCGTATAATCATCATTATCATCCTTATTGGTACCATATAAATATACGGGTTCCGCAGATAAGCGAATACAAGAAATACCCGTTTTATGAACAATTTTTAGCACGGTATTAATATAATAATCACAACCCATTTACAAGCTTGAATATTTAAATCAGAACAACTTTATATTGTTTCAAGGTTGTGTCTTTTTTATTCCTACGTACGATGACTCTCTCAAGCGTGACGTCAATAGACCATCGGTATAAAATTGATTTAGAATTATTATATAAATCATATAATATAATTATTCGTCCAGTATAATGTCATCATCACAAAGCATATTAGGTTTTTACAATTCGCGTAAAAATATCATAGAATTATTAAAACAATTGGACTTTACTGTAGATGATTATGAATCATTTAGCATAAATGAAATTGATGCCATGAACAAAAATGCTCAAATGGATATGTTAATTTATCACAAAACTGAACCGAAAAAAGCATATATTAAGTACGTGCCTTTTGTACGTCAAAATAATTTAGAAGTAATCATTGATGATTTATTTTATTCAGAAACAGTTTTAGATAATAAAACGGATATGTTAATTTTGATTTCAGATGATGAACCGAACGAAATGATTTTATCAAAAATACAATATTTATATGACCACGATGGTATCTTTGTAATTATTCATAATATCAAACGTTTACAGTTCAATATCCGAAAACACATATTGACACCACCTATACGTATTTTGTCAGATGAAGAAGAAACACAAGTGATGTTGCAATATAAATTACGAGATAAAACACAATTACCAGAAATATCACGTTTTGACCCATTAGCTTTGGCAATTTGTTTGAAACCACAACAGATATGTGAAATTAAACGAAATAGTACAACCGCATTGGAAACATTGTATTATCGGGTTTGTGTCTAATAAAGTAATTAATATGCGTGGAAAAATTGTATAGGATTATATATTGCCTTAATAATAATAATAATAATATGGATGGTTATTTGTTGTCCTACAATCCCAATGATTTTTTTTGGGTATCTGTACAAGACCAATTTAATTTTTCACAGTGTCCTGCAATATTAAATGCTAAAAATACTACACCACCCCCATCTAACAATGGAACTTCCATTGATACCAGTGGAAATGCTTGTTATATCCCATTAGCTCCTACATGTTCAGCAAACTCGGGTGCATCTTGTCCAACCTTGCCATCTACAAGTTGGGAGTCTGTGTGGAATACGTGGCAAAAACCTACCACTGCACCAACAAATGCGTCATCCACATCAGATACCAATTTTTCATTTAATCAATCCTATCAAAATTCACAATCACAGAACAACAATAATAATAACATCAACAGTGGTCTGAATGACGCATTTTCGTATCAATTATGTTTGAATTATGTCAAAGGAAATTCATTGTTATCGGCTCAAAATGAAGTGTCAACTACACAAGAATTGTTTCGTGATATCAATGACAAAACAAATATACAATTGCAAAATATTTTCAATCTCACCGGTGGGATTTTGGGCATATGTACGGTGGGACTTTTGTTGGCTAAATCGCAATAATATTGGAACCTACGTCTAGTTTTCGCCTACGGCGAAAACTAACCCAGTCGTCCCTAAAACGCCCTAAGGCGTTTTGGGACACAACAAAGATGCCTCGTAGGTGAGTCATCTTGGGAGTAAAACCTCCTAAGATTTCTTTAAGGGATTCTTAGTAAATTAGTTGTATAGGATCTTACACAACCATATTCCAGAGGAATATGTAAACATATAATATGAAATGTCCAATCAATTAGTTTTAAATACTCAAAAAGATTATAATAATTATTTCAAAGATACCCAAGATGTGTATTCTAAATTGCAACAATACAATTTGGCCTATACAAATTATGTACTTTGTTTAGAAAACAATCCCAAATACAAACCGAATGGAAATCATATGAAAAATTCAGATGATAATTATGTATATGATGGAACTAACTGTACTCCACCTGATGCAACCGATTTGATTACCCAAATCACCCAATTACAACAAGAAATCGGCACTATAGGGAACAATACTCCCCAAACGAATGAAGAATTGACACAAAATTACAACCAAATGTTGCAATTACGCAAAGAATTAGACACAAAATTAGCGGAATTGTATAAAACGAAAAATAGTATTCCGGCATCCTACAAAGAAAATGCGGATTCAACCATGTATGCCACATTTCTATGGGCAACTTTAGCTACCTGTTTAATTTTCTATATTACAACATTACGTGCAAATTAATAATATACCAATACTATAAATAATGTCAGGAATTTCTTATCAGGTACAACAAAATATTTTGAATCCTGCAAAAATATATAGTGATACTCATTTTTATCAATCATTTGAATTAGATCCCAATACAGCCACTACAGTATTAGGTGATCCATTAAAACAGAGCAATATAGGAATTATTATTCCGGTCAATGGGACGTCTCCTATACCCAATTTGGTTCTGTATGATAACAATATGTACGATTTGCAGTCGGCACAGTTTGCCATGGAAATGTATTATGCCCAACAATCACGATTACAAACTCCCAATTATTCACAACAACCAGGGTTACAATATGTATTGTATACCTCACCTATGACCATCAATAATTCAGAATCATGGGATGTAAATTACTTTACCCATATGTTAAAAAAAGGAATGTCTCCGATTGCTACCAATTATAGTGACGATTTTTCGTCACTTAGTCAAGCATTGGCACAGTATGATGTGACCGTTTTGTCAACTACGAGTATTCCCAAATATTATGTAGAATGGTTCGGCTATTTTCAACCACCCACCACCGGTTCCTACCAGTTCAATTTGACCACCAATCAAAAAGCCTATCTTTGGGTAGGCAATGTAGCTCTGGTAAATTATACAATAGATAATATTACCCCCACCACGATTGCCAATCCGACCACCTTGGTAGCAGGAACCATGTATCCTATACGAATTCAATATGGTGCAACCAATCAAACATGTACGAGTGCATTGTCTTTCATCATATCTTGCAATGGTATACCGTTGGCTTCTGGAACAAATGGAAACGGATTGTTACTGAATTTAACCGACAATGTTTCTAACAAGCCGTACGAACCTATACAGGTTCATTATGCATTGACATCCGCGACAGATCCCAATGTACCTCCTTTATCTCCCAATCAAAACATGCAATTTCAATTGTTTTATACTACATGTAATTTAATCAATAATTATACCAACAATCAGAAAATACGTATGGCAAAATCCAATACCAATTTGAAAAATTATCAATTTACCATTCGTACTTCGGGAACGAACACACCTACTTTGTCTATTTCCAATACGGGTAGTATAGTATTTGGTGATCAATCTATTTTTACCAACCAAACCGCTTTAGTACAGCCACTCACATCTACCAACGCGTATTTGCTGTTTAATAATGGAGATTTGACATTGAATATGAACAATGGTACCGTAAATACCATTTATTGGGATTTATTGAATACGACTACCTATAGTACGTACGGAACCACCAATATCATAAATCAAAACAATATAGCCACGATACCTACCGTTTATATCAATGCCATTCCCAACAACGATTGGTTAACTCTATATAATTCTGCACCAACAAATGCGACCACATTGTACTATGGTCAAAATTTATCCGGAAATTCTGCCCTATATAGTTCCGACGGTAAAAGTATGTTATGTATTGAAGGAAATGATTTGAATCTCTATGTTTCCAACAATCCACCAATGCGTTATTATACATTTTATTCAGGAACTGGTAGTGATGACATGAATACGTTTTATTTATTAAGTACCAAAGGTGATATTAAATTGGGTTCAACCATGTTGGTAGATACTCAACAACAACAATTACAAAATGTACCTATGGGGGGAAACATATTGAAATATACCAATGATTTTAAACTATATTCTGGTTCGGCTTATTCTTATCCTCCTGTCATAGATGGAACCAATTATGTTGGTGGAAACAATACGACCGATTGTGATAAACAATGTATCGCCAACAACAATTGTAGTCATTACTATAGTGACCCGAATGGTTTGTCCAATGTAGGGGTAAATTGTATTTTAAATAATAATAACAATTCACCTGCATATTTGCCGATACCTAACGCGATATCTGCAAACACGGTCAATGTAGCACCGTCATTGTTTATTCGTAACAAACAAATTCATTCTGATTGCAAAATCAATGTATATGATGTAAAATACAAAACGATCGGAACAGGTGCATGTACATCATCATCATCATCCACAAGTGCGGGATGTCCTACCAAAGGAGTTCGTAGTTCAGGTAATTTTGTGTCTACTTCTATGTATTCCACATATGATTTATATTCAACCGCCAACGGTGAGTATAATCCGATACCTTCCCAGGAAGGTCCGTGTGGTATTCCTTCTGTGAATCAAAGTATGAATACTTTTTCGGAATTTACGCAGGGTCCGAATACCGAAGGATTTTCTCATAGAACCAAGGGTCTTACACACCGAAAAAAGGAGAATTTTGTGACCGGATTTGATCCGAGTGCATGTCAATCTATGGACGAAAAACAGTGTATACGTTCTATGCAATCCAATGCCAGTGCGATCAACCAAGCGTACCAAACCAGTACATTGAATAACATAGAAGTCAATCAGAATTACGATTCATTGAGTAATATTATCAATACACAATTTGCGCCGTTATACAACAAAGTAAATAACAATCCACAGTATAATTCCATTGACCAAGATGGAACATTAACACAGGACCAAAATAGCCGTAAAACATTGTTGAACGGTATGATAGAAGATACCAAGGACAATTTGATACGTCAAAATACCAATTATATTTTGATAAATATTTGTGCTGCTATTTTTTTAGTCGGATTCTTTACCTTTGTACCAGAATAATATTTTGATTATGTATATATAGGATACATAATCATAGAAATGTCAAATACAAATCCACCCAATACACCCACGGTTTATATAACTCCTTCATCCATGGTGACCAATCCACCCACGGTTTATATAACTCCTTCATCTATGGTGACCAATCCACCCACGGTTTATATAACTCCTTCATCCATGGTGACCAAACCACCCACGGTTTATATAACTCCTTCATCCATGGTGACCAATCCACCCAGTACATCTGTCATTGATACAACATCATTAATGGGTATATTAAACAATTATTTAGTAAAATCACCACTTCTTACCAATCCTGACGGTGATTACAACAATGTGGACACCCAAATTGACAATATCAATACAGGATTAAGTGGAATCAATAATGCGATGAGTGTAGATGTTGCCGGTAACATACTCTCACAACAAGCGAATGTGAATACCATTATCAATACTGAAATGAATCGTTTAAATCAAAAAGAACAGACCATAGATAGCGCATTAACAACACAAAAACGCATGTTAGTTATGAATGATGGATATTTGAAGCGTCAAAAAGTATACATTCGTATGATGATTGCCATTGTAGTTGGATTGGTTATTTTACTCATGTGTAAATTTTTATCTTCCTATTTGGGAGAAGATGAAAATACAGATGTATTGATTTCAATGGTATCTATTTTAGTCATAGTGGTTGTTGTTATTTATTGTGGATGGGCATATGTTATGATGTTACGAAGAGACCCTATTTATTTTGACCAATTACATTACATACCTGAAAATAAACCAATTTCATTAGCAGGAAAAAATGATTATCAAGTTGGTCAACAAATATCAGCATCAGACGAAAATGTACAAAATTCATGTATAGGATCCGCATGTTGTACTGGTGTGAATGGAACCGTATGGGATAGTTCTTTTAATGTGTGTGTAAAAGAAGGATTTGACCAGAGGGCTATGATGCCTTCAGACCAGAGGGCTATGATGCCTTCAGACCAGAGGGCTATGATGCCTTCAGACCAGAGGGCTATGATGCCTTCAGTACAACAATCATCTTGTAAAGGAGGCTTTCGGTCACCTGAAAAAATCAAACCATTTGAAGACAATGAAATAAATTATTATTCAAAAATATAAAATTCTACAGGCAACATATAGAATTTATAAAATAAAAATGTCAAATATATGGAAATTTACGTGGGTTGGTCCAGGAATATCCACAACCACCGGAAAAAGAATAAATGAAACGAGTTCAACACCGACTCCTACACCCAACATAGGAGATGCTATCATGTCAAAAACGGGTAACATTGTTACCATGATTCCAGAAAATATCAATGACAAATATAAATTGGGGGCGTGGCAGTTCAACATTTATGCATCCCCAAGTTTACCATTTACTACGTCTAGTAGTTTACAAACCGTTCAAGACGGAATCTATGTTCCTGACCAAAATTATTTTTTTCCAGTTGATTTGCATACATCTACGGAAACATTGTCAAACACGTTTTATTTATTTTTGAATACTGAAGGTTTTTTTTCTGGATTGTTTATTTCAGAAGAAGCTATACAAAATTATCCGTTACATGAACGTAAATTTTTGTCGGAATATTGGGATCCATCTTCTAGTAAAACTGTTCCAGACAATACTAGTTTACAGTATGTGGTCAATGGTGAAACTTCAAATTCTTCTTGGTATGTGATTACATCACTAGAAAATGCAGTAATTACACTACCTAATGGAAGTATACAATATTCTTCTTCAGGAAACAATGTGACAAAATCACCGAGTAGTTCTATCGGACCAAATCAGCATCTTTACAATCGTTTATTGAATGAAAACAAACAAATCAATGAATACATTGCATTGATAAAAAGACAACAATATACTGATGTACAGAAAGCTCAGTATGAAACTCCCAAAATACAAAAAATGACTTTGATTTATGATATTATGTATTATTTGTACTATATTTTGTTGTTTATTTTGTGTTTTTATATGTTCATGGTAAATGATACGTGGGATATCGGTTTAAAAATAGCTATTGCAATTTTATTTGTTTTGTATCCATTAACGGTTTCAATGGTTCAATATTACATGTATAAATATGCAATCATGATGTATAATTATACGATTGGAGCTCCTATTGGTGGAGCTCCTGTTGAGCGCAACATAAAAAATATGTCTATGGTAGAAAGAAGTTATAATGGAATTATTCCATTAGGAACAAATTTTACAACCTAAATTTCTAATAAATCAACAAATTCATTGTCGTCCTGTACTGAACGAGTATGAATGCTTCCATCATCACCATAGGCTGAACTATGAACACTTGTTTTACTCTTGAAACGTATACCACGCCAAACACCGCATGTCAATTTTCCGTAACGTTTTGTCATTTCATCCACCACATCACGCATATTGGGTGGTTTACCACTAAAATTCGCCTGATACCAATCTTTGAAACAACTGGTCAAATGAGCTTTTGGTATGCATCCTGTTTCCATAGGTTCAATGGTTTCCGTCATAAATTCGGCTAAATAATCTTGACGATCTAGATAGGAATTACTAGATGCCATGACCCGTGCACAATCATTCACATTACCATTGGTTTTATATGCATGTTCTACTAACATCGCCGCGAAAACCGTTTTCCATACTTCAAATTTGTCTTTGATTTTTTTGTCCAATTTGAATTGATACGGTTTGTCTGGGTCACCTTGCACAGGATTTTCTGTAAACAATGATTCAAAATCTACTACACGAATACGTCGCCGAGTACCATGGTCTTGACTACAAATCTCCATAAATGTATTGGAGCAAACTACCAATTTGAATTGGGGTACATAATTGACCATTTGGGGCATATAAGGTGCACGGGCTTGAATTGGATCACCACCAGTGACTTGTTTCATAATACCTTCGTTGATTTTGTCACCTTTGGATGGTTCTTGCATCACTGCAAATCGTGTTCCTTTGAGTTGCACCAATTCAGGAGATAGTCCACCAATTTTTGTCCGTTGTTGTGTAAGAAGAGTCAAAGGTACATCACCTTTGTATTCTCCTAGTACATGTTCCATCAAGGTAATTAATACGGATTTTCCGTTGGCTCCAATACCAATAAACATATTGAACGTTTGACTTGTATTGTTACCGATTAGTGTAGATGCCAAAAAGTCCCACATATAATCGTGTAATTCTGGGGATGGAAACAATTTACACATAAATTCTTTGACTTCGTCCATAATCACTTTTTGTTTGACAGCATCCAATGGAACAAACGGAATGTTGGTACATTTTGACAAATAATCTTCCGGTTTTCCGTGACGAAACTCCTTGGTTTTGAAATCAATAATACCATTACTAAAGCACAGTAGATTGGGATTATTATCTAATTTTTGTAGAAAGGTAGAATCAAAGAACAATTCTTTGGCTTCTGTCATAATGTTTTTTTTATCATTGGTTTTGGACAAACGCTGAATGATATCAGAGGTAGCATCCATTCGTTTTTGCACCGATTTTAATTTCGTAACGTTTTCTTCTGATTCTTGGTTTTTTAAACTAATTTGTTGACGAATTAATTTTTGCATTTTATTGGAATAAATATCACGTAATTCTACCGAAATCGCCATACGTAAGCTGGTGCCGGAATCAATCTCTTCCCAGCGATGATTTCGGTAACGATACCATATATTAGCTTTAACACTCACACAAACATATAAGTCGCGAAACAACTGATGTAAAACAGTGGCAATGTCATAATCACCACTTCCTCTTGCTCCGCGTTTGTCTGAACTGTTGGCGAATACAGCACAATTTTCCAGTGTTTGGTCTAAGAAATTTTCAATACTGTTGTCTTTTACTTTTTTATATGCTTCTGGGTTGTCTTGTTGTAACCAGTACATGATGGAACGTTTGGTTAATCCATGTTCTACTTTTTGAGGAAATCCTATCCAACGTTCCCATAGTTCGGTTTGAATATCACTAAACGAAAAGGATTCGTATTGTGCACTAAATGCAAACCACACAATGAACAGATGTGGGCTAATATTTCTAAGTGCCCATCCTACACGAATCCATTTTGTGAATGAACCACTTCCGTAGTAGGATTTAGGCAAAGCCATGGTATAATCGTATGCTTCCCGTAATTCAAAATCAGTAGGAGATAGAGATTCTAAAAAGAACTGAACTGCTTCTGCTAATTGGTCTTGTGAACGTATTTTGAGAATTTCACCATGATTCATGGTATTTCGGTTTGAAAGATGATGTATTTGATTTTGTACAGAGGATAGATTGCTAGAACTGGAACTGGAACTGGAACTAACCGAAGTTCCTTGTTTTTTTGCTTGATATTCCTGAATGAATTTATTTGTCATAAATAAAGACGGGTGATTACGGTATCTTGCTGAAAGTTGTTCAAATTTTTCTGGATTGGATAAATATACTTGTGGATTGATTTCTGGCATGGAAATTTCTCCAGTCTGTGCATCCACAAATGTATCAAATACATGCGTAAGTTGATACGCGAAATGATTCGGTTTCTGTGAACCAAACAGTTGCCAATTGGTAGTACCTTTGCTAATTCCTGCATCTAACACATCTTCCCATGTGTTTTTAATAGGTAAATCGGACCATATTTCTCCAATTTGTTTTAAAATATGTGAACGCAAAATGGTTTGTACGATCGGATCCGCTTGCAATCCAATAATCATATGAATTCCATCTTTGGTAATGGACGCTTTTCCTGTGGATTCACCGGATACGCGGTTCACATCTTTTTTTTCAAATACGAAAAAGGGGATATGTGCATTTTCGTCCGGTTGATACATCTGTTTCATCTCTTCTAAACAAAGACATATGAAATCAATGATGTGGTCTTTGGTGTGTTGACGTTCGGTAATTGAAGAATCATAGCGAAAATCAAGGTCTATTAAGATAGGTCCGCCGTTTTCCAATTGTTTTTCAGTCAAATATTCATTTTTTCCTTTAGAAACAATTTCTGAATAATACAAATGTAGAAATTCGGTATATTCATTTTCAGGTATGTGATAGGTACCACCGGTTAGTCCCGTGGATTTGTCAGCAATTCGGGTATTTGTTTTTTCTTGACCTACTTGGTCTGTTTTTATGTATTTTTTTTGTAGAAAATCTGACAATTTTTTAGACGGTTTAAGAGCATTTTTGAGTGTATCTGTCATTCTATTGTGTATTATACAGATATTTTTATGTATAATTTAAAAATCAATTTTACATTTGAAAATTTGTCGGTCAGTGAATATAATATTGTGGTATATTTGGAGTGGCTTCTGCGTTTAATTTAATTTTTCTTTCCCATAATTTTAAACTTTCACTGGATTTTACAATTCCGTATCCACCACAATAAAATTTGTATATCACAGGAAGTTTGGAGATATCTTCCCCTTCAAAAAGGGGATAACTTGTAGCTCCAATAGACAAATATTCTAAGCGTGTCATAATTTCAAAATGTTTGACAGTAAACTGTTTTTCCACCAATGTTCCGCGAAACGACAAACTTTGAATATTACGTGCAAACCACATCCATACATACAATTCAACTTGTAAATCAAAGGCACCGTTTTTCTTAGGAATTTCAAAAATGATGTTGGGTGTTTTTTCCGTATCTATACTTTCCAATATTTCTTTTGTAATTTCGTTGGTATAAATCACCAAGTGAACTGGTGGTACTGAACCTGGACTATCAAACGTTTTCCAATCTTCAATCCCATATTTAACCATATCATATTGATATCATATGAAACATATTTTTATACCATATTCCTCTGCTACGGATACCACATCCATCACAAAAACCATATATAAAATATAGTATAATGAATGTATCGCAGATGATAAAATCATTTTTTCCAAATATTCCGAATGTCAATGTACAAAAAGACAAACTATTATCATATTCAAGTAGTTTATTTGAAGAAAAAATCAAGGAAAAATACAAAATCATTGAAGTAGACTGGTTAGATTTCGCCTTGGTAAAATACAAAATGTATACGGATGAATATTTTCAAAAATCATACGAAAAAGAGGATATGGTCAACAAAATGTTGGATTATTATCTGAATCATGAAGACAAACCAATTTACAAAAAAACAGATTATCTTTGCAACGAAAAAGAAGGTGTTTGTATTTGCAATGTAAATGCCGACGCATTTAGAAAAATTTATGATAGAAACAATTATGTACCAGACCAAAAATATATTAGTTATTTTTCAGATAATTGTAAAAATTGATTTTGATATAAAAAAAGACGTAAACAATATATAAGAGAACATATACGAATACTATCATGAAATTTTGCAAAGTTTGCGACAATATGTATTACATCATGATTGATGCCAAAGATTCTAATAAATTGTCTTATTATTGTCGTAATTGTGGTGATATTGATAATGAAGAAACCAATCAAGAAATTCATTGTGTATTAAATACACAATTGAAACGTGAAGAACAAAATGTCCATCATACATTGAACAAATACATCAGTTTAGACCCCACATTACCACGAATTTATCATATTCCTTGCCCCAATGAACAATGCAGTACAAACTCTACGGACAAAGAAAAACAAACATCACGTGAAATTATTTATTTACGATATGATGAAAAAAATTTGAAATATTTGTATTTGTGTTCTACGTGCAATCATTCATGGCATTCATAAATATATAAAGGAACCTACGGTTCCTTTAAAACCTCCCTCTATTGGAACCTACGGTTCCAGTAAAACCTCCCTTATGTAACGAGGACACTGCTCTACAAGCAGTGCCCTCATAAAGTTACCTTATTTTTTTCTATATACCTTGGTTGTATAAGATACCATAGCTTCAATCTACCAAAGAATCCTTGAATGAAACCTTATGAGGGCACTGCTCGTAGAGCAGTGTCCTCGTTACATAAGGGAGGTTTTACTGGAACCGTAGGTTCCAATATGATAATAAAAATTGATTTTTTACATCTTTATAAAAAGATGTAAATACAAATATATCATATACATCATATCATGTCAAAATCAGAACAAGACATGGACGTTTTGAAAGACCTTCCTGAAGAAGAAGAAG
>Ga0209777_10004247_pt1 | contig 17066 bp, 15 predicted proteins | sample FrelakmetHBP12HB_FD_187147 | JGI IMG/M metagenome (GOLD analysis project Ga0209777, IMG submission 187147) | Freshwater lake sediment microbial communities from the University of Notre Dame, USA, for methane emissions studies -HBP12 HB (SPAdes)... | ecosystem: Environmental > Aquatic >...
ATCAAGAGGAGGGTTATCATGTATTGTAAAAAATGCGGGATCGAGATACAAGGGGGGACGGAAACGGTATGTCCGCTTTGTAATATGCCGTTAGAAGAACGTCCTGCAGTACCACCGGGAGCAGCAGCAGATGAATCACTTGAGGATCTGAAGCTTAAAGAGTTGATCTCTGATATTGAAGGGACGGTTGAGAAATCAATCGGTACTGAGGAAAAGATCGCAGAAGCAAAGGAAGAAGAGTTCCGGTTTGACCTGGAAAAGGCACTCACAGAGGACATTTCCGCAAAGCCGGAAAGTGCCGCACCAGCGGCCCCTGCCGGGGCAACAGCCAGTGACTATGAAAAAACCAGGGCTGTCATGGAGCAGACCCTTGCTGCGGCAAAACAGGAACCACTCCCGATGGAAACTCCTTCACGGCGATCAGCCACAAAAAATATGGCTGCCGTGTTACTGGTTATCGGAGTGGTTGCTGCAGGTATCGCCGCAGGGTATCTCTTTTCATCAAAAGAGCCACAGACAATACGGAAGGCTGTGCCGGCGCGCAACATTACGCCGCCGCAACCGCAGCAGCAAAAGATGCCGGCAACAGTAGAAAGCAAACCTTCAGCGCCCCCGGTCCCGTCAGCAGCAGAGCCGGTCAAAGAGCCGGTTGCTGCTGAGACGGTGCATCCCGCAAAACAGGAACCCGCACCTCCTGCAGCTGAACCGGCAAAGACCGCCAGTGAACAGCCACCGGAAGCTGCCCCGGTACCGCTTGCCAAGCCTCCCGAAGCAGAACAAAAAGCTCTCGAGCAGCAGCCGCAAGCTACGCCGAAACCAAAGATGGCGAAAACCCCGGCACCCGGTTCTTATTGCGTTAATGTGGGATCATTTAAACTGAAAGACAGCACCGAGCGGGTATGCGGGGATTTAAAGAAACAGGGCTATGAGCCAACTGTCGAAATAGTGACATTAAAGGACGGAAACACCTGGTACCGGGTAACGGTCGGCAGCTTTGCGACACGTGATGAGGCAGCACAGTTTGGCAGGGAGCTTGAGAGCAAAACTAAAATAAAACCGATGATAGTAAAAAAGAAAAATTAACAACGCGCCTTTTGTCCATATAGTATTCCACGTTCCGCAATCTTCAGGTACATAGAGTCCGGGACTCCTGCCCCTCGTTCCCTTGTTACAGGTATAGTATCAGCCCGACCGTTAACCCGTACAGCAGGACACAAATGATGAGCGGCAGGTCATTGAGCAGCACGCGCTCGGGGCTGCCCCCCTCATTTTTCTGATGGATGAGATAGAGGTATCTGAAGATCCCGTACAGCACAAAGGGGATGGTATATTTTAACCGGTCAGTGCCGAACTTGCTCACCGTATCTTCTGACACGGTGTAGAGGGTATAGGTGATGACGGTTGATGCAGTAACCACCGAGATCATCTGGTCAAGGAGGTAGGGGCTGTATTCAAAGAGGATCTTGCGGTGGTGGACGGCATCATCTTCAAGCAGCATGAGTTCGTGGCGCCGCTTGCTGAGCGCCAGAAAGAGCGAGAGCAGCATGGTGCAGAAGAGCAGCCAGGTAGAGAAGGGCACGTCAATAACTTCCGCGCCGCCGATAGCCCGCAAAACAAAGCCTGCAGCTATGCAGAAGACATCAAGGATAACGACATGCTTGAGCAGCGTTGAATAGGCAATCTGCAGTACAAAATAGATGACGGCGATTATAATGAAGGTGCGGTTCGTCAATGCTGCAGCCCCGCCAAAGGAGAGACAGAACAGCGCGATGGCGGCAATGACAGCTGTTGCCGGTTTTAATTTGCCGGAAGCCAGGGGGCGCTTTGATTTAACCGGATGTATTTTATCCTGCTGGAGATCGAGGAGATCATTTATAATATAGACACAACCCGAGAGAAAACAGAATATGGCAAACGCCGCAACTGCCCTGAACAGCAAAAGCGGAGAAAAAATATTTTGCGAAAAGATGAGGGCGGCAAAAAGGATGAGGTTTTTTGTCCACTGCCGGGGCCTCATGCTGCGAAACACGAGGAATGCCGTTGTATTGCGCATGTGCGAACTCTCTTTCAATGGGCAACCATCCATACCCCCGCGATGATTAAGGAAAAGCCGGCAATCTGTATCGCGGTTATGGTTTCTTTTAGAAAAAGCCACGAGGCTATGATGACAATCACATAGCCTACGCTGGTCATGATGGGATAGGCAACACTCAGGTTCAGTTTGGTCAGGACGTAGCAGTATGCGGCAAGGCCCAGGGCAAAACAGATCATTCCCGCCATAAGCACCGGATTCAGAATCATGCCCATGATAAATGCAGCAAGACCGGTCACCGGCTTCTCTTTGAGCATTCCGACTTTCATTAAGATGTTTGCGACAGCGTTAAAAGTAATGGCCAGGATGAGTATAACATAGCTCATAGAAGTCCTTTCAACTATTGTTTTAATTTTATTTTAAAATTGTCAAATAGTACATATATCATTAGGTAATTGTCAATTAAAATAGAAAAGCCTGCGCGTATGAAGGTGCAGGGGTGAACAGGCGCCCGTGTCCCGCGCGCTGCGCATTACCTGAAGATTGCAGAAGACTGCCCGAATTCTGTGCCTGAATAAATTTGACAAGGATAGTAATTGCAAGTATACAATTCTACCAAATGAAGGTGATGAATGTTGAATATAAAACAGATGTACACCATGTGCTGCACAGCAGTAGAACTGCCCCGAGGTACATAGAAAGCGCTTAACGGTATGGTAAAAAAAATAAGCTACAAAGATTCAGGGGTTGATATTGATGCAGGCAATGAATTCGCGCGTTCGGTAAAGACCCTGGTGAAGCCGACATTCCGGCCTGAAGTTATTTCCGAGATTGGCGGATTTGCCGGCCTGTTCTCTCTCAACACAGGAAAATACCGCACTCCGGTACTTGTTTCATCAACTGACGGCGTGGGGACAAAGCTGCGCATTGCTACCATGATGAACAAGCACGATACCGTGGGCATAGACCTTGTTGCCATGTGCGTTAATGATATTATCGTGCAGGGAGCAGAGCCCCTGTTCCTGCTGGATTATATTGCCACGGGGAAAATAGAGCAGAGCGTGCTGCTCGATGTCATCAAGGGCATTGTCAGGGGCTGCAAGGATTCCGGCTGCTCGCTCATCGGCGGCGAAACCGCGGAAATGCCCTCATTCTATAAAGAGGGCGAATATGACTTGGCGGGCTTTGTGGTCGGCGTGGTTGATCGTGAAAATATTATCGATGGCTCAAATATTACGGTGGGCGATAAGCTCATGGGCATAAGCTCAAGCGGCCTGCACAGCAACGGCTATTCGCTGGTGCGAAAAATACTGTTCGAGAAACACCGCATGAAGATAGATGATTATGTACAAGATCTGAAAAAAACGCTGGGAGAGGAACTGATCACCCCCACCCGGATTTATGCCAAAACCATAAGCAATTTATTGCGGGATTTCCCGCTGCACGGGATGTCCCACATTACCGGCGGCGGGCTCGTGGATAATATCGAGCGCATTCTTCCCAAGGGCTGCATGGTGCAGCTTAAGGCCAGGAGCTGGGAAGTTCCGCCCATCTTTTCTTTTCTGCAGGAACAGGGCGGGTTAGACCAGAGCGAGATGTTCAGGGCGTTTAATAACGGTATTGGGATGGTGTTGCTCGTTGCAGAAGAGGATGCTGATGACATTCTGCTGCGACTGAAGGGCCTTAAGGAAAAGGCATTTGTTATAGGCGAGATTGTCGAGCAGACGGACAAAGGAGGGAGGATTGCATTTTCATAGCATTGGTATTTATTCTTGGTTTTCTCCAGACCGCATGGGTCAATACGAACTCGGTCGCTCAAGAGTATCCTTATTCTTTTAAAATACCCACCACTGTTTCTCCGGCCGTAACTGCACCCCCCTTTTTTACCATTATCTCGGCTGACAGCGGGCAGTAAATTTCCGCGCGGGAGCCGAAGCGTATCATGCCGATGCGCTCGCCCCGCTGGAGCTCGTCCGGGGCTTTTTTATACATAACAATCCTGCGCGCAATAAGCCCGGCGATGAGTTTTACGGCAATCGCGCGGGAGGAGGTTTGATCCTTTATCCCGATAAACATGCTCTCATTGTCAAGGGAGGCTTTTTCTTTGAACGCGGAAATAAATTTCCCCGGATGATAGTGCACGAAATCAAGTATTCCCTTCATGGGCGCGCGATTCACATGTACGCTGAAAACAGACATGAAGATGCTTACCCTCTTGACCGTGGTCTTGAGATAGAGCGGCTCCTGCACCTCCCTGATATCAATCACCGTGCCGTCTGCAGGGGAGAGCAGTGAGCGGCTGTCAGCGGAAGCAGTGCGCTCCGGGTCGCGGAAAAACCAGGTGCAAAACAGGGCAAACAGAAACGACACGACAGCGACAGCACGGGCCGAGGTAACCAGGGACGAAGGGAGAACAGACGAGAGCCCATAAAGTGCTATGGCCAGAACCAGCGCACCTGCTATAAACGGATACCCTTCACGGGCAATAAGCGGAGTCATGGGTTATTATACGATATTGTTACGAGTGTTTGCTCTTACCTTTAGCAGGCTGTTGAAAAACACCCATCTGCTTCGTTGCGCTCATCCTTCGTCATTGCGACGTACGGTAAAAGTACGCCTCATTCCTCTCGATTTCGCGCGCCTTGCATCCGGATGTTTTTGACCAGCCTGGGAGAAAACTACTTTTTCAACAACTTGTTAGAAATTTTCCGGTTAAAGACAGCTTCAATTGCTTCCTGTATGGTTTCAACACCAATGAACTCTATTGTTCCCTGAGCGGGGATATTTTTCAAGCTGTTTTTTGGCACGAGGCATTGAGAAAAGCCAAGCCGTGATGCCTCTTTGAGACGGACAGCTATCTGGCTGACAGCGCGGACTTCGCCCGTGAGACCCACCTCCCCGCAGACTGCCGTGTGCGGCGGGACCGGCTGGTCAAGCTTGCTTGACGCTATGGCGATGACTATCCCGAGGTCAACGCCCGGCTCGTTCAGGCGGATACCTCCTGCAATATTGACGAAAATATCCTGGTTGTAAAGGGGCAGCCCCAGTTTTTTTTCAAGTACTGCCACCAGCAGTGAAGTCCTGTTTGAATCCACGCCAATTGCGGTTCGCCGCGGAAGAGCCAGTGACGTGGGTGACACCAGGGCCTGAATTTCAACCAGTATGGGCCGCGTGCCTTCAATACTTGGCACCACCACAGAGCCTGAAGCATGCTCAGGACGCTCTGAAAGAAACAGTTCTGAAGGGCTCAATACTTCGATGAGGCCGGCTTCCCCCATTTCAAAAACCCCTATTTCATTGGTCGAGCCAAAACGATTTTTAACCGCACGAAGTATTCTATAGGAATGCCCCCGGTCCCCTTCAAAATAAAGAACCGTATCTACCATGTGCTCCAAAACCCGCGGTCCGGCAATTGCTCCTTCCTTGGTTACATGGCCGATAAAAAATGTTGCCATATCAGTTGCCTTGGCCAGGAGGATGAGTTTACCCGAGGTTTCCCGTATCTGGCTGACACTTCCCGGCGCTGACTCCAGCTCGGCAGTGAACATGGTCTGAATTGAATCAATGACCAGGATGGCAGGATTGAGCTTCTTAACTTCTTCGATAATATTTTCAAGAGAGGTCTCGGCAAGAATAAAGAGATTGTCCGGCAAGTCGCCCAGCCGCTGGGCGCGCATGCGGGTCTGGCGCAACGATTCTTCCCCGGAAACGTAAAGCACCTTCTGTTCTTTGCGGGCAAGGTGGATAAGAGCCTGCAGCGCAATGGTTGATTTGCCGATACCGGGATCGCCCCCGATAAGAATAACCGCGCCGCGTACCAGCCCGCCGCCGAGCACCCGATCAAGCTCGCCGATACCGGCGGAGACTCTGTCTTCACCGTTTACGGTAATTTGATTGATCGGTTGCGGATGATTGTCGCGTTCGCCGGTTATAGCAGAAAAAGAGGCAGCAGGTTTACTGCGGGCCAGCTCCTCGTAAAAAGTGTTCCACTGGTCGCAGTCAGGACATTTCCCCAGCCACTTGGGTGCCTGAAAGCCGCAGAACGAGCAGGTATAAATGGTTTTTATTTTAGACATATATGATCAAAGAAGAAAGACAACAGATAGCAGAGGACAGACAAAAGACTAAGACATTAATAATCAGATATGTTTTTTTAGTCTGTCATCTCACGTCTTGCGTCTGTATTCTGATTTTGTTCTGCATATTAGCAATTCTGCCGCAGCTGTCAATTATTAAACATACCTTTGCTACAAGATAAGCTGAACGGCTCAATACGTGTCTGGCAACAATGAGTTGGGGAAAATATATTTGATAATTATCTAAAGGTACCCTGCAATTTTTAAAGTAATATTTTTGTCTGATTAGACAAGAACAGATTCCCGGAAGAAATATTCAATAGTGCCCTTTAAAATTTATATACCACACTTTGACAAGTAAGCTGTATTTTTGAAAGAGTAATGTTATATACACAAAGAACTGCTGGGATATATTTTGAGAAACAAGGATGCTGAATATCGAACACAAGATGTTGTACCGCTGGAAGTAGACTCAAAACTGCAGCTTATGTATCAAAGTATTATTTCAGCCAAGTGTAGATTACAAAAGATAATAGCAAAAATATCAACTACTGAAAACTCACGATTACGGTTATAAATGCAGTCTTCAGTAGAAGTCTGATTTAGTCCACCTTATCAGAAGGCTTAACAACCGCAGCCTGGAATGCCGGTGACAGCTGCAGGTTGAGTCACTCTTCGCATAGTTTTTTCTTTTGGCCCGGTCAGCGCCACTCCGAGCCCCGTATGGTTTTTCGGCAAATAACGTGAAGCAGGTGACCCCGATATCGTAGCCTTGCAGGTTCAGGATTCTTTCCCGGTACATTGATTTCACGGGAAGCCCTCTGTCTTCACCCGGATCCTTGCCCTATCATTCAACGGCCCCTGCTATTCTTTGGAAAATATCTCCAGCAGTTCATTCTTCAGCTTAATGACCGGCAGGTTATAGGGGCATTTCTCTTCACACCGGCCGCACTCCTCGCACGCCTGCCACCAGACCGTGAGCTTCCTCCACATCTCCTTCTTCTGCTCGGACATCCCCTCGTAGCTGCAGCCTTTCACCATCTCCCAGGGAAGCTGAATCATAATCGGGATAAGAATATCACTGGGACAGGGCATGCAGTAGCTGCAGCGGCGGCAAAAATCCTTTCCTAACGGGGCAACCTCTTGTTCAAAACCCTTAAGCTCCTCCGGGGTGAGCGGGTCCGCGCTCTCTGTGTACCTTAGATTTTCGTTTAACTCGGCCAGGTTGGCAACGCCGTTGAGGATAAGATCAACGGGATACCCGTTTAGGAATTTAAAACATTTTTCAACACTTCTGATCACCCCGCCTGCCAGCGGCTTCATCACGATGGTGCCGATGTCCTGAGACCGGGCCAGGGGAATCAGCTCCTGCTCCGGCTCCCGCTCGATCACGTTAAACGGAAACATCACCGTATCGAACTCACCGGTCTTCAGCAGCTCAACCATAACGGCTGGATGGTGGCTGGTGAGCCCGATAAAATCAATCATTCCCTGGTCTTTTGCTTTTTTAAAAGCATCCAGCGCTCCCCCCTTGCCCATTACCTGGGGGACCTCATGGGGCTCAAGCTCATGCACCTGGTAAATCTCTATCCGGTCTGTCTGCAATTCTTTCAGGCTTTCCTCAATATCTTCCAGCACTTCATCATAGCCCCGGCGGTGAGATTTGCTGGCAAGGATGCATTCCGTTCGTCTGGTTTTCATCACCGCGCCGATGTTGGTTTCAGAATCCAGGTACACCCGTGAGGTGTCGATAAAGTTTATCCCGTAATCCAGCGCGGCGTGGAGCACCTGATGAATGGTCTCTTCATCCTTGCCGCCCATGCCCGTGGCAAGAGGGATACCGCCCAGGCCCCACCTGGTGACTTCAAGATTAGTTCTTCCCAACCTGATCTTTTTCATACAGTGCCTCACGTATTGTTTTATATAGTTCTCTTCCCAAACGAGTGTGAAAATATTAACAGAATTTATCTTTAACTCTGCGTTGGAAGAGAGTTTTATTTGTTCTCCTCATCTGTCGATGGGGGAGGGTCGGGGTACAATAATTATTTCCCGTTCATCTCTAACTCTTTATGGTGTCCACTGTTTCAGGGTAAGTTCAACCTGAAGTGGTATAGGTATAGCGGACACCTCGAAAAGCGTGTTATATGAACCAAACTTTTGGAGGTGGTTCACCATGGAGTGACCACTGGCGTCTAGTCCGTGACAATAGAGACAGCCGGTGATGAGATCAATGAGGCAGGGCGAATGGTATGCAAACGGTGATAATAGTTTACCAGCCAGTCATTAGACCAACCAAAGAGAGTAGTGTTGCGCACAATTGTCATGACTTCGGCTCGCGTGATTTTGGCTTCAGTCAAAACTACCTTGATATTGTTGCGACTAACGGCCAGCGTCTTAACCGCGAACAACAGGGGCCACATACAAGCCAGGCGTATTCCATGCTGCCGCCGGGGAAAGCTCGTAATGTAGCTTAGCCCATACTGCAAATGAGCTTCCGCTTTGTTGGCCAATTGATCGATCACCTGGCTGAACTTGGCTGCATTTTCCTGGGCTAGGAGACTGTCTCGCGTTAAACCAAGCGGTTCGTAAAAAGTGCGGGGTACATACACCCACCCCCGGTCATAGTCCTTGCGCAACCCGCGAATGATATTTACCGTTTGTAATGCCAGGCCAAAATGGCGAGACAAGGGCAGCAACCTGGCTTTCCGTTCCATGATGACCGGTGAATACCACGCGAAAAGATTGGTCAGCAGATAGCCCACACGCCCCGCCACTTGGTGCATATAGTCGTCCAGTTCCTCTTCATTATGCACCTCGGGACCATGCTCTTGCCAGCGGGCCATGCCCAACGAGGTTTGGTTCACATGGCTAATAATGATCTCTTGAACTGCCGGCGGAAGCAGACGCAGTCGTTCGAGAAGCTGTCCGGCGTGTTGGGCAACATACACCTCGGGATCACTTTCATCCAGATGTGCAATCGCACTCGTCAGAGAAGCCACCGGCATGGTGTCAGCCAGCACCCGGGCCCAACAGCGCAACAGTTCCGCTTTGCGCGCCGCGGCCAACAGATCATTGTCTTCGAGACAATCCGAAACCCGCAACAGCAAATAGGCCATCGTGACCGCGTCGCGAAGAATCAGGGGGAGCCGCTCGATGGAAAGGGCAAAGGTTCGACTTACGGCACGCAACATTTCATAGGGGTGCATGTTAATTACTCCAGCCACGTTTGAGTCGTTTTTTGGGCAAGTGCTGCTCTACCTCATGTTAAAATCTTCCACGATAATTTATTCGAATATAGCCCTGTTCATAAAGATGGTCAATGGTCAATTATATTATAAACATACCTTTGCTACAAGATAAGCTGAACGGCACAATACGTGTCTGGCAATAATGAGCTGGAAAAAATAAATTTGATAATCTTGATAATCATCTAAAGGTTACCCTGCAATTTTAAAGTAAGATTTTTATCTGCTTAGACAAAAACAGATTCCCATAAGAAATATTCAATAGTGCCATTTAAAATTATATACCACACTTTGACAAGAAGCTGTATTTTTAGAAGAGTAATGCATTCATCTGGTAAGCAGGAAAAGAGAGGCAAGAGTGCGGAAGCAGTTTATAGCAGAAAGTGTAAATCTTGTTTCATAGCACGTAACCACAATATATTGACGCCAGAAAGCGAAGACAGTAGTAATTTAAAAAAGTCTTTGAAGATTGATTAGGAACAGGGTAGAAAACTTTTATAAAAAAACTATTGACTTCTATTGATAAAAAAGATAAAAATTTCTCTAATTAAATAGTGAATTTCGGGTCCAGGGATAGTTCTCATTCCTGGAGGTTAAATAATAAACAAACTGATAATCGGGCCGTTATCTGCACCCACGGAGTGCAGGTAGCGGCTTTTTTATTGCAACGCAAAAGGGGAACTTCTGATTTATAGATAACCAAAGATTAATTTAAAAATACAATTACATAAGAGTATCTGGGTCCAGGGATAGTTCTCATTCCTGGAGGTTAAATAATAAACAAACTGATAATCGGGCCGTTATCTGCACCCACGGAGTGCAGGTAGCGGCTTTTTTATTGGGGGAAGGAGGTCAATCTATGGACAGTTATAAAATACTTTTTTACGCAGTGCTTGGTACGGTAGTCGTTATTGTTTCTATTGTTCGATTTATCGGCTGGAGAAAAGAAAAAAGGCAAGAGAAGGAGAATAAATAATAGCACCGAAAAGTAGCCTAAAAACAGAGCCTGCTCTTTAAAACTATATATAAGATTTCAGATTGTCTCAATTAAACCTCTGAGATAAAGGGGATAGTTTATCTATGTTTGCAACATAGCAATTGCATTATCAATCATCAATAACTCAACAAACAATTTATTAAAGGAGTTAAAAATGAATGTTACCAAATCAGTGAGAGAGTTGTTGCTCGGTGTGTTCGGCGGTACAGGTTGCATCTTAATACTGTTGGGAATACAGGCGCTATCAAATAAGGGTAATTGGATAATCTTCATGGTAGGTGGTGTGCTTTTACTTGTGGGAGCACTCTTTATTGCTTCTAAATTTAAAGAGACGGTTGATAGACCGGTCCAAAAAAAGTGATGCTCGTTGTTTTGTGCTAAATTGTGGGAACAGCAATAGCAAAAAGCAGGGCCATTGCTGACCCTGCCTGTTTAAAGTTATGAAACTAAATATCAGATTACCTGTTCTCTGTGGTCTGGTGCAAATTCTCAGCCTACATCGCGCAAGACGTCTGTACATGCATTTGCGCAAGTGGCCATGGTGGCGGATGACGTGAACCAGGCGCCGGCCGTGGCCTTTGCCGGCATGGGTATTGCCCCGAGTGCCGGCCAGGTCGGTACCTACTCAGCGCCGCTGAGCCTTCGGCGGAGTTCCTCCAACTCATTCCGCACCTCCCAGGGCATTCGTGGCCCAAGGGTATCAAAAAACTCGCCGATGTCGTGAGCCTCCTTCATCCAGTCCTCCGGATTCACATCGAGGAGTTTCTTCATGCTCTTCTCGGGAAGGTCTAGGCCGGTCATGTCAAAAGAATCGGGCGTGGGCAAGTACCCGATGGCCGACTTCACCGTCTGGCCCTCGCCACGCGCACGCTCAAGGATCCATTCCAGCACACGCAGGTTCTCACTGTAACCGGGCCAGAGGAAATTGCCCTGGTCGTCCTTCCGAAACCAGTTGACGTGAAAGATCTTGGGCGGACACTTCAGTACACGCCCCATGTTGATCCAGTGCTTGAAGTAGTCGGCCATGTTGTAACCGCAGAACGGCAGCATGGCAAATGGGTCGCGACGTACCTCGCCCTGCTTTCCATACTGAGCAGCGGTGCGCTCACTGGCCATGCTCGCGCCGACAAAGACCCCGTGGTTCCAGGAAAAGGACTCGAACACAAGAGGCGCCAGGTGTTCGCGCCGGCCGCCGAAGATGAAGGCCGAGATCGGTACACCGTGGTGATGCTCTGTGCGATGGGAAGCGGTGGGGCACTGCCTGATGGGCGCGGTGAAGCGGCTGTTGGCATGTGCGCCAGGGATCTCCTTGCTCTGTTTGTCTTTCTTGCCTGGATGCCAGGCTCGCCCGAGCCAGTCCTGAGCCTCTGCCGGCGGTTCCCCATCCCCGTCCTCCCACCAGACCGTGCCATCCTTACCCAGCACCACGTTGGTGAAGATCGTGTTCTTCTGGATCGTGAGCATGGCGTTCGGGTTGCTCCTGGAGTTGGTGCCTGGAGCCACGCCAAAAAAACCGGACTCCGGGTTCACGGCCCAGAGGCGACCATCCGTGTCCGGTCGAATCCAGGCGATGTCATCTCCCAATGTCCAAATGCGGTAGCCCTTTCTCTGCAGGCCTTCTGGGGGGATGAGCATTGCCAGGTTGGTCTTGCCACAGGCACTCGGGAAGGCGGCCGCCACGTAGTCGATGTACCCGCTCGGCTCCTCAACGCCCAGAATGAGCATGTGTTCGGCCAGCCAACCTTCGTTACGAGCCATCCAGGATGCGAGGCGGAGGGAAAGGCACTTCTTGCCCAAAAGCACGTTTCCGCCATAACCCGAATTGACTGACCAGATCGCATTGTCTTCGGGAAAGTGAAGGATTCGGCGCTTTTCCGGATCAAGGTCAGCCTTGCTGTGCAGACAGCGGGTGAAGTCGCCACTGTTGCCCAACGCCTCAATGACTTCGGTGCCCACACGGGTCATAATGAGCAAGTTGAGGACCACGTAAATGCTGTCCGTGAGTTCAACACCGAACTTGCTGAAGGGAGAACCCACCGGCCCCATAGAGAAAGGAATGACGTACATGGTGCGACCCTGCATGGAGCCGCGGAAGAAGTTGGCAGCCTCCAGGTAAGCATCTTCAGGGTCCTTCCAGTTGTTTGTGGGGCCGGCATTGCGCTTGTCCCGGCAACAGATGAAGGTCTTATCCTCGCTCCGGGCTACGTCGAGTTCGTCCGTGCGGTGGTAATAACAACCAGGCAGCTTCTCCTTGTTGAGTTCGATCAACTCCCCGGTGCGGCACGCCTCGGCCCTGAGCTCATCACGTTGCTCGTCCGAACCGTCGATCCATACAACCTTCTCGGGCAGACACAGGGCAGCCATCTCCTCAATCCAAGTTCTCAGAATCCTGTTGCTCGACATCAATTCAACCTTTCTCATAGAAATCCGACTCCTTACTCGGGTGAGAGTAGCTGCATGCAACTTCCCCGGGTTGAGTTAGCGCTCCAACAGGGCCAGGCACTTTCGTCCCAGATTGCCGTTTGCCGGGCCCTCCAATGTAGGATCCCAGGATCCAGAAGGGGAGGCCGAATACGTCTGGTCTGGTATAGGAATAGAGGTCCAACACGTTTTTTTGATAAGAACTTGCTTTCAGATGAGGCGAATATAGGCGCGGCGTGATTGCAAGTCAATAAAAAATCTACTGCAAGATATGGGCAAGGGTTGTCCGTAATAAAATCAACATCTTGTGGTGGCCATAGCCTGCTGAAAAGTGTAGCTTATGTATCAAAGTATTATTTCGGCCAAGTGTAGATTACAAACGATAATAGCAAAAATATCAACTACTGAAAACTCACGATTAAGACTATAAATGCAGTCTGCAGTAGGAGTCTGATTTAGTCCACCTTAGCAGAAGCAGTTTTTACTCTGTCAGATTAAATTCAACTTAGATTCTGTGAGTGTGGGGTTACGTACAGGTTTCTACCAATAAGTACGGGCAGATTATGTAACATCTACCCGTACTTATTAACAGATTCATGCAGTAAAACGTGCTGGCTTGCTATTTCTTTTCCCGCAGCTTCTTTGCTTCCTCCCACATCTCGCCGAATGCTTTTTCGGTCTTTTCGCTCATGACCTGCCAGATGGCAACAGTTTTGAAATAATTGTTATTGCCGACGTTAAACAGGACCTTCTCTTCCGGGGTCACGAGGTCACCCACGTTGCTGACCACGGGGGAGACGCCCTGCTGCTTGACAACCGCAGCCTGGAATGTTGGGGACAGCTGCAGGTTGATCCACTCTTCGCATAGTTTTTTCTTTTGGCCTTTTGCCGCCTGGGTAATGCACCAGTAGTCGATCCAGGCAGAACCGCCTTCTTTGGCGGTCGCGAGCTTCCAGTGGCCGCCCTTCTGGTTTGCCTTCACCACGGCGAATCCCCATGTGGTCGCAAGGGACAATTGCGGAAATTCATCAGCATTTGCTTCCCCGTCCCAGAGGCTTTTGGCATTTTTTACCAGCTCATTCAGCCTGGGCTGAATTTTATTGCGGTCAAGCTTGTCAATGTTAAAAAGGTCCGCGTATTTATAGCCCATGGTGAGGGCTGTTATCCAGATGTTGACCTTGTGAAAGTTGTTGTTGATGGTGTACTTACCGGCATATTCCGGATTCCAGAAAATATTCCAGCTGGCAGGGGCTTCTTTTATGACATCCGTGTTGTACGCCAGGCCGTAGGGGCCGCAGTTATAGGGCAGGCCGTAGCGTTTGCCCGCGCTGAGGAGAGATTTGTCTGCTTTAAAAAACGGCAGCATGTTTTTGGCATTGGGAATATTTTGCATGTTTATGGGAGACAGCAGCTCGCTGCCTTTTACAAAGCAGTTGAACCGTGGTGTCTTGGCCATGTCAGCCGGCGGTGAAATCATGTCCGCGGTACCGTTTTTGGCGGCGTTATAAAAATCCTCCTGGCCCGTGGCATAGCTGGTCTTTATCTCCACGTCCAGTTTATATTTTTCTTTTACCATGCTTTTAAACGCCTCGATAACCGCCTTGTCGGCATAGCCTTCCCAGCAGGTGATGTTGATGGTTTCAGCTGCTGCCAATAGTGTCCCGGGAAGTCCGGCGAGAGCAAACAGCGCAGCTGCCAGCAGTAAGAGAGACAATTTTTTCATAGGATCCTCCTTTGTTGATGGTTAATAAAAAAAGTATAGCCGATCTTCTGCCTCAAACGCACCTTTTTCTTGGGCGCCCGCAGAAGAGCATGCCGCGCCTGAAAGCTGCAGCCATCCCGTTACCTCATGGCTCTTGCATCACCCCCTCCCTCAGATAAGGTTACCAACCACTGATTTTATTGACGCAGCTTACATGGCCCCGTTGCTTTACCAGCGACCGGCGATGACACCGCTGCAAAACGTCAGAAGTCCGATACCCAGCAGAATTGGTGAAAGATAAAACCACGCCGGTTCTGTCGTTTTTGTGTATTCAACGGTCCGCGCATGTTTTACGATAGCTTCCACCACCCGGTCCTCACAGTGTTCTTCACTGACCCGGAAATAGCTGCCGCCGGTTGCTGCGGAAATCATTTTCAGGGTATCCTGCTCGAGCCGGGTTTTCAGATAGGAGCCATCTTCGTCCATGTAATAGTCAATAATAGAGGTGCCTTCAGTATCCCGTATGGGGATGAGCACTCCCCGTTCCATCCCGGTGCCGATGGTATATATTGTAATTCCCTGTGCTGCCGCACGTCGGGCTGCTTCATCCATGGCCGCTGGATCGGTGCTGATATCCTCACCGTCCGAGATGAGAATCAATGCCTTGACCCGTTTCACCGATGCATCGGCAAGGAGCGCGGCCCCGGTCATGATTGCCTCGCTCAAATCACTCCCCGGAATGGTAATGGTGGCATCATTTAAATGTTTCAGGAGATACTGGCAGTACCCGTAGTCGCTGGTGGGAGGGATTACCTCGACACCTTTGCTGGCAAACATAAAGACACCCACGCGTTCACCCCGGAGTGCTGAGAGAATATTCAATGCGCAATAGCGAGCGCGGTTGAGCCGGTTTGCGATGGGAAACATTTTTTTTCCTTCCAGTGGAATCATTTCATCTTCAGCCAGCATGGATTTTGAAACATCAATGCCGAGAGCGAGGTCAATGCCGCCGCGGTTGAAGACGGTTTTCAGATAGTTTAGCTTTGGCTCCGCCAGGCACAGTATGAGTGCCATGAGGGCACTGCTTAACAGCACCAGTGCTGCGGCAAAGGCAAAGAAGCTCTTTTTTTTACCGGCAAACCTGAATAACCATCGCGCAGCAGTCCGGTACGAAACGAGTGCACAGCACACAAAGCATGGCAGGATGAGCAGCAGCCAGATATATTCAGGATTATCGAGAGCCATTTTTAAAAACCTATCAGGCTGTTGAAAAACACCCATCTGCTTCGTTGCGCTCATCCTTCGTCATTGCGACGTACGGTACAGTACGCATCATTCCTCACGATTTCGCGCGCCTTGCAGCTAAATGTTTATGACCAGCCTGGGAGAAAACTATTTTTTCAACAACCTGTCTATTTCTTAATTTTTGTTTCTATTGGTTCTCCGGGAGCATAACCCCCCAATTCAGGAATAAGGGTTTCCAGATTTTCTTTCAGCGCCTGGTTTATTTCCGGATCGGTTCTGATTGCTTCGATTTTTTTAATATACTGCTCGCTGTTAAGCAGTTCAAAATTCCATCGCGGTATATTTTTCTCAACCGTTGCTGCCCCGGTTTTATCCACCGCATTAATTGCAGACTTGTAATCCGAGAGCGCGTCACGTATCACGCCCTGGACTTTGTCGGCGTTCTTTTCATTCTCAAGAATGACAAATGCCTTCAGCAGTTTGGCTGAGCCCGAGACATTATATAGCTGCCAGACAACCTCCGGACGCACGGCCCCGCTTCCGCTGAGGGTGCTGCTGCACCGGTCAAGCATGGCATCAAGATGCTCCTTCAGCCGCGCGTTGTAGGCCGAAACCTCTTGTTCCAGCGAAGCATTATAGCGGCACATCTGGACAGATTTCAGCAGCGCCAGGGCCATCCGCCACTGCCGCTGCAGGATCCGCAGCTGTACCTCAGGAAGGGGAGGCCGGAGCTTCTGGTATGCTGCTGCCGCAGCAGCGTCATCGGCTACGGCATCAGCTGCTTCCAGCTCCTGCTGAAGGGTGCGGCTGAGCTGCTCGCGCTCGCTGAGGTTCTGATAACGAAAGATGCTTATGATGCAGAACACCAGGGATAGTGCGGCAGCAAGCGCGGTACCATACATAATTATTTTGCGTGTTGCAGACATGCTTTGTCAAATCTTTCTGAAATAAGGGGTTATCTGTAAAAAACAATATATAACGATCGCGCAGAGGGCGGATGCGCTGAAAAACCAGCGGGTATCTTTCTTGCGCTTAAAGATTTTTTTCAGCAAACGGTTCTTTTCCATGGCATTGATGGTGTTGTACACTTCGATGATTTTCTGCCTGTCGAAGGTTTGCGGCATGTAAAAGATGCGGCCGGCCGCGGACTCTCCCGCAGGGCCTTCGAGTGCCAGGCGGATGTCGCCGGTGACGTCCCCTCCCACCACAATCAGATACAGTTTGATGCCGAGCCGCTTGAGCAGTTCAACCACGTTCACAAAGTTGAGCAGCCCCTTTTTTGCATCGTCCTCACTTTTGTTTGCTTCTATGCGGCCATCGGTAAAGAGCACTATGGCCATGCCCTGCC
>Ga0209777_10004248_pt1 | contig 17064 bp, 17 predicted proteins | sample FrelakmetHBP12HB_FD_187147 | JGI IMG/M metagenome (GOLD analysis project Ga0209777, IMG submission 187147) | Freshwater lake sediment microbial communities from the University of Notre Dame, USA, for methane emissions studies -HBP12 HB (SPAdes)... | ecosystem: Environmental > Aquatic >...
TTCCGATCTCCGAAGGGGCAGGAAAGACCCCCGAGTACTTAAGAATTGAAGTTTGGTCATTCGTGAGTTCGAACTCAAACGTATAATGCATCTCCATAACGCCACTGGTGTGCACATAGCATTTACCTGCGTACCCGAAGATCGATTTGAGGGCATTATTGATATCGGATGCTGAGCATCCAGAGATATTTAGCGCAGCCTTGACCATTATTAACTCGCGGAATTGGGTATCCGTGAGCGTGAGCGTGGCCGCGCTATAAGGAGAATAAAACGGGGCCTGTCCAAAAGGCTGACAGCCGAAGCTCTCTCTAAAACCGAACACCAACCCTATGGGCTCTGTGAGTTTAATGATCCGGGAGACTCCGACAATGCGTCCCCATATGTCGAGCCCGTACCCCATTGCCGTTGTTGGATCCCAGATGTTTGTATAAAAATCCTGAAAATTTGTGGATGGATCAATATCAGCGTTCCAATCATTGATGAGCTGCCGCAAAATGGGGCTGTTAGCGTATTGACTCACTAAGGTCTGCGCAACATTAATCATATGACTGCCACCTGGATATCCGAGGCTGAGATGGTGGGAATCTGATCGATCTGGATTGCCACGTTATTAGCATTCGCCGTGGTGTGGCCCACCAGGATAGACACGATCTCAACTCCTGGCGCGCACGCCGTGACGGGAGCATAATATCGGCTCGCATAGATTGAAGTTCCGATGCGAGCTTTTGAACCTCCATCACTACCGGCGAATGCTGCAACGATGGCATTTTTAATCAGCGTGGCGTAGTCTGCAGGCAGAAGCCTATTCGCCGCGATGGTGACAGAAAATTTAATGCCCCAACTGATTGGGACCTGATAACTGATCGTGTAAGACGGGTATGGGATGGAATACCCGGTACTGTCCTCCACCACAACATCCGTGGATCCGGTATAGCTGCATCCGAGAGATGCCTTTTTCCAGATGGCCGTGGCAATCGAAGCCGGATCTCCGCCCATTGCCGCGACATAAACGGAATGTGGCTTGACGAGCACTCCACCTATTTCCTGCTCCGTATCCATTACATTCTGGGTAACGTACAGGTCAAGCGGGATGTTGGGCGGGATGAGATTCTCTCCTGATGCAGCTACGGCGGCATAAATGGACGGTAGTGAGCCTTGGGCATTGGTCGCCACGGAGAGCTGCCGACGGGTCTCAAACTCTTGGGCTGTCTCAACAGTGGTACCAAGCGTCCCATCGGCTAGATTCGTGATTGAATCCCACCCCGCAAGCATGACGTAAATGGTGTCAAGCGTACCTGCTGGGCATGGTGTGGGCCCGTTTACCGTGTTATTGAACGTGAGAACAAGAGATCCGGTAGGTCCGATAACTCCGCCCAGGACACAAAAATAAATATTTCCGCCTTGATCCTTGGCTAAGGCATTGGCCGGGATGACCACACCCTCCAGCCCGTTGCATGTACAAGAAACGCTCGTGGGTCGGCTGGGAATACGATCCAAAAAGTAAATTCTCCCGATGGCATCCTGCATTCGGCCCTGGGCATACTGCGGGTCTGTTTGCGCTACGAAGGACAGAAACATCGCGTTTTTATCCGCGATAATGGCCGATAGACTTGATGCAAGCTGCCCCTGCGGAGTTGATAACCCCGTGCTGAGTGTTCCACCAAATGCGGTGGAGATGTCTATTTGTACGGCGGCTAGGATATCCGCTTCTTCGGGGGCCGTGTACCCCGTTGCGCCTAATGTGGGTTGTGGTACGGTTGATGTCACGGGCTCCTCCTCTCAAAAATGAACGTTGTGGGCTTGCCCTGTGGCGTCAATAACTCGAACCGAGCCAGATACCCTTCGATTGGTGATACCTGTAATTGTGGCCTTGGCAGAGACGACCCCCGAAACCGTAAGTGCTGCTTTGGTAAACAGCCCCTCCATAAGCGCAGGACCATAAGTTTTTCCAAGCACTTGCTCATAGTAGGGCACGCCCTGAGACGTGTCGTACCATAACTCACCTAGAAATAATTTGATGGCGCTGGCCACGTCTTGAGCCACGTCTAACCCATCACTGAGAGTCTTGATATTGCCATAGATGTCCTGCTCCAGGTCCCAGGTCATAGAGTTAAGCGCGATTGTGACCATATCACACCAGCTTACAAGGGATGAGAGCGTCTTCATCTAATGAATAAACTGCACAAAGTCGGTGGTACCCATCGGCAATAGTGACGCGCCCGTTATGGGGATCACGGGATAGAATGATGGGTGATAGCGCAATGCCCCTCTTGATCTTTTTGATGTCTTTTTTAACGTGCGAATTGCTAATACCAAGCAATGATAATTGTGATGCGCGGAAAATATCCTTGGCCTTATAGCTTTCAATCGTCACTAACCGTAAACCATGCAGGATATCGAAGGTTTTCCACTTGTCGTAAATCAGAGATAGGTAAGACTCAGCGGCAGGGTAATCGTGCTCCTCTATGTCCTTAAGCCATTTGATTTTTAGTTTCTGAGTCATCGCTAACCTCTGCTTTCGATAATAGCAAAATAAGGTGTGAACGTGTTGTTCTGGTCCTGCGCCGTGGTGACGAGCACATCTAGAACCAGCGTCCCAGTTGCGTTTACCGTCGCCAAGGTGCCATAGCCTAGCGATTCATTAACGTTCCCCAGTACATCTATACGCACCCAACCGTACACAGTGGAATTAGCGCCAGTCCCAAGAACCGTACAAGACAATACTCCTTCAATCAAAAAAGGCAGGTTTGCCGCTGCCGAGAGGGTGCCGGTAGCTGCCATCGTGATGTCAGCCCCACCAATCCGGAGTTTCACAGCAACCATCGAACCAACATCGATGATAGTCATCACTCCACCAACTCGGAAACGAATTTGCTTTCCCACCGTCAAATAATTGGCTTTGAGTATGTTTGTACCACTATAGGTCTGTGCTGCCGTAGTTAGCAGCGTTGCATAGGTGGTGTATTTTGCGGCAGTTTGCACTGCTGGGACCTTGAGAGCATAGAGGATTCCGGGCAGATATTGATCTTGACTGAGTGCCGATAATCCGGGTGCCAAATCAAAGGCCTGAGTAGTGGAATCAAACCAAACATCTCCTAATGCCGGATAATTTAGGTAAGAATTGTAGGTAATTTTCTGGGGGACGGCAGCAATAATTGCGGTGCCTGTGGACGTGGGCCCTGTGGTGGTGTAGTTTGATGCCGTATTGGGTGCTTGGAGTGTGCCTATTCCTCCAAGCGGCATGGTAACCACTTTATTGTAATTTGGCCCAGAGTTAACAATCTGTGGGGTTGCCATGGGTCACCCGAGGCTTTCGACGAATCCTGTTAATGGGGTGATGGTATTCAAGTTATTTTGCGCGGTCGTCATCAATACATCTACCACCAAGGTCCCAGTTGCCGTGACATTTGTCAGCTGGCCATAGGCGATAACCAAAGAACCACCATTGATTTCGAGTTTAATGATTCCGTTGATAGTGGAGTTAGCTCCCCCACCGAGAACCTGACACTGCATCATGCCGCATACACGCCACGGAATGTTAGTAGTGAACGTTGTTGAGGCGCTGGTGGACGTGACGAGATCGACGCCCCCGATCTGGAGCTTGGCAGAAATCGTGCTGTTGCCTGTAGCGAGGGTCAAAATGCCGGAAAGCTCAAAATCAATATGTTTTCCGGCAGTCAAATAATTGGCCTTGAGTGTATTTGTGCCGTTGTAGGTCTGGCCTGCGGGTGTGAGAATGGAGACATAAACCGCATTTTTGGCTGTAGTAATCGTCACTGGGACTTTGAGCGCCCAGAGAACGCCTGGGACATATTGATCCTGCCCTTGTGCCGCCGCGCCCGGAGAGCACATGAAGGCTTGCGTGATGGAGTCAAACCAGAAATCACCTAGGGTAGACGATGAATTGTTGTAGGCCGTCCACGTCAGTTTGGTCGCAATTGGGGTAACGACAAGCGTACCCGTAGCAGATGGAAGCGTCCAGGTAAAAGATGACGCGCTATTTGGAGCTTGGAGTGTGACCACTCCGCCCAAGGGAACTGTCCAGGAGCAGTTGTATGCCGCAGCGTTGTCTGTCAAATATGAACTCATTTCTTAAGCTCCATGGCAGCTGCAGGACTAAACGAAAAAGATACGAAATCACACGCGAGATAGGCCGTAGTTGTCCCAGCCGTTTTCAGGATGCCCGTCCCGAACCCGAATGTATTAGTGGCAGTATTGGGCACATTGGTATTGATGGTGCCTAGAAACACATCATTGATGTAACCCTTGGCCGTGCCTGCCGTGCCGTCCAGCTCAACCCGCAGGAGGATCCAGGAGCCTGCCACAACCACCACGCCCGTATCAATCTCTGTTCGTACTCCAGCCTTGGCCGTCGTGGCTCGCCAATTCACGCCTTTGGTCCGGGTGTATTCAAAATAAGCTCCATTGTTTTGTAGGAGCGAGGTTGGGGAATCAAAGAACCCACAAAAAACGCTGTATTCCTGAGCTGCCGTAGACAGCACTGGGAGGTAGACCATTGCATGGACTGTTGTTACCAAACCTGACGGAACAAGGGAATGCATTCCGATGCCCACACCTGCTAGTCCAGAGGCTGTGGTGCCGGTCTGCATGAGCAACACGCCGATCCGTCCCGCCGTCTCAGCACCCGCATAGGAAGCAACCGAAGCCCCCGAGCCCGAAGTTGACGCCGAAAAAGGCGTACCAATTAGGCCATTCAGAAATTCAATTTGAATAATATTGCCTGGAAATCCGTAAGGAGGCATCCATGAAGCCGTTTCTGCTGCAAGAGCCTGAGTGGTATAAGGTAATTCACCACATGATGAGAAATCATAGAGCGCGGGATCATAAATATAGGTCACGCTGGCAGTACGTGAATTGTATAAAGTCCAGATGGATTGTTGCCAGATATGAACAGCGAGACTTTTGGGAAGCCCTTTGAGTGTACCCGCACTCAATGCCAAAGCACTGGATCCATTGATTCGGGTCGTTTCATAATCATGTGCGGCCTGCCAGAGGGCCGCTAAGTTATTGGCTTGTGCCATAGTGATCAGTGCATTGTATTCATTATCCGAGAGCAGGGGGTTCCGGATTAGGGTCACTCCATCAGGAGCGAGTACCCAAAGTGCCATCTTGGCAGCGGCATTATCTACCATGAGATTATCTCCTCAAGCTCCAATCGAGAGCCATGTATTCCTAACGCGGTATAGCCCACAATCGTTGGAACGGGAGAACCCGCAGTGTTATATCCCCACCCGCTAAATGATGTCATAGTTGACGAGAATGTGGCTTGCCCATTATAATGCCTAGTTTGAACGCCTGCATTTGCTGGAACGGTATTATCTGCAACAGCCGTCCATATTGCATCATTATACCCAATCCCTACATACTGAGAGCAGGCTGAAGAATTATTTGCAAAAGTGATATCTACTGTGCAATTGTAAGACCCTGGGCGTAGAATAAGCAGTCGGTTATTTGTAGCGTCTTGCATATCAGCCACAGTGCTCCCATTAGCACTAATAGCGCCAATACCGTCATAGGCTATCTTCCCCCAGGTGACTGCCGCAATATTCTGAGATGCAAACATCAATAACCCTGCCGTCATGGGAATAGATTTTCCTGCAATTTTGGTCCAATTGAGTCCGTCACTCCAAAGAATTGCCACTTCATTATTCCGCATAATGCGAGTGGCCAGCCCATCGATAAGATCGACACCATACGCCGTGAGTGTGACCCGCTTGGTTAGGCCCGGCATCATCCGGAAGCCGATCACTTGGAATGCACATGAAGCGGCACTCGGCAGCGTGAGGGTATAACTTGCTGAGGTCCCTGAGCACTTGTGCATCGCTCCAACCGTTGCAGCACCAGCACCTGAGACCGCGGTTTCCCATGTGAGCCCCCATAGATTGGGAGCGGTAGGGGTGAAGACGAGCTTGGTCCCCAATATCGTCTCGGTACCTTCGACGATATCTGAGCTATAAATAACGCGCTGGTGATCCGCATCAATGCTGATTGCGCCGTCTGATGTGTATTGATGCGTCTTCTCGACAGCGAACTTGTTGAGGATATGATCGGCTGAAGTATGATAGCCAGCAACTGCGTCAGTAGCTGCCGCAAGGGCTAGGGGATTGCCGACTGAGCCATCCCCCATAATGGGAGTTGTGACGGAGACTGTGGAACTGCCCGGTGCGCCGCCGTCCTTTAAGTGATAGCCATCCGCATCGAAAACAGCCATGTGACCATCAGTTACACTGGCCGAACCGTAGACATTGCCACCACCCGCAGGGATCGCAGCCCACGCCAAATTTTTGCGACCGTAAGTGCTACCGTCCGACGGCGCGTCTGGGATTGCCACAATCGCAATTGCATGCTCCGCCGCTGTCAGATGATAATACTCCTCTGCCGGAACGGCTCCCCCACCACCTTGTAACCCCGCCAAATCACCATGGACCGTGGTAAGAGGGGTATCAACACGGGAATAACGAGTAGTGCCGCCATAGGAAATATAAATATTTCGGTTAGGATTCGACGTTGTCTTGCCTAATCGATAGATCGCTAATCCATCCGTCGCCAGGATAGTGAACGCTCCTTGCACTGACGTGGTTGTAAAAAGCTGGAGCGATGAGTAATCGGGCGGATTGATAATGTTGTTAATTTCCCCGGTTGTAGCTTGAAATAGGCGTTTGTGGACCTTAAATGCAGCTGCAGCTTCATTCGCATAGGTAGCAGGTACAAGAATTGTCACAGCCGTATCGCTGTTTCGCGTGGTGATCTGATAAAGACCTTGGGGAGTTTGTAGGAAAGATGCCGCGTCAATCGTGCCTATATCCACTAACGCTGCGGTGAAAGGCGTCCCAATGGAGGCAGTGGCAAGCCGATGGGTAGAATCTACCGCCGTGGTAGCTACTGTCCCAGTTCCTAGGCGTACTCGCATAAGATTTAGGAGCAGTTCGGTTACTCCCGTAGCTAAATCGACTCCACAATAAGTTGAAAATGTCCATGCTCCAGCTTCCAGCGTTGTTCGGCCCACGGCTGAATTAAAAAGCGAGACATCTGACAGAACTGTTGAATTGCCAAGGATGGTGTAATTTTCATCAACTTCGGCATTCGTCCATGGGACCCTTGCCAGTGACTCCACTTTGTTCGAGTTATTCGTCCCGGTAGCCAAGATTACAGTGCCGTCGTAATACATCGATACGCCCTTGGAAGCGCTTGCCGCGATGCCTGCTGAATTAACCCACTCCAACCCGTTATACCGCAGAATCTGATCCGTAGCAGGATTCGAAATGATCACATCTTCTTGGTCAGATAGGCGATTTTTCAAAATAGGACGGATATATATCGAGCCCGTGACAGCATTCGAAATCAAAATCACCCCAACCTTAACAGATTGATAAGTGGTTGATGGAGCGATATTGGTGAATCCTCCTGGTACTGTCGCGCTAAGGTAGACCGTTTCCCCCACGCTAAAGAGATGTGTGTCTATGCCATCGACTACACCCCGTACTAAAATCATTCCAACCCCTGAGGCCGGAATCACACCATATGATACACCCAGAATAAGCGAAGATGCTTCCGCATCCGCCAGAGCCAGAGCTACGCTAGGCGTATTCCCAGAAGCGCCTATCGGATAAACCAATGAACCCTTGGCTATTTGTGACCCAGGGTTATAGACATAACAAAATTCTTGCTCACCCAACGACATTGTCGTATCGACACCCGTTTCAACATTCAGGGTCTTTTTGGTGGCATTGTAATAGGCTTTGCCCTCCGAAAAGGTTCCTACTGTGGGGGATGTTCCGAGTTGCAGGCCTTGCGCTAGAATTGGACGGCCATTCGCAATGGTCTGTGGTGAGGTTTGATCCAGCGCTAATGACGGCCCGTCCGTCAGATCGCTAGAGGCAAGTTGGACCTCCTGGAATCCAGGTCCAGAGCCATAGCGGATAAGCGGCTTCTTTGCAGTCATTAGCCCACCACGATACCGAGACGACTCTCAAAATTGCAGGTCATGGTAGTCCCGATCGCATCCACTACGCCTAACTGCTGGTCTAGCGTTCCCAGCACTGCGGGTCGGGTTAAAGTCACCCCACCCGCAGTGCTGAGATATAAAGGTTTACCGAGATCTGCCGCAACGAAGGAGCCAATGGGGATCAGGTTATTCAACCCCATCATATAGGCCACTACGGGGCCACTCGCCGCACCTGAAAGTACGAATCCATGTGCAGGTTTGGTTGCGTCCGTGTTGTCTGCGAGACGGCAAGAGGCCGTTCCCCCCACATCGTAGAAATTGACAAACTTCCCATTAGCAATAGAAACAGCCGCTTCAACCGTCACGGAATCCGCACCGATCCCGACGGGCATCATGGTCGCAGGCAATAAACCCGTTGTAGGATCAAGGGATGCGATCTTGCCTTCATTACCCGCACCACCCGCCGTTGCAGGGGTAGTTTCCTGAAATCCGGGTCCAGTAGCATAGCGTTGAAGAAACTTTTGAGTAGCAGTCATGGCGGCCTCCTAAAGGCGAATGGGCTCGGTGGGGGAGAACATGAAATGGGTCGAATCGTCCTGGCGCATCGTGGAGATGTACCAAACGTCCCCAGCTCCCAGCGATGGCTGAGTGGCAGTGGGTTTGCCGTCCTGCCCTAGATAAAGAGGTGATCCTGCTGGCAGAGCTAAGGGCGTTGTATAGCGCGTCCCGTCGGCCATAGCCGCCGCTATTATGGCGCTAGCGATTCCGCTTTCGAGGGTAATCCCGTCCACATAAGGTGCGGGAGAGTCAATCGAGTAAATAGGTTGAGCTAATCCAGCCACCAGTTTAAATGCTTGGTTTGTTGAGAACGTGTCGCCAAGTGTAACGGTCGTGGTTGTTGAGGGAGTTGCTCCACTGGTGATATCGACCCAATCCGAGTTGGTAATCCCGCCCTGGAGTTGCCAATTCTTAGAATCATTGGCCGTATAGCAACCGAGTCCCTCCCGCCGACGAGCCGCTGGGATCGCATCTCGGTCTGTATGAGTAGCCACCTCATGCCATCCGCCAAGATTGAACTGGGAATCCGAGGTGGGATACGTGTCTGTGGTATCAGTGGGAGCGAAGAAACCGCCAACGGGGACGGAACCAGGATATCCGCTCATGAGACCACCACGACAATAGCGCCGCCGATTTGATTTGTTGATCGATGCACATTATAATTTGTCGGCACGCTATGCGCATTTGTAACAGATACGAGATAAGGCGTGTCGAACGGCACCGTTAAATTAGTGGCCTGATCCTTGAAAACCGTGGCAGTGCCAAAGCTAGCTGGGTAACACAAAAACTTAAATTCTGCCGGAGCATAGGCAAACGAATAAGTTCCTGCGTATCCCGCGGCCAAGCCTCCCACTCGGAGCCCCTTGATCTCGGCTTCATCGAGTGTGGCCGTCACGCTCTCCCCATAGTAGCGCATCCATTCCCACCGGATAGTGAGAGTCTTGGTGAAGACGGTTGAATGTGAGTCTGTGGCTTCAATGGTATACACCTCGGTCGCAGCTGCCGTCTTTGTGATCCCCGCATGAGTAGCTTGATAATAACCGTTATTGGGAAGTCCTGTTGCGATGGTCTCTGCGGCTGTTGAGTCTGTAATGGTAATCGAATTATCTAAGATATTGTCGTGGTTGGTGTTGGTCCACAGAAAATTAGGATCCGCATTCGTGGTATTTCCCACTTCAAGCGTGGTTGTTTGGCTCTGAATTGAGAAAGTTGAGAAGGCAGGAACTTGGAACGGGTAAAGGAGCATATCCCACATTTGTTGCATGGTCTCCGCGCCGAATATTGACCCGTTAGGTATGCCGCCAATATCCACGGGTGTAGGAGTGGTATTGGTATAGAGCACCAAAGGAGAAATGCTAGAGATAGGCTTGACCGTGAATTTACCTCCGACGGTCTCTTGCATGACGACATTGGAGGCTCCGCCCGTAGTCGAGAGATCAGCCCCCGTGCCCCCAAAACCGACACCGATCGTGTCGCCTTCCCATGTGCAGTGGACGATACCCGTGACATGTAAATTTCCATTGATGGTAAATTCAGGCACCGTTACGGCATAGGGACCCAGTACCTTTTCATCTACGCTAGCAGCGATCAGAGAAACCCGTCCTGCGTGGGTGGAAACTTTGCTCAGGCCAGCTTCAATGGTGATGCCTGTCGTATCGATTTGGATATAGTGCTGGGCCGGAACGGCACTATGATTCCAGCCCCCAATGTAGACGCCATCCGACATGTCAAATCGGCGTTTCGTAGATGGATTAGATGGCAGCCCCTTAGCTTTGGCAGCTGAGATATCATGGTCGCAGAAGATACAAAGACCCACGTCTCCAACAACAGGGTCGATAATTAAAGCACTCACCCCGCCTTGGATGCGAACGAACGGCACCTGATAGATAACATCGTTGGGCACAGGTTGACCAAGACCGTCTACTTGGTTAACGAGAGGAAGTACTGTCACAAAACCTGGGGTCTTTCCTACGCCGGGAGTGACCGTGACCACACGTACCAGCGTGGCCGTATTCACCCGCCCAAGGATCTGCTGAACCACATAATTAAGCGCATTGAATTCTGTGTTTGCCGTCGCGGGGTGTTGATTACCGAAGTGTCCATCGGCTTGAGGAAGGGACGCGGCCATTTGTCAGCTCCCGATCCGGGTTGCTTTGACTCTAGAGAGCCAGTGGCCACCAGGATGTTCGCATGAAAGATGATGCGTCAATCCTGTCACGCGCCATGTCGCAGTAGCAGCACTCACACGTGAGACGACCGCAATCAGCCCGCCCAGCTTAATGGACGGATTGTATAGGCACTCGACACTGAGTCCTTTTTTGTCAAAAATGGGATAATCTTTCATACCGGTTTCAGCGGAAATTAGCGGCACTGTACCCATACGAGCAGAGCCGCGCGGGGCGATGAACAGAGTCTCGTCATCTACTCCGAATTCTATATCGGCTGCATCTGCAAGCGTCTCCGCCTGACGGAGAGGAGCCCCTTGTAGATAAGGGTTTGCGATCTGTGACACCACACCATTATTCTCGAACGAATAGCCCATGCTCTTTGCTAATCCTGCCATGACCACCGGAACCGATGCAGAGCCCGGCAGGCTAATAGGCTTTACTGGAGCAGCTGAGGGATAAAATCCCGAGAGCGCTTCAATGTGGAAGTACAGATTTGGTGGAGAATGGTAGACAGCCCAAGCCCCTGTGATGTCACCCTGAAATGCTACCGGCATGTTAGCTATTGTCATCGAATCATCGCCAGCTTGAACCTTGATTAGGTTCTTACGGATAGCCATAGGCGAGAATACCATGGATGTTAATGAATTCATATCCGCTTCAAGCATTCCATAAATTTTGAGTTTGGCTCCGTTCTTGGAAGGATGCCCACCCTTTGTGATGTCACATTCAACCCGCAGACCATCGATAATCTTGGTGTTGAGGACATCAGGCACCGCACCGAATGCGCCTTTGCCTAACGTGATACTGATGACCAATCGGCGCTTGACGAAGCTGGTATTTATCATGACGGTAGCATCACAGGGGCTTGTGATAGCACATGAGCACCATATGTATCCGTGACAGTACAGACCAGGGTAAACATATGTGTCAGTGCTGTTTGAGCGTCGTCACTAGTATCGAACATCCATTCGATTGTTATGGATTTATGCCCCGTTCCACCCTCCACAACTATTAAATAGCCGCTCCCGTGAAACGTCATGACATCCGTTAATGCCCAGGCATACGTGGCTCCCGGCAATGCAGTCACGTTTATGGTTTGGTCAGCAGGGATATCCAGCCCCCCAGATGGCGTTAACCACGTGGGGCAATCCCAAAATGGATCTGGTGCTGCTGTGTCAACCGTGAAGAGATTAGACAGCACTGGGGGAAGCACACCATCATTACCCGTTAACTGCACGCCCCCATTGGCAAAGCCCCACAGCCCCTCTGTAAGTGTGCTCCACCCCGCATATTGCGCCCATAGATTCATGTCAAAAGAAGCAGGAGCATTGGGGACAATTTCAGAGGCTGGATCCCAGATTTCTTCGTCATTAATAAAGACCCCGTTGTATTTGCCCGCCCATGAAATGGGACTCTCAATACATATCCCTGCACTATCCGGGCTTACAACTAATGGCGGTATCGTGATATCTACGGGTGCAATATGACCATTGAATCTATTTATAGTGGCAGCAAGAGTAAGCGTCATGGGAACTAGTTCAACATCTATAACATTTACCGCAGGAGCTACCGTGATAGTGTAATAAGCAGGAGCGCTGGCAGTAATATCCACCGTAAAAAGGTTCGATGGGGTGGGGATTTCCGTGCTGTCGATACCATAAATTCGCACACCACCCAATGCCGCCCGCCAATCCTGGGACCATGTCAGCGTTGAACCATAAAAGTGAATCTCAAAATGATCAGGCGGAGCAGGGAAGCCGATAGTTTGAGCGCTAGGTGCAACAAGATTATCGTTGATATAGGCCCCGGCTAATTGGGCAAACTCAGAGGCTGGGCTGTTGATATACATGTTAACACCCGAACCCCATGGCGCGGAGGGTAGCCCCATGGCCACAATGCCTGAATAGCCATCCACCCGCGTGAGCTGCACATCAAGGGTCAACACAGTAGCATCATAGGGATCTGGTGTTAGCACGCTGGTCGAGGGCGTCACAACGATGGTATAATATGGAGTGACCACGCTCCATATCATTTCCACATCCCGCTCATAAAATGCAAACGTGCAATTTTGAGAATCTAGGATTACCTTTAGCTGCTGAGACGCCACCGGATTAAGCGGCACGATAACCGGGTCACCAGATACTGGGTAATAGAATAGGTAAAACCGACTTCCCAGGCCTGTATACACAGGATCGTCATTTTTTTCTCCGTCCTGAAAAAACAAATAGCCGGAGAAATCCAAATAGGGGTTCGAACCAATCAAAACACCATTAAGGCAGGGAACGCCTGTCCAGATTACTGTGTCATCAATGGTGAGGTCGCAATATATCATAGACCCGCCAATTTCTTTTTTACGTTCAATGCCATGGTATGGTCCGCAGCTTGTTTAGCCTTTACCTGATCCAGCGTCATGCCTTTCAGGCTACTGCTAGCACTAGCCGTAGATACTAATGGGGGCTTAGCTGGAGGCTTGGCAAGGGGCACCTTGGGATGGGGAAGCGCAACCGTCGTATATGCCGGGCTTACTTGACGGATCTCCACCAGATGGACATCAGCCAATAACAAATTTCGGCCCTTCTCCTGGGTCCGCTTATAATCATAGGCCACGATAGCGCAATTATCGTACGTGGCCTCGGGCGTGATAACACGGTATAGGTCGGTGGAGTTCTTCGCCGCTTCCAGGTCTTCAAGAAGCACCATAATTCGAAAGCTATCCCCCCCCACTACTAGGCGCAATTTGATATCAAATGGTTCCTGAACTTTATTGTAATCAACGAAACCACCCTTCTCGATCGGGAACTGAGACACTTTGGTCTTTCCCGAATAGCCGATATCGAGATATGAATCCACGTCGAATGAAGGCAGCACGCCCAATGTGGGGAAGATCCCCCACACATCACTGTAGGCCGCACTGAAAATCAACATTAAGCACCCGCCATATCAGGCATTGAAAAGTGTGATCCTAATGCGGGTTGAATGGCCGCCGCGATACCCTCGGCATCCGTGGCATTTGGTGCATTAACATTAATGATGCCGACGTGCATTTCCGCCGTGGTAGAGGATGCCCCTCCCTTGGTAGGAGTGGCTGCAAATGGCTTCCAATTTCCAGCGGCCTTGATTACGTCCCAAGTTCCAGAAGCTGCAGAGCTAGCGGCTCCAGTCACTGATCCGGCTGTTTTTCTTGTCCATGCCTGCGATTTCTGCACCACAGAGGACTCTTCTATCTTTCCTGCTAGTCCACCTGTCATTTTGTTAGCCATGACAGTTGCTGCTTTTTTAGCCACATTTTCAAACATCTCTGAAAAGTTATCCTTGATAATATCAATAGCTTCAAGCATCTCATACACAATAATATTACGGATATCAACCCAAAGTTCTTCCATGCTCGATTTTAATTTGGCCCATGCCGCGATAATCTTATCATCATCACCCATGAACAGCGCCCATATGAAGCCAAAGATATCTGCGATAACTTGGTACCAGTCTTTTACCATGTCCCATAGTGATGTCAAAACTGTCATGATGTGATCTTTGATACTATTCCAAACTCCCATCACAAAAGTAAAGAATTTGCCCACGAAGGATTGCGCTTCTTGTCCACCGGCAATCCATTCTTTCCACTTGAGCACGAGCCAAGTAATCCCGGCCACTACCGCCGCAACTACTCCAGCGATCAAAAGGATGGGCCATGTGAGCCCTATCATCGATACGGTGGCAATTGCCGCCTGGGCACCAAGAGCCGCCACAACTGCGGTTATCCCCACAAAAACAGATTTAACAAGTGGCCCATGCTGGGCTGCCCATTTGCTAAACTCTAAGAATTTTTCGGTCACCCAAGTAATGGCGGGCATCAACAGCGTCATAATTTGACGGCCTGTAGTCGCCATGGAGATCCCAAGTTTCCGCTGTTCTTCTTCAAGTTTCTCGGATGCCTCGGCATCTTCTTTCGTATAGACACCAAGTTTCCGCACTTCCTCGTGTAGCTCTGCGATTCCGTCTTTGCCTTTTTCATGTAGTAATCTAATTAGGTTATCATCCAATCCTATTCGAGAGCCAAGCCGCATGGCATCCATGGCACTCATGTTCTTCATCTTCACAGCCAGCTGGTCTAATGTCCCCAGAAGATCTGCTTTCTTCCCAAGTTCGAGGCCCTTAATTCCAGCGGCCGTAAATAATGCCATCTCACGTCTGGCGCGGGGAAGGTTCATTTTGATATCAACTAGAAATCCGCTCATTCTCTTAATGCTTGCGTTGAAGCCCTCAGCCGAACCGCCAGAAATGACTACGGCCCCTTGCCACGCCTGCAATTCTTCGATGTCCATGCCGATAGCTTTTGACAGCCGGAGGCTGGCTATCTCCGCCTCTTGCTGAGAATGGATGAACTCCTTTAGCTCATGTCCGCCTGCAATAACAGCAAAAAGCTCCCCAGCCTTGGTGATCAGTTCACCATAAAACTGGGCAGCCTCTTTGCCTTTCTCCGCCATTTCGCGGGCCGTCTTCTCGGCCTCTCGGCTTAATTTGGTTAGATCGTCTTTTGCGTGTTCTGCGCCCTGTTCAAATTTTGTAGAGTCTAGCCCGAGGGTGACCAAAAAAGCATCAATAATCGTCGCCATATCAATCGCTCCGCTTCATTGCAACGGCCCGGTTTCGGTTATCCACGGCTATCAGTTCAAGCATATCGTAAGCATCCTCAGCACCATAGACCGTTTGCAGTTCATGCAGCGTAGCGTATTTGTTGGTGATGACCACCGCAATTATTCCTGGGACGTTGGTACAATGGATGATGTCTTGAGTTTCGCCGACCCAGCTCAGGTCGAGAGCTTGTCGGCGATTGAAAAACCCAGATGCAGTTCCAGCACCTCCTGGCGAAGGATCCAAAGAGTTTTCACTTCCTCAATATCACTTGCAGCTTCTGAGAGAGGCCGAACCGAGCCAGAGGAAGAAACGAACTGTACACAGGTCATCATCTCATCCAGCAGAGGTTCGGCAGACTCAAAGGAAAGATTTGCAAAAGCGTTCATACCAAGCGCCGCCACTCCACCCAGTCCAGCCTGGGCGATCTCATCCGGGACCTGGAGCCCCGATTTGAGGAGCGCAAGTAATGCCCGAGCGGCCCATTTCTCCGCTTTCATGGCCGAAAGCTCGGTCAAGATATAGCTTTTGCCAAAATCGCGTCCCTCAGCCTGGATTATGACGGTCTTAGTATTTCGCATCGTTAAACCTCAGCAACCGAAATACTTTCCCATGTGATTTCAAACTCCTGAGTCGATAGCATTTTCTTGGCGTCCGGGACCTGTTTCATGCTAGTCAGGACCCCACGATTCAGCGTGTAAGTCTTTAAAGTAGAGGGAAGTTCGATAATTCCGTCTGCGAAAAAGACGGTACGGGAAAGTTGCTGTGCCTGATGCCAGGTATTGAAAATCTCAATGCTGGGCTGATCTGGCATAATCGAGATTTTCATTTTGGTGGGATGAAGAACTACACCCGCGCTCATGTGTCCGTCCACGCCCATCACGGCCTCCGTCGTGATCAGCGCGTCTTCGGTAAACGCTGTATCTGAGGAAAAGCCCTGAATAGAGACGGGGATATCATAGAGCCCCGTAATGGTCAGGAGAAAAACTGCATTAGCAGAAGTAAGCGATCGAGTTGGAAGGGCCATGTATCACTCTCCTATTGAATATTAATGGACGCGATGTTAAGGGTCTGGACAGATTCGCCGTCCATGTACCAGAGAGTGCAGGGCGGGCTTTGGCGCAATGAACGAACCAACGCCGTAGCAGGAGTCACCTGGAAATACCAGCCACGAGAGGCTAATGTCTGATCGATCTGTAATCCAGCTGCCGCGTTCACCTCAGCTATCTGCGATGCAGAAAGAGGAACGCCCGCTCGAATGGCTCCGAAGTTCAGGGCCGCATTAATCGGATCTTGGACAGCAGCCCGGATCATCCCATATCCAAGCGTGGTGTAGGGAATCGACTTGGTGTTGGCAAAGAGTGTCATCAGTGCAAGCTGAACCGAGTTATTGAGCCACACCGCATTAAGATAGGAATCGATGAACTTGTATGAACCACTGATCTGCCCGTTATAGAGCCATATGCTCGTGTCGTTTGCCGTGGCATAGGCACCATAGAAATTATAGCCATTCTCTAAGAGATTCTCGGAAATAGTGGCATCCGAGACATAAGGGGTAAGCCCAGAATTAGATTTAAAAGCATAGGTGATACGTCCATTGGTCTCCGTGAAATCAATGCTAGCGCCGATACCAAGGATGAAGGCCGCGTGCAACGGACCATTGGCAGCATCCGCATAGATGGGGGCTGTTCCGCTAGAGCTATTCAACGCGAGCCATTCGCCAAAGCTGACGTTTGCGAT
>Ga0209777_10004249_pt1 | contig 17057 bp, 23 predicted proteins | sample FrelakmetHBP12HB_FD_187147 | JGI IMG/M metagenome (GOLD analysis project Ga0209777, IMG submission 187147) | Freshwater lake sediment microbial communities from the University of Notre Dame, USA, for methane emissions studies -HBP12 HB (SPAdes)... | ecosystem: Environmental > Aquatic >...
TATATAGGTTTGCCTCAATTATTTTTAACAAGAAAATCTAAAAAAAGGTCAAAAAAAATGATTTCAAAAGAAAATACTAAAAAATGTAACAAAAAATTTTCTAAAAAATGCTATAAAAAAAGAAAAATTTTATAGCAAGTAATATTAAAAAATGGAATTCTATAGCAAATTATTTTTTCTTTGCTATAAGTATATAGAAAATGACAAATAAAATTATTAAAAAAGGTCTAAAAATAATTCACGATTTAGATATATATTTTAAATTATTAGAAAAAGAATCATATGTTTATACATGTTGTTCAGTTTGTAAATTTGTAGGTGTATATAATTCAGACATAAAAATAAATAAAAACACACTGACAATATGTAAAGAATGTTTCAGAAAATATAAATAAATTAAACACGCGTGTCGGTTATTTCTCCATTCTCATTAACATATTTATACATATATTGTGTTACTAAAAATTTATCTATTGGGCATTGTATATTTTTAGTTGCTTCATGAAAATTTTCATAATCATTATCTATTCCATATTTTTTCAATAATTGTTTTTCTTGGGCTCTTGTATTTTTATAATGTTTCAAATATTTATCTAAAACAAGTTTTCTTTTAAATGCAGATCTTATTATCATATCGACTAATTGCTCTTTTGTTTTACCATCACTATTTAAATTATTATTGTTATTTGCTCTATTTTCCATTTCAACTATTCCTTTTAATTGATCTATTTTAAATCTATTAATAGATTTTTCAAAGCTATTCAACCATTTGGCAAGTTCTTTTTTATATTTCTCCATATATTATATATGAACAAATATTATTTTCTTGGATGTGGTAAAAATAAGTGTAAAATTTTATCTCAATCAAACAATAAAAAGGAAGCAACAGAAGAAGTGATTGATAATTTTGGTACAGATTTAATAGATTATGTTATTTATTTAGTTACAATAAAAAAGATAGAAAAGACTGAATACACACCATATAATAAAGTTTTAATAATAACAGAATATAAAATATTAAAGAATTTAAAATTAAAAGATGTTTCATCAAGTATAAATAATCAATTATTTACAAATAAAAAAATAGAAGAAACAGATATTTTAAAATTTGTTTTTGATTATGTGCATGGAAATTTAAAAAAAGGTTTAATGGAAAAAAATGTATTATAAATTCTAAATTTATTTTCTCATTATAGAATGTATACAAATAAACAAAACTTATTAATATATAATATAGGAAAAGTTGATCTAGATAAATATTTTTCTGAAAAGTGTTTGTGATATGTATACGAGCTTTAAACTAAAGAAATTTGGTTTTGAGTTTGAACTTTAGCATAGTGAGAAATGCGCTTTTATAGGTCATATAAAAGAGAGGGCAGGGGCAGAGTCTGTCGAGTTCGCGTAAGGTTACTACTCACCTTAACAAAATCCATGTTATCTATATGCTTTTTCCGTCTGCGAGTATAATAAATATTACAATTTATTATAAATCTAATTAAAATATATATGGATCCAATATCAGTGACAGCCCTGATAATTTCAATTGTAACAGTAATAGGGCAAATAGTTTTACATATTAAACATTGTGAATCAGGCTGTTTAAAATGTGATTGCTTCAAACCAAATAATGATAATGATAGTATGAATAATTTATATACAGATATAATATGATCATTCAATATTTTTCATAATTTTAGAATAATATTCTTTAGGAATTTTATGCTTATGTTGTTTTAAATTCTTTTTAGCTTTATTTATATTACCGACTCTAATATCTTTTTCAACTTCGCTTAAAACATCATCCATATCAGTCTCATCTATTTCTTCACTAGAGCTTTCATCACTAGAACTTTCAATAGGTTTTATCTTACCACCTTTTCTTTTGTATGGTCTTTTAGGAATATTATGAACAGTTTTAATAAATTTATGTAGTGTAGTATTAGCTCCAAATAAAGCAGGATTAAAACCTTTTTCATGAGCTTCTTTTGCAAAAGATATTAATTGTTGCTTTAGATTTTCTGGTATTTTTACTAATCTTCCAGCATCTATCATTGCTTTTACAATAGTTGGATGATAATTATTTAAATCCATGCCAATTGATTCTAAATGATTTAATTTCTTTTTATTTTTAATAATTTCAGAAAAATTACTTTTTTTAACTTCTTCATGTTTTTTCAAATCTATTTTATTATCACATATCACTTTGTTTGAAATAACTTTTACTAAGCATTTTTCAATCATTATATATATAACATTATAAAATAAAAAAATAGCTAGTATTATATATACATGAACGAACAATTATTATTTAAAATAGGCTCAAAGATAAATATTTGCGGAACTACTGGCAGTGGAAAAACATGGTGGCTAGAAGAATATTTAACAAAGATTGACAATAGATTTGATGAAATAATATGGATAACAAATAAATTAAGCGCTGAACAAGATTTAATTAAAGATTTGAAAAGAAAATTAGGAAAAAAGTTTATATTGATGATTGGATTAGAAGAAAATGAAGATGAATTAAAAAAAATGTTTCAAGAAAATAAAGATGACAAATTTAAAACTGCTGTTGTTATTGATGATTTAATGATGGAACAAGGAAAATTTACATCAGAATTATTCTTGGCAGGAAGACATTTAAATTTGACAATATTTCAAATAGTGCAATCAATATTTACAGGATCTAAACAATGTAGAAATATGGCTAATAATGTGCAATATTATGTATTATTTCAATTCCCTGATGCTTTGAGTATTGTTGAATTGGCAAGAAGATTAACAACTAACAAAACAGATAAAGAAGCTGTTGTAGAAGCGTGGAAAGATTCAACAAGTAAAAGAGGTGGTTGTTTAATAATAGATTTAATAACATCACAATCAAATTTGCAAGATTCTAATCTATTGAAATATAGAGATACTGAAATGAATATTGTATACAAAAATCTTTCAAATTCATAAATCAATAAATATCAATAAAATAATTATACAATTCTATTATATATAATAATGTCAGGTTACGAATCTCTATTATTGGGGGCAGGAGGAAAAAAAAAAGGTGGAATGACATATGAAGCAAGATTAAAAAATTTAGAAAAGGCAAGAGCCGTAAGAAAAGCAAATTTGGAAAGAGATAAAGGAGATGGAATTCACACATATGAAAAAAAGAAAACTGCTTTAATAACTGCAAGAAAAGCAAAAGCAAAAAAATTAGCAGTAAAAAAAGCAAAAGCTGATGGCTCATATGTTTGTGGAGAAGGTCAATGGAATCAAGATTATGTAGATGAATCACAAATAAATTACGGTGGATCTCCTTTAGATATGTATTATATGGGAAGCGAAAAGGATATTGAAGAGGAAAGATCAAAACGCGGAGAAATTGGAAAAGGAATGAAAAAAGTAAAAAAATCTAAAAAAATAGACATTGATGATGATGAAATAATAGATTTTCAAGTTGGCGGTGATATGTCTTTTATGAGAAATTCTAATCATTCAGGTATGGATATGCCAACAGAAGCACAATTTCAAAAAGGTGGAAAAATGGCTAAAAAATCAAAAGGCGGAGCAATGGAAGGCGAGATTAATGTCCCAGATGCTATAAAAGCTTTGGCAATGTTGGCATCTAAATTCGGTTTAAAACTTTCAAAATAATATAAATATATAAAAATATTAAATATATAGGTTATATATATATAATGTCAAGACATTCAAAAATGGATGGCGGTTCTTTAATCCCGCCTCAAGTTGTAGCAGTGGAAGAAGGAAGACAAGAAATGTTGAAACAATCACATATTAAAGTAGATTCTAATTACTTCGCTATAGATCCTAATATGGATTTTGAAAGTTCAACCATATTAGCAGAAATGCGTGTTTATACTTCTGATCAGGTACCAGATCCTACACAACCTATTACTTTTACAATCCAGCCTCAGTTCAATGTCTTCAGAAGTCTTTCAGAGTCGTTTTTTGTGTTTTTGCTTCAATGTAATATAGGTTCAACCCCAATTACACCAGGAACAGGACCAGGAAATCTGGCAATAATTCCAAAGCCTTACTGGAGTGCGTTATTTGTGAATAATTTTACTATTAACATAAATAATGTTGCTTGTAATGATCAACATTCAAGAACTGCACAATATGCACATTTCGTAAAAACTGTTTTAGTAGAAGGAAATCTAAAACAATCCTTAAATGTAAGTGTTCCAACAGGAGCAGGTCCAGGAACTACTATTATATTAAGTAGCAATTGTTATGGTATTGCTGGAGAAGATACAAGAACTTTAACTGAAGGTATTGTAAATACGGATTATTGGGCAGGGTTAGATTCTCCATGGAGTTTAACAAATAACGTTCTTGGAAGTATCGCGGGTTATGGTTGTAGCTTTTCAAATGTAAGTTTAATTTCTGCATATCCTCCAGTAGGTGTAGACGGTGCGGCTACCGCTATCGTTGGTTATGGAAAAGTTAATATTGAATTAACTTACAGACCAAAAGACGGAATATGGTCACAACCTAAATTTCTATGTCCAGGTGTTAACTTGAATTATGTTTTTAACTTGAATAGTTTAGGAACTTTTTGCAATGGTTATATAACTCTAGCAAATGCCCCATATACACCAAATGGGTTACATTATTTCAGTGTTAATCCAGATACTACACTAACACCGTACACATATAGTATTGTACGTGCTCAATATTACGAAAAACAATACACTAGCACACAAACATGTTTACGTGCTTTTCAAAGTTTGATAATGAGACAGCCTCTATATTATTCATGTTTAACATCAAATACATTGTTATACCCAGTGGCTGCAACTCAAACATCTGTACAATTGACAAATGTTTTTAGTGGTCGTTTACCAAACATAATGGTAATAGCTTTATTGAATCAAAGCCCATTAGATCCACCATCAAACGCATCACCAGCAGTACAAGGAAATACTCAACAATTATTAACATACTCACCACTTCCAGCAGGTGACAGATCTTTTTCAAAATTAAATGCTTTATTGCCAGCAGATTGCATAAGCAGTTGTATATTAACTACAAATGGTAGAATTTACCCACATTTATTTTCAACAAATATGTTACCACACAGCAATCAAGATTTATCACAATGGTATGACCAATATAAACAATGTTGTTTGATTGCAAAAGCTCATAATCGTGAAGATTGTGAAAATTTAAATCTTACTTATAAAATGGACAATCCTTTATTGTCATTTGGAGAATTTAAAGCAAATTTAACATTATGGTGTTTTAATATCAGACGTAACGGTACTGTAATTTCACGCTCTGGAGATAAGGAAGTAGGGGGCGTCGATGTACTTGTTAACATCAACGGAACGGCTCACCCAAATGCTCAGTTAATGATTGTAGGAATAAATACCGATTCCTTGTTAACTTTAACTGACGGTGGGTCCACCAGTTCCTTTGTCTTCTAAATTATTAAATAATTAAGTTATTGAATTGTGAATAAACAATTTAATTTCTATACGGAAATAAAATTTGTAAACTATAAGTATATAATGACGTCTTCAATCTTAAGAGGTTTAAATAATACATCAACACCATTATTAGCAAGTGGAGTTTTTACGGGAGGTTTTGAATATACAGGATCGCTTTTAACAACTACAATTAATTGTCTCGCTTCAACAAATACATCGGTAGTAATAAATCAATCAATGAACGGCTCAACAATTGTATATTCTCAGACTGTTTCATTGGTAGCAAATGTTTTTAAAGCAATTCAAGTTAATTTATATTATCCATATACACAATTAATAGTAACTAATTTAATTGCTTCCCCGCAAACATTATTAAATATTTATACGGTTTATATGAATGTTCTTCCAACAAATGCGAATATGATTGTTGCGAATACTTCACCTATTTTAACAAGTGTTTCAGGAAATACATATGACGGGTCAGGAAATTTAAAAGTTAATTTACAAACAGCATTACCAGCAGGAGCCAATATAATCGGTTCAGTAAATGTTTTAGGAAATACATATGATGGATCAAATAATTTAAATGTAAATTTAGAAACCCCATTACCAACAGGCACAAATACAATAGGAGCCATAACTAATTTAAATACATCATTAGGCGTAAATAATACATATGCTACTATTGCCACTGGTTGGGTTGGTGATTCTGTAGATATTAGTAGCTATTCGTTAGCAGATATATATATGAGTGCAGTTTCAGTATCATCATTAAGTTTAAATTTTTTAGTACAATATTCACCAGATAATACAAATTGGTTTCCAAATGGAAATAGTTTTTATGTAACAACAACAAGTCTTACAGCTTCTTCATTAGGAACAATAACAGCATCGAAATATATCAGAATAATAGCTGATCCGTTGAATGTACTTATTGATACCGCTACAGATGTTACTGTTTGGTATTCATTAAAAGCAATTTAAAAACAATTTTTATTATAGTTTATTTTTCTAACTGAACCACCATTAATAGGATAATCAAGGAACGCATACGGTCGTTGATTATCAATAACATTTCCATATTCTTTTAATGAAAAATCTTTTCCCGCCACTCCATTACTTATTAAAAAATCTTGTAAATTTTTTGGTTGATCAGTATTTGAATAATTGTAAATCATTGGAAATCTTAAAGCATTATCAACAGGTATTACATGACCGTGAGAATCATACGAAATCGGATTAAAAAGAGGTACAGCGTAAGGCTCATAGGGTGTGTCAGATAATTGAGGGGTGATTTGTTCAATATGTTCCAATGTTTTGGCTAATCTTTCAGTATAACTGGATTGCTCACCATAAATATTCATTCTTTGTCTATCTAATAAATCTTGTTGTTTTTCTTGGTCATTTTTTAACATCTGTTCTTGATTTGGTGACAATGCGTATGGGCTTCTAGCAGAATTATTATTTAATGCTGATGTATTATTTGATAAATGTTTATCGTATCTCGGAACATCAGCTTTATAAACTGGTGTTTTTCGTAATTCATCGCTTGTTTTATATCCTTTATCACTTCTAACATCACCAGCATAAGGAACGTCAGATAATAGATCACTCAACCATTGATTAGTATCATCACCGTAAATATATTTTGTAAATTGTGGTACAATATCTAAAATAGGTTTAGCCTCTGGAAATAAAAAACTAACAGCATCTTTAACAAATGGTACTTCTTGAATAACTTGAGCGGGAAAAGCAAGGACATTTTTAATTCCGCTCCACATATCATCCCAAAATCCAGCACCATTTATTTCTTCTCTTTTTAGTGCCTCTTTTGAAAAATCCAATATTTTTTTATGTAATGGATTTTTAATAATTCTATCTTTCAAAAGCGATACTAAATATCTAACTTTATGATTTGGTTTCATCATTCCTTTATCTCCACCCAACTTACCCCCTTCCTGAGTATTTGCATAAACAGCTTTAATTTGTTTTTTAGCTTTTTCTTTTGTGGTTCCTTTTGATAATCTTCTTCCACTTTCTTTATTAACGACACTAAATGTACCATCTTTATTGGTCTCGATTTTGTAAGGCATTATTATATATATATGATATAAAATAAAGTTATTGTTTATACAAAATTATTGTTTTATCCAATCTTTTGTCATTTCATCAATAGTAATTGTTTTATAATTTTCTCTAGGATCTTTTAAAGCTGACAACATTAAATATTTAGCTCTTTCTTGATCTTGTTTTGATAAAAAAACAGTTCCAGCGGGACTATTATTTGCATATTCTGTTTTTTTTACTTCTTCATCGGTTATATATTTATAACTACAATTTTCATCTTCCATTTCTATATAATTATGTAAAGAAAATATTTAATATGTAGAAACTGCCACAACATGGGTATTTACTTTTTTAATCAAAACGCATAATTTTGTTGGATATGAAAAAGTAGGAGGTAAAGGGGTATTTAATGGTAATCCTGTTATTGCGTCTGTTATCCAAAATGAAATTCTACTTATAATTTTTTGTGTTGGATTTATAAATTTCCAATGAATATTAACAATATCAGAAACGCTGGGATTTGAATATATTGGACTTGCTGGGTCAAATTCATGATCATAAGCTTGATACAATAATTGATTTTTTTGATTATTTTCATATTGATATTCTATTAAATCACACTGAATATCGAACGTATAATTTTTTAATGTGTACAAAGAAATATCGAATGATTTTTTAATTAAAGAAATTACATATCTATGATCTATATCTAATATAATTGGGTTTGATAATTGCACTGTAAAACCAGCATTTATATTTGTGTATCCTGCAAGAGGAATTGCACCTATTTGCGAATTGAAATATAATTCTGTGGTTGTATATGTTTCGTCGTTTTTCGGTTCTGGTTGACTTCTAGAAGTATAGAAAGACATATATATATTATGTATATATTATATTTTAATATATAAATTTATGTGCTTTTTTAGTGCCTTTACCTTTCATAGCCTTTCTTAACTCTTTTATTGTATTTATCGATGCTTTTGCTCCTTTCTTAAGATTAGCAACATTTTTTATATTAGGCTCCTTGTATGCTATTTTAGCATTTTTAACACCTTCTATTATATCAGGCACATGAGGAGCCACTTTAAGACCTACATCAACACCTTTTCTAATATGTCCTAAATATTTTCCCCAATCAATTGCTCCTCCTTCCATAAAATCAGTATAATGTCTTGTTTCACTTTGCATTTCTGGCACTCTATTTGGGTTTGAATCATAATAATCAGATGAAGAACCGCTTGAAGATGCGCCCAATGAACCTCCCAAAGTTCCGCCTTTATTAAAGTTTGATGGAAAAGAATAAGGGTTGTTCATTGCATAATCTACAGATGAGGCTGAAGATGGAGCATTTGTTCCTCTTCCTGCTATTGCTTCTTGATTTAATTTATTTACTGGTAAAAAATGTGGTTGAGCAATATCATTCATTTCTTGTTTTGATTTTGGATTTAATAAAGCTTCATACCAAGGATTAAAATATAAATAATCAGAAGATGAACCATTTGAAGGACCAGAACCAGAACCACTAATTTTTTGTTCTAATACATTTGAATTACCTGTATTATATACTTGAGAAGCATAATATAACTTTTTGTCATTACCTTCATCATCCATTATTGAGAATCCCGCTGTATTAGATGCTGAATTTACTGGATAATGAGTTAAATAATTACCACTTGGGGCTATTTCTCCTGCTTCATAATTTCCTACATTTCTTGGATCGAAAAAAGAATTTGTTACAGCACTTCCCAATTCATATACACTTTCTCTTGGAGTGTTCTTGAATCTACGATGTGTTAAGTTATGTACTACTTGATCTAACATTTGTGACATGATATATACTAATTCTATATAATTATTTTTCTTTTATCACTTAATCTATAAAAAAAGTCGTTATTAAAATAATATTATTATGAAATTATTTTAATAAATATATTATAATTTGCTATAAGTTTTTATATTTTTTGCTATAGAATTTATTCATTTTTATCGCTGGATTCTTCAGCTTGTTTCTTTTTTTCTTCTATTTCTTTTAGAGCTTTTTTTATATCTTCCTTGCTATGTTTAATGACTTGATGTTTAACAACACTATTAAAAATACCTTTTGCAATTAATTTTATTCCTTCATCTTTTACTTTTCTAGAATTTTGTACAGCCTCAATTAATAAAGCCATATTACCACTAAAACCGTTATCCGCTTCATTATCATATTTTAAAGTGGTAAATATATGAGTTTCTAGTGTTACCCCTACTTTATTTTCTTCATTTTCTGAATTATCCATTATATTTATAGCAAAGATAATAATACTATATATTTGTAAATATATTATGTAAATCAATATTATATTCAATGTCTACAAATATTCAAATAGAAAATTATATGAAAAAGAATTTTGATGGTGTCTTCTTAGGTTGTTTTTCAGCTGATAATTTGCCTAATAATCCACCACCGAATAGTAATTTAATTGTTAATTATAGCGACAAAGGTGATAGTGACGGTGGTACTCATTGGTGTGCCATGATTAATTTAAATAGTGATAACGGACAACCAACATTATTTTTTGATTCTTATGGAGGTGATGCAGATTTTCAAGATATTGTTTTACAGAAGCAAACTGATTTTAAAAGATATATGGATAGACATTCTAGAGGTAGTTATGCAAGAAATAATATTAATATACAATCAAGAGATGGTACAACGTGTGGTCAATACTGTGTTTATGCTATAATGAATCAATCAATACCTAGTTTGACAGGGCAGAAAAGAAGTGCTAATGTCGCTTGGAAGGATTTCACTAGCCCATTCAATGAACCTGAAGATAATGACAAATTGATTATACAAAAGATAAAACTATAAATTATCTTTGTTATAATTATATGGATTCCATTTTAAAACCAATACCTAATGAAAAATTAGCAGTAATGAAAAAAAGTAGTCAAATACCTGTTCAAGCAAGAAATTTATTATCTACTTTTATATTCAATAAAGGACCTATAGATCCAAAATCAAAATTAATTATTCAAGGCACTTTTTCATTTACAAGTCAACCAAATTATGGTGATATAGACACTATTTATATTGTAAAAATAGATGCCAATAAAGAAGATTCTCTTAAAATAGCTTATGAAAATATTAAAAATGTTGTTAAACGTATAACTAATCATCAAGGATGGTTTTTGACCGATGTTAAATGTGGAAAATATTCAAATGGTAAAGCTGTTCACTGGACAGCTTCAGAAATAAGGGCGGGTAAAAGAAATGGTAAACCAGATGTAAGAGGTGTTAATTTACCTAAAACTTTTATGGATGGAATAACAGACATTGATGAATATTTAAAAATAGATTATGTGGCTCCTTATTTTGGCAGATATATTGAATGTTCATGTATTTATGTTATTGATACAAAAAATGGTTTTTTGAATATATCAAAAAATTTTTTAAGTGCTTCATACTTTTTAAAAAATATAAGAGCAGATGCCAAAGAAAATTATGAAGAAGGCAGATACTATAAAACAATAAAGCGTATATTTTCACAGGCTAAAATTAGTGGAGACTATAAAACGCTTTCTAAACTTCAACCCATATTAATTTCTAATGTTGGTAAATTGTCTGTTATTGTAAGTGATTTGAAAACACTAGAATTATTAGTTGAAGAGAAAAAGAAATTTAATGCTCAATTAACTGGCAGAGAGTTTGAAATGATGAAAGAAAAAATGAGTTTTATTATAGATATTGATTTTAATGAATCAAAAATTGATGATGGATTACAAAAAGCTTATGAATATCTTATTGATAGGAAATTAGAACTCTTTTATAAAACAATAAGTTCATTAGATAAAAAAATAAGTAATACAGTGAACTCATTAGCTAAAAAATATATTGATACTTTGCCAAAAAGTATTTTGAATAAATATTTATAAATATTAATAATATATGTTATTAACTAAAAATAATAGTTCTAAATATTTATCTATTGCTAAAAATATAGCTGAAATGTCTGGCTATAAGTCAAAAGATTTAAAACTTGCAAATGATGGCATACATAAATTAGTTTTAAATAATATAAAATTCGGTAATATAAATTATCCTGATTTCATATTATTTTACATGAATAATGAAATGGAGCAGGCTAAAAAGCATAGAATTAATTATTTGAAAAGAAGTTCAAATATTAAAGGTAATTGGAAAAAAGATATGATGTCAAGAAATAATCTTTCTAGACGCATAATATGGGGATCTGATTTAAATTAATTCTACATGAATTATTTCTTCTGATCCTATTTTTCTTATTTCAATCATATCACTAAAAGTAACTTTTTTTGTCTCTTCAATTATTGGTTCAATTATTGGTTCAATTATTGGTTCAATTATTTGTTCAATTATTGGTTCAATTATTTGTTCAATTATTGGTTCAATTATTGGTTCAATTATTGGTTCAATTATTGGTTCAATTATTGGCTCTATTATAGTTTTTTTTAAAACTTTTTTAGCATAATAATATTTAAGGGCATTATCTCGTCTCTTTTGCTTATTACTTTCTTTTAAATTACTTAAACGTTTTCTTTCTTTTTTTTTTTCATTTGTTAATTTTGCAATTCTTACCATATTAATTTATAGCAAGAAATTAATTTTATAGCAAATTATTTAACTTCAAATATCTAATATGTTTTATGGATAAATCATGAAGTCTTTTATTGTTTTTTGTGAATGAGGAGCCACAATCACAGTAAATTTTTTTGTCTTTATAAAGTTTTTTTATTTTTTCTCTTTTAGCGTTTTTATAGCAAATCATATTATTTGAATTATCACTTAAATGTATTATATAGTCCAAAATATTCATTTATATTTTATCTCCTGAAAATAAATATTTATAATTAAAACCTTCATCACTTCCATGTTCTAAAGTATAAGCTACTAACTTTTTTCTTTCATATCTCTTTCTTTCATTTATTTTTCTTTTTTCTCTATGTTCTGGTCTTGCGTTATATTCTTGTCTCTTTATTTTTCTTTCTTCATCAGTTAATATTCTCGGTCTGGCCATTTTATAATTTATATGTAGATAATAATTATAACTCTATAAATATTAAACGCGCAAATTCCGTTTAAAGGTATAGAAATATTAATTACTACAGAAATATATTATCTAAAACTATAATATAAATGACAAATCAAAAAAACCAAAATTCATTACTTCAAAATGCTAAGAAACTATATAGTAAGAAACTTATCGCTAAAAATGTTCTTACTAATATAGAAACACAAAAAAAAAAATATGTTGAAATCAAACATAAAAAGACAAATGCCAAAGGTAAAGTTGATAAACTTATATATGAAAAACAATTAATCAAACTCGATAAATCCGCACTTAAAAAATTAAATGCTCTTGACGCTATTTCTTCAGTTAAAAACAAAACTTTTAAAAATATCACTGAAGTCATTAATTATTCTGTAAAAAAACCATCGGAAAAGTTAACACCAGAAGCTAAAAAAGAATTATCTGAAGATTTTAAAAAATTATACAAAAGCTATATTTATTCTAAATTAAGAAAAAATAGAGTTTACTATGAGAGATTGGGTATGATGTTCCAAAATCCAATTAAAAAATTCCCTGAAAATGCTAAACTATCTGATATTTATGATGACTATGAAACTATGTATGTTAATGATAATTTTGAAGATATTCTTAAAATCGCTAAAAAAGCTTTATATGAAAACAAAGATATTATAAATGCTAACATTCAAGCTTTTATGTTATATACCTATAAAGTCGATGTTCATAAAGGTTTTGGTAAAATAGTAAAAGAAGAAAGAATTGGCTATAAATATTCTCAAGCCGTATTATTCACTGAAGAAGAAGAAAATAATAATTCTCAGTTTATGCCTGATGTTGAAGATGCTGATGTTAAAAATCATAAATTTGTAACTAAAAGTGATGGTTCAGATAGTCAATTTTTATTAATTGGTTACAAAATTTCATATGAAACCTCTACAGGTAGAACTAGTAAACAAACATTAAAAAATTTAAAAGCTTTTAAACCTTCTTCAGATAGAAAGTTCCATGCCTTGACTACTTCTTCTACAACTGATTCTAAAATATGTATTTATGAAACTTTTTTAGATGTTACTAATCAATTAAAATTAAAATATATGAGAGGTAATCAAAAGAACAAAGATTTAATAAAACAAAAGTTAAAAGCCGAGGGGTCAGAAATAGAAAAAGCTGTATTAAATGGAGAGTTGATTAATTCTTTAGAAATGTTGACTAAAAAGTATGATAATGAGATAGTTATTAGATTTTACAATAAACATTCTGTAGATGAATATGACTGCAATTTAATTGTGAAAAAAGGTAAAACTTCAGAAATGACAGAACAACAATATAATAAAAGAAATGGTCAACCTTGTATGCTTTATCAAAAAAATATTCATGTTGCCCCTGCAAAAATTATTGTCATTGATAATAAAATTACCAAAAAAACTAAAGCATCTAAATATATTTTGCATCCATCCCCATTAATAGAAAAGGAAGATGAAGAAGAATATGATTATAATGATGATATTTGTGGAGTATTAGGCTTTGACGCTGAAACTTTCCCTAATGATAAAAATTTATGTGAACCCTTTAATTTTACTGTTGTTGGTCATCTTGATAACAAACAAGTTTCTAAAAGTTTTTATGGTTTAAATGCTACTGAATTATTAATAAAATATATTGATAGTATCGCTACTAAAATAGATAATAAAAAGACTAAAGCTCATGGAAAAGTACCATATATTCATATGTATGGTTTCAACAATGCATCATTTGATAATATGTTTATTTATGAAGCACTTTACGAATTAGATCCAGAAACAATTTTTGTTTTCACTTCAAACTCAATAAAATACATAGAGTACAATAATATTAGAATATTTGATATGAGATTATATTATAATGGTAGTTTAAGAGGTACTTGTGACGCTTTTAAACTAGAAGAAGAAAAAGGAGTTTATCCTTATAGTTTTGTAAATAAAAGTAATATTTACTATAAAGGATTAGTACCTGATAAAAAGTATTGGAATACTAGATATGATAAAGATGATGTTACTGGTAAAACAACTGTCATATCTGAATATGAAGAATATATTGCAAATAATAAAGAAAAAGAATTTGACTTAAAATCATATACAGAAAAATATTGTTTATTAGATTCTAAATTAGTATACAGATTAGCTTTGTTACATTTAAGTTCTGCTTCTGGTTCTATTGATGGAATAAAATATAATGTTACTAAATGCCCTACTTCTGCAGGAGTAGCCATGAAAATATTTAATCAAGTATTTCAAAAAGAACCATTAGTACAATCACCAGACAATATTATTGATCATGAAAAAGGAAATTATAAAGGAGGAAGAACAGAAGTATTTAAAAGAAAATTTGAAACTAAAAATGGTAGTAAATTATATTATTATGATATTAATTCAGCACATCCTAGCGGAATGACTAAGGATATGCCTTTTTTATATATAAAATCTATGACACATTGTGATAAGAAACCAATGGAAATAAAAAATATTGTTGACACTAATAACTATAAAATAAAAGTTATTTATAAAGGTAATGATAAATATTTTATTCCTAATTTATTAACTAGAACTAAAGAAGGTGATATAATAGCTTCCCAGAATGTGGAAGAATACGACTATCATTGGGGTTGTGAGGTAAAAGAAGCTATTTTAAATAATTGTGAAGTTTACTGTTGTGAATATGATATTTATGAACAAAAACCAATATTCAAAGAATTTATTAATTATTTTTACAATGAAAGATTAAAGATTAAGAAAACAAATACAGCTCTATCACTATTTTACAAAAATGTAATTAATAGTTTATATGGTAAATTCGGTCAAAAGTGTTTTACTAAAACAAGATTATGTAAAGACTCAAATGAAATGTATGATATATTGGGTAAAGATGGGAAAATGTTGGGATTTGAAATGATTAAAGATAAAATATTATTTGAATATGAAACAACTGATGATGAATATTCTAGTATTGGTAAACTTGTAAGATTTGCCTCATATATTACAGCCACTACAAGATGTAAATTAAGTGAATTAATGAGAAATATTGGTCATGAACATATATATTATTGTGATACTGATTCAATCTTTACAGATAAAAAACCAGATGAATCATTTGTAGATCAAAATGTTTTAGGTAAATGGAAATTAGAAACTGAACCTATTGATAAAGCTATATTTTTAGCTCCAAAAAGTTATTTTTATGAAACTGAATTAGAAAACATAGCAAGAAAATGTAAAGGTATTGATTCCAAAAGAATGGAAGTAAATGATTATGAAAATTTAGAAAGTGGTAAAGTTAAAAACATATCACAAAAAAATAATATGTTCATAAGATCGTTTAACGGTATTTGTATAAAGCAAGATCAGGAAAGAAGAATATCTACTGTGCTTAATAAAAGAGTTTGGAATAATAATGAGTCAGAAGCTTTTTTAAATATTGAAGATTGGAGACAATCTAAATTATAAATTAAGCTTTAAAATATATAATACTGTATAGACACCTATTTAAATTTAAAACTTTTTTTTTAACTTTCATATCATAATTAATAAAATTTATAAGATCTTCTTTTGTCGCTTTTTCAATATCTTTCCAATTAGTACATGACGCAAAAGATATCACGGTATCTATTGAGTCTGATAATCTTAATTTTATAATAAATTTGTCGCTATCTGTACTATTATAATAAAAGCTATTAAAATCATTTTGATCAAAAATATTATCAACAACAAGAAAATCTTCTATTTTAATATTTTTTGTAATTTCCATATTTTTAGTTACTTCCATTTTCTATATACTTATAGCAAAGAAAAAATAATTTGCTATAGAATTTCATCTTCTTCACACATTTCTAAAATGCTATCTAAGTGGAACTTATTATCACGCACGTAGAGTCGTTTGCTCAGTTTCTTTTGAGAAACAAACACAAAAACTTCTTGTGTCGGCTTTCTGCAAAGAGTAGATGCAGTTTCATAGTAAATTTCTCCAGAGCAAAGTACAAGTCCATTTTTTGGAGCATTATAACAATTCCATGGTTCAAGGCAATCGATAGACGATTTTATTGCTAATGCTACAGATGTTCTTTCTAATACATTTTTGATATTAGTTGCTATTGATAGTTCTGATTTTAGTAGGTTAATTGCTGATGATATGTAATAGTTGGATGGAATATACATTGTAATAAGAATAGGATTACCAGTTAAAGATTTTGCTTCAGAGAGTCTTTGAACTAAATTTTTTTCTTTTTGTAAATTATATTTGTTCAGTATTTCCATTTGATTCTATATACTTATAGCAAAGAAAAAATAATTTGCTATAGAATTCCATTTTTTAATATTACTTGCTATAAAATTTTTCTTTTTTTATAGCATTTTTTAGAAAATTTTTTGTTACATTTTTTAGTATTTTCTTTTGAAATCATTTTTTTTGACCTTTTTTTAGATTTTCTTGTTAAAAATAATTGAGGCAAACCTATATA
>Ga0209777_10004250_pt1 | contig 17056 bp, 13 predicted proteins | sample FrelakmetHBP12HB_FD_187147 | JGI IMG/M metagenome (GOLD analysis project Ga0209777, IMG submission 187147) | Freshwater lake sediment microbial communities from the University of Notre Dame, USA, for methane emissions studies -HBP12 HB (SPAdes)... | ecosystem: Environmental > Aquatic >...
TCTCTTTTCAACCCCCTATTTCCCCCAATCTTTGGGGACGTTAAAAATTTGGGGGGACACCTCCAAATCCCCCGTCAGAGGGGCTAACCCCTCTGAACTCCCCAGTTACCAAGTAGTCTTATCGAAGGGACTATTGCATAACCGATAGCGGGTGTGCTAATGTTGGGGCAGATTAGCATCAGCAAAGCTGTGAACCGCCATGATCTGGGTTAGACGGATATTTGCCATCCCGCTTATCATCATCTTCGTCGTCCTGTTTATCGTGGTGCTCGTCCTCACACAGGTAAACAGCACGTTTGCCAACCCGGGGTTTTACAACGACCAACTGCGGCGGGCTGATATGTACAACTTTGCCTATGACAAGGCCCTGCCTGCGGCGCTGGACGAGATACAAACAGACCAGTCATCTTCGACACCCTTCGACATAACGAATATCCAAGATGAGATTGTTTCCTCCGCCAAAAAAATCGTGCCGCCCGAGTGGCTTCAGGCTCAGGTCGAAACAGCAACCAATACCATGATCCCCTATTTTCTGGGCAAAACCGACCGCTTCACTTACACGGTAGCGCTCAAAGACAGGGTGACAACAGGCGCTCAGGTAATCAAAACCGACATGCTGCAGGGCGATACATTCGCCAAGCTCTACGATGACTTAATCTCCTACGCCGCTGACCAGATGCTGGAGAATCTGGACAGGGTACCTTATTCGCTGACGCTGAGCAAAGAGCAGGTGGAAAACTTCCTCAGGTCGGCAGCCCCCGAAGATTGGGTGTCCTCAGAGACTAAAACAGCCATAGACTCCGTGACGCCTTATGCGACCGGGGATTCCGACCACTTCACCATCAACATCGAACTGCAAGACCGCGTTGCCCCCATAGCGGCAGCTGCGCTCGAACTGCTCAGCGGACAGGAGACCTACAATTACCTGCTGGACGAGATAATAACACCCATCGTCCTGGAGAACATTGGCACGTCCGTAAACCTCGGTTACGGCGTCACCTTGAGTCAGGCGGAAGTCGTCTCGGCCATCAAACAGGTGCTGCCTCAGTCGTGGGTAGAGGCACGGCTGGGAGACCTCATTAACGCCATTGCTGCTTTTGTAAAGGGCGAGGCCAACACCATACAGATAACGGTCAACCTGGCGGACAGAAAGGCAGCAGCCCTGGATGTCCTCACCAGTCTGGCAGACCAGAAGCTGGAAGCTCGATTCTACGGCCTGCCTGTGTGCAGCATGGCGCAGTTCCTCCAGATTGCACAGACTCTGCCGCCGGGCAGTGTCCCCTCTTGCCGTCCCTCCGGGATATCGTACCAGGACTTCAAAACAATGCTGGGCGTCAGCGTCGCCAACTCAGTACAGCAGAGAGTTATAATCCACCTCCCGGACCAGTGGGTATATACCTATGCCGACCTCAGGCAATCGCTGGGCACTGACAACGCCGATTTCCTGGACAAGGCCCGCAATTGGGTCGCCAGCGGCTGGACATTCAGCGACAGCGATCTGGTGAACAAGCTAAGCAGCGACAATGAGCAGACGCTTAACGATGCACACGACAGGATACAGAACGGCTACACCTTTACCCAGGCCGACCTGAGAGATAAAATCGCAAAGACGGATGCAGACCTGAACAATCTTGATACAGCTCGGCACAGGATAAACACTGCCCGAACCTGGCTGTGGGCTCTCTGGCTGATACCTTTTGCGTTTCTCGTCATCATTGCTTTGCTGTGCGGCCGCAGCTGGATAAGCAGGCTGGCCTGGGGGCTGGCGGTGCTGTTCGTTACATCGCTGGCTATCTACATCGCTGTGACGGTGACCTACTCTCATGTAGCAGAGCCGCGGTTAACGCAGGAGCTTTTCCACCCTTCGGAGTACCAGGGCGTAGCAGCCGTAATGGCTGAAAAGGGCAACGAGGTTATTCGTAACGTCGCCAGTGCCTTCGCCTCGGGAATAGAGTGGATGGCCATTTACTCCATGATAGGCTCAGGGGTAGTCTTGCTGGGTCTCGTTATCTGGAGAATAGTGCTGCCCAGGACGCGAGCTACCTAGCTCTAAGGAACGGGCTCATCAAGATGGCTTGGAATAGCTAAGCCTCAAACTTTTGCTTCAAAAATCACCCTTTCGGCCTGCACGCCAGACTTCGGTTCGCTTTTCTGCCGACATTGTTATGGTGTAGAATATAACCAGATTCTGGCAGGTGAGTGAAATGGCCGATACCAATAAGAAGTCTAATTCCTCAAAGGCGAGCGTCACTATGTTCTCGGGCAAGGGCGGCGTGGGAAAGACAACCTGCGCTGCGGCAACCGCCCTTCATTATGCCTCCTCGGGGCAGAAAACCCTGGCTATCTCAACTGATGCCACCCCCTCGCTGTCGCATATCTTCGCCAGGCCGCTATTTGAAAAACCTCAGATGGTTAAGGGCTCTCTATACATTAACGAACTCGGAGTGGACGAGGTCGAGGAGATGTGGGACGAGAAGTTTGGCAGAGAGGTGTACGACGTCTTCTCAACATTCGTAGCCATCGACTATCCGCAATTCGTCGAATTCACCACATCTATCCTGCCCGGACTCAATGACGAGTTCATGGTCGACTACATCAGGGAACTGAGTTTGAATGATGGTTGGGAAAATATCATCTGGGATACGGCGCCACTGGGACAAACCCTCGCCCTGCTCCATACGCCGGCTATGCTGGTGGAGCATCTGAAACTGGCTCCGCGGATTTACACCAGGTTGAAAGTCGCCAATATAAGCAAAGAGCCGATACTGAATATCGTCAGCCGATGGCAGAAGCTATCCGCCGATGAGATGGATTTCCTGAGAAACAGCGTAAAGTTCGTGCTGGTCACCATACCCGAGGCCCTTGCAGTCGAGCAACTGGAGAGTGTTTTCTTTCAGTTATGCAGGCATGGCTTCAGAGTAGAACAGTTGATAATCAATAACGTGATAAAGGTGGACGACTCGGAGTTCCTGAAAACGAAGGCCGCGCAGCAAAAGAAGTACCTCGACATTATCCATGACAGGTACAGGGACACACCGATAGTCGAAGTGCCCCTGTTCCCTTATGAGCTTAAAGGTTGGGACAGGCTTAAAGAGGTCGAGAAGATACTGTTCCCCCAGCCAGCTTCTGATTAGCAAGGTGAGCGTGTAATGCAAATCACGATGGTGGAAGCCAGAGACCTGCCGGAGGCCTGGTTTCTGTGCCTGCGCAAGGCGCTTACGCAGGGCAGAGAGTATACCATCGACAGGGGCAGCAATGTCGGGCACCGCAGAAAAGAGCTGGATTTCATTGTCGTCCAGGTGAAACACCCGGGCAATCGGCCACTCGTTCCGGATGTGCCGCAGGGGGTGCCCCCTCCTTCATCCATGGAATATGTGGAGAACTACCTCCAGTACCTGATGACCTCCCTGAAGGCTGACAAGGAGCAGTACACCTACGGCGAGGACCTGGCAGACCAGATCCCGGAGCTGATCAGGATATACAAAGAGGGCGGTCACAACACCAATCAAGGGTTCATGGCCGTGGGCAGCAGGGAATCCATCAAGCTTTCCGACCCGCCCTGCCTGAGAGGTATAGACACCAGGGTCATGAACGGGAAATTGCACTTCATAGCGTACTTCAGGTCGTGGGACCTGTGGGCCGGGTTCCCCTCGAACTTGGCGGGTATGCAGCTTCTCAAGGAATACGTGGCAAGCGAGATAGGCGTGGAAGATGGAGAGATGATAGCTTTAAGCAAGGGGCTGCATTTATATGACTACACCTGGGAGCTGGCCAAAGTTGCGGCGCGGCTGGATGGAGCTTAGAGCGCACCGTTAAGAAGCGGAGAACCTGGTGAACCGGTGAGCGATACTGAACCAATCATCCAATAACATGACCAGGGAACATTCCAACTGGTCGGTCCCGAACGTATGAAACTCTGCGCTGCCCACCTGACCCCGCCACACCAGACAACCCGTTTCATTGCCCTCGATCTCGACTGTTAGCTGGTGCCTGCTTACCATGCTGGTTACAACTGCGGTCAAGGCGTTGCCGTTACCCTTGCTTCCCCGGATAACCAGCGCACCCTTCTTGCCTTCGCGATTGGCACTGAGGGCCTCGCCCTCCCAAAGGGTGTCTTCCAGGACATCGAGGTGGCTGATCGTTGCTTTCATCGTGTACTAACCCTATCGTACTAAGTCGACAAAACCATAGTACCCATACTAAAGTACCACCTGCAATCCTAGATGACATCATCATCCGAGTCAAGATAACGTAACTTGATAATAATTCACCGCACCTACGAATCTCGAACGTCCTTGCGAATCCTGGCAGTTTTGTCTCCCGATGTGGTATTATCTGCATACTGGAGGGCAATATGGAACAGGGATATGAGATAAACGAACTGGTCAAAGAAGAGTCGTGGCGCATGTTCCGCATCATGGGAGAGCTGGTGGAGGGTTTCGACACGCTCGCCAGTGTGGAACCGGCAGTAACCATATACGGCTCGGCGAGAGTAAGGCCGGGCGACGAGCTTTATGTCAAGACAGAGGAAATCGCCCGCCGCCTGGGCAAGCTGGGTTTCACCGTCATAACCGGCGGCGGCCCCGGCATTATGGAAGCTGCTAACAAAGGTGCTCTTGCTGCGCGGGCCAAATCGGTTGGCCTGAAAATCGAGTTGCCCGAGGAGCAGGGCTGCAATGAATATACTAATATGTCCATAACCTTCCATCACTTCTTCGTGCGCAAGGTGATGCTGGTCAAATACGCTTTGGCTTTTGTGATAATGCCCGGCGGCCTGGGAACACTTGACGAATTAACGGAAGTCCTGACCCTGATGCAGACCCACAAAATAAGGCCCTTCCCAGTGATACTGTTCAGCAGCGCTTACTGGAAGGGATTCCTGGACTGGCTGCAAAGTTACACTCTGGCTCAAGGATATATCTCCCCGGAGGACCTCGATTTGCTCCGGGTCTGTGACACTCCGAAGGGGGTAGCCGACATCGTCAAAAGCTGGTATCGCAAACAGGAGCTCGTGGGCCAAAAAGCCCTGGGAGAGTGGCTGCTCAACGTATTTTAGGGGATGGGCGTGTTTATTTTAGAATCCACCCGTAGGGCAGGTTTCCTAACCTGCCCTGCAACAAATGCCCTACAAACTCATCCTGCAATCTACCTGTAGGGCAGGTTTCCCAACCTGCCCTGCCATTATTATTTTCCCTTAAGTTTTTGCGCTAGCGTCACAGCGTTCTGCACTGCGAAGGCTTCGGAGTCGTTGTTGAAATAGATGTAGACTGCTTTCTTGCCACGCGCCAGCTCTGAGATGTTTTTCGCCCAGCCGCTGAGCTCCTCATCTGAATAGCTGCCGCCGTAGAGCCAGGTGCTGCCGTGGAAGCGGACATAGACAAAATCGGCGGTGGCCTCGAGCGGCGTGGTGAAGTCGGGCATGTCGTAGATGCAGAAGCCTGCGTTATATTTGCGCAGCAGGTCGAATACCCCCTTGTCCAGCCAGGACTCGTGGCGGAACTCAAAGACATGGCTCAGGTCACGGGGTAGTTGTGTAAGAAACGTCTCCAGCACCGCATCGTTGCGGTGCATACTGGGCGGCAGTTGATAGAGCAAAGGCCCCAGCTTCTTGTCCAACAGCCTCACTCTCTCCAGAAACTTCTCCAGCGCCTCCTCGACATTCCTCAGCTTCTTAATGTGGGTAATAAACCTGCTTACCTTCACGGCATAAACGAAGCCCTGCGGCGAGGAGTCACGCCAGTTAGCGAACGCCTTCTCCGAGGGCAAGTGATAGAAGCTGTTGTTCAACTCCACCGTGCTGAGGGAACGGGCATAGAACTCCAGCCACTTCGACTTTGGGAGTTCTACCGGGTAGAACCTGCCCCGCCAGTGTTCGTAGTGCCAGCCGCTGGTGCCTACGTAGTATTTAGTTACCATGTTGAATCTAATTATGTCATTGCGAGGAGTCCTTCACAAGTGAAGACGACGAAGCAATCTCCGCGTGCTCGTGGGTACAACGGGTAACGGTGAGATTGCTTCGCCCGTCTCTGGTCCGCCAGAGGCGGACAATGACACCCGAAATAACTTTTATAGGGCGGGTTTGAAACCCGCCCCTACGGAACTGGCTAGGATTTCCCCAGAAGCTCTTCCAGCATAACCTTCGCAGCTTTCTTATCCAGGGGCTCGTTGTTGTTGCCGCACTTGGGCGACTGGATGCAGCCGGGGCATCCGTCCTGGCAGGGACACTCGTTTAGCGTCTTCAGTGTCGCCTCCCAGAGGTCCATTATTATATCGAACCCCTTCTCAGCGATGCCGATGCCTCCGGGATAAGCGTCATAGATGAATATCTGGGGCTCGCCCGTATCTGGATGCAGCGGCGTAGAGACGCCGCCGATATCATTTCTATCGCAGAGCGCAAACAAGGGCAGCAGCGCTATGGCTGCGTGCTCTGTGGCATGCAGGCCGCCAGCGAAGTCCAATCCCTGCTTCGCCAGCTTATTCTGCATCTGTGGAGGTATGTCGAACCACAGTGACACCGTGGGGAAAGTGTGCGGCGGCAAATCCAGCGGCTCCTCGCCCAGCACCTCCTCGGTGAATATGCGCTTCTTCTTGAAGCCGAGCACGGTGGTGGTGACCTCCACTTCGCCCAGATACACTCCTAGCCCGCCCACAGTTTTTTTGAGCTTGGTCTTGACTATGCTGATGTCGGTCAAATCTTTGGTCTGGGTGTAGTACGGTGCATCTGTGAGTACTGCAGAAGCGGTGCGCCCCAGCAGGTCCAGCTTCGTAACCAAGTACGATTCGCCCTGATGCAGATAGATAGCGCCGGGGTGTATCTGGAAGAAGGCGTTGGCCTCCTCAATTGTCTCCAGAAGGACGCCGCTGGTGGCATCCACCAGGTTATAGTTATGTGAGGACGTGGAACGGATATTTATGTCCTCGGCAGGATAAGTCACGCTGGGCGCAGGATACCAATGCCCCCTGCGCTTGCGCAGCAAGCCCTGCCTCTCAAGCTCGTCCACAGCCTGGCTGAAGTTGTCCCCGAACAGCCTGGCCTCGCCGTCAGTCAGGGGCATCTCCCAGGCAGCGCAGAGCACATGCGGCTTGAGGATATGAATGTTATCAGGGTTTATCAGAGCGTTCTCATGGCTCTTGCCGAAGAAGAACTCGGGATGGCGCATGAGGTACTGGTCGAGAGGGTTGTCCAGGCCGATGAGGAAGCTAATTGAGTCCTCCCTGCCCCGCCCGCTCCGCCCCGCCTGCTGCCAGGTGCTGGCGATGCTTCCCGGATAACCGGTCAGTATGGTGGCATCCAAATCGCCGATGTCCACCCCTAACTCCAGCGCGGTGGTCGCCACCGCAGCCAGAAGCTTCCCGTCAAACAGCTCGCGCTCAATCTGACGCCTGTCCTCGGCCATGTAGCCGGCGCGGTAGGGTTTGACCTTGTCCGCCAGCTTGGGCGCATCTTTGCTAAGCTGGTCGCGCACATACATATAGATAAGCTCGGTGAGGCGGCGGCTGCGGGTGAAGGCGAGACTGCGGATATTGCGTTTCATCAGCTCGGTGAGAAGCAGGGTAGCCTCGCTGTTGGGGCTGCGCCGCGCCGACTTCGCCTCGTCGATGATAGGCGGGTTCCAGAAGACGAACTCCTTGCCTCCGTGAGGCGAGCCGTCCTCGGCGACCACCTCGAAGGGGAGTCCGGTCAGCCTCTCCACGTGCTCCCGGGGGTTGGCGATCGTAGCGGTGCAGAGGATGAACTGCGGGCTGGAGCCATAGTGGGCGCAGAGGCGTTTGAGACGGCGTACCACGTTGGCCACATGGGAGCCGAAGACGCCGCGATAGACATGCGCCTCGTCTATTACGACATACCTCAGACGCGAGAAGAATTCCTTCCACGCGCTGTGGTTAGGCATAATGCCAAGGTGTACCATGTCGGGGTTGGAGAGCACAATCTCCGCCGACCTCTTGATAGCGCTGCGTTCGTTTTGAGGGGTATCGCCGTCGAAGGTGGAATAGTTCAGTTTAATCTTCTGCTCAATGGTCAGTTCCCTGAGGCTGCGCAGTTGGTCCTGGGCCAGGGCTTTGGTGGGAAAGAGATACAAAGCGCGGCACCCCTTCTGGGCCAGGATAGTGTCAAGCACGGGTATGTTATAGCAAAGGGTCTTGCCGCTGGCGGTGGGAGTGACCACCACCACGTTTTTCCCCGAGCGAACGAGGTTGACCGCCTTAGCCTGATGGCTATAGAGCGGGAACAGGCCGTTTGCCTCAAGAGATTCCTGAAGCCTGGGATACAGGGGCTTGTCCAGCTCGCCGTACGATGCCTCACGGGGTGCGATATGCTCGATATGGACGATCTGGTCTCTGTAGGCGGGAAGCTTCTTGAGGCGGGGAAGAAAGGTTGATATACTCATCGCTTCCCCTGGCTCTTAGAGGGCATTCAGGAGCTCGATCTCATAGTCCAGGACCTCGGCATCGCCCCTGACGGTCTCGATGAAGTTCATCACATGGCTGAGAACCTCATTTACATGGCGGCTGTCGTTGCTGACGCAGGTTATGCCCAGGGTAGCCACCTGCCACATGTCCTGGTCTTCGATCTCAGCGATAGAGACATTGAACTTATTCTTCACCTGAGAGGTGACAGACCTGAGCACCATTCTCTTGCCCTTGAGAGAATGGTTTTCCGGGATGCGAAGCCTGACCCTCAAGGCACCGATGTTCATGTCAAAGATCGCAAGGAACCCCGCAAGCTAACCCATCCGTGTTTCAGTTAACCACACAATAAGCTGGATGTCAAACAAAGAATCTATATATCAATCCCCCCTTTTCTATTGGAGTGGATACAATACACCCTTACATTTCTCGTTCAGGTTGCCTGATATTGACCTGGGGAAAGCATGAAGCACTACAGGCGGTGGTAGGGGAGTGGATTGCCTGTCTACGCAGTTTACTCACTAACAAATAGCCATTTCGTGCAGACATGGGCAGGAGGGTTCTGTTCTTGCTACGTCTTGCTCCAAAACCAACGGTTTTAGAGCCACCCTTTACCCATTGACTTTTCTTGTTTTCAACTCGATATCCGGAACTCTGAACAGGTAACCACAGGCCATTTCCAAGATATCACTTTTTGTCCGGGAGCTTCTTCTGGAGTTCGTCTGCCGCAATGAGAACTGGGTCGTAAGGCGGTGAGAAGGGCGGAGCATATCCCAGGTCTAGGTCTCTCATTTCGTGAGCAGTCATCTTGACCGCTATGGTGGTTTGCCTAGTGCGCAGTTCGAGTCACCCGGGCTACCTGAAACTGCTTTAGAAGCATTAAGAAAAACAGCATCAACGGATACATGGCTAATGTCCCCATGCCCATTTGGAGAAATGCCGTGCCGGAAATGATCAGAATACCGACAGCAGTGCCTACGCTTGGCCTGCTGGTCAAGAGCCAGATAATCCCGCCACCTATTACCCCGTACCAGGCCTGCAGTGGCATGACCGCGACCAAAGCACCGAATATTGCGGTTGCCCCCAGTCCTCCCCTGAGTCCAATGAAAATAGACCAATTATGTCCCATGACAGCCGCAAATCCTGCAAGCATCATAATATTGGGCGTATGAGTCAGGAGCTTGGCAATCATAACAGCCAAAACCACCAGGCTGATATCCATGAGCACGACACATGCGAAGGGGAACAGGCCGATCCTGCGAAAGACCGCCGCCGCGCTGATCCTGCCGTCCGGCTCAGTCCTCATATCCGTGCGTCCGAACAGATAGCCGACGATACAGGTTGAAGAAATAGACCCCAGCAGATAGGCGAGTGCAACACAACACAGCGACGTAATCAAGGTGAACACCTTCCCCTAAACCGAGACTAAAAAAAGTATAGCGTTAATCTTTGCCACAGTCAAACAAGAGTAGCACTGAGCTTCTCAAAGATTTCACCTTCTGTCCGGGAGCTTCTTCTGGAGCTCGTCTGCCGCGATGAGAATCGGGTCATAAGGGGGCGAGAAGGGAGGGGCATATCCCAGGTCGAGGTCTCTCATTTCGTGAGCAGTCATCTTAACCGTTAGCGCAGTTGCGAAAACATCTATTCGTTTGGCAACCCCTTCTTTGCCAACCATCTGGGCGCCCAGAAGCCTGCCGGTATTTTTGTCAGCAATAACCTTGACTCTTATTTTGCTGACTCCCGGATAGTAAGGCGCCCTTGAGCCATGCTCAATGACATTGGACACATACTCAATGCCCTCGACTTTGGCTTCCTTCTCGGTGATACCTGTCCTCGCTACCTCGAGGTCGAAGACCTTGAAAATGGCAGTGCCCACGATGCCGGGGAACGAGGCGTTCCCGCCTGCAATATTCTCCCCGGCAGCCCTGCCCTGCTTGTTCGCTGTGGGGGCCAGCGGGATATATACATTTCTGCCCAAAACAAGGTGATAAGCTTCGGCGCAGTCACCTGCGGCATAAATATCAGGGATGTTGGTCTCCATGCGCGGGTTGACTTTTATGGCGCCAGTCCGCCCCAGCTCGACGCCGGCGTCCTTCGCCAGTTCCGAGTTGGGCCTCAGCCCTGCGCCCACGACCGAGATATCGGCATCAATCGTCTCCCCACTGTCCAGAATTGCCCTCCTCAGGTGAGAGTTCTCACCGGCAAACTCCACAACAGCCCTGGATTTGAGCAGCGTCACGCCATTCCTGCTCAACTCTTTCTCAATAATTTCGGTGATTTCGCCGTCCATTGTCCCCACGATACTCGGCATCTTCTCCACGACCGTCACCTTCATGCCCACTTCAGCGAAGGACTCCGCCATCTCCATACCGATGTAACCTGCTCCAATCAGGAGTCCGTTCTTGGGCGAGTCGCTGCCGATGTACTCTTTAATCGCTATGCCGTCCCCCAGAGGACGCAACGTGAAAACCCCTTTTCTATCCATGCCTTTTATGGGCGGAATAAACGGTCTTGCTCCATTGGCAACCAGCAGTTTGTCGTACAGGTACTCTTTTTCCTCGCCTGTTTTCACATTCTTTATCATCACGGCTTTGCGCTGGGGTAATATCCGCATGGCCTCGTGATGCAGGAATACCTCGATATCCCTTTTCTCTTTGAAGAATTTTGCATCGTAGACCACAAGGCTGTCCGCTGACTTCACTTTACCTGAACTCAGGTACGGCATCCCTCAGGCCGCGTACGATACATGGCCGCTTTTTTCGAATACCAGTATTTCCATATCAGGTCTGAGCCTCCGGGCCCTGCTAGCGCCGCTCATCCCCGCCCCATTGCCCCCGATGACGATAAGACGCTCTTTCTTCATATCTGGCCCCCTCATCACGAGTTTCACAATCAGCGGCTTCATGCTAGCGCGCGGGCAATAAAAAAGTCATTAAATTGGGCGCGGGAAAGTTGAAAATTTGTGACATTTTGTCTGTTTAAGCACAGTGGGGTTCGTTGCGGTGCTCCTCTTCATCCCCAGGGCTTAGTCAACGGGCATTTCGGGCTAACCCATTAGTGGTAAGCCGTTCGTCCCTATGTTGCCCATCAGAATTAGCACTTCAATTTGGTGAAATTACCTCACAGAGGTTTGCCAGGTCGAGTGTCATCAGGAATATACTTATGGCTGGTACCATTATCCCTCTTTCTCAACAATGGGAGGCGAAATATGAAGAATTGGCTCCTCCTGGGGGTAGTCGTCATTATTATGACTTCCATGGGATGCCATGGAGCGACACCAAAACCCGGCCCTACCCCTGAGCCAACGGCCACACCGGTAACCGAAGATACTAGAGCCACCTTCGAAGCATGGCTTGCGGCTGCCAGGGGCATAGAGAGCACTCAGGAGGACTATAAGGGCACAATCGAGGCAGTCACAAAAGGAGATCCCCAACCGACAATTATTATCATAGAGGGCCAACTCTACATAAAGGGCAATAATAGTCTGGAAGAACTGGAAGTAACCGTTGGCACAACTAAACAACAAATCAGGGAGTATTTGTTTCAGGACAAGGTTTTCGTTGCTACTATGGTTCAGGGGCAGTGGAAAGCAATAGAAGCGACCCCTCCGATCTACTTCAACTCCGACGAGTCACAAGCAGAGATCGAGAGCCTTTACCAAAAGGGCGCTTTTATTCTAGAAGACAAGGTGGAACCCAGGCTCGTTTCCGGAGAGGAGTGTAATGAGCTGAGGCTCTCGGTGGATTTGACCAAGGTTTCTCTGGTGGACAGGAAATTTCTGCTATTTTCAGGCGGGCTTCCCAACATCTCCGATGTAGACACCTATGTCAATGCCATAAATGCCTTTGCTATGAGGCTTTCCGTTCTCCCCAACGGCATGATGCTTGAGAGCGAGGCAATCCTGGAACTCAACCCTGATGCCCTGCCTCCCGATGGGGTAGTTTCCTCAGACGTAGTTAGTACGATAACTCATTATGAAATAAACCCCGTCATCCCCGATTCTCTTTTCGTCCTTCCGCCTTGACTCGACAGGCTTGATTCCGCAGCGAAGATGACTAAAGGGCCTTGATATCTGAAAGTCTGAACAAAAGACAAGGCGTCCTTCCCTGACAGGGAAGGACGCCTCAATTTCCTACCTTTTTGGTTCTCTTGGCTTTACGCCTGGTCTGAAGGACGCTGAGTTCTTACCTTAGCGAAGCACTCATCGCAGTATACGGGTCGTCCGCTCCGAGGCTGGAAAGGGACTTCAGTCTCTTTGCCACAGGAAGCGCAAGTGACCTTCGTCTTCTCGCGCGGTCCTTTGGCAGCTCCATAGCGCCCTTGTCGCCGGGCTGACCTGCAATCCGCACAACGGCCGGGTTCATTCTCCAGGCCCCGCGATTGGTAGAATTCCTGCTCACCAGCAGTGAACACGAACTGCGCTCCGCAGTCACGGCAAGTCAGGGTCTTATCCGCAAACGCCATCGCTAGACCTCCTTTCCTGATTGATAAGCCAGGCCTCGTCTCCGACGTGTTTGCGGCCCAAGAACTATGTGAGATTCTGGAGTTCCAAGGAGGGACAAAGCAAGAGAAGTTCTCCCTGATGAGTAATGAGGACTCTCGGTTCCTAGGGCGCCGACTTGAAAACACCGTGTCACGAGGTCATGCTCCGGTGTGACTATACACCATTAATTTCAAGAATGCAAGTGGTGAAATTGAAGCTGAAAGGCAAACCCTTGCGCGAGGAATTCATATAAATCGTAGGGGCAATTCATGAATTGCCCCTACAGGATATAGATTCCCTATCCCAACTGGGCAAGCCGCTCGCTCAACTTGGCCAGCTTGTCCTTGCGGTCGCTGAGCTTCTGGCGCTCTTTCTCCACAACGGCAGGCGGAGCCTTGGTGGTAAAAGATTCATCTAGCAACAGTTTTTCGATACGCGCTATCTCTGCCTGATTTGCCTCAACCTCCTTGAGCAAACGGCTTCTCTCGGCATCGGCGTCGACCATGCCCTCGAGGGGCAGGATAACCTCAACGCCTTTGAGCACCAGTATTTTCGCCTGGTCTCTCTTCAGTTTCAACTTTTCGGCAGTACTCACGATGTCCAACGGCCGCACCCTGGCTAAGGCGGCGATGGCCTGGGCGTGAGACTCCAGCGCTTGCTTTGAGTCTCCGGCGACGATAATGGCCTTGATGAATCGGCCAGGGTCAACATTGCTCTCCACGCGGGCGTTACGGATGGAACGCACGATTTCGAACACTGATTCCATCTCCTGCTCCGCCCGAGCATCAAAGGTTTTAGCATCGGCAACAGGATAGGGCGCTATCATAATTGAGTCAGGCTTGCCCTCGGGCTGGCGCTCCCTGAGGCCCTGCCACAGCTCCTCGGTGATGAAGGGCATGAACGGATGGAGCAGGCGCAGCGATGTCTCCAGGACATGAACCAGAACCGGCAGCGGCGAACTAGCCTCTTTGTCTCTGAGCCTGATTTTGGCAATCTCGATATACCAGTCGCAGTACTCCGTCCACAGAAAGTCATAAATCCGCCGCAGCGCCTCGCCGAACTGGAAGTCCTCGTTAAGCTCAGTGACCTCGGCCACCAGATGGTTGAGCCGGCTCAGTATCCAGCGGTCCTCGGTGGGGAGAGCGCCCTGCTGGATTTTCATTTCCACATGGTCAAGGTTGCCCACCACGAACCTGGCAGCATTCCAGAGCTTGTTGGCAAAATTGCGGCTGCCCTCCACCTTCTGCGGGTTAAGCTTCATATCGTTGCCCGGCGAGTTACCCGTAGAGAGGGCGAAGCGCAGGGCATCGGTGCCGTACTTCTCAATAATACCCACGGGGTCAACCACGTTGCCGCGCGACTTGCTCATCTTTTCGCCCTTATCATCACGTATCAGACCGTGCAGGTAGACCGTGCGGAAGGGCACTTCGCCCATGTTCTCCAGCCCCATCATAATCATCCTGGCTACCCAGAAGAAGAGGATATCGTAGGCGGTCTCCATCACCGAGGTAGGATAGAAATACTTAAGGTCCTCAGTCTTATCGGGCCAGCCCAAAGTGGAATGAGGCCAGAGCCCGGAGCTGAACCAGGTGTCCAGCACATCGGGGTCTTGAGTGATATTCTTCGAGCCACACTTGGCGCAGGCTTTGGGGTCATCAATAGCCACCGTGAGCGCGCCGCAATCGTTACAGTACCAGACAGGTATGCGGTGCCCCCACCAGAGTTGGCGGCTGATACACCAGTCGCGGATATTTTCCATCCAGTTGAGATAGACCTTGGTGAAGCGCTCGGGAACAATCTTTATCCTGCCATCGACCACGGCATCGATCGCCGGTTTAGCCAGAGGGGCACCCTTGACAAACCACTGTTTGGATACCAACGGTTCTACGATAGTGCGACAGCGATGACAGTGTCCCACGGCGTGCACATAGGGGTCTATCTTGACCAGCAAGCCCTCTTTCTCTAAATCAGCAAGCAGCGCCTTGCGGCATGCGAAGCGGTCCTGGCCTGCATAGGGGCCTGCGTTGTCGTTCATGGTGGCATCGAGGTTCAATATGTTTATTGAAGGCAAGCCCTGTCTCTGGGCGACCTCGAAGTCTACCGGGTCGTGGGCAGGAGTGATTTTCACTGCTCCTGTACCGAAAGCGGGGTCAACAGCTTCATCGGCGATAATGGGGATTACTCTACCGATTACAGGGAGAATAGCCTTCTTGCCCAGGAGTTTTTTATAGCGCTTATCTTTAGGATTCACCGCCACGGCGGTATCGCCGAGGATAGTCTCGGGGCGGGTGGTGGCTACGGTGATATACTGGTCTTTTCCTTCTTCCAGTCGATAACGTACGTAGTAAAGATGGCTCTGCATCTCCCTGTGGTCAACCTCGAGGTCAGAGAGGGCGGTAGAACAGCGGGGGCACCAGTTGATGATGCGCTCGCCGCGATATATCAAGCCTTTATTATAGAGGTTGACGAAGGTGGTGCGCACCGCCCTGGCCGGGCCCGCGTCCATGGTGAAGCGTTCGCGCGTCCAATCGCAGGAGGAGCCGAGCTTTTTATGCTGCTCGGCGATAATGCCCTTGTACTTTTTCATCCACTGCCACATCCGCTCCAGGAATTTCTCACGCCCGATGTCGTGGCGGGTAAGTCCCTCCTTGGCAAGAAGTTGCTCCACCACAAGCTGCCCGCTAATGCCAGCGTGGTCGCTTCCCGGCAGCCATAAGGTAGGCTCGCCTTTCATGCGGTGCCATCGAGTCATGGTGTCTTCGATAATAGCGGTCAACGCTGTGCCCAAGTGAAGCTCGCCGGTGACGTTAGGCGGAGGCATGATGATGACAAATGGCTTCTTTTTGTGGTCTATCCTGGGAGTGAAGTAGCCCCGTTCCATCCAGAACTGGTACCACTTGCCCTCGATTTGTTTGGGGTCGTAGCTTTTGGGAATCTCTTTTTGTTCTTGCGCCATCTTGAAAGTAACCTCTCGATTTACAAATGCTGTCCTTCATTTTACCTTGCCTTCGCTTCGGCGTCAAAACCCCCCATATGTCATTCCCGCGCAAGATCCTTCCGTAGGGCGGGTTTCCAACCCGCCCTCGCCCAATTCCCCCTAGGGTCGTAGGGGCAATTCATGAATTGCCCTTAGAAGGGCGCACAGCCGTGCGCCCTTCTGTATATCATTCCCGCGCAAGCGGGAATCCAGGCTCCTCATGGGTAGGTTTGGAGCACCCACTCCAATCTCGGCTGTAGGGGCACAAAACTTTGTGCCCAAAAACGTAGGGGCGGTTCGTGAACCGTCCCTCATGTCACTGCGAGGAGTCCTTCTCTGGAAGGACGAAGCAATCTCCTCGTCGTGCTATCGTAGGGGCACGGCATGCCGTGCCCTCGCCTCCCCCTTTTCTAAAGGGGGATACAGGGAGATTAGCGCTTGAATCTTCTCGCCCCTGGAGGGAGAGATAAGAGAGAGGGGGCTAACCCGTTCGTGGTGAGCCCTGTCCTGAGCCTGTCGAAGGGCTGTCGAACCATGAACGGAAATGTAGCGTCGTATCCGCCTTTGGCGGATCACGACGAGTAGGTGGCACAAAACCTTTGTGCCCAAAAGGTGTAGGGGCGACCCGACGGGTCGCCCCTTTTTCATGTCTTTCCTGCGCAAGCAGGAATCCAGGTCTCACCCCTTGCCGAAGCCCTCCACCACTGCCCTGTAGTGCTTCATGCTGTCCAAAGGTGATTCGACATAGGCTGCTTGCGCCACTATACAAATCGCGGTAGAATATCGCAAAAGGTTTATAGGGATGAAATGTTGTCAATCAGCGATATGGGACACTTTTTGAACCGAACACTTTGGTCTCGTCAGAGGGGCGAAGTAGCTCCCTGAGGGTCTGATTGTATTCTCTTCGGTGTTGTACCGTTTGTACTTGCACCTCCTTTCTGCGCTGTAGGATCTGTTCTCTCCTGCCATGTAGGACATCGGCGGGCGTCACATCGTCCAACGCCTTATGGTACCGGCGGAAGTTGTAGTAGTCGACGAAGTCGGCGATAGCCCTCTCCAGCTGCCCAGGGAATTCATAGGGGATCTGGTTCACTTCCCGCTTGATGGTTTGGTGGTAGCGCTCCAGTTTCCCGTTGGTCTGAGGATGAAAAGGCGCCGCCAGGATGTGCCTGATACCCACCAGATGC
>Ga0209777_10004251_pt1 | contig 17056 bp, 19 predicted proteins | sample FrelakmetHBP12HB_FD_187147 | JGI IMG/M metagenome (GOLD analysis project Ga0209777, IMG submission 187147) | Freshwater lake sediment microbial communities from the University of Notre Dame, USA, for methane emissions studies -HBP12 HB (SPAdes)... | ecosystem: Environmental > Aquatic >...
GAGACATCTTATATTTCTTCGCCATCTCCCGAAAAATCTCACCAGAATACACGTATTGGATCCCGAGTTGTTTCTCTAAAAGTCTCGCGACTGTTGTTTTACCGGTTCCTGGAAGACCACTAATAGTGATCGTTGTCATAATTCCCCTATTTTGGAGACGGTCTGATGGTTTTTCTAATGTTCTGCCACCAATTCGACCAGCTGATCCATTTAAACCCCTGTCGTATCAACTGACCTGCTAAAAACGAGAAAACCATGTAGAGTAAAAACCAGTTTGACATGATAAAACTTTCCCGTCCGAATAAGGAAACGCCACCGCCCCAGGGGACGGTAAAGAAAGAATAATGAACCATACGCCCTAAAAAATAGGTAAGCCAGATGAAAATCGGCGCAATGAAAATAAACAGGAAGAACATCGACTTCATCATCCCACCGGATGATTGTGTGGTCATCCGCATGATCTGCGGCTGCATCTTCATAAGCTTCTGCAAACGATTGGTGTTACCTTCCTTTCTTGCTTTGGTGATTTCTTTATTGAATGCCTTGCTTGCTTCCTGTGCCTGGCCCATTGCTTTCCAGTTGGTAAATATATGAGTAAAAAATGATGAAAGGAATACAACAATGACTCCAGCAAGGACTATGGTGACCAGCGGGTTTGCTCCACCGAACCCGATAAAAGGTGCGAACACGGAATTGAGTGAGACTGCGATCATGTTTCTGATATTTGCATCGCCAAAGATTAAAATCATAACAAAGAGAAGAAGCATAAGAAGGAGCATTTGTCCTGCTTGGGCGATGTCATCTAGTTTTTTCATTGTATCACAGGCTCGGCTTCTTTTACTGCTGCATCAAGTGCATTGTCATGATTAAACACGATTTTCACAGTCGCGCCAGTGAGTGTGGCATATGCCATTGCTGCTGCTCGGTTCATCATTTGATGCTCCGCTATTTTTTCAACCGAATCAGAATCCCGGTTCCGTGTCGTATCTTTTGCCCGTCGGTTGAAGATTTCTTGTGGATCTGCTTCAACAATTACGATAGCAGTCGGGTTTAATTTCCGTAACACCCATTCTGGTAACCCTGGCATGTATCCTTTTGGTGTTTTCACGGTACAATGGGTGTCAACGATAACGTTCTTCATTTTGCCGATTTTCTCAGCGGTTTTTATCTGAAGTTGTTTTTGCTGATCGAGTGTAAGCCTTCTCATCTCATCGCGATCTTTCACTAATCCAAGTTCTTTCGCGATATCGATCATGACGGTCCCGAAGGTGACAAATTGGATATCCATGCCTTCCGCGGCTTTCTGCATCACCGTGGTTTTCCCTACTCCGGGTATCCCGGTCACAATAATGACTCCCATGGCCGCCCTCACTATTCCGCTCCGAAGAATCCTCTCAGAATAGGATGCATCTCCATAGCTTGTTCTTTTGCAATCTGTTCATACATTTGAATCATAATACCGACCGTCAGTAAAACCCCCGTACCACTCGCGTTTCCTAATGTACCAACTGCGTCAGCGGCTGCTGCTAGGGCACCAACCGCGGCACCACCAATCACGGTCACAACGGGAATGTATCGATCGAGTACTCTTCCTAACACACGTGGGTCTCGTCTGAACCCAGGCATTACCATCCCACTATCTTGGATCTGCTTGGCAACATCAGCCGATCCCATATTTGTGGTTTCAATCCAGAATTTCGCAAACAACACGGATCCGAAGATCATGAGTGATAAATAAATAAGAACCTTAGCTGCGTATTGCCATGCCGCATGACCACCAGACCCGCCGGCGAGAATTGGCATTAGCCAGCTGTTCACACCATTGAGGTTTGACAGATACCACGCTCCTCCAGCGATCGGACTAGTAGATCCAGCTGACGTATCATATGTTCCAATCCACCATTGATGCCCTATTCCTGGTAAATTCTGCAATGACGGGTGTGTATAGAACAACAACGCAAACATGTTAATATTTGCTAATAACGCAGACATCAAGATGACAGGAATGTTCGAAGCATAGATCAATCGTATCGGATACCGCCCTCGTGCGCCTCGCACCTTCGCATGTGCTAACGGCAGTTCAATCCTCGATGATTCTGTGTAGGTAACAATCAGAAAGATTGCAATGGTTCCGAGCAATGGTACAATTGCATTCATATGTCCACTATGACCAATGAACAGAATCTGGAACCCACCATCAACCAAATCACCAAGAGTCATATGAGATGCAATGTAGTACGTCCCTGCGATGACCCCTGCGGGGGGATTCGAGATGCTAAGAGGCTGAGACGCCGATGAGGGTAACCAGTTAAAGAGCCCGGTGAAGATGGATTGCGACACACCCGCAGCAATAAACATGGAGATACCAGAACCAATACCCCATTTGGAGATCAGCTCGTCCATCAGGAAAACAAGGTACGCTCCAATGAACAACTGTAAAATGATAATAAGATCGGCTACTCCTTTCCCACCAACCATCGCACTCAGACCAGCACTAGGGCTGAGATATCCATACACCTGAGGAATTGCTTCAATGAAGATCATGGCGATAACTAGGACTTTCTGACTCCCCTGATAAATCGCTTTATCTTCTTTTTTCGTTAAATCGAGTTTAACGATTTTGGCACCAACGAAGAGCTGAAGAATAATCGACGCCGTCACAATCGGACCAATACCAAGATGCATGATTGAACCCGATGCCCCGGCCATAATTGCACGATAACTCGCAAACATATCCAGGACTGTTCCACTGACCCCATAAATTAAAACGTTTGTTAAAATGTAATAGAGGATTAAACAGAGAACTGTCCAGAACATCTTTGATCGAAAATTCACATGAATCTCTGGTTTTTGCACTGCAGGCCAGCGTTCAATAATTGGTTGTAAGGCATATAAACGGCTCTTCTTCTCTTCTGCCATATGAAAAACCCTTATTCTTCTATTTTTACTTCCCCGCCATGTTCTGCAATCTTGTCGATTGCTTTTTGCGACGCCGATTTAACCGTAATGTTATAGCCGTGTTCAACGATTCCTGCACCCAACAGCTTATCAAAACCTTCTTTTGAAAGATCAATTTCCTTCTTCCCGTGGAACTTTTCATCTAACTGACCAACGTTAATGATTCGATCATCCGTGACAAGGCTGGGGTCTCGTTTGAACCCATGAACACCAAAATGATCAGGCATGTATTTCAGCATGTGCATGAACTTATGTTTATGAAGTCCAGCGTTTCCTCTGCCACCTCGTAACCCTGAGCCTCGACCACCTTTCTTTCCTTTCCCATGTGTCATGGATCCTCTGAATTTCTTGGTCTTTATTCGTGCCACATCAATCACGTTCCAATTTCTTCTTTGTACTTTTTTAAGTCGAAAGCAGATAAAGTACTATATTATTATCTTTTCGGATACTTTATAAAAGATAAACTAGACGGCTAAATCACTGTTTTTTCTCATTTATTCGAACGTCTGGAGTTTATCTTCATCCTCAGTGTTATCTTATTTGATTTAATGGTTTACCGCATTGTTAATTTTTACTAGGGTCAATAGTTGAGGAGTTTTTAAAACATACTAGTTTTTCTTTTTCTGCGTGAGTAAGTATTTGTTGTTTTTTTCAAGATCAATGAACAGATCTGCGACTTCGAGGAGTTTATGGGAAGTTGTTCGTCCAAACGCCATGACCTCTGTTCTACATCCCAGGCTTTTCGCGTGATCCAGGAGGTCAGAGAAATCACCGTCGCCGCTAATGAGTACAATGGTATCAAGCTTTGGCGCAAGTCGCATGACATCCATAGCTATCCCAACGTCCCAGTCACCTTTCTTAACGCCCCCATAAAAAACCTGCAGATCCTTTGATCGTACTTCAAATCCGATTTCTTCGAGCACACTGTAAAAAGTTTGTTCGTCCTTAACCTCTGCTTTGATCACATACGAAATCGCTCGTACAAGTCGTCGTTCTGCTATTGCTTCTTTTAAGAGTATTTTAAAATTCACTTTCTTGTTGTATAAGTTTTTTGCAGAATAGTACATATTTTGAACGTCAACGAACACGCCAACACGTTGATCTTTGTTTCTTCCTTGCGACATAGCAAGTTTCCTTTATTATTTTGTAATCCTGTGAAAGAAACATCTCTTAATATGATTTTGGTTTCCGGAGTTCTATCAAAAAATCTCAAGGATGGGTAGTGATCCGTAGCAGGGTGACATCGTATTTGACGACTTCTTTCTCATGGAACTCAAACATCCATTTAATCGGGAAGACGTAATCTTTTTGATAAGTGATCTCTCCATTTAATGCATTGATCATTTTTTCCAAAAAAAAGATTGTTTTTTTGAGATGAAGTGAATAAATAACGCTCGAGATTTCGAATGCTTTTTCGATGAATTTTCTGTCTGCTTTCTGGTTGCTTTTCTGTGCTCCGAATGGCGGGTTCATTAGGACGGTGTCGCAGGTGATATCTACTGCGGAAACGTCGTTTATCGTATATGCTATTGGAAGAGCATTGGTTTTTGCGTACTTTTTTGCTGCTGCAATGACGTTTTTGTCGATATCAAAGCCGAAAACCTTTTTTGCACCCATACAGATTGCGCCAACAGAAAAAATCCCAGTGCAGCATCCAAGGTCGACTACTATTTTTTTTTCGATATCTCCCCATTGGTACGCGGTAAAAATGATGTCCGCGGCGATGGGTGCTGGTGTCATATATTGTTCAAGCTGAGGAACTGGTGTAGCTGGTTTGGGGACTTTCTGAAGGAGGATTTCGAGTTGTCGCTGTTTCATCTTACTATCATGAAGGACTGTTTGTTTACTAATAGTTTTTTATCCAAAAATTTTATTTGCTGGTGGTGGTTCTAGGGTTTCCTCTGGGCTCGTAGATCAGCGGAAGATCGCCCCCTTGGCATGGGGGAGGCCTCGGGTTCAAATCCCGACGAGTCCACTATTACACTATTTTTTTAAAAGATATACAAAAAGATATATTTTAGAGTAAATTTCTAAGATATAAACGGGTAGATTTTAGACTTTAAAAGTACCATTGAATCTGGTACCTTATCTTGATGAGCGGTGGTTCTTTTAAAATTTTAATGTAAACTTTTTAATAAATTTAAACAAATACAATAACTTTAAATATGGGGGAAACTGTTTGAGGGTTACTAATATGTAAATAGGTTATAGTCAAATGATACGAACAAAAGTAATCAATGATTCAACCGATTTAGTCTCCATCATTAGAGCATTTGATTCGCATATCAAAAAAGAAGTCTTTATGGAGATATCAAAAGACTGGATCCCTACCAGCCTTATACTTGATAAATTCGGTGAAGATGGCCAAGCCGCCCTCGAATTCTTCGACAAAATGAAACTTGCAGAAACCAAGTGGACCACACCGGAGGACGGCATGGATGGAAAACCACAAAAGATGTATCGCTCGTTCTACTCACTATTCAACATCAACATCTCCTGCCCGGTCAACGAAATCAGCGAAATTTTTAATGTCTCATCTCTAAATGATAGTCAATTCAAGAAACTTGAAGAAGACATCTACGAGTTTATTAGTTCCGGTGGAACTTTCGCCAACAAGATTTCAGAGAACTTCGGCATCTCCAACACCGCATTGAAAGCCTTAGTGAAACGATCTAATAAATTCCAATACACCGGATTAAAAATTACTAGAACCCAACCTGCACCTGAGAGCAATTAAATTTTTTTCACAATAGTTTTAAGCTCTCGAACTATTCAAGCTGCAATGGATTATAAGGTTATTGTACAAGCGTTCTGGATTGTCATCCCTATCTATGTTGCGAACGCAAGTGCGGTTATCGTTGGTGGAGGGAGACCCATCGATTTTGGGAAAACCTGGAAGGATGGGCATCGAATATTAGGGGATGGGAAAACCTGGCGAGGGCTGTTTGCTGGTACGTTTATTGGGATGACTGCAGGGTTTGGTTTGGTGGTCGCCGCCAAATACATCAATACAAGTAAATATGTAGATCTTCGTCTCACCGATTTTGAAGGATTTCCCATGATGATCCTGATTCTTTTCGCCCTTTGTTTTGGCGCGTTACTTGGGGATGTCATCGAGAGTTTCTTCAAACGACGTATAGGTAAAGATCGTGGTCAGGACTGGATACCGTTTGACCAACTTGATTTCCTAGTAGGTGCCCTTGTTTTTAGTTTCCTGATGAGTGAACTTCTCTATCTGTTAAGATTGACGTGCCATCACTGGTTTTTCCATAACGTCACAATCTGGCATATCCTAATACTCCTGGTTGTCACACCTTTCATTCATATCACAGCGAACGTTCTATTCCGAAAAACAAGGAAAAAGAACACAAAAAATTAAAGAGTTCAATAAGATTCCTATCTAGTTGATAGTTCTGGCGGGAGTATGGACAAGCAGAAAACAACACAAAAAAAACAACCTATAAAAAATACCACGATTACGATGAATGAGGATTTGAAGCAATGGGTTTCTGCAGAAGAACAAGCAGATATCTCAAAAACGATAAATGCGAGATTAAAGGATAAGAAACCAAAGGGGAAATGTGACATTTGTCGAGTCCATCCGGCAAAATCCGTCTGTATCAAATGCGGGAACTCGGTGTGCAGTTCCTGTTATTTTACCATGGTTGGTTTGTGTCAAGACTGTCTTTCAAAAGAAACTATTGAGAAATGGAAAAATAAAAAAACGGATTGGAAGAAAATCCTTGATGTTGATTGGGTTGATTAATTCCCTTGCTCTCGCTTTACCCGTTCTCCTTCGAGCGATAGTGCAAGCATCGCTCGTGCTGCTCTCCATGATGATGGGTAAATGGGTACTCCGACTGCCTTCAGATCAAGGATTAAGTCTTCGAATTCTTTCCCACCCACCCAGCAGCCGAGTATTGGTTTCTTGTACTCATGGTGTAACTTCTGCTGATGTATCATTTTTAGGATAGCACCTGCGTACTCTCGTGGTCGTGCATACCCCGCATGGACCGATGCGACGATGATGCCGTCGATATTTTTATCTTCCAGAAGTGCAAGGGTGGATGCCCAATAGCGATAAAAACCCGCATCTGCGACAAGGTCAATCGGATTATTTGGTTTTACCAGTCCTGGAATGATTTTCTCGATTTTTTTAAAGGTCTTCATAGATAATTTTGGGATGGTCAAACCGTTTGCTTCACAAGCGTCGGTAAGGAGAATTCCAAGCCCGCCACCGTTAGTGATGATACCAATCCGATTGCCTTTGGCCGGAGGCTGCCCGGCGAGTGCACGTGCCATGTCGAACAATTCCACGACATCTCGGCAACGAATTCCACCTGCTTGTTTAATCGCAGCAGTATACATCTCGTCACTTCCTGCCATCGAGCCCGTGTGAGACGCGGTTGCTCGAGCACCTGCAGCACTTCTTCCAGCTTTTACTATAAGAACAGGTTTATCACAAGCCTTGATACTATTCATAAAGTCTCGTCCGTGTCGGATCCCTTCGATATACAATCCTATCACTTTGGTATCTGGGTCTTTACTGAAGTACTCCACAAGATCATCATCATCGATGTCAAGTTTATTTCCCACACCGATGATCTTAGAGAGTCCGACGAACTCGTTGTTCGCCAGGTAAATCATACCCATTCCGAGTGCACCGCTCTGACTGATAAGAGCAAGATTTCCTTTCCGTGGCATCCCGAAAACAAAAGACACATCCAGATTAGCGGAGGCATTCTTGTACCCCATGGTGTTCGGTCCTAAAATCCTGATGCCGGTTCCTTCCACGAGTTTTTTTATGGTTTCTTCTCCTTTGTAATTCCCAATTTCGCTAAACCCTGAAGTGATAATAATAATCCATTTCACCTTTTTTTTCACACAATCCTTAATGATTTGTTCAACGAGGGGCTCAGGTACCGAGACCATGACGAGGTCAATTGTATCAGAAATATCAGTTAGTTTCTTGTAGCATTTCATTCCAAGGATTTCTTGTTCGTTTGGATTCACCGGGTATAATCGACAGGGATAATCAGATATCAGAATGTTTTTCAACGATGCATGTCCGATTTTTGTCTGGTTTTTTGATGCACCAACGACCGCGATGCTTTTCGGATTGAAAAACGTCTCTAATGATTGTTTCATAATATCTTCCTCTCTTTTTTTCAGACATTCCCTTTCGTTACTTAAATATACTGAAATATATGATATATTTCTTTGGATATCCAACTATATATATTGTTTCATGAGGCGAACTACCTCAGCACTATCACATGCATGCCGATAATCCTCTAACGGCTCTCGATTTAATTCAAGAAAACGAGAACCCCATGTATAAATCCTTACGATTAGCTTTGCGTGCTCGACCTCCCCAAGAATATATAATGCAGCAGCAAACGCCTCAAGAGTACTTAACTGGAACGGCTTCCCATAATTCACAGGATTTGCCGCTAATAAAAAAGGTAACGCCCGAGAGAGAGTTGTTGTCTCAAGAAATTCAAATGTTTGTTCTGCAGTCTTCCATGAACAATCCAACACTACAAGCCCATGATCCTTCGCATTCGTTAGATCCTCCCTGGAAAGACTCTTCTCCACAAACGGATTCAACAAGATCGCATGATACGGCAATCGCCGTCTATTCTTCTCAAGGTCAGCATATCCAAACCGATATAACTTCTTTGCCGTACATTTCTTCGGATCATCCTCATTTACATGATACACTACAAGCCTCACGGATTTCTTCATTCTCCAATCCTCACATCAAGTACTACATGATCCACACCTGGAGCATACGATTTAATCTCATTTACCTTCAGAAGTTCAACAGATCGATAATAGTTCTTCGCTGCGGTTTCAATATGCTTGAGTGGCAGCTCCGGAATCGACTCAACCGGTACCACCTCATGATAATGAAGAATCCCGCTTTGGTTTCTCAAACACTTCAGACCTATCGGTAAAAACACCTGTGGTTCCTTAAGATACCCCAGAATCACTCGATCCGCGCAATCGTTTGGGGCGATCTTCCGGTTATCGCCTAAAAGCGGTTCTACAATATCGGTCACATGATTCAACACCACATTTGTACAAAGATACTGGTACGCAATAGGATTTATCTCACATGCGAACACCTTCTTCGGCTTGCTGTACACTGCCATCGGAAGCGCGAAATAGCCGATCCCTGCAAACAAATCAACAATCGTTTCATGATGATTAGAAATCGTCGCCATCCGCTGCCGCTCCCTCATATTCCCTGACGAAAACATGACCTTCTGTGGATCTATCTTAAAACGAATTCTATTCTCAGTATGGATTGTTTCAGTCATTGAAGAACCAGAAATCACCTCAACAATTGGCTCACGATACACTCCTGAAATCCCGCCAACGTCATTCAACACGGTTGTACAATCAAGTACCTCTGCATACGCTTTCCCGATCGTCTCTTGATACCGTCTCAGTTCCTCAGGTAATCTGATCGTAACCACGGTACCGACCTTTTCCCACTTGTCGGGAAGATGTCTCATCTCACTGGAAGGAAGCATTAAAGACAACGTTTTTTTAATACGCTCGAAAGGTGTCTGTTGCATTCTCTTTAATTAAATAAGAGTACCCTATAAAACATCATCCCTTCCGCTCCAACAACTCTATGTACTGCAAACTCTATTCACCGGGTAGATGGCGGAGTTATTTCCTTATTCACTACGAAAAAACCAGAAAGAAATCATGCAGGAAATAACCGATACACTCGCACAGCGGAGGCAATTTGCCTTTGAGTCAGGAACAGGTTCAGGTAAAACCATCTGCGTTCTTGCTGCAGCACTCGCTTTCGCATTAGAACATAATAAAAAAATCATTTATACAACACGGACGAACGCACAACAACAACAAGTCATCCTTGAGCTCCGCGCAATAAAAAAGAAAGCCAAAGATAAACGAATCTATGGTGTTGGGATGCAAGGCCGTGGGAACATGTGCCTGCTTGCGCGAGAAGATCCTGAAATCCAGAACGGGAGCTCAGAGGAACTCTCAAAATTCTGCTCCCATCAAAAGAAACTCGCGGTCTCAGGAAAAAACAAAGGATGTAGCTACTATCGAAGTTACCTTGGTGATAAAGATCGCGTTGAAACTATCATGGCATGGACGCAGAAGCACCTACCTACTGCAGAAGAATTCATCGACGCTTGTGAAAAACAAAAAATCTGTCCATATGAGATCAATAAACTCATCGTCCATGACGCTCTCGTCGTCGTAGTCCCCTACGTCTACATGTTTGACAAAGCGATCCGGATCAAACTGTTTGACTGGCTTTCTATCTCTGAAGAGGATGTGATTCTTGTTGTTGACGAGGCACATAACCTCCCTGATTATCTTCGAGAGTTGTTCTCCGCGGAGTTGAGCACCTGGATGCTGAACAGCTGCCTGCTGGAAGCAGATCATTTTGGGGACCCATCACTTGCGGACAGGAGAATCACTGTTACTGCTTTCTGTAAGGAACTCATGGATGTCGTCAACGACCTGCGAGACACCTACGTGTACGGGATTTTGGAGGGCGGTATACGAAGAATCAACCATGAAAAAAACGATGCGCTCATCCCTTCCCATGAGCTTGAGATTGAACTTCTCTCACGCTTGAAGATCACCAGTAAAACACTCAAGGATATCGTCAGTGACCTTCTCGCGTACGGAGAAAAAATCCAGGAGTACAAACAGAAAGATGGGAAACTCCCTCGTTCCTATTTGCACAAGCTTGGGCTCTTCCTTAGTTTTTGGATTACTATTGAGATGGACCAGTATATCAAACTCGTCTTGGATGATGGTGAAGGAAAAAACCCACGGGTGGAAGCATATTGTCTTGACCCATCAATCGGCACGGACATCCTCAAACAAGTCCATTGCAGCATCCATATGTCTGGAACGCTCGAACCATTGGATGAATATCGTGATTCCCTCGGTCTTCCCCTGGAAACCAGACTCGCAGTGTATCCATCACCGTTTCCCCCAGAGAATCGGAAAATCTTTTTTGTTCGCGATGTCACAACACGATATGATGAGTTGATGAAAGATAAAACCATCATACCTCAAATGTGGCGACATGTTAGCGGTATCTGCAACACATTCCAAAAGAATATTATGGTGTTCTTCCCTAGTTTTAACACGCTGTCGATGTTTCGAAAGAACGGGCATTTCGCGGAGATTCAACGATGTCTCTATGTAGAGGAACAACGCATGTCACAGTCAGAGCTCATGGAGCTGGTCACCGATTTTAAATCCTGCGGGGACGGGAATGGGGATGGTGCCACACTTTTCTCCGTGATGGGTGGGCGGATCAGCGAGGGCATGGATTTCCCTGCAGAGCAACTCGAGATAGCAGTCATTATCGGCATCCCGTATCCAAAACCAACTGCACGCCAGCGTGGTCTGCAGAACTATTATGATCAGAAGTTTGGGAAAGGTTGGGAATACACGGTACAGGGGCCGGCTGCACGCAAAATGCTTCAAGCGATCGGTCGATTGATTCGTAATGAGAATGATCGTGGTGTTGCTGTGATCCTTGATAAAAGAGCACCGCGGTTTCATCAGTACATAAAAGATATGCGGGAATCAAGAGACCTACTGAGCGACATCGGATCTTTCATGAAACAATAAAGATTTTTTTAGAAAAAGCAGGAATGAACCCACGAAGGAATCATGTTTATCGTGGGAGGAGGTCAGGAATCCCATCTTTGATAGGATATGAACATTGGCAGTGTGAACAGGTAAATATTCCAGCGATGAGTTCTCCTTTTTCCTCTTTTGTTATGTCAAGGCTAAGCTCTCCTTTGCAGGTAGGGCAGCAGAGTATTTTTACGATTTCTTTTTTCATGCTCGTATCCCTTATTCAGTATTCCCCTAAATAAATTGTTCGTCTTTTTCCCGCATCTGCGTCGTATATAAACGTCCAATCTTCATCGGTGAGTTTCTTTGCATCCTCGATCATCTGCAGGTAATTTTTCACCTGAGAATCCATGAGGTCCGCTTGGTGAAGAATGCATGCTTCCACGAGTTTCGGCATCTTTGGAGAACCCCACTCGTATTTACCATGGTGACTAAGGATAAGATGGATGAGTTGGTTCTCTAGCTCTTTTGGGAATTCTTTTCCGCTTTTCTTGAGCTCTTGGATTTTCTCTCTAATCCATTGCTCCCCAATCACGATATGGCCAATGAAGTTTCCTTCATCGCTGATATCGATGGCTGCAGTATATGTATACTCCTTTAGTTTCCCAATATCATGAAGTAGTGCACCGCAGAAGAGAAGATCCTTATTGATGTTCGGATACATCTCAAAAATATTTTGACAAAGGCGAATCACTCCAACGGTGTGCTCCATGTTTCCCCCGACGTAATTATGGTGATGCGAGATCGCAGAAGGTGAATGCGTATACAGCATGACAAACTCCTGGTCGTTAAAGAAAGATGCGAGCAAGTGTTTCAGGGGTTCATTCTGAACGCTTTTTATTTCTTTTTTGATGATTTCATAGAGTTCTTTGATCCGCTCTTCCGTTAAAGCCGGTAAGAAATCCGTAACATCGTACTCATTTGGAGCACATTTTCGCACCCCGCCTGTGTTCTCATTTACCGAGATTTGAAGTCTATCCTCATAATTTTCAACCATCCCGGTTCGAACCTGGACGACGTCACCTGTATTGAAACTTTCATAGAGTCGTTTCACCCGGTCTTTGTTGTCTCCGCCCCAGTACTTGACGCTGACCTCCCCGGTTTTATCTGTGGCAAGGAACTCGAAAAACATGCCTCGTTTATAGGGCCGTTGTGCTTTTTTTATTTTCACGGCAAAAAAATCATTGACCGCGTCGCCCTCCCGCAGGTTTTCAATGTATTGTTCTTTCTTCCGTTTTCCTGTATCGGTTTTAATAATAGTTTGCTCATCTTTTTTCTTATCGTATTGGTAGATATCCACCATTATGGTAATCTCCCCTGGCCTGTTATTCGATATCGTTTAGAGTTTATAGGTTTTTCCCTCCTTAACCATGGTTGTTTTAATTGGAAATTTCCGGAATAATCCTGGGTGCTCTGTATGAATCGGGTAGAGTTTCTTTGGATGCACTGTGGTGATGAGTTCTTTGAGGTCGTCGCCGTTGATATGCCCGGAGCAGTGGGATTGAAAGAATTCGATGTCGAAATGTCGTAGCCAATTTTTCATCCGGTCGTAGGATATTTCCATTTCTTCGTTGAATGGTTCGGAGAGTGAGTGGATGTATAGTCCGCTTTTTGGTTTGAGGTCAATGATGTCTGAGAAATACCAGAAGTTTAGGACCACGATGTATTTAGAGGGGTTTTTAGTGATGTCGGCTGCGGTGACGATGTTCTTATAGTGTAACCGTTTTTTGATATAGGTGTCGGTGTAGTCTTCGTCGATGTAGGTCCCGGTGAGCCGTTTGGGTTTTAAAAGGGCGATGTTCGGGTCGTTAATTGAAGGAACCTTAAGTTTTTTGTCATGACAGTATTGTTCTAAAAAGCAGGCGTGTTTGAAGTTTATTACTAAGATTTTTCCGAGGTCTTTTGCTATTTTGTAGAAGGTGGTGAACCGGTCAACGTCTTTGAAATTGAAATCGACGATAGAAAGACTTCTGCATTGTTGTATTTTCTGTTTGGAGTCATGGGAGATTTTCTGTTCTGATTCATTGGTTTTCTTTTTATCGATTCTGGTTCCTTCGGTGATCATCGCTATTGGTTTGGTTTGTTGTGCTGCTGCTGCGAAGTCGTCGGTCATGTCTGCATGTAATCCATGCATCCGCAGATCACCGGTGTAAATGAGAGGTCCTTCGGAGGTGTGGATGATAAATGCGTAGGCACCTGGTACAGAATGATCAACATGGATTGGTTCGACTTCAATGGAATCAATCTTAAATTTTTTTCCGCTAGAAAATGTATGAAATTTTCGTATCACAGGTGATATTTTATATCTAGAACGGTAGAGAGGTCTGATCCGGAAATCAATCACTTCGTTTTCGAGGTCTCGAGTGGTCTGCTCTGCGACCGCATCTATAATTCTCTTGCATGTTTCCCCGCAGTAGATCGGGATATCTTTATGTAGGAAGGAAATGTAGTTCGCATGGTCTGCATGGGCATGGGACAATACAATCCCAGAAACGACCGGTTCTTCCGGTTTTTTTCCATAGTGTTCGAGAAGATCGGTTCGATAAATGCCTGGGATGTCTGGAAGTAATCCCATCTCCAGGAAATCTCCGATGCCGTTTGCTGTTCTCGGATTTAGGAATTCTTCAAAATACTTTCCTCTCCGAGAAAAACTCATACCGAAATCAAGGAAGATTTTAGTGCCACGATCATCGAGCAAGATTTTGTTCCCCCCGATTTCCATGACACCTCCGTAGAAGGTTAGGCTAACCATTCATACTCCCTGTTTTCGTTCTCACACATAGAGAGTATCGTACATAAAGATTTGTACACGCAAACGAAAAGAAAAAAAAGAGGGTTATTTATTCGATGCTGACCTTAAACCCGTCGTTGTCCTTTTTCTTTTCCTTTTTGTCAAGAACGATGTCAAGGATCCCGTTCTTGTAGGTCGCCTTTATGGATTTGGTTTTCACGTTGCAGGGAAGTTCGATGAGTTTGCGATATTTACGCTTCGGTGCATCCACCTTAATTTCGAGGGTACCCTCGGTTGCGACCAGGTCAATGTCGTCTTTTTCAACACCAGGAATTTCGACGGTGATAGCAACGTCGCTTTCCCCTTCGATAATGTCGGTGAGCGGCTCGATTTCCTCAGAGATTGTTGATTCTCCTCCGGGGGATTTAATCGATCGGTTCCCGAAATCCTCAATCTGAGGTTTCCCGTCGGGGCCAAAGTCGATTTTATAGCCGTGAACAACGGGTTTCCCTGGTTGGGCGTTCGTAAACATTTTCATCATTTCTTCTGCCATTTTCTTGATATCATCCATCATTTTATCATCATTAAAAACATCTCGTATCCTGTCATCATTGAAGATATCTCTGAAGATATCATCATCTCCTCGGAATGGGTCAATCGGGTTTCGTTTTTTTCTTTCGTGATTTTCATCGTCAAAAGGATTCATATCTTACTACCCCCTTTTTTGGTTCTTTTCGATATATTACTTAGTAGAACCCCTATTTATAGGTTTCGTCGGTGTTTTCGAGTTCTCTTTGGAGCTCTTCCAGGAGGAGTTTCGCTCTTTTGTTGAGTCTCTTTGGCGTTTTTACTTGGATAAGGACATAGAGGTCCCCAGATCCAGAGCTGTGGATTTTCGGCATGCCGCTGCCTTTGAGCTTAAATAGGGTTCCGTTTTCTGTCCCTTCTGGGATTTTTAGCCTCTCTCTGCCTTCGAGCGTCTCCACGATTAGGGTTGCTCCCAGGGATGCTTGAGGAAATGAGACGTTGAATTTTCGATAAAGGTCTGCTCCTTGTCGTTCAAAGACCGGGTGTTCCTTCATATGGACTATTACGTACAGATCACCGCTCTGGGTAGCGCCCTTCGGGTGTTCTCCTTGTCCTGCGAGTCGGAGTTGCGCCCCGTCATCGATTCCTTTGGGTATTTTCATCTCGATCTTCCTGGTTTTTTGTACGCTTCCTCGTCCTCGGCATGAGGGGCATAGGTCTTCTATGATGGTTCCCTGGCCATGACATTTGGAACAGTCAGTAATCTGGGTGAACATACCAAACGCAGTCCGACGGGATGCCTGGAGTTGACCTGTGCCTCCACACGTTGAACACCGTTTCGGGCTGGTCCCCGGTCTTGCTCCGCTTCCCCTGCACGTATCGCAGAGTTCCGTTCGGGGTACCTCCAGTTCGGTTTCCATTCCCCGGTACGCGTCTTCTAAGCGGATCTCAATGTCGTACCTGATATCGCTTCCACGTTGGGCAGGTGGACGTTGAGTAAATTCATTCCTGCGGCTAAAGAATTGCTCGAAAATATCATTAAAATCAAAACCCGTTCCTCGGAAGATGTCGCTAAAGTCTGCTCCTCGGAAGATATCCTCCGAGGTGTACTGTTGATCAATTCCTGCATGACCGTGCTGATTGTACATTTTTCGTTTTTCGTCATCATACAAAACGGCGTATGCTTCTGAGATTTCTTTGAATTTTTCTTCTGCGCCTTTATCTTTGTTCTTATCTGGATGGTATTGTAGCGCGAGTTTCCGATATACTTTCTTAATTTCTTCTTTACTTGCGGAATGATCTATTCCAAGGATTTCGTAATAATCTTTCTTTGCCATAGAACTAGGGCCTGTACATTCAAAAGGGGTATTTCTTTTTTATCATCATCTGGGATGGTCTAGAGTAATACTCGGAATATCTGAAGGAGGATATCTCCAAGAAAGAATGTTGCAAGAAATCCAGCAAGCAGCGGGATCATAAACGGAATTTTTGGGGTGACCCAGATTTCTTTTATCCCGAGTTTTTCGAATTCCGCGAGTTCTTCATCAACATCAAAATTTTTTGGCATGTACACCAGTTTTCGTTTCCCGTCTTTTATTTTTTCCATGGGCCACACAAACGTTTGTTTTGCTTTTTCTACGGAGATTACGTAGCCAAGCAAGCAATGAGGAAACCGTAGGTTTCTTTTTCCGATGTTAATAATCAACAGACTGATAGGGATGAATAGGAAGAGGACTATTGCGTTCGCAAAGATAGTCCAGGACCCTGGGAGGAACGATGACCAGAGCGGAAAAGCCCCAATATGTGGTTGAATGGGGACAAGTATTGCGAGCGCCATGAGCGCTTTTGCGTCCGCGCCACCGAACAAGAGTCGCATTTGGAAAAACGCATACATCAGAACAATCATAATCGGGATGAATACGAGGTACCAGATATTCGAGAACCCTCCATCAAGGTATTGAATCACCAGCAGAATTGCCCCAACGATCCCCATGATCACCCAGAGGATGTCTGCTGCCCGACGAGTTTTAATATCGGTATAGGAGGCGTACGAGAGGAGTACCGTTCCTGTCATCAGTCGAATTCCATTCAAAATTGTTGCATCAACCATCATAGAGGATAATAACAGAAAAGACCATATTAAGGTAATTGATTCATCATGCAAGGCTTTCAGAGGTTAATGTA
>Ga0209777_10004252_pt1 | contig 17054 bp, 16 predicted proteins | sample FrelakmetHBP12HB_FD_187147 | JGI IMG/M metagenome (GOLD analysis project Ga0209777, IMG submission 187147) | Freshwater lake sediment microbial communities from the University of Notre Dame, USA, for methane emissions studies -HBP12 HB (SPAdes)... | ecosystem: Environmental > Aquatic >...
TAATTGCTCCAATAACAGCAAGTATCCATTCGATAATACGTTTCATCGCGATTCTCCTTGAGTCCAGAGGGGTAATTATTTATAGTGAATGTAACCACTATGACAAATAATAAATGTTTTGTCAATCCCTCATGAATAATGCTTGCATAAATAGAAATAATGTTCTATAATAGACATGTCAGCTATCATCTCTGCTCTCTACTCTCTACTCAATTCCCATGCTCACCAGCCTCCCTCCCCTTTCCCCTCAGACTCGCCCTTGGCTGCCCGATTCTCCTCTGAGTCCCCGCTGTAAACGCAGAACCCGCCCCGGGCGCAAGCGAGGGGGCCAGCCCGGTAACTCCAACGCCTTCAGGCATGGCCTGTATTCCAGCCATAACCCCCACCCCCGTGCCGATCTCTTCCGATCATCTCCTGAATTACGGGGTTCTTCTGCTCTGCCTCCAACCGAAAAGTGCGCTTGGATTGCGGCTCTCAACCGGATGATGGAGGAAAATCGCCTCAAGTTGCTGGAAATTACTTGCATCACCGCACGCCGTTTGCCGTTCGCCGAAATGTGCTCCTGGCTGCGCCTCGCGACGAAGCTCGTTGGAACCCATGAGAAGGTGGTCAAAGCCCTGCATGAACTCGGTGGCAGGCAGGAGCATCTGCGTTCTCTAGTCAGGGACTTGCCTGCTCTCCTCCGTTGGGAATCCTGGCGTAGTGGCATTCCTGTCCGGAAGGTATTCGTTCCTCAAAAATTAAATAATTTGCACGCGAATTTGGGCTGGGAACCTCACCGTCTCAGCGACGCCCAATGGCTGCTCCTGCAGGAAACCTTCCTCACCTTGCATGCTGACCTCGACTCCTCCCGGAAATATCGCCGTCGCAAGCCTTTGCCCGCAGATCGCCTCCTCTTCGAAGGCATCCTGTGGAAATGGTCGAGTGGCCTGGGCTGGCAGGATCTGCGGGGCAAATACCCCGTGCGCCTCTGCCAGGAGCTCTACTCGGCTCTCTGCCGCATGGGATACATGCAGGTCATCTACAGGCAGCTCCATTGGCATCTCGATGCCTATGGGGAGTCGACCCTGCAAGAACTGGTTGAACGGGGCTGCTTTGAGATATCGGGGAATCGCGCCCTTCTCTCCCCGTCTGAAGAGCTGACATGGGAGAAATACACCGCCCTGTTCCTGCTCCAGCAGGCTTTCCATGCCCGCCGGGCCATCCAGCGGGAGGCAGACCGCGACCGTCGCTGCCGGGGCAACTTCTACCGTTTACCGGCCATCCGGCTTCTAAATTCCTATCGTCGGCCAGCTTGGCCACCCTCGCCTCCGCCTTCGCGCCCCGCCTCGGATCCCATTCCGGATACCATTCAAACCCGGTCTGGGCTGGGCGGGAGGCGCCTCCACGATGGACCTGGCGCGGTTTCCATTCAGTCGCCGCATCTCATCTCTGCTGCCTCAACTCTTCGAGGCCCTCCGGAATTAACACGGTATGGAATCCGGTGTGCGCCGGGATCCAGGTTGTATAATAGTCGGAATAAATCCGATTTGGAGTCCGTATGACTGAAAAGAAAACTCTCCTGGCTGTATTGGCCCACCCCGACGACGAATCCTTCGGCATGGGTGGTACGCTGGCTCTGTATGCCTCACGCGGGGTGGAGGTGCACCTGGTGTGTGCCACGCGCGGCGAAGTGGGCGAAGTGGCCCCTGAATTGCTGGAGGGATTCGAATCCATCGCCAGTCTGCGCGAGTCTGAACTGCGCTGCGCTGCCGGGATTTTGGGACTGGCAGGTGTTCACTTCCTGGATTATCGTGACTCGGGCATGCCCGGATCTCCGGATAACACTCACCCGCAGGCGCTGGCCGCCCAGCCGCTGGACGAAGTGGCCGCCAATGTGGTCTGCTATATCCGCGAGCTGAAACCGCAGGTCGTCTTGACCTTTGACCCGATTGGCGGTTACCGTCACCCGGACCACATTGCCATCCAGCGGGCGACGGTACGCGCCTTCGAGCAGGCGGGGAATCCGGATTTCGCCGCGGATAGTCTCCCGGTCTATTCGCCCGAGCGGTTATACTTCCACAAAATGCCAAACGGAATGCTGAAGTTCGCGGTCAGGCTCCTGCCTCTCATTGGCAGGGATCCGCACAAATTTGGCTCCAACGGCGATATTGACCTGGTGCCCATTGCCGAGGTGGATTTCCCAACCAATGCCCGCATCGACATTCGCTCCGTGCGGGAGAAAAAGGAAAAAGCCGGAGCCTGCCATGCCAGCCAGGGCGGAGGGCGCATGGGCGGTGGCATCGTCAGTCTCCTGATGCGCCTGTTCAGCGGCACGGAATCGTTCATGCGGGCCTCCCCGCCGGTGGCGAAGGGCGATAAGGTGGCCAGAGATTTGTTCGATTCGGGAACAAATTTGGTCGATCTTTCGTCCAATAAAGATAGCCTGGGCTCATGATACAGGGTGCTGCACAATAATGGAAACCCAAATAGCTATTATTACCCGAATTTTGATCGTTCAAAGTTCACGTAATTAGGCAATAAGCAGTAGAATAACGGGATTGTTCAAGAAGGGACAAACATGACTGAACCCGTATCCAATACCCGTCGTTTAAGTTTCAAGCAAATCCCGGCCTTTTTGATCCATCCCCTGCAGGGTATCGGGCGTTTGGCTGCCGAAGAAAAGCCAGCCTGGCTGACGCCCATGCTGGTTTTGAGCGTGCTGTTCCTCCTGCGCACCGTTGTCAGCGGGTACATACAAGCGCGTGCGTCTGCCATGGGACAGGCCGCTTTGCCTGCCGACTGGCAGTACTGGACGACTACCATGCAGAATAATTACATGCAGGCCATCCAGGCCACCCAGGGACCGGTGTTCGTTTACGTCATCCCGGCTGTGACCGGGCTGGCGAAGTTGTGGCTGGGCTGGCTCATCGTAGGTGGGCTGCTCCACCTGGCCTCCACGCTGCTGGGTGGGCGCGGGTCGATGCGTTCGGTATTGAACTTGGCGGCCTGGGCCTGCCTGCCGTTCGCGTTGCGCGACCTGCTGCGGGTGGGTTTCATGCTCATGGTCAGGCATCCGATTGCTAGTCCGGGGCTCTCGGGTTTTGGAGGTGCATTGTTCTTGAGCAAAGTCCTGACAAGCGTGGACATCTTCTTTGTCTGGTTTGCCATCCTTGTGGGCGTGGGCCTGCGCGTTACCGACAACCTCCCTTCCGGGAAAGCAGCTGCGGCTGTGGGCATCGTGTTGCTTCTTGTTCTCCTCGTGCAGGGCGGGTTAGGGACATTGAGCGCCACCCTGGGTGGGATGATGATCACCAGTACGTTCTTATAGTATTTCAACTTTTCCATGCCAACTCCGTTTATCCGCATTTCAGACTTGACCAAACACTTCCAGATGGGTGGCACCACCGTGCATGCTCTGGATGGCGTTGACTTGGATATTCCACAGAAGAGTTTCACCGTTGTGATGGGACCTTCCGGCTCGGGGAAAAGTACACTGCTTTACCTGCTTGGCGGGTTGGACCGGCCCACCAGCGGGCAGATTGCGGTCAATGGGCAGCGGCTGGATGAGATGGACGAGAACAAGCTGGCGCTGTTCCGCCGCCAGACCGTGGGGTTTATCTTCCAGTCATTTAATCTCATTCAGAGTATGAATGCTGAAGAGAATGTCGGTTTTCCGATGCAGTTTGCTGGGATCGCGCCAAAGGAGCGCAGGCGCCGTTCGAAGGGTCTGCTGGAACAGGTGGGGCTGGCAGACCGTGGTCGTCACCGCCCGGGTGAACTTTCTGGCGGGCAGCAGCAGCGGGTGGCGGCGGCCCGGGCGCTGGTCAACAATCCCGACCTGATATTGGCGGATGAGCCGACCGGCAACCTGGACTCAGCCAGCGGAGCCGGTATCATGCAGTTGCTGGCAGACTTGCATCAATCCGGACGCTCCGTGCTGGTGGTGACGCACGACGCACGCATGGTCCGTTTTGCCACGCATAAGGTTTTCCTCTTGGACGGAAAGGTGGTCAGCGAGAATGAATATCGCAATGCCAGCCTGGAGTAAAGGAGTAATTTGATATGAAGCGACAGTATCAATACCTTTCTGCAATCATCGTCCTGTTTGTCGTGATGGTTGTCACGGCATTCCCCGTGCCGGTGAAAGCGGCCTTTTCCATTTCGGATTTCGACCCCAAATCTGTGGTTAACGACGTGGACAGTGCGATCACCATCCAGGGGGAAGATTTCGCATCCGATGTCCAGGTAAAGGTTGGCGACACTTCGGTACCTGTGACATATTACAGTTCCACGAAGCTGATCATACGCATTTCCTCCGGTTTTACTGCTGGTGAGTACAGCATTTCGATCATAAACCCAAGCGATTCTGCTTCGCTCACATTTTCCGACCCTTTGATGGTCACTGCCCCGCCGCCGACACCCATCCCTTCGTCAACGGCCACACCCCTGCCTTATGCCCGTCCGCAGATCGTGATCGACGCTTATTCCCTGAGCGTCGATACCATCCGCTATGGACAGGATTTTAACTTGCACATGAGTCTGGACAATGCCGGCGGTTCGACGGCCTATGGCATCCAGGTGACCTTTACTTCCAGCGACCTGGTGATGCTTAAAAATGGTGGCGTAATTGGGGCTGGTGACCTGGGAGTGGTCGGCAAGGCGAAATTCAGCCAGGGGATGACGGCAGCGGCTGAATTGTATGGAGTAAACAGCGTCACGGTTGAGATGGATGTCAGTTATTCTGATGATAAAGGGACAACCTACTCCGATAAATTTCCGCTGGTCTTCCCGGTGGCCGCGATCTACAGCGGCGGCTCTGCAAGTGCTGCCACTGCGACTCCCACCGGTCTGCACCGTCCGCAGTTGGTGGTAATGGGTACCCAAACGGATGTTGACCCCTTACAGCCTGGTGTCCAGTTCACGTTGAGCATGTCGGTGCAGAATGTGGGCAATGTGGCGGCCAAGGGCGTGACGATGATCATCGGCGGTGGGTCGGCTTCCGGGTCCGGGAGCGGAACACCCCAGGCGGGAGTGTCCGCCGGAAGCGGTGAGTTCACCAATTTTGCCCCGGTCGGCTCGTCGAACATCCAGTCGCTGGGGGACCTGAAACCGGGTGGTTCACTGACAGCCACCCAGAGACTGGTCGTCAACGTTTCCACGAATCCGGGCGCGTACCCGATGATCGTTACATTTTCATACCTGGATGACCAGGGGAACCCGGTCAATGATGCCCAGGTTATTACGCTGCTGGTTTACAACCTGCCGGTTGTTGATGTAAACTTTTATCAACCGGTGGGGACGCTGGTGGCCGGGCAGCCAAATGCCCTCCCTTTGCAGGTGGTTAGCCTGGGAAAGCGCACGGTTGTACTGGGGAAGATGACAGTGGAAAGCAGCGGCGGGTCGGTGGTGAACGGTGAGGGGCTGGTGGGCTCGCTGGACCCCGGTGGGTATTTCACCCTGGATGCAATGCTCACTCCGAACGGACCCGGACCGATTGATCTGACCGTTACCATCGAGTATACGGACGATTTCAACCAGGCGAGGACGATCAGCCAGACCTTGACGCTCGACGTCACGGACATCGCCATGGAACCGACACCGGATATGTCCATTTCGGGTGGCGGAAAAAATGTCTCGACCGCCCCGGAGTCTTTCTGGCATAAAGCCTGGCGTTTCATCTTGGGATTGTTCGGCTTGGATAGTGGAGCTCCTTCGGCTGCCCCGACGGTTGAACAACCTACCGTGATCCCGATTATTCCGATCAAACCCGGCGGTGGTGGCAAAGGTTGATCGCTTTAACCACGGAATTGCCTGGTAATTCCAATGAAATTGCTTGATATCGTTCGCCTCATTTTTGCCAACCTCAACCGCCGCAAAGGGCGTGTGGCCCTGACTGCGGTGGGTGTGGTGATCGGTACAGCGGCAGTTGTTATCCTCGTCTCGCTGGCGATCGGGTTGCAGAAAAATGCGACCGAACAACTTTATGGCATCGGCGACCTGACACAGATCCAGGTCTCTCCGGCGTATGGCGGGGGGATGGTAATATCCAAAGGCGGCGGAGGGGGAGGCGGCAGCGTAAGCGCAAGCACCAGTAGTGGCCCCCAGACTCCTAAACTGCTCACCAACATCGCATTGGACGATATGCGCGCCATCCCGGGTGTGGTGGTCGTAATACCGCGGGATTACTTGATGGGTGGCCTGACCCTGAAATATCAGCGGTTGGAATCAGGTGCGAATATCATTGGCATCGGGACTGACGACCTGAGCGGGCTGGGCCTGGAAGCCACCCAAGGGGACGTTGTACTGGCGCATGGCACTGTCATCATCGGCCCTATGGTTGCTAGCAACTTCTACGACCCGAACCAGCGTCCCGGTCAAACGGCGCCCGCCGCGCCCGATCTCTATAACCAGCAATTGACTTTTACCCTCATAAAATATGATCTGAACGGCAACGAGATCCACAAGATCCTGACTTACCGTGTGGCCGGTGTGCTTGCCCAGACGCAGGGCGAATCCGATTGGTCTATCTATATGCGGCTTGACGAGTTAAAGGCGCTGAACGAATGGACCATGGGACGCCGGATTAATTACAACAAGGATGGCTATAGCCAGGTGATCGTCAAAGTGGATAATGTGGACCATGTGCTGGATATCAATGACCAGATTACCGCCATGGGATTTCAAGCTTATACTCCCCAGTCTTTTGTGAAAGGAATCAACAACTTCTACCTGGTCCTGCAAATCATTTTTGGCGGTGTGGGAGCCATAGCCCTGCTTGTTGCTGCGATCGGGATAGCCAACACGATGGCGATGGCCATCCTGGAGCGGACGCGCGAGATCGGCCTGATGAAGGCGGTGGGTGCCACCAACCGGGATGTGCTCTCCATCTTTCTGGGCGAAGCTGCTGGGATTGGTTTCCTGGGAGGACTGGGCGGGGTGCTGGTCGGCTGGCTGGCGGGACAGGGCATTAATGTGATTGCCCTCGTGTACCTGGCTCAGCAGACGGCCAGTCAGGGCGGTACACCGCCCAGTGTGGCGGTCTCCACTCCCACCTGGCTGCCGATATTTGCCCTGGTGTTCGCCACCTTGATTGGCCTCGCCTCCGGTCTTTATCCGGCTCTACGGGCTGCCACGCTGGTGCCGGTGCAGGCGCTGAAATACGAATAAAAATATCTGAATATCTTGACAAGCAGAAAATATGTTCTATAATTAGGATTAGCTTGGAGTGAGGAGCATATGATGTCAAAACGAAATATTGTCCATATTGAGATTCCCGCTGCGGACACGACCAAAGCAGCCCAATTTTATCAGGCCTTATTCGGCTGGAAAACTACCCGGGATGAGGCGATGGATTATATCCTGTGGGAACCGGCTGTTGGCCCGGGTGGGGGCTTTAGTCCGCTTGGCGAACAGGTCAGACCCGGTGATGTGTTAATCTATATTGATAGTGAGGATATTGAAGCTGACCTGAAGCAGGTGGGGAAGCTTGGTGGTACTGTTATCTGTCCGAAAAGCGAAATCCCTGGCGTCGGATGGTATGGGATTTTCAAAGACCCTACCGGTAATGCGATCGCCCTCTATACCAGCAGGAACCCGGATTACAATAAATAGCAGGTCTTATAAAACATCCAGTGTCAGTTCATTTCTGGCACCGGGTGTTTATTACCGTTCTGCCGGGATTTATCATATTCGATAGGGGCGACCAATTGGTTGTTCCTATATGGTTAATTTATCCAGGGGATTGAGATTGAGCGCCAGCAATTTTACAGCGGTGCCATCTATTTTCAAGACCGTCACCGAACCGGTATGCGCGCTCAATCGCTGAAAGTTATCCAGCGGCAGGCCAAGATAATGAGCCACTGCCAGTTTGATCGGGTCGGCGTGGAAAACCACGGCAACCAGCTCATCTGCATACACGCTGGCGATGGCGTCCAGTGCAAGGGTGACTCGTTCCTGGGTTTGGACGAAAGTTTCGCCGCCCGGGAATCGAAATTGTGATGGGGTTTCCTGGACCACTTTCCAGAGCCTGGTGCGGCCCAGTGCTTTCCAGGAACGACCCTCCAATTCTCCGACATCGGTATCCGTCAGGTCCGGGCGGAGCTGGATTTCCAGCCCAAGGGATTTCGCCAGCGGTTCGGCGGTCTCGACGGCGCGTTCCAGCGGGCTTGAATAAATCGCTTTGATGGGCAGCCGGCTCAAGGTGCGAGCCAGTTCCTCAGCCTGTTCGCGCCCGCGTTTATTCAGATGGATGCCGGGGATATGTCCGGGCATCTTATTCTGCTTGAGATAATCGTTTTCGCCGTGACGGATGAGGAGCAGGGTTGGCATGGATGTGACCAGCGGGAAGAGATACCGGGATTGTAACCGATGCCAGCCCGGATGAAAACCCGCTTGGCAAGGTTTTCTATTGTCCGCGAAGAAATGTGGGTGACAGTATTGGTGTGAGCCGGGTGGCAGCCCGCTTGTCATATCTTTTATTGTGCGATATACTGGATAAACTATATCTGATTTACCTGTAAGGAGGTGTAAGATGAAATGGGTCCTCAATATTCTTGGTGTGCTCCTGTTCCTGATGGGCACCGTTTGGATTTTGCAAGGTACTGGTTTCTACCCGGTGGGTTTAATGGCGCACCAGATGAAGTATGCATATGCCGGTATCGTGGTGGATATTATCGCGATCGGGTTATTTGGAATTGCCAACCGGCGTCGGAAGCACCTCCCACCCTCGGCTTAGCGCTCACTCTATAGTTGACTACTCCCATTATACTGATACCTGCAGCATCACATGCACAGCCCGCCTCCCAATCTCCACCGCAAAATTTGTCCCGCGGTCCCAAGGATAGACCTGGCTCATCGAGGCAAAATAGACCCCTTCCACCGGCGTCTGGATGGTCGGGATATACTTCGAATGGTTCAATAATGGCACCGGCTGGGCGTAAGCGGTGCGAAACAGCCAGGCCTTGCGCACCCAGTCCGGCTCGAATTTTGGGTTGAATTTCTTCAAAGCGGGTAGGAAACGTTCCAGCAGTTCATCCTGACTCAAGCGGAAATACTCGTGTTCTGGCTCCAGGTAATCGCCCATGTAAACGATGTGGTCGCCGCCGAATTTGTCCGCTGGGACATAGTTGGTGTGCTCCACCAGCGCCAGGAACGGGTAGCCCGCTGACTTGGGCAGGTTATACCAGTAGTAGCCTTCCTCCGAAAGTTGATGCTTGAGCGCCAGGGCAACCACCACCGCCCCCATGGATTTCATACTCCTCAACCCGTGCAGATACTCTTCGGGTAATGACGGGACGAGGCGGGTCATGGCTTCAGGCGAGAGCGTCACCAGGACCTTGTCAAACACCTCGGTCTTCTCACTGCGGACCGTTACTGCCCCCGAAGCCACCTCCCGCTCGATGAGAGTAACCGTCGCTTGGAGGCGGATCTCGACACCCATTTCCTGCAGCCTGCTGGCGAAGAGATTGGCAAAGTTCTGGAACCCGCCCTCGAAAGTACCCAGGCGTGTGGTACGTGCTTTGAGACGGGCCCACATCCAGGCCATATTAACCTGCCTGTAGTAGCGCTCCCCAAACTTTCCAATCACCAGCGGCTCCCACATCATCTTATAGACTTTCTCTCCAGCCCATTTGCATAGCCACTCGTCCACGGTATATTTTTCCAAAGCCTTCCAATCATTTGTCAAGCGTAGGAACAGGCCCACCAACCCGAAGCGGATTTTGTTGATCCCGAAACCCAGGCCGGGGAAGATCAGCGCCTTGAAGATGGAATCGAAGGGGTAGAACTTTCCATTATAGTACATGACCGTCAGAGGGCGGGGGAACAGGACTTTATCCTCCCAGCCCAGCTCTTTGACCAGACCGAGCATGTGCTTATCGCTGGCGAACCAGTGATGGTAGAACTTCTCCACCGACCAGTCCCAGCCCGGTTCCTTGAACCCAGCTGCCAGTCCGCCGACGTAATCCGCGGCCTCAAAGATGGTCACCTTGTGACCGGCTTTGGCTAAATCGTAGGCCGCTGCCATGCCGCTGAACCCGGCGCCAATGATCGCGATTTTCATTGCTACTCCTGTCAAAAAAGATCCAAACGTACCAGATGGGGTAAAGTTAGCAAATGATCAGGTCTGCAACTTTGGTTACTTTGGCACATCTTGTTCTCTTGCTTCTGTCCTCAGCGAGTCGTTCCATTTTATGCCCTCACGTGCCAGGTACCAGGCCCCCAACACCGTAATCGGGAACCACAGGGCAAAGTGCAGGACGAAGGTATAAGCACTCGCCACGCCCTGTTCGATGCCTACCGCCTTAAGGATGGTGATCGCAGGTAGGTCGAAGGTGCCTAGGTAACCGGGCGCAGCCGGGATGGTGGTGGTCAGGTTGACTACGCCGTTGACCAGCATGAGCGTGAAGAAACTGACGCTGAAGGGGAAGGCGTGCATCACGAGCCAGTACTTGACCGTCTCCAGCAGCCAGATGATCACCGAGGTGAAGAACACCATCAGCACATTGAACGGCGAGCGCAGCGATTCCAAACCGTCAAGGAAGCGGTGCATGATCCCGGAGGATTGTTCACGTGTGCGGACAGGCAGGAACCGATCGATGAACCATTGCCCGATCCGGGCGGTAACCTTGGGGAACATGGCTGCCAGCAGGAACACCACCAAGGCGCCGAAAAAGGCCGCGCTGCCCCACAAGGCCACGTCCTGGATCGTAACCTGCCATTTTCCCACCGGAATGACAACCTGCGCCAGGTTCGCCAGCTGGGTCAGGTTAAAGAAGACGAAGGCCAGCATGACCACACCGTCAAAAATACGTTCGACGATAATGGTGGCCAGCGAAGCGGAGATCGGAACGCCCTCCCGTCGTTTGAGCACCACCGCCCGCAGTACCTCGCCGGCGCGGGCTGGATAGATGTTGTTGCCCATGTAGCCGATGCAGGTGATCGGGAACATGACCCGGGTGCGGATTGGCTTGATCGGCCGGAGCAGGTAGTGCCAGCGCCAGGCGCGCGCCCACACTGCCACGAAATACACAGCCACTCCCGGAACGATCCACCAGTAGTTGGCGTGGATGACTGCCTGCCACAAGTCAGCCGGTTTCAGCGTGCGCAAACTCCACCACAGGAAAACAGCACTAATCAGAACCCCAACCCAGAATTGCCATTTTTTCATATGAATGATTCTACCATGTGGGAGGAAAGAAAATCTGTGGTGTTCGCAGGCGGCCAACCGTCATCCAACTTCCTACCCCGCGTTTGTGAAAAACGTGCAGAAACACCGTATTTGTAAGACTTTCAGATTGCCTGTTTCGTGCTAGAATTAAAGAGTAATGCGTAATATACGAACCAACATTTTTGATTTTTGCGCAATTCGCTGCCGGTAAGTTCATCGATTTATTCAAGAAGCAATAAATATGCCCATTGAAACCTCTGAACGGGTTGTGTTCTTGAACCATATTCATCTCTTTAGCGGCCTGAACGAGGACCAATTCCAAGCCGTGGCGGAAGCGTTGACGGAAGAAACATTCCTCGCTGGCAAAGAGATCGTCGAACTTGGCACGGAGGGCGACTGCCTGTATTTGATCTGGAGCGGTAAAGTAATCGTCACCCAGCCGGGGAAAGAAAAACCATTGGCGACATTCGGGGACGGTGATTATTTTGGGGAAGAATCGATGCTTGGCACTCATCACCGGTGGACGGCAACAATTACAACCACCAAAGAGACACTCGTGCTGATGCTGAGGCGTGAGCAATTTCGCGAGCTTCTGAAACAGGCGCGCATCCTGGGTACGAATATTACTATAACGGTCAACAGCCATCGCTTGGAACGACGCATCCGCTTCAAGTGGATCCAGCCGGATGAGGCGATCTACTTCCTGGCGCGCAAGCACCCAATCCTGCTCGTGCGGGGGTTGACAGGACCGGCGATTCTAGTACTGCTGGCTATTGTTGGAATGTTGATAACTTGGTTGGCTCCAGTCCAATCTCCTTCAATAAGTCGTTTCCTGGAGCAGTTTTGGTATGTAATGATGATTATGGGTTTGGGCGCAGTGGGTTGGGGGGTTTGGAACGGTATCGATTGGGGTAATGATTATTACATCGTTACTGACCGACGCGTCGTCTGGGTGGAAAAGGTGGTAGGGATTTATGAAAGCCGTCAGGAATCGCCGCTTTCGGCCATCCAGCGCGTCAACGTGGAGACGGACATATCCGGGCGACTTATGGATTATGGGGATCTTGTCATCTCGACGATCGTCGGAAGTACTCTCACCTTACGAAATGTAGATCACCCCTACCAGGCTGCCGCATTGATCGATCAGCACTGGAAACGGTCGAAGGAGACTTCCCACAAGATGGAAGAAGAGGAGATACAAACTGCTCTGCGCGCCCGCCTGCTGGACGGGCAGGATAAGCCCGCCGAAATCAAGGGGGTTGTGGCGGAACCACAGGAGAAAAATAATCCCTACGAGAATCAGCGGGGGCTTGCCAATCTATTCCGCCTGCGTTTTGAACACCTGACCACCGTCACGTACCGCAAGCATGTCTTCGTCCTTTTCGAACAAACATTAATGCCTGGCCTGATCCTGCTCATTTTGCTGGGAATATTAGCCTATGAGCTGATCAGTCCCGCTGCTACCTTTGCTTCGCTCTTCAAGGTGGATTCAGGATTGCTGATTTTACTCTGGGCGATCCTGTTCATTGCAGCAGTGCTCTGGTGGATTTACCAGTACGTGGATTGGAGCAATGACATCTTCCAGGTTACACCCGACCAGATCATGGATATTAACAAGACTCCTCTGGGGCAGGTGACCAGTAGTATTGCTTCCCTGGATAACATCCTTTCCATTGAACACCAGCGTATCGGCCTCCTGGAAGTGGTCTTCAACTATGGTACGGTTTTCATCACCATCGGCGGTGGCGAGGAGATGGCCTTCGAAAACGTCTTTAATCCCTCCGCCGTGCAGGAGGATATCGAACGCCGTCGGCTGGAAAAGATCACTAAAAAGGAACAGGAGGCCGTTAAAGCTGAACGCGAACGCGTGGCCGACTGGTTCGCAGCCTATTATCATAACGAACAACAGATCCGGAGCGAAGAAGGCACGCCCGGCGGGCAAAAACCGGAAGACAACCAGCCGAATAATGAAGTAAAATAGGCGCTCCAACCCCTTCTTTTACTAGTGAACCATGGCACTCCGTAAGATTGTAACCCTGCCTGACCCCGTTCTGCGCCGCAAAGCCCGGACCGTTACCCGCTTTGATGCAGAATTGCAAACCCTGATTGACGATATGATTGAGACCTTGCGCGAGGCACCTGGCGTCGGGTTGGCAGCGCCGCAGGTGGGCATCTCCGACCGCCTCATCGTGGTGGAGTATCCCGAGGATGATGAGCAGGAAGACGCCCTAAAGAAACTCTTTGTAGTGATTAACCCGGAGATTAAAGAGACTTCACCGGAAACCGAAATGGGTATTGAAGGCTGCCTGTCCATCCCCGGCCTGCATGGTGAGGTGGAACGCGTCCTGGCGGTAACGGTCAAAGGGCAGACCCGCCGCGGGCAGCCGGTCAGGATTAAAGCCAAAGGTTGGCTGGCCCGCATCTTCCAGCACGAGATAGACCACCTGAATGGCGTTGTTTTTACCGACCGGGCCATAAAGGTCTGGAAACCCGCCCCGGAAGAGCCCTTGCTGGATAACGTTTGATCTTGCAGGGGTGCCCGACCTCTGCCCAGGGCGCATGTTCTGCGCCATCATAAATCATGCATCTTACTCATCTCTCGCTGACCAATTTCCGCAGTTTCGCCCGCCTGGATATGGACATCCCCCGGCGGGTTGTTTTGTTGACCGGCAGTAATGCCCAGGGCAAGACCAGTGTGCTGGAGGCGGTCTATTTCCTGGCTGCCTTCACTTCCTTCCAGACCCACGCGGACCGGCAACTGGTCAACTTCCTCGAAGCCAAAAAGGAACTGGCTGTGGGACGGTTGGTAGCCGAGTATACGCGCGGGCCGGCCAAACACCGGCTCGAGATTCGGCTGGTGCTCGAAGCGGTGGGAGCCACCAGTCAACGCCTGCGCAAGGAGATCTTGCTCGACGGCGTTAAACGTCCCCTGTCCGAAGTCATCGGGCATTTCAACGCAGTCATCTTTGTGCCGCAGATGGCCCAGATCATCGAGGGCGGGCCCGAGGAACGCCGCCGCTACCTGAACCTGGCGCTGGCCCAGGCTATCCCCGGCTATGCCCACTTGCTGAGCGAATATGGGCAGGCTCTGACCCAGCGCAATGCCCTGCTCAAACTGCTGGCCGAGCGCGGCGGAGAACAGTCGCAGTTGGATTTCTGGGACGAGACCATCACCCGTACCGGAGCGACCATTATCCTGCGGCGCATTGAGGCGGTGCATGAGATCGAAAAATTGGCCGCCCGTATCCACCGGGACCTGACGCATGGGGTGGAAGTGTTGCGGATCCACTACCAGCCGGCCTACGACCCGCTGCCACCCACGAACGGACAGATCGCCCTGCCGCTCAAAACCACCGTGCAGCGCAACGGATTCAGTGAGGACGACATCCGCCAAGGATTTGACATGGCATTGAAGGGTAACCGTGCGGAGGACATCCGTCGTGGTGTGACGGTGCTCGGTCCGCACCGGGACGAGCTGCGCTTCCTTGCCAACGGGATCGACCTGTCTGACTTTGGTTCACGCGGACAGGCGCGCACGACGTTGCTGGCACTCAAACTGGCAGAGATCGAGTGGATGAAATCCCGCACCGGGCAGTGGCCGGTGCTGCTGCTGGATGAAGTGCTGGCCGAACTGGATATACAGCGCCGGCTGGACCTGCTGGCTTATCTGGATAAAATCGAGCAGGCAATCCTGACGACGACGGATTTGAAGTTGTTTTCCCCCGATTTCGTGGAAAAGGCGGAAAAGTGGGAAGTCTCCTCCGGGACGGTCAAGGTCCTGGAGGCTGGAAAGGAAGGGTAATATGTCAGTCAAACATGCACAGGACATGGAAGCGCAAGTTGTCAAAGCAGGAGACAAGACCACCATCCAGGTTTTGATTTCTGCCCAGGAAGGACCGAATTTTGCCTTGCGCCGTTTTGTGATGGAGCCCGGCGGCGGGATACCGGACCATACCAATACGGTGGAGCATGAGCAGTATGTGCTCAGGGGCCACGCCAGCATCGGCATTGGCGATGAGACCTTTGATGTCCATACCGGGGACGTGCTCTTCATCCCGGAGGGCGTACCCCATTGGTATCGGAACGTGGGGGTGGAGAATTTTGAGTTCCTGTGCATCATCCCCAACAAGCCGGATGAGATCAAGCTTGTTGACAAGGGATGCTGATGGCATATCAAGCCTCAGCCACGGCGTGGCGGGGGTGACCGCTTCAGGGATGGACGCGGCCAAAGCTGTGCTCAACTGCCGGACGGGCGATATTTTAACGCAGGATGGTCCCAGCCTGACGTTTTTATCGTCAGAGGATATGAGCCATTGGCCTGAGGATTTGAGGAGGAAGATGGAGAGAGGGGAAAAGGCGAGGGAGGAATAAGAGAGGGAGGTATAGGAAGGCGAAATCCATTGAAAAAGTGGATATGTTTTTTTATCTCCTCTTTGTGCTACAATAACTCTATAATCCTGGCTCAGTTGGGAGGGAACCATGTCCATTGATTACACTCAAAAATCGTACTGGCTGAATACATACGGGCCTTACTCACCTAATACGCCTGTGCAGGGTGACATCACCGTAGATGTCGCCATTATCGGCGGTGGGTTCACCGGCCTTTCGACCGCCTATTTCCTGCGCAGAGCCGAACCGGCGATGAAGGTCGCAGTGCTGGAGGGTGAGGTGGTTGGTTACGGCGCCAGCGGACGCAACGGCGGTTTTGCCATGACACTGTTTGGCCTCGAGCCGGCTGTAACAGCCATGCTGTTCGGTAAAGAGCGCACGGTCGAGGCACACCATTATTGCGAACGCTCGGTGGATTTGGTACGCGACCTGATCCGTGAGCATAATATCCAGAGCGATTTCGAATACACTGGTTTCCTGCGACTCGCGACCACGCCCGGCTACGTCAAACGCATCCAGCATGACATTGAACTGCTCACCAGCCTAGGAGTGACCGGTATCGAATGGATTGACAAGGAGAAAGCCCGCGCCGAAGTGAACAGTCCTTTGGTTCTGGGGGCGTGGAGCGAAGCGCGTTGCGGGATTTTAAATCCGGCTAAACAGGTGCGAGAATTGAAGCGGATTGCGCAGGAAGTCGAGGCAGCCGTCTACGAGCAGTCGCCCGTAACTGAGATCCAGCGTGGTGCAAAATTCACATTGAAAACGCCGAAGGGGACGGTTACTGCCGATAAGATCGTTTTCGCCACCAATGCTTATTCGCATCTCATCCCCGAAATCAGGAACAAGCAGGTGCCTGCCTTCACGCACATGGTCATTACCGAGCCTCTAACCAAAGCGCAAATGGACTCCATCGGCTGGAAGAACCGTCAGGGACTCGAAGACGCGCGCAATCTCGTGCATTACTTGCGCCTCACAGTGGATAACCGTCTCGCTATTGGCGGAAGTGACGTAACCATAAGCTATGGTCGCGACATGGAGCGTGATCTGAACGAGAAGACCTTCCAACAATTGGAGAAGGATACGATTGAACTGTTTCCCGGCTTGAAGGATGTAAAGTTCACCTTCCGCTGGGGTGGTCCCGTCAGCGTGACTATACAAATGGCGCCCGCCATCGGCATGGTCGGCGACCAGCGCACCTGGTACAGCCTTGGCTGCGTGGGGCATGGCGTTGCGCCGACGCATCTCAATGGGCAGACGCTGGCTGATTTGTTGCTCGAACGTAAGACTGACCTGACCTCGGTCTGGTTCGTGGAACGCAAACCTGTCGCGTGGCCACCCGAACCGTTCCGCTGGGTAACTTCGCAGGCCCTGCTCGGTTACCTCCATACGGAAGATTGGTGGTACGAGCGCGGCATGCAGGCGACAGAATAATAAACGCCATGGAATAAAAGGGAGAGGGGAGTGCGTGGGGGAATTTGCTACAACGGTTTCTTGGCCGGGATGCCCGGTTTGCGCG
>Ga0209777_10004253_pt1 | contig 17050 bp, 14 predicted proteins | sample FrelakmetHBP12HB_FD_187147 | JGI IMG/M metagenome (GOLD analysis project Ga0209777, IMG submission 187147) | Freshwater lake sediment microbial communities from the University of Notre Dame, USA, for methane emissions studies -HBP12 HB (SPAdes)... | ecosystem: Environmental > Aquatic >...
TCTACGTGGATGTCGTGCGTGGCGAAGTAGAGGAAGAACGGCTGGTCTTTGCTGCGCTGGATGAACGCGACGGCCTTGCCGGCGAACGTGTCGGCCAGGGTCTCATCGTTCCAGCGGGCGGCCTTGCCGCCGCTCATCCAGCCTATGCGGCTGATGCCGTTGATGATCGTGGCGTCGTGGCCGTGGCTGGGCTTCATCTTGAGGAGCTCGGGGTTCTCCTTGCCGGTGGGTTCGTCGCCGACCTTCTCCTTGTAACTGGTGCGGATGGGGTCGTTGGGGTCGAGGCCGACGACGCGGTTGTTCTCGATATATACACACGGCACGCGGTCGCCGGTGGCGGGGAAGATGAAGGCGTAGTCGAAGCCGACCTCCAGTGGGCCCGGCTTGATCTCCTTGTTGAAGTCGAGGTCGCCCTTCCCCAGGCCCATGTGCCACTTGCCGACGACGCCGGTCGCGTAGCCGGCCTTCTTGAGGAGCGACGGCGTGGTGGTCATCGCCGGGTCGAACGCCAGGGGCGCCTCGCCGCTCAGGATGCCGGCGCCGGCGGGGTTCCGCCAGGCGTACTGGCCCGTGATGAAGGCGTAGCGCGTCGGGGTGCAGACGGCGGCGGGGGCGTGGGCGTCGGTGAAGCGGACGCCCTCGCGGGCGAGGAGATCGACGTTCGGGGTCTTGACCTTCGTGGCGCCGTAGGGGCCGAGGTCGCCGTAGCCGATGTCGTCAGCGAGGATGAAGACGATGTTGGGCTTGCGGGGCGCGGGCTCGCCGGCCGCCGACCGCAGCCATCGCGGCAGGAGGACGGCCGCCGCGCCGATGGCGATGCTTTTGCAGAAGTCTCGTCGGTCCATGGCTGCTCCTTCCATCCCCAGGAAAAACGTGTGTGTTTAGCGTGTCGCGCCGGGTGGCACGGCCACGCGCCGTTGCGTGATCGTGCTCCCTGAATGAGCACAGTTAGCACGGCCGCGGCAAAGGCGCCGCTGCCGTGCCACCCTGTTTCAGCGTTCACACTAGACCACACTTACAGGCATGATGACGTGGATGAACGTGCGGCCTTCGGTGATGACCCCGGGCTTGGATGGTCCCTTGAAGGAGAAGGTAAACTGCTCGGCGTCGATCACCTTGACGGCGTCCATCAGGTACTGCGGGTTGAAGCCGATCTCGAGTGTTTCGTCGGCATACTCGGCCGGCATGCGGATTTCGGCCTCGCCCATCTCGGGCGTGCGGCTGGTCACGACGAGTTCCTGGGCGCTGAACTTCAACGTGACGCCGCGCGACTCTTCGTTCGTCAGGAGGGCGGCCTTGCGAACTGCGGCCACGAATGCGACGGTGCCAAGTTGGGCCTTCTTCTCGGAGTCCTTCGGGATCACATCTTCGTACTTCGGGAAGTGACCATCGACGAGGCGCGAGTAGACGATGCGCTTGCCGCCGTCGGCCGGCGGCGATTCCAGGAGGATGTCTTTTTCTCCCACGACCACGCGGACCGGCCCCTTGGCTTCGCCGGCGTCGGTCAGGCACCGCTCGATCAGGAGCATCGCCTTTGAGGGAACAATGGCGCTCTTCTTGGCCGCCGGGCCATCTTTGCACTTGCCCTTAACGAAACTCAGACGCCGGCCGTCGGTGGCGACGAGAGTCAGGTTGCTGCCCTCCACTTCCCACAAGACGCCGTTAAGGGCATAGCGCGTATTTTCCTTGGCGGTGGCAAAGAGGGTGCGCTTGATCATGCCGACGAGGTCTTCGGCCTCAACCGTAAACGCGCCGGAGGCCGGGAACTCAGGGACCTGCGGAAAATCGGCCGGGTTGTCGCCGAGAACCTTAAAACGCGCCCCTGGGGCGACGATTTCGGTTTCCTGTTCGGTCGAGGTGATCGTAACGGTGTCGGCTTCGAGTTCGCGGAGGATACCGTGAAGCCGGTCAGCCGGCACGAGCCCATCACCGGGTTGCTGGACCTCCATCTTGTCGAGCTCGACCCGGATGCCGACCTCCAGGTCCGTCGCAAGGAGGGTCATCCGCTCTTTGCGGGCCTCCATCTTGATACAGCCGAGAGCGGGCTTCGGACTTTTGGGAGCCACAACGCTGGATGCCACTTGAACCGCACGTGTCAGCATTGCACGGTCGCAGACCGTTTTCATGGAATGCCTCCTGGTTCGGGTTGTCTATTATTAGTTTAAGAAGAGTTAAAAAATAACAGTATTCCTCATCATGCGTGTGAAAAACCAGCGCTTCCCCGATGGTGTTCATAAACCCCTGTGGTTATGCGTGTTACGGCAGCTATCTACGGCGAACCATGTGGAAAAACCGTGAGATACTCAGTGGCGCTCGCAAACCAACTTTGCTGCGATCCTGATGTCAGACAGCCGCATGTTGAGCACCAGCCGGTTGACCACACGGGCGCCACCAGTTTTCCACAGTAACTGCCGGATGTCACAGTCTGCCCCCTGTCGCTGACAGCATAAAGGCCCCGGTCTCTTGTGCGTCACCGCGTTACGCCCGCTGGGCGTCGCGTTCAATGGCCTCGACGATGCCGCGGAAGACCGGGTCGTGGCCGACCATCTGGTGGATCTTCCGCTCGGCGTGAAGGACCGTCGTGTGGTCGCGCCCGCCGAAGAACACCCCGATCTCCTCCAGACTCCGGTTCGTCATCTGCCGCGCCAGGTACATGCAAATCTGCCGCGGCAGCGCCACGGACTGGCTCCGGCGCTTGCTCTGGAGGTCTGACAGGCGCGAATTGTACCGCTGGAGCACGGCGTCGACAATCTCCTGGATGGAGACGGTGCGGGTGGGCGCGGTGGTCAGGTCCCGGAGGGCCTCCTTGGCCAGGCCCATGTCAACGGGCCGATTGCAGAGCGACGCGTATCCGAGGACGCGGATGACCGCTCCCTCCAGTTCGCGGTTGTTGGTTTCGATGACGGTGGCGATATACTGGATGACGTCTTCCGGCAGGTCCACGCCGCGCAGTTTCGATTTTTTCTGCACGATGGCCACGCGCGTCTCGAAGCTGGGACGGTCGATGCGGACCACCAGGCCCATTTTGAACCGCGAGACGAGCCGCTCCTCCAGCCGCGGAATTTCGTGCGGCGGAGAATCGCTCGACAGGACCACCTGCTTCTGCGCCTGGTAGAGAGTGTTGAACGTGTGGAAGAACTCCTCCTGCGTCCGTTCCTTGTCCGCCAGGAAGTGGATGTCGTCGATCACCAGGAGGTCAAGGTACCGGAAGCGGTAGCGGAAATCCTCGATCTGGCCGTTCCCGATGGCGGCGATGAACTGGTTGACGAAGTCCTCGCACGAGACGTACATCATCGAGACGTCCGGCCGGTGCGATCGGACCTTGTGGCAGATAGCCTGCATCAGGTGGCTCTTGCCGAGGCCGACGCCGGAGTGGATAAAGAGCGGGTTGTATGCGCGGCCGGGAAGGTCGCTGATGGCCAGCGCCGCCGCGTGGGCCATGCGGTTGCAGGGACCCGTCACGAAATTCTCGAACGAGTATTGCGGGTTCAGGCGCAGGCGGTCCGGGCCGGAGAACCGGGCGGGCCATGTGGACGAGACGGGCTCGGGCGCCGGGGCCCCGGGGTCCGCCGCAGGCGCCGGCGCCGCCTGCCCCGCGCGGTGGGTGAATTCCAACTCTACGTGGCGGCCGATCGTGCGCTCGAGGGCCCGCACGAGGGCCGACCGCACGGCCGCGCCAAGCTCGTCGGGCCGGGCGGCCTCCGGCAACCGCACCTGGAGGCGCGACGGCCCCGGGCGAGCGCTTCCGGCGGCGGACTTTTCGACGAGGTCGGCATTCCACAGCCAGGGCGGCAGCGCCAGGCCCGCCCCCGCATTCTGAACCTGCGCCAGCGCCGCCTGCCACAGGTTCGATCCCGAGGACGCCATCGGCGCACGCTCCTCAACTATCACAAATGTCCATATAATCGGCAGACGGGCGGGGCAAAGGCCGCCCCGATAACACCTCGCGCCCCGGGCCGGGCCCGTCCCCCGCCGGCACCGGCGAAGCACCCGGCGCGCCTGCCGAAAGCGTACCACAAGGCCCGGCATCCGTCAACGTAAAGATGCACGGCCGCCGGGAACCGCCCGGCCCGGAATTCCTGAACTCCGGCCGCCGGGAGGCCGATAACTTTGACGGCGGTACTTTGCGCGCAAAGCCACGGCTGGACGTAGGCCTGCGCGGGCGCCCTAACGCCCGAGGCAGCTCGCAAGGAGTCTGGCATGCGGCCGGCGACCAGGGGATTCTCCCTCATCGAGATCCTCATCGTGGTGATCATCATGGCCATCATCGCCGCCATCGTCCTGCCCCAGTACGGCGGCGTCACGGCACAGGCCAGCCAGTCCGCATGCAGGGAGAACCTCGCCAAGGTCCGGGCACAACTCCAGATGTACCGCAACCAACACCAGGGCTTCCCCAGTGCCACGGACTTCGTCGCCCAGATGATCCACAACACGGACGTCAGCGGCGATTGGGCTGACGCGCCGGACACCACGCATAAGTACGGGCCGTACCTGGAGAGAATGCCCGCTGACAGCTTCACCAACAGCAGGGCCGTGCGCGGCGTGACGGGGGCGGCGACCCGTTTCAGCGCCCCGGCCACCAGCGGCGGGTGGTGGTACAACGAAACCACGGGCGAGTTCCGGGTGGACCTGGTCGACACCGTCATCGACGAAAACGGGACCCGCTGCAACCAGTACTAACACCTTCCCGGGTGTGCCCCAAACCCTCGTTTTTTCGGCCCATTCTGCATCCACGGGCGGCTAAGATACGCCTCTGCTGCGGAAATACTGCTAACATTGCCCGAAACGGCCTTTTTGGGCTAAGGCCCTGTGGATAAAGAGGTTACGACCGAGTTCGTGGGTTGTACACAGGATATCCACAGGCTATTTCGGTGGCTAAGTCGTGCTCTTAGAAGCGCTTGCGCGCTGAAGGCCTTCTTCACGGCTCCCCGCCGCCGCGCTCCGGTGCTACAGGGACTCCAAGCCCACCTCGCGCAGACGCCGATACAGGGTGCACCGTGCCATCAACTCGTCGTGCGTGCCGGCGTCGACGATGCGGCCGGCGTCCATGACGATGATGCGGTCCGCGATATTGAGGGTCGAGAGGCGGTGCGCGATCAGGATGACGGTGCGGCCCTTGGCGAACGTGCTCAGGGTGTCCTGGACCATGGCCTGGGTCTCTTCGTCCAGGGCGCTGGTGGCCTCGTCGAGGATGAGAATGGCGGGGTCGCGAATGATGGCCCGCGCCAGCGCAAGTCTCTGCCGCTCGCCGCCCGAGAGTGTGGCCCCGTGCTCGCCGACGACGGTCTCGTAGCCGTTTTCGAGCCTCTGGATAAAGACGTCGGCGTGGGCCGCGCGGGCCGCCGCCTCAATCTCCGCCTGCGTTGGACCCTGGCCGCCCATCTGCCGCGCACCCATGGCGATGTTGGCGGCCACGCTCTCGGCAAACGGAACAGTCTCTTGCGGGACGATGGCTATCTGGTCGCGCAGGCTCCGCAGGGTCACGTCCTGGATGTTGATGCCGTCGATGAGGACGGCGCCCGCGGAGGGCTCAAAGAACCGCGGAATGAGACTCACAAGGGTCGTCTTGCCGCAGCCGGTGCGCCCGATGATGGCGACGACCTCGCCGTTACGGACCGTGAAGTTGACGTTCTTGAGGACCTCGTCGCCGGTCGGGTAGGAAAACGAGATGTTCTTGAACTCGATCTCCTGCCTGATTCGCGGCAGGACCATGCCGCGCGCGCCGTACCGCGGCTCCACTTCGCTGGCGAGCAGGGAGAAGATGCGTTCGGCGCCGGCCTCGGCCTGTGAGATGCGGTTGGAGACGTTGGAGAGCTTGCGGGCCGGGTCGAGCGCGCCGCCGATGAGCGCGAAGAACATGACCAGTTCCATGATGTTGGAGTGCGAAAGGCCGATGTCGATGATCCGCTTGCCGCCTACCAGGACGGCCCCGGAGACGGCGACCATGAAGAGGGCCTCGACGACGGGTTCGGTGGCGGCGTCGATGCGGATCGCCCGCAGCAGTTGCCGGAACAGCCGGCGGCTGGCGCCGAAGAACTTGCGGCGCTCGTGGGCCTCCAAGCGGTAGCCCTTCACGATGCGGATGCCGAAGAGGCTCTCCTCCAGGATGCCGACCAGTTGGGCCCAGCTCTCGAGGGCCTTGCGGCTGGAGCGGCGCATCAGGGCCGCCAGGTGACGCACGATGTACGCCACGGGCGGCACCATGCCCAGCGTGATGATGGGCAGCCATGGGTCGATCGACCAGCCGATCACGATGGCGGGCACGACGCAGATGACCGCCCGCAGCGGCTCGCTCGAGACCTTGCCCAGGAGGGTCTTCATCCCTTCCTGGACCATGAAGGAGTCCTGCTGGAAGCGGCTCATGATGTCGCTCGGGCCGACGCGGACGAACAGCGCCAGCGGCGACCGCAGGACGTGCTCGTAGACCCGCAGGCGGATGGCCAGCATCGCCCGGTTCGTCGCGTGGCCGATCAGGTAATCCCCGGCATAGCGCAGGAGGCCCCGCATGATTGTCATGACTACGAAGCCGCCCATGATCCACAACAGGCAATGATAGCGGTCCTCCGGCAACAGATCGGCCAGGAACCTCAGGGCCGGGGCGTACAGCTTCCGCGACTCCTCCGCCTGCCGCGCCAGGAGTCCGAACCCCTCCGGGCTGACGAACACGGTGACCTTGTTGGCGTCGCGCCACTTTGGGTTCACGAGGACCGTACCTGCCCGGATTTCAAACGCCTCGACGGAGTCCGTGTACTCGATCTTCCAGTGCCGCGTTACCTCCAGGATCCATTCCTTGTGCGCAGAGTCGTAGGGGATGGGCCGCGACGTGAAATGGACCCCCTTCTCGGGCTCCTCCAGCAAGATGCCGACCAGCGGGCCGGCGGTGGTCAGGGACCCGGCGAACAGGCCGGCCGCCACCAGGGCGCAGAGCCAACCCAGCACGATCCGGCCCATGTAAGGCCGACAATACTTGAGGGATTTCCAGAAGGCTTTCATGCGGAGCCTCGACTCGGTTGCCTTAAGCGCGGCTCAAGCCTGCCTGGTGGCGCGGCACCCGCGCCCGCCATAAAGATATGCCCGCCTTGGGGGCGGGCAAAGAAGATTCTTGGGGAAATCGGCGCGGCGGCTCAGGCCTCGGCCGCGGGGGCGGCGGCGCCCTGGGGGGCCCCTTCGCCCGTCTCGCGGCGCTCTTCTGCCAGGCGCGTGGCCTTGCCGACACGCTCGCGCAGGTACATGAGCTTCGCCCGCCGGCTCCGGCCGGACCGCACCACTCGGATGAACGACACCGACGGCGCGTTAAGCGGCCAGCAACGCTCGACGCCTTCGCCGGCGACGATCCGGCGGACGGTGAACGTCTCGGTTCCGGGGCGGCCGCGGCGGGCGATCACGATGCCGCCGAAGACCTGGATCCGCTCCTTGTCGCCTTCCATGATCCGGACGCCCACGTCGACCGTGTCGCCGATGCGAAAGTCAGGCCTGTCCTTCACCAGGTACGCGGCCTCGATTCGCTGAATGCCTGCCTGCTTCATGGCCCTGTCCTTCCGTGCTAGCCGGTATCTCAAATCTGAAATCTCGAACCTGGCATTTCAGGCTCGACGTCAACGATGACAACACGCGCCCGGCAAGCCGGGCGGCTAACCAAACGACTTCGCGCGAAAAGCATGCGTGCTACGTTTCGTCGGGCGCCTCGCCCACGAGGTCGGCCCGGCGCTGGCGCGTCCGGGCCAGCGCCTGCTCGGCCCGCCACCGGGCGATCCCGGCATGGTTGCCGGAAAGCAGCACCTCCGGCACCACCATGCCGCGAAACTCGCGCGGCCGCGTGTACTGCGGGTACTCCAGGAGATCGCCCGAAAAACTTTCTTCGTGCGTCCCGTCTTCGGCGCCCAGCACGCCGGCTATAAGCCGCACCACGGCGTCGATGACGACAAGGGCGGGCAACTCGCCGCCCGTCAGCACGTAATCGCCGATCGAAAGCTCCAAATCCGCCAGCCGCCGGATACGCTCGTCAAACCCTTCGTAATGCCCGCACACCAGGAGCAGGCGCCCCTCCTGCGCCAACTCGCGGACCCGCGGCTGCCGGAGCGGCTCGCCCTGCGGCGTGAGCAAGATCACCCGCGCCCGCCGCGGATCGAGCCCCTGCACGTACTCGACGGCCTTAAAGACCGGCTCGCACATCAGGACCATGCCCGGCCCGCCGCCGAACGGCTTATCGTCCACGGTGCCTCGGGCGTCGGAGGCGAAGTCCCTGAGGTTCGTCAGGACGACTTCCGCCCGGCCTTCCCGCAGCGCCCGGCCGATGATGCTCGATTCCAGCACGCTGCGGAAGGCTTCCGGGAAAAGCGTAATCACGTCGATCCGCAGCGCCATGTTGCGTGCCCTATTTAGCCCCCGGTGAATACACCGAGGGCCGAACGGCCAGGGGCGCACTGTCGCGCCTCCCGCCCCCCGTTTATTCGCGGAGGGCTAAATAAGGCGCGGGCCCGGCTCAGCCCTCCTTCGGCTTCTCCGCGCCCTTTGCGGCGGCGGCCTCTTCGGCCTTCTTCTTCTTGGCCAGGCGCTCGGCGGCCGACGGCGGCGGCCTTACCTTGCCCCAGGGGCGAGGCGGAATCTCGTTGCCCTTGGCGTCGAGGCCCAGGTGCGCCATGAGCTGCGCCACGGTGTCGGACGGCTGCGCGCCGCGCTTAAGCCAATCCACGAGGCGGTCGCGGTTGATCTTGACCTTGTCCTGGTCGGCGAGCAGCGGATCGTAATGGCCCAGTTCTTCGAGAACGCGTCCATCGCGCGCGAATCGCTTGTCCGTGGCGCAGATGCGCCAGAAAGCCCGATTGGTCCGACCCATACGCTTCATGCGGATCCGTACCACGCGGAGACTCCTTCTGTGCTCCAAGGGGCCCGACTGCGCGGTTGCCCCGTTGCCGAAACGCATATCGTATCTTCGGCAGGGCCGAATGGCAATCAAAAAAACCGCCCCACCAAGAAATCGCCCTCCCTCGCCGCTTGCGGGGCGGCCGCTGTGAAGATAGTATTCCTGAAACCTGAAGCAGGAAAGGTTCCCGAAGTGGCAATCAGCGACGCCGAACGCGAAGAACGCGAGCGGTTCGACGAACTCGTCGACGAGGCGCTCGAACACCTGCCCGATCAGTTTGCCGCACGCCTCGAGAACGTCGACGTCGTCGTCGAAGGGCGGCCCCCCCGCCGGACATTGCGCGACATGGGCATCCCCGCCGGCGGCACGCTTTTCGGCCTCTACCAGGGCATCCCGCAGACCGAGCGGACGACCTCGTACGGGGCGGTCCTGCCGGACCGGATCGTCATCTACCGCGAGCCGATTCTGGACGAGGCCGACGCCACGTGCCCCAAGGACGGCGATTTCGAGGCGACCGTCCGCCAGATCGTCCGCCGCACCGTGCTCCATGAAATCGGTCACCATTTCGGCCTGAGCGACGATGACCTCGAACGTCTGGACTATGCCTGACGGATGTCAAATGACAAAGGACGAGTTGGAAAAATGCCCCTCGTGACGAGCCATCCTTCAGGCTGCATTCTGGCGCTCAAGGTGGTGCCCGGTGCCAGCCGCGAGCGGATCGTGGGCCCCCTGGGCGAACGCCTCAAGGTGGCCGTCCAGAAACCTCCCGAAAAAGGGGCCGCGAACAAGGCCGTCTGTGCCCTCGTGGCCAAGACGCTGGGTCTGAGGCCGGCCGACGTCCAGGTCCTCCGGGGCGATACCCGGCCCGAGAAGGACCTGCTGGTGTGCGGCCTGGGGCCGGAAGAGGTCGCAAGACGCCTCGGTCTGCCCGCCCGTCACAATTGAATCTGCGGGTGCCACGGTCACTGGGCGACCGTGGCACCCACATAGTCAAAGTTGACGGACTACTACCCGCCGCTTGACGGCGGCAGTCGCGCGGCCGGGTGTTTTCCCGCCTCCAGCGCACCCACCGCGGAACCACAACGCGGCGCCATTGGGGCGAAAAAACTTGCCTGAGGCGGCCCCTTGAGTGTAAAGATGGGCAAGCTTTGCGGCTTGGGAGGGCCGGCTGGCCGAAAAAGCACGCAATTTGCACTCCCCGATTTGACCGGAATAGATTTATGGTGTATATTCTCTCTGCCGCACGCCTAAAGAGGCTGCGACAGGGGAGTTACGACAACGGGGGTTGTCGGATGGGGTTGGGGATGCATGGGGTTGGGCGAGTGGTAAGGGGTTGCCACCCGCGCCGTCTGAGGGGTAGTACGCACCGGGGAACGTACAATGAAGGATGTTCTGACCACCGGGGAGGTGGCGCGTCTGTGTGGCGTTGCGCCTCGTACCGTCACGAAGTGGTTTGATGCCGGCCAGTTGCGCGGTTTCAAAATCCCAGGGTCTCGCGACCGGCGCATTCCCCGCGAATCTCTCGTGCGATTCATGAAGACGCACGGCATTCCTCTGCGCGGCCTGGACGGGGCCACGACGCGCGTCCTCATCGTCGACGCCGAGTACGAGTCGGCCGACGCCCTGCGGGTGGCCTTGGAGAGCAGCTTCGATTACGAGGTCCAGGTGGCGAGCGGCGTGTTCGAGGCGGGCCTCCTGGCGCGCCAGGGCCGGCCGCACGTCGTCCTCCTGAACACCAGCCTCTTGGGCCTGAACCCGAAAGAGATGCGCATGGCCCTCAGGAGCGACCCGGAACTGGTGGCCACGCGCGTGGTCGCCGTCGAACCGCAACTGTCGGACGAGCGGATGCGCCAGCGGATGAGCGAAGGCTTCGACGCCTGCCTCTCGAAGCCGTACAACCTGGCCACGACGGTCCGCGTCATCGAGGAGGCAACCAACATCATCTCCTGAGCATCTGGTATCTGAGATTCTGGCATCTGGTATCTTGAATCGCCAATCTTGCCTCTTGCCGCGGGCCGCCCAGGCGGCCTTTTTTGTTGCGCCGTAGCCGCCGCAATATGGTCGCGCCCGCAGTTTTTGGTGTCCGGAATTTGCGCTTGCGAAGGCGTGCGGAGGCCGATACTATGCGGGCGTTCTCACGCACCCGAAGGAAGAGCCGCAAAACAGATCGTTGTTCGTTCCTCTTGGCGATTGCAGTAAGGCGGGGTTGGGCAAGAAGGTCTGGAAACTGCGTATCTTTAGAAGAGGAGAGTTGTACATTACATCAGGAGGAAAACGCTAGTGCACCAGCCGAGTACTGTCGCCTATCGTTGGGAACGTATTGACAGTTCGGAAGTAGACTCCTGGAACGAAACTCTCCTGAAGACGTCGGCGCCGTACTACCAGTATCCGTTTTGGAACGAGCCCTACCGCCTGGTGAAACTCTCGCCTATCTACCTGGCTTGCGAACATGAAAGCGCTCGGTGCGCGTACCTCTGCATCCTCAGCCTTGGCTTGCCGGGGTACCGCATCGGACTCGTGTTGAACGGCCCCGTAAACCTGAACTCCCACGGCCCGGTCGAGACGGCTGTCCTGGAGAGCCTGAAGGACTGGGCTGGGAGAAACGGCTTCGTCTTTCTGCGGTTCGCCCATTTGGATTCTGAACTGATTGACCGAGTGCTCTCCCTGCCGTCGGCGAAGCGGGAGAACGCGTTCCCTTTTTTCGGCGGCGTCAACCAGCATGCGCTCCTCGTGGAGCTTCGGGAGAGCGAAGAAGAGATGCTGGCGGGGTTCCAGACTGTCGCCCGGTACGAGATCCGGGCGGCGGGTCGGATCGGCTACGAGATCAGCGTCAGCGACCGCGCAGAGGACTTCGCCGAGGCCTGGCCCGTATTCCAGGCTCTGGCGAAACGAAAAGGGTTTTCGCTCTACCGCCCCATGGCAGGGTGGATGGACCTGATGCGGCGAGCCTCGCCCCTGAAGGGCGCGCGTCTCTACACGGCACGCCTGGGGTCCAAGATCGTGCAGGCCATCCTTGTCGTCCGGGACGCGAGGATAGCGGAATACGTCCTTGGCGCCAGCAACGTCGATGCGATGCCTGGCAATATCAGCCCAGGCTGCCTTCTGCACTGGCGTGCCATGAGGGAATCCTATCAGTTAGGATGCAAGTACTACGACCTCGGCCCTCCGTCAGGCGTGGTGTACCAGTTTAAGCGGAAGTTTCGCCCGGTGGCAAGAATGGGCCCGCCGCCGGTAACGCTCGTAACGAGGCCCGTGTCTTACTGGCTCTGGTCCAGGATGCTGCTGCGAACAATCGTGCCCCTGTGGCCGCGTGTGCGGTCTGTGGTGACTTGGGCGGTCGGCAGTTGTCGCCCGCGATGACGGAATGAGACGGCCAGGAAGGAGTTCCCGATCGTTTAGCACCAGGAGTTCCCCCAAAACGTGAAGGGCCTTTGGCGTAAGTGTCGGAGTATCACGGCGCTAGGTGGCGGAAAGACAAGAGAAGACGGCGCATCACCCTGCTATCGCCGAGTTCACATGAGGGCGCGCGTGACGCAATCGGCAACACATTCCGAAATATAATCAACATCCGCCACGCTCAGGTTGACGTTCAGGGGCAGATTGAGCACCTCCGAGGCAACGAGGCTGGCGTTGGAAAATTCCTCGGCAGATAGATAGCCGGGAAAGTCGAATATCGTTCCCACAGCAACACCTCTTGCCCAGAGGCACGACTGGACGAGCCTTCTCGCGGCCGCGCTCACGCGTAGGGTGTAATGACTCAACGGGTATATCGACGATGGGGGCCGAGTAATCCCCTGCCTGTCGCGCAGATTCTCGTGGTAGCGTGCCGCCAGAGCAAGTCTTTGCCGACAATACCATTCGCTCTGCCGAAGGTTGTGCAGCGCCAGTCGGCGGTCCACAGGGCTGGAGGGGAGCCTCCATTCGGCGGACAAATCGTCCTTCCGTTTCCACCTTTCCGAAAGGCCCGTCCGTGTCGGCGCCTGCGTGCCCTGACGGGTAAGCAAGCCGTCGCGCAATGCCTTGGCGAACCGGTAAAGCCGGTAAAGATTCAACTGGTGCATCGCCGTCCGCTGGAGAACCAACAGGGCCCGTTTGAGGGGCAGCCAGGCTCCCCCGGCGGCAAGGAATGATTCTCGGATGCTTCGCACCTCCTTGGCCAGCGACGCGTCATGGGTGAACCCCATCCCGCCCCAGCCGGCATACATGCACTTCCCGACGCCAAAGCTGCTCACGCCGAAGTCGCTCCCGGCAAGGCGCCCCAGGAGGACGCGGCTTGGCACGGTCATGGCCATATCCACAATTCGAACGGCGGGAGCAATCCCGGCGGCGCTCGGCAGGCGGCACAGATCGTAGGTGTATCCATACATCTCTGATAGCACGACCGCATACTTGCCGGAGGACGCCTTGTCCACGGCATCCGGATCCATCAGGAATCCCCCAGGCGCCGCATCAATCAAGCGTACCATCGCTCCGGAACGGACGGCTGCCTCATGGACCACCTGGCACGTAAACGCGGGGCACAGAACGGTCGCGCTGGAGTCGATGGCCGCTTTCAGCGCCCAACTGATTCCGGTCCGGGCCGACGGCAACAGAATTGCATGCGAAACGCCCAAGGATTCGGCGTATTCCTCCTCCAGCCGTTCAACGCCACAGCCTCTTCTCCAATCGAGCATGCAGGCCAGCGCACGACCGATGCCGAACGGCGGTGAATGCCATAGGATCACAACAAAAATCCTCCGATACCAAGCGGGCCTTTCGCAACAGCTATTCACCTTAACGCACAATTTTACCATGGCACGACGCCTTGACAAGGCCGTTCTTGGGCCCTGAACTCCCCCAACACTACAGCGCTACTTGGGCAGATTTCGCGCGGCGGGTCTTCCGACCCGCCGCGCGAACCGCGTTCTGGTGGCTCCCACAGGCCCGTTTCTTGCGCGGTGGGTCGGGCCGAAGAGTCGCCTGGGCGACAGACCCGCCGGGCAAATCCCGAAGTGGCGCTGTAGTGCTAATGTGGCAGCGGTTTTTGTGGCAGGGGCGGGCCGGGGCCGGTATGCTTTGCAGGCGAACGCCGCGCTGAAAGCGCCAGGCCAGTTCAAGATCGGAGCCCGACGATGAGCCCACAGATGAGCCCCGACGAACGTTTTGAGTCGCCCCTCGTGTCGCGCTACGCCGGCGACGAAATGTCGCGCACCTTCAGCGCCCTGGCGCGATTCCGCACCTGGCGGCGGATCTGGATCGCCCTGGCGGAGGCCGAAAAAGAGCTCGGCCTGCCCGTCACCGACGCCCAGGTCGCCGAACTCCGCAAGCACGCCGCCGACGTCAACCTCGAGCGGGCTGCGGCCCTGGAGCGCGACCTCCGCCACGACGTCATGGCCCACGTCCGCGCGTACGCCGAGCAGTGCCCCGCCGCCGGGCCGATCATCCACCTCGGCGCCACCTCCTGCGAGGTCACCGACAACGCCGACCTCGTGGCCATCCGCGAGGGCCTCGGCATCCTGGAGCGGCGGCTGCTGACCACCATCGACCGCCTCGCCAGGTTCGCCGCCGAGCACCGGGCCACGGCCACCCTCGGCTTCACGCACTATCAGCCCGCGCAGCTCGTGACCGTCGGCAAGCGGGCGTGCCTTTGGATCTGGGACCTTGTGATGGACCTGGAGGCCGTCCAGGCGGCGCGCAAGGGCTTGCGGCTGCGCGGCATCAAGGGGACCACCGGCACGCAGGCATCTTTCTTGCGCCTCTTCGACGGCGACCACGAGAAGGTCAAGCGCCTGGAGGGGCTCGTCGCCGAAAAACTCGGCTTCGTGGCCGTCCATCCCGTCGCCGGCCAGACCTACAGCCGCAAGGCCGACTACGCGGTCGTGTCGGTGCTGGGGGGGATCGCGCAGAGCGCCCACAAGTTTGCCAACGACATCCGCCTGCTGGCGAACCTGAAGGAGATCGAGGAACCGTTCGAGAAATCGCAGATCGGTTCCTCCGCGATGGCCTACAAACGCAACCCGATGCGCTCCGAGCGGATGACGGGCCTGGCGCGGTACGTCATCAGCCTTGCCCCCGCGGCGGCCCAGACGGCGGCCGAACAGTGGCTCGAGCGGACGCTCGACGACTCGGCTGCGCGGCGGATCGTCATAGGCGAGGCCTTCCTCGGGGCCGACGCCATCCTCAGGCTCTACCAGAACATCGCCGAGGGGTTGGTGGTGTATCCGAAGATGATCGCGCGGCACATCGCCGAGGAACTGCCGTTCATGGCCACCGAGAATATCCTTATGGCCGCCGTCAAGGCGGGCGGCGACCGCCAGGCACTGCACGAGAAGATCCGCCGCCATAGCCAGGAAGCCGCGCGGCAGGTCAAGGCCGAGGGCGGCACGAACGATCTTCTGGCGCGCCTCAAGGCCGACCTGGCCTTCGCGAAGGTCGACATCGACGGCGAGCTTCAGGCCGCGCGATTCATCGGCCGCGCGCCGGAGCAGGTCGACGAGTTTCTGGCGTCGACGGTGCGGCCGATCCTGGACGCCAACCGCGGCCTCATCGGCGCCGAGGCCGACATCAACGTGTGACGGGCGCCGCCTTGCGGTGGTATTGCGTCAGTCTCGGTTGGGTGGCACGGCCACGCTGTTGCGTGGCCGTGCCAAGCCGCTCAGCGTGGCCGTGCCACCCGGCACAGGGGGTGCTGGATTCCCCACAGCACTGACGCACCACTTGCTGTGGCGCAAAGGGCTTGCAATCGACGCCGCCGCTCTATAATCTTCTGGCGCAGTCAACAGGGTCCCAGCCAGAGGTGGAGTATGGCCCTCCTGGTGCGTTGTCCGAAGTGCGGCGAGACGAAGGAGCATCCTGAGACGATCATCGGCCAGGTCCTTGTTTGCCCGGGGTGCGACCTGAAGTACCTCGTGGCCAAACAGCCGCAGCGCGGCAACTACGCGATCGTCAAGCCCATCCTGGGTTCCGGCAAGGCGTCGCTGCCTCCCGAGTTGCGGGGGACGCCGACCTCGCTTGCGGCCGCTGCGAGCCTCATCCTGGGTATCCTGGGCATTCCGACGCTCGGGGCGCTCGGCGTTTTGGGCCTGTTGCTCGGCCTCCTGGGCCTCCGTGCGACTGCCGGCGGAATCAAGAAAGGTCGCGCCATGGCCGTCGTCGGGATCGTCACCGGCGCGTGCGGCATCCTTTTGGGCGTGGCGGCGCTTGTGGCGGGCAACGCCATCTGGGATGCCTTCACGAAGCCCGACGAGCAAACGCGGCGAACCTTTACAGCCCTCGACGATGCGCTGCGACGCTACCACGACGATTGGGGCAAGTTCCCCTGGACCGAGACCATCCCGGACGGCCAGATGGGGGCCGTCGACGAGACACCCAAGAAAAGCCTGCGGCCGGCCAAGGGCACGCCCGACGACGCCGCGGCGATCCTCTATGCCGCACTCAACTGTCGCGTGAAACGCGGGCCCTACCTCACCGGCACGGGCCTGATGACCCTGGAGAGGGAGGCCGGCGGGGTCCGCTACCGCATCTATTGCGACGGCTGGGGCCGGCCCATCCATTACGGCCTGCCGGACCCCGGCAAGAAGAAGCCACTTCTGGAGTCGCAGGGCGCCGACCCGGCCGATCCGAACGGTCGCATGACCAACGAATAGCGCCGGGCCGTTTAACACTATAGCGCCACGTGGGCAAGTTTCGCGCGGCGGGTCTCCTGACCCGCCGCGCGTAGTTGCGCCGGAGGCGATTCTTGCGCGGTGGGTCCGGAGACCCACCGCGCAAAAGCTCAAGTGGCGCTGTAGTGTTAAGCCGCGCAGCAGGTCTTTATTTCGCCCCGGCCCGCAGCACCCTGAGCGCGACGCCTTCCTTGTACGGCCCCGGCGGCAGCGCCAGGACCAGCGCCGCGGGCCTTGTGGTCCGCGGCTGTCCCGGCTCGGCGAAGCCACTACGGACGCTCCGCCGGACTTCCCACATCGGACGCGTACTGCGAATATCGACTCCGCGGTCTCTCGAGGGCGCCTCGGGCCGGCGCGCGGCCGGCCGCAGGCGCTCCTCTCGGATCGCGGCGTCTGTCACCGATTGGAGCGCCGCCGCCACGCCAGCATCCAGACGCCGCCGGCCGCCAGCAGCGCGATCGTCGCCGGCTCGGGCACGGAGGCGGGCCTGTTCACCGCGCCGAAGTTGTCGATCTTGATGGTTCCCGAGCCCGCGAACCCCAGC
>Ga0209777_10004254_pt1 | contig 17045 bp, 16 predicted proteins | sample FrelakmetHBP12HB_FD_187147 | JGI IMG/M metagenome (GOLD analysis project Ga0209777, IMG submission 187147) | Freshwater lake sediment microbial communities from the University of Notre Dame, USA, for methane emissions studies -HBP12 HB (SPAdes)... | ecosystem: Environmental > Aquatic >...
ACCATCCGCCGCTGCCCTATTGATTGGGCTTCCTATGGTAAGGCCTGCCTCCAGTTCTTCTCGAGCGACTCCACTGCCAGGGTTATGGATACTACCTCCTTCCTGCTCTATTCGTTTTACAAAATTCAGTCATTCGTTCCTCTTCGTTTTGACAATTCATTTTTTCCCTGCTCGATCCCCAATCCTCACCCAATAATGCCTTCTTCCTGCTCTCTGTTCTCTCCTCTCATCTCCTCTTGCTGCCTCCCCCCGAAAGGATCCACACCTTGACAGTCCTGCCATCCTCGGTTACCCTGTTCCCACATAATCGCATTATTTCAGCAGTCGCTTGCTGTTGTACGTTTGAGTACGCTCGAATCCCCCAACACCCCCGGACTCCTGAAGAAAAGGAATATACGTGAGCTTTACCCATTTCAACCTGGATCCGCGCCTTCAGGCGGGGATCGACCGTCTCGGCTATACCGAGGCAACCCCCATCCAGACCGCCGCCCTCCCCTCTGCCCTGGCCGGGAAGGATTTGATCGCCACCGCCCAGACCGGTACCGGTAAAACGGCGGTCTTTGTCCTCCCCATTTTACAGAAACTGTTGACCGGCCCGCGCAACCGGGCGCGGGCGCTGATCGTCACCCCCACCCGCGAACTCGCCGAACAGATCCACGCAGTCATCCGGGACCTGGGGACCGGTACCAACATCCGCAGCGCCACCATCTACGGGGGGGTGGGCCCTGCCCCTCAGGTGCGTGCCCTGCGTGATGGCGTCGAGATCCTGGTCGCCTGCCCTGGCCGCCTGCTCGATCATCTAAACCAGGGTAATGCCCGGCTGCAAGGCGTGGAGATCTTGGTGCTCGACGAGGCCGACCGCATGCTCGACATGGGCTTCCTGCCCGACGTGAAACGCATCCTCAAACACCTCCCTGCCAGGCGGCAGACCATGCTCTTCTCGGCCACTTTCCCGGCAGAGATCGAAGGGCTCGCTGCTCAAACACTGACGAACCCTCAGCGCATCGCTATCGGGCTCAGCCGCCCGGCGCACACCGTTTCGCACGCTCTTTATCCCGTGCCTCAGCACCTGAAGACCTCCCTCCTGCTGGCCCTGCTCAAACGCACCGATACCAGCTCGGTGCTCGTCTTCACCCGCACCAAGCACCGCGCCGAGAAACTCTCCCGCCAGATCGGGCTGGCTGGGTTCCGCGCCACCAGCCTGCACAGCGACCATTCGCAGGGCCAGCGCCAGTCTGCCTTGGCCGGCTTTCGGAGTGGTCATTACCAGGTGATGGTTGCCACCGACCTCGCTGCTCGTGGCTTGGACGTGGAAGGCATCTCGCACGTCATCAACTTCGACATGCCCGCCACCGCCGACGATTACATTCACCGCATTGGTCGCACCGGCCGCGCCGAGCGTACCGGCGACGCCTTCACCCTGGTCACCCCCGATGACAAGGAAATGGTGCGTTCCCTGGAAAAGATCATGGGCAAGCCCCTGCCGCACCAGACCCTGGACGGATTCAACTACACCGCCCCAGCCCCCGATCGTCCTGCCTCCGCCCCGCGTGGGCTGCACCGCCTTCCGGCAGTCTCCTCTCCTCAGGGAAAACCCGCCCACCGCCAAACGCCGCACGCTGCCCCTAACCGTAACCTGCGCCAGAAATATGCTCGTGGAAGGTAATTGCTCACCCTTATAAAGGTTCTACCGCATACAGGCATTGCTTCCGAGCGAAAAGCCTGGTCTTTTCCGCAAGTCTGCCATAAATAATACCTTCACAAGGCTGGGAAACATCGTCCTAAAGCGGATATACAATTGGAACTGACATTGTATAGGCCAGAAAAAACATGTATAGTAAGGCAATGGTTCAAACATGGTAACCGGACGTTTGGGATGAGAATTAAGCATTTCAACTGTTTGATCATTGTGGCATTTCTAATGGCATCTTGTACGGTGCCTGGTTCATCTACAAGCACAGTTGTACCTACCTCAACTGTTCCAACCTCATCTGCAACCGGGCAGTATACAAGTGCGGAAGTCCTTTGGCTAAAAGCTAATGCAATTCCGTTTGAGACTGAAGACCCAAACAGCAGCCTTGAAGATTTGATGCCGCTCAAACAGATGATTGGCAATGCCCGCATTGTGGCGTTGGGAGAAGCCACCCATGGGACGCACGAGTTTTTCCAAATGAAACACCGTATGCTGGAATTTCTGGTCCAGGAAATGGGATTTAATACGTTTGCCATCGAAGCCAATTGGCCGGAAGCTAATCTGATCAATGATTATATCCACACTGGAGAAGGCAATCCGGCAGAGCTCTTAAAGGACCCCTATTTCGGCGTATGGGACACGCAGGAAATGCTGGACATGATCCAATGGATGCGTGTCTATAATGAAAATCCAAATAACACCCAAAAGCTCAGTTTCTTTGGATTTGACATGCAAGGCGACCAAATGGCCAGGCATAATGTGGCTGAATTTATGCAAAAAGTCGATTCCCAAACCGCACAACAAATAGCAGATGATTACGCTTGTATCCCTCAAGCCAGTGCAGACTGCCAAATGAAATTGCAGGCCGTATACGATTGGCTGAGCCAGCATCAGGCAGACTACACGGCAGCATCATCTCCTGAGGAATTTAGCCAGGCGCTTCAGAATGCACGCATTGTCATCCAGTACGGGGATTACGCTTCTAATAATAACAACTATAATATTCGTGACCGTTATATGGCGGAAAACGTAACATGGGTGTTGGATCAGGCTGGCTCCGATGCCAAGATCGTTTTATGGGCACATAATTTCCACGTCGGCATGTCAGGAGAAGAAATTTCCCAGACAATGGGAGACTATCTACGGAAGCAATATGGCAACCAGATGGTGGTCTTTGGCTTCTTGTTCTACCAGGGTTCTTTCAACGCCTATTGGAGGAGCAGCCTGCAAACCTTCCAGGTCGATCCACCGCCATCAAACAGCTATGAATCCTTTTTTCATGAGGCGGGTTTGCCGCGCTTTTACTTGGATTTGCGTACACTCAAGACAGATTCGCCTGTTGCAGATTGGTTCTTAGCGCCCCATCTTTTTCGCTTTATTGGAACCAATTACGACCCATATTCCGCCCAACAGTACTTCGAGACTGCAGCTATTGCAAAAGTGTTTGATATTATTATTTATTTCCAAGACACTTCCCCGGCGCTAATTCTGAAATAGTGAATTAGCATGATTTAGAATATCAGGCAAAAGACTCCTTTTCCAATGGCTGCTCAACTATCCTGTTCAGGAAAGGTATCCATGCACGCAAAGTTTCCCGCCACTGTCCACCTCTTCCTTTTCCGCCGCGACCGGATCCTGCTCCTCCGCCGCTACCAGACCGGCTACATGGACGGGTATTACAGCATACCAGCCGGGCACCTGGACGGGGAGGAATCAGTCCGCATGGCAGGCGTCCGGGAAGCGCATGAAGAGATCGGGGTTCGGATTGACCCGGCGGAGTTGGTCTTCGCCGGGGTATTCCACCGTCACGAAAACGACGAGCGGGTGGACTTTTTCTTTCACGTGCTGAACTGGAGCGGGGAACCGGTCAATGCCGAACCTGATAAGTGCGACGAGTTGCGCTGGGCGGATCCCGACGCCCTTCCGGAGAACACCGTCCCCTACGTCCGGCGGGCGCTTGAGAATTTCCGGGCCGGGATTCCATTTGAAGAATTCGGATGGAAATAATCTGGGGTTGGTCATATTGCGCATGCTTTATCCGTCCAACCCTGTTCACCTTACCGAGATAGCGATTCCCAGAGAACCGGATTTGTTACGGCTGTACGGTCGGCGGGAAATAGATGAACAGCACCTGGCCCAGGTTTTCGTCCCAGCGACCAAAATGGGCACGGTCAGCCATCTCGGCTACCGCGGCCAGCGGCACCAGGGTTCTCGCGCTCCCCTGCCCCGGGTAAGCGTACGATCCAACCTGCATCCAGTCTTCCGGTTCGGTGTTGGCCGGGTTATCCGGGAAGTCTTCCCCGGCAGCCGGCATCAATGACTGGACGTAAGCCCGGTCCGGGTTCAAACGCACCCACAGCCTGGCTTCGAAACGGAAGCCCTGGAAAGCCTGGTGAATGGCTGGCTTATCCTGCGCCGCCTGTATATGGTCCTCCTGCGCAAAGACCAGCATCACTTTCAGATCAGGCATCATTGTGTGCAGGTCGGCATAACGGTCTGGACTTTGGCGGAATGGCCAGTCGCGTGCGGCTTCCTCCGGCGTGGCTAGATCAGCCGGCCAGGTCGAAAGCGTGAGAGCACCGTTATCCAGCAGGGCTTGAGTAAGCGCAACCGAGTAATAGCGTTTCCCAAATAATATCGGGACACGCCAACTCATGACAAAATCACCGGCGCTGACGTTACCGCTGCCATCCAGGTCGAGATAGGCGCGGCCCACTGCGCCAGTATGTTCATCCGTATAAGTCGCGTCCCAGCTGACATTGCTATAAGTCAGAGTGATCGCCGCTGGACTGTAACTGGCCGGGTAGCTGTAGAAGGGATTCGTGACCAATTGGCCGGTATCGTCCACATAGCCGGCCTCCAGGCATGCCAGTGTATCCACTGTGGGGTTTTCGCGTCCGACATAATACTGCACTGCCGGCAGCACGTCACCGTAAAGTGAAAAAACGTTGACTGCAGCAAAGCCTGCATCCGAAAAAGCATATACGCCCACTTCGTTGGTCAGCGGCGTGACACTGGTGAGAGATGAAATGTAATTCCCATCATTATCGGGTATGAGACCGGAGGCAAAGCGGATCACGTCCCGTAGCACCCGGATGGACTGCTCACCACCATAGTCAAATGCGCCACCGCTCTGGACTCCGCTCCTGGGGTCCGTTTGACCGGGCCACAGGTAGCTTATCTGGATGAGACCGATCGAGGTGAGGTCCGGATCCGTCATAAAGCCTCCTGCCGCGCTGAAAATTGGCGAGGCCACCACCACCACCCCCGCCCCCTCCGGATAGCGCTTTGCCTGCGGCGCGGCAACCATCACGGCAATATCGACTCCTTCCGAATTGATATATGTGGTCTGAATTTGCCCGCTAAAATTCATCACCGGGCAGTCACGTGGACATGAGAGAGAGGTCTCGCCGTTATCGCAAAAGCCGTTCCCGCATAGGATACCTGGAGTCGGCGAGGAAACCACTGTGGCAACCGGGCTGCATCCAACCAGGCTTGTGCCAAGCATGGTTAAGGCGAACAGGATCAGGGTCAAAGAAAGAATCCAGGAGTGTTTCATTTCGTCCTCCGGGGTTCATTGTAGCACGAGCCAAAACCCTGCCGGAAGGGTTCTTTGGGAATCTCCCATGGTTTACACAAATTCGGGGTTTGGGGTGTTGGCAGACGGCTTTACCGTTTGCCAACACCCCATGTTCCTCTTTTCCTCCGCTTTGAGGCCAGGGTGATGGGACTTAAGAACGATAACTTTAAGAAAACCCTTAGAGACACTGGAAGAGGGTTGCAAAGATGAATAAAACACGGTAATATTATGTCGCCATGCTTCGAATCCTGCTCATATTCGTCTTGCTTGGCATTACAAAGTCAGCGTAGCCTGACAGGTGAATCGTACCTGCCAGGTTTTTTTATCGCTGTCCATATCCTGAAGTAAGGAGTAAGAATGCAGACACCCTGGGAATATCGTTACGCCAACCGGACACAGCGGATGGGAAGTTCGGTTATCCGTGAACTGCTCAAACTGACCGAGCAGCCGGATATCATCTCTTTTGGAGGAGGCATGCCTGCCCCGGAAGTCTTTCCCATCAAACAATTCCAGGAAGCATGCCATTATGTGCTTGAGCACGAAGGCCCGCAATCGTTGCAATATAGCACAACGGAAGGTTATGTTCCTCTGCGGGAAATGATTGCCCGTCGCACCGGTCGCTACGCGGTCACGATCACGCCAGATAATATCCTGATCACCTCCGGCTCCCAGCAAGCGCTGGATTTTCTCGGACGGGTCTTCATCAACCAGGGTGACCACATCGTGGTCGAATCGCCCACTTACCTCGGCGCACTGCAGGCCTGGAATGCTTACGGGGCGCAGTACATCTCCGTGCCGTCGGATGAAAATGGCATGGTGACATCAGAACTGGAAAAAGCGCTTCGCATCGGACCGAAATTCATCTACGTGCTCCCGAACTTCCAGAATCCGGGTGGCACGACCCTCAGCCTGGAACGCCGCAAGCAGTTGGTTGAACTGGCTGACCGGTACGGCGTCCCCATCATCGAAGACGACCCCTACGGACAGTTGCGGTTCGAGGGCGAACATCTACCCTCGCTCGTCTCGCTCGACAGCCAGTTCCGCGGCGACGATGGCTGTTACACCGGGAACGTCATTTATCTGAGCACCTTCTCCAAACTGCTTGCCCCGGGAATCCGTCTGGCATGGGTGATTGCGCCGGAGCAGGTCATCAAAAAACTGGTCCAGGCCAAGCAGGCGGCGGACTTGAATACCGCCGCTTTCAACCAGATGGTGGCTTTTGAGGTGGCCAAGGACGGCTTCCTAGATGAACACGTCAAATTCATCATCAAGGTATACAAAGAACGCCGCGACGTGATGCTGGAGACCATGGAAGAACTCTTCCCACCCGGAGTGCGCTGGACCAAACCGCAGGGCGGCATGTTCCTGTGGGGCATCCTGCCGGAATGGATGGACGCAGCCGATGTACTTAAAACCGCCATCGAACGTAAAGTGGCTTTTGTCCCGGGTGCGTCCTTCCACCCGAATGGCGGTGGGAAGAATACCATGCGCTTGAATTTTTCTTATTCCAACCCGGACAAAATTCGGGAGGGTGTGACCCGCTTGGGGACTCTACTGAAGGAACTGGTGGCTGAGCATAAGTGACATACAAAAATCCCGCAGGTTTCGGACTGCGGGAGTTTTTTTACTAGCCGGGGTGGATCATTCGTGAATATAAGGTACGTAGTCTGAACGCGCCAGGCCCTGCTCAATGGCTTTCAACGCCACCGCGTGTGCAACTGCCTGATGCAGCTTCCTGTCGAGCGGATTGGGAACAAGCTCGTCGTCTTTCGTGTAGTTCGCTATCGCCTGAGCAGCGGCCAACAGCATCTCGTCAGATATTCGCGGCGACCAGGTATCCACTGCGCCGCGGAAGATGCCCGGAAAGCCCAACACATTGTTAACCCTCTTCCCGTCAGCAGCAAAGGCTGCCCCATTCTTCAGCGCCACTTCGGGTTCAATTTCCGGACGCGGGTTGGAGAGGGCCAGGAGCATCTGTCCCTTGCGCACCATTTCTGGCTTGATGAGGCCTGGCACACCAGTGGTGGAGATAACAATATCACAGTTGGCCATGATCTCTTTTAGGGTGGATTTTTTTCCGCCGTTGGCTTTGTGGCGTGCCAGGGCCTCTGCACTCAAGTCAGCACCCCAGACTGGACGACCGGTTATATGCATGAGCATCTTGGCAATGCCATTCCCGGCTGCGCCCAGGCCGATTTGACCAATGACTGCCTTGCCGAGATCTTTCTTGAGCTTGCGGCAAGCCACTGTCAGCACGGCTGTGCAGACCACAGCCGTCCCGTGCTGGTCATCGTGCATGACTGGAATATCCAGTTGCTTCTGGAGTTCTTCTTCGATCCTGAAACAACGCGGGGCAGAAATATCTTCCAACTGGATCGCGGCAAAAGTGGGGGCAATGGCAGCCACGACCTTGATGATCTCGTCAGGGTCCTTTGTATTCAACAGGATGGGTACACCCGAAAGGCCCACCAGCGTCTCCATCAGCATGGCCTTGCCCTCCATGACGGGCATCCCGGCCAAAGGTCCGATATCGCCCAGGCCAAGCACAGCCGTCCCATCGGTGACGATTGCCACGAGGTGACAGGTGGAAGTATAGGTATGCGCCAGTTTCGGATCTTTGGCGATTTTCATACAAACTTCCGCCACACCCGGTGTGTAGACCTTCTGAAGGGTTGCGATGGAATCGATCGGGTAGCGGGAACGGACGGCGATCTTGCCCTTTAGGTGCAGGGCCATCACCTCATCGCGCACGTCCAGGAGACGAGTGCCGCGGTTCCTGCGGATGGCTTCCAGTATCAATTCCAGATGCTTTTCGTCGTCCGCAAAGATCGTGATGTCGCGTACCACATGAAGGGTAGTCTCATTGAGCAATTCAATATTACCTACATTACCACCGACTGCGGTAATCGCACCTAAGAGACGCCCCAGCGTCCCTATCTCCTGGGCATTGACCACCCGTACGATACGTAAAATTTTGTTTTCCCAACTCATAATCACCTCGATATGATGTTTAAATTCCGGCCACGATTAAACGTCTCCGGTTGGATTGTTAGCCACCAATTTCGCTCATTACCCTGTTCAGGGGGAACTCCCCGTCCGCAAGTCCATGTCCCCAGGGCTTGTTCCAGACGGCTTCCAAAACCAGCTTGCGCAGGTCTTCCCGCGAGGCGCCTGCCCGTAAAGGCGTCAGAAGGTCAATCTCGTATTCCCGCAGAAGACACATCCGCAGGATGCCATCCGGAGTGAGGCGGGCACGCGTACAATCCACGCAGAATGGCGCGCTGATAGATGAAATGAAACCGATATCGCCCTTCGCTGCAGGGATGCGGTAGATGTGCGCCTCCCCGTCCAATTCGCCGCCGTTGACAGGCGCAAGCGGACCAAGAGCCTGCTCGATGCGCCCCCGCGTCTCTGCCGCTGAAACCATCTGCCCAATCTGCAGGTCAGTGGCTCCGCCAAAGGGCATCATCTCGATGAAACGCACCTGCCAGGGATGCTCGCGGGTCAGGCGCGCCAGGTCAACGACATCCTCCTCGTTATAGCCACGCACCACCACTGCGTTGAGTTTGACCGGCGTGAGCCCGGCCGCTTCAGCAGCCAGGATGCCCTCCCAGACATCCTCGATATCGCCCCCGCGTGTAAGCCGTTTGAACTTGGCCGGGTTGAGCGTATCGATACTTATGTTGACACGTTCCAGTCCGGCAGCAGCCAGGGGAGTGGAAAGTTTCGAAAGGAGCACCCCATTGGTTGTCATGGAAACAGACCGGATGCCCGGCGTGGCAGCGATCCCGCGCACAATGTCCACAACGTGGAGGCGGGCGGTCGGTTCTCCCCCGGTCAGACGGATTTTATCGAAACCGAGGTTGGCAAACAGGCGCGTCAACAGTAGCACCTCGTCATCCTGCATCATTTCAGCAGGCGGCCGGAAAGTCATCTCCTCCGGCATACAGTAGATGCAGCGCAAGTTGCAATGATCGGTTAGACTGATGCGCAGATAATGGATCTTACGTCCAAAGCGGTCGAAAGCCATATTTCCTCGTGAGTACCTGTAAAAGGTAGGGAGATTATACCTGTTTCCAACTTTTCTACCAATTGACGGGCAGTGTCAGGCGTGCTATTATCCAGTTGATTTATTCCATTTATTTTTCGATTTATTAGAGAGGAGTTATTGAAATGAGCGCTGATTTTATTATTCGTATCATTGGTATGGCAGTCTTTTCCATCCTGGGGGTTTATGTGGGGGAAGGGCTGACGCCATACAACCCGGATCAGCAACTTTTCTACACGATCACATTCACCCTGATTGGTGCTCTTTTTGGCTTGGTATTGACGCCCTATATCACCACCCGTCCCATCCGCGCCTTGCGTGCCCTGTTGGGCCGTCTGGCTGCCGAGACGCTGTTTGCCAGCCTGATCGGGTTGGTGATCGGCCTGCTAACCGCCGCCCTGCTGGCCTTCCCACTCTCTCTGCTACCCGCCCCCTTTGGGAAAGTACTGCCATTTATCGGTGTCCTGCTTTTCGGCTACTTCGGCGTGGCCGTCTTCTCAACGCGCCAGGCAGACATCACCAATATCCTGGGGGGGCTTACCTCCCGCCGGGAGGAAGGCTCAAGCACTGGCGGAACACCAACGAATCGGACCATCCTGCTGGATACCAGCGTCATCATTGACGGGCGCGTGGCCGATATCGCCAAGACCGGCTTCCTGCCTGGCACCCTGTTGATCCCGCGCTTTGTGCTGAACGAACTCCAATACATCGCCGACTCGCCCGACAGCCTGCGCCGTCAGCGCGGGCGGCGCGGTATGGAAGTACTGGCTGAATTGCAGAAAGCCTCGGCGGTGGTCGTCCGCATCAGCGACGTGGACGTGGAGGGAGTTCGTGAAGTGGACGATAAGCTGGTCATCCTGGCCCGGCAGATGAAGTGTCCCATCCTGACCAATGATTTCAACCTGAATCGTATCGCTGAACTGCAGGGGGTGCTCATCCTGAACATCAACGAACTGGCAAATGCTGTCAAATCGGTCCTTCTGCCCGGCGAATTGATGTCGATCAACGTCATACAGGAAGGCAAGGAAGTCAACCAGGGTGTCGGTTACATGGAAGATGGGACGATGGTGGTGATAGAAAACGGCAATAAATATCTGAACAAGGAAATCACCGTCACCGTAACCAAAGTCTTGCAGACCGCCGCCGGACGGATGATCTTTGCCCGTCCCGAGGGGAAAGAGTAAAGGAAATAATTATGCTGCGTGTCTACAACACATTAACCCGCAAGAAGGAAGTATTTCAGACCCTCGAAGCGGGGCTGGTGAAGATGTACGTCTGCGGTGTAACCGTCTATTCTGACGCGCACATCGGTCATGCCATGTTTGCTCTGGTTTTTGACATTGTCCGCCGCTACCTGACCTATCACGGCTATGAAGTGCGCCAGGTAATCAATTACACCGACGTGGACGACAAGATCATCAACCGCGCCAACGCCCTGGGGGTGGATGCCTCCGAACTGGCTGAAAAGTATATCAAGGATTTCCGCCGCCAGATTGAAGTCCTGAATATCCTGCCGGCAACGGTCAACCCGCGCGCCACGCAAGAGATGCCCCAGATCATCCGCATGATCGAAGGGCTGATCGGGAAAGGCTTCGCCTACCCTACCAAGAACGGCGATGTTTATTTCCGCGTCACGAAAGACCCGGGTTATGGCAAGTTATCAGGCCGAAGAATTGAAGACATGCAGGCCGGAGCGCGCATCGAAGTTGGGGAGGAAAAGGAACACCCAATGGATTTCGCCGTCTGGAAAGCCTCCAAGCCTGGCGAACCTTCTTGGGACAGCCCATGGGGCAAGGGCCGCCCCGGCTGGCACATCGAGTGCTCGGCCATGAACCTGAGCCACTTGGGTGAGCAGATTGACATCCATGGTGGCGGGAACGACCTGATCTTCCCGCACCACGAGAACGAGATCGCCCAGACCGAGTGCTTCACCGGCAAACCCTTCGCCCGTTACTGGATGCACAATGGCATGCTGCAGTTGCATGGCGAGAAGATGTCCAAGTCACTCGGCAACCTTGTGACGATTGACGACTTCCTGTTACGCCACGAGGCGGACGCCCTGCGCATGATGATCCTGAACGGGTCTTACCGCGCCCCGCTCTCTTATTCAGACGACATCGTGGACGCGGCGGAGCGCGGCCTCGATCGGCTGCGGTCCGCCCTTAAACCGGCTCCTGCGGGCGCTCCCGGCTCTTCCGCGGATATGCGCGCCTCACTGGATAAGCAGACCGAGACGACCCAGCAGACCTTCATCGAGGCCATGGACGACGATTTCAACTCGTCCGGCGGGCTGGCGGCGCTCTTCGAACTGGTACGCACCGTCAACACCGCCCGTGACGCGGGCGCCACCGACGCTGAACTCAAACCCGCCCAGGATACCCTGCTCACGCTGACGGGTGTGTTCGGCCTGCGCCTGAACGAAAAGAAAGCCACTGGTACCGGATCTGAAAAATTCATCGCCCTGCTGGTCGAAGTCCGGGCAGAAATGCGCAAACAAAAGAACTGGGTCATGTCCGACCTGATCCGTGACCGGCTCAAGGAACTGGGTGTGGTTATTGAAGACAGCAAGGACGGTACCACCTGGCATTGGTAACCCCATAAGGGTGGATGATTGTCTGTCATTTTCAAGCAATATCAAAACTTCCGGGATTGCTCCCGGAAGTTGCCGTTTCTCTATCCTTCCAGCGGTAAAGTGATTCGCATGGTTGTCCCATGGCCGGGGGTGCTTTCGGCGGTGATCGTCCCGCCGTGGGCTTCAACCAGGTGCCGGGCTATCGCCAGCCCCAGCCCCATGCCCCCCGAGTCGGTTGACTTGTGGAAGCGTTCGAAGACGTACGGCAGTTCGTCCGGTGGAATGCCGGGCCCGCTGTCCTGCACATCCATAAGGGCCTGCTTATCCGCCTGCCGGTAGCGGACATGGATCTCACTTCCGGAGGGAGTGTAGCGCAGGGCATTCGCCACCAGGTTCGAGAGCACCTGGCGGATGCGCCCGGGGTCGAGATCCACCCAAGGCAGGTCATCCGCAGTTTCAACAGTCAAAGAGACGCCGACAGAATCCGCCTGGGATTGGAAAGCCGCCAGCGTATCCCGGATCAGCATGGAAAGGTCAGTTGGCTCTTTCTTTAACTTGAGTGTACCGCTCTCGGCCAGCGCCAGCGTCCGCAGGTCTTCCACCAGCCGCGCCAGGATGTTCGTCTCCTCCAGCAGCGAACGCAGGTTGGCTTCGTCGGCCGGGTAAACGCCGTCCAGCATGCCTTCCAGGTTGCCCTGCACAACCGTCAGCGGGGTGCGCAGTTCGTGGGTCACATCAGCCAGCAGTTCCCGGCGCTGTTCATCCGTAATGTGTAGGCGGGATGTCATGGTATTGAAAGCACGCGCCAGTGAACGCAGCTCGCGCGGACCTTTCTCCGCCACCCGCACCGAGTAATCCCCCTGCCCCACCCGTTCGGCGGCATTAAGCAGATCATTCAGCGGGACGACCAGCCGCCGCATGCCCAATCCACCCAACCCAATAACAAGCACGACGAACAAAAAGACGCCTACTTCGACGGGAATCAGCCACTGGCCGGGGTTAAACGGAAATTTCACCAGGCCCAGCCAGCGGGAGACGAGCAGGATCGCACCCGCCAGCAGCGCCAGGCTGAACAAGTTGAACAAACTAAATAGGCAACCTATCCGGCGGGAGACCAAGTGATGGCGCATTCTGCGGACGGGTGGCCAGGGTTCATTCTCCGGCCACCAGTGCGGGCGGGGTCGGGACGAACGGGAGGAATGGAGGGTTTTCATCGGTCGGTGAATTTGTAGCCCACGCCGTAAACCGTCAGGAGGTAGCGTGGTTCAGGGGGATTCGGCTCAATTTTATGGCGGATATTTTTAACATGCGCGTCAATGGCGCGTTCATATGATTCAAAAGCCACGCCATGCACAGCATTCAACAGTTGGGCTCGCGTGAACACACGCCCCGGGTAACGGGCCATCTCAGCCAGCAGGGAGAACTCGGTGGGGGTCAGTTCCTCTATCTGGCGCGCCTCTGCCGTGACGCGCATGCGCGGCACATCCAAGGTCAGGTCCGCAACCCGCAGGATTTCCTGGCTGTCGCTTGAAACATTTTCCATGCGGCGAAAAACGGCTCGCACCCGTGCCACCAGTTCCTTGGGACTGAATGGCTTGGTGATATAGTCGTCGGCGCCCAGTTCCAACCCGATGAGCTTATCGGATTCCTCCGAGCGTCCTGTCAGCAGGAGGATGGGCACATTTGAGTGTTTGCGCACTGCGCGCATCACATCCAGCCCGTCCATTTGCGGCAAACCAAGGTCGAGGATGACCATATCCGGCTTTTCTGCGCGCACCCGCGACAGCGCAGACTTCCCGTCCGCGGCAACATTTACGCCAAAGCCGGCGCGTTCCAGGTAATCGCGCACCAGCTTGACGATCTTGGGTTCGTCGTCCACGACGAGGATGGTTTTCATAAAGCCAATTGCAATCTATATCCAGCGCCGAACCGTCTCCCTGTACTCCAGATAGGCCTGACCGAATTTCTCCTCAAGACTCTTTTCTTCAGATACGATGAAACGTTTTTCGATCACGACCAGGAAAACCGGGATCACCAGGAAGGGAGCCAGAGTCCCAAACAGGAAAGCGGCACCAAACAGGATTAATAAAAAGCCGAAATACATCGGGTTGCGGCTGATATGAAAGATACCCTCTGTAAGCAGGGTGTTCGACTCTTCGCCAGGTTTGACCGTCGTCCCGGCGTGATGGAAAAGTCCATCCGCCATCACATTGATGACGCTCCCGGCTATCAGGAATATTACTCCAATCGCGTTCCAGGGGGAAGGAACGATTTTTATGAGGGGTAAGAGAAAATGAAGTGCGATCATTGCCAGAAGGGCCGACAATAGATAAGTAGGAGGCAAAATCTTGTGTTGGTTCATAATATCAATTCATTTTAATTTGGAAAGTTTGCCTAGCGAGACACTTCCATATGCAGGTGAGGCATGTAGATGTATTGGATCGCTCCAGTCTCACAGGCACGAACACATTTCTTGCAGCCGTTACAGGCTTCCGCGTTCCGGATGATCACATGGCGATGCCATATAACGTCAATTTTTCCAAGCACCAGCCTCGGGCAGACTTCGATGCAGTCCCAGCAGGCGTCACAGTGTTGGGTATCCAGACGGATGAAATCGGTTTTTCTTTTGTGAGACAATTCGTGAGAATTCATATTGTCCATTTCCACCGATTGGGTGGACAGGTTACCCTGTCCACCCAATCGGTCGTTATTTCTGGTTCTCTTCGGGAGCCTTGTCCCAACCAGGGGTGGCGTGCGCACGGCGATGCATTTCAGCGAACATCGGCGGGACGCCTTCGCCCCATGGACCGTAGTGCCCCATTGGGCCATGTCTCATATACCGCATGCCCCAGCGCGGGCCCCAGATCATGCGGCGCAGCGCGCCGAAAGCCATGAACAGGAGGAAGAAGGCGAACAGCACGCCGAACAGGCCAAATCCTGGGAACCACATAAAATGCCCGTATTGCACGGCGGGAGTTTGGATATTCGCGGCGGCGCCATGGGCTACACCAGCCTGGTAGGCAAAGAAGCCCAACCCTGCAATGGCGGCCAGCAGGACCAACCCTGCTAAGATACGAAAAACAATGTGTCTGGTCATTTTTATACTCCTTGTTTGATGGTGATTTCCTGTGAAATCTAAACCAGAGTATAAAATCTTGTTGTGAATTGAGTGTGAAGGCAATACGGAGAGGTGATGCAGAATAAAATGTCGTACAATGGTGGAGGTAAAAATATGCAGAATCACCCCTTCCCACCCTCTGAATTCGACGAATGGGCCGAAACCTATGACCGGTCGGTTTCCATCGATCAGTTCCCTTTTTATGGTTATGAAAGCCTTCTGGATAGGATTGTTGCTCTGGCAGACGCCAAGCCTGGCTTGTCTATCCTTGACCTGGGGACCGGTACTGGCAATTTGGCCTTGCGCTTCGCTGTTCTTGGTTGCGACCTGTGGTGCACTGATTTCTCGGCTCCAATGCTGGAAAAAGCGCGCCAAAAACTTCCCATCGCTCATTGCGTCCTGCATGACCTGCGCGACGAGTGGCCAGCCGAACTAGACCATACCTTCGACCGCATCGTCTCAGCCTATGTTTTCCACCACTTTGAGCTGAACGAGAAAGTCCGAATCCTGCTTGGCCTGCTCCCCCGCCTGGTCCCGGGAGGACTCATTGTGCTCGGTGATATCGCTTTCCCCAACCAGACTGCACTGAAGAAGGTCAAGGCAAAAGCCGGGGATGAATGGGAGGAAGAATTCTACTGGCTGGCTGATCAAACCCTCCCAGCGCTCCAAAAAAATAATCTAAAGGTAGAATATGTGCAGGTTTCCTCCTGCGCGGGGGTTTTCACCCTGCAGTCTTCAATTAGTCCTTCTTAAAGGATCTCCATGCCTACTCCTGCGATCTCAGTTACAAATCTCTCTAAGCACTACAAAGTCCCGGTCCGCGAGTCCGGGTTGAAGGCCGCTACGAAGAGTCTGTTCAAACGCACATACAACACCGTCAAGGCTGTGGACGGGATCTCGTTCAACATCGAGCCGGGCGAAATCGTCGGTTTCCTCGGCCCAAACGGAGCCGGGAAGACCACCACGCTCAAGATGCTCTCCGGTCTGCTCTTCCCCACCTCCGGCACGCCTAACGTACTTGGTTTCCAGCCATCCCGCCGTCAGGCTGATTTCCTGCGCCAGATCACGCTCGTCATGGGCAACCGTTCGCAGATGGCCTGGGACCTGCCCGCGTTGGATTCGTTCGAGCTGCAACGCGCCATTTACGGGGTCCCGCGGGTTGACTTCGAGAAGACGCGCGATGAGTTCATCGAACTGCTCGAAGTGAAGGACCTGGTCAAGAAGCCGGTCCGCAACCTGTCTCTGGGCGAACGAATGAAGATGGAGATCATCGGGGCATTGCTGCACTGTCCTAAAGTTCTTTTTCTGGACGAGCCGACCATCGGATTGGACGTGACCATGCAACGGCGCATCCGCCAGTTCGTGGAGGAGTACAACCGGCGCTATGGCGCCACCGTCCTGCTGACCAGCCACTACATGGCCGACGTGGAAGCCCTGTGCAGGCGCGTGATTGTCATCCATAACGGCAAACTGCTTTTCGACGGTGACCTATCGGCGCTGCTGGACCGCTTCTCTGCTTTTAAAACCATCGGTGTAACGCTGGCAAACGGTTTCAGCAGTTTCAGCCAGTATGGCGAAGTGCTGAACCAGGATGCTGGTCATGTGACACTGCGCATCCCGCGCGAGAAAACGCCGGAAATTACAGCACGCATCCTGGCCGAGCAGCAGGTGGATGACCTGACGGTCGAAGATCCGCCGATTGAAGACGTCATCGAGAAGGTTTTCAACCAGCAGAGTGCAGAGGCGGCATGAAGCGTTATATTGACTTTTACCTGACCAGCATGAAAATGGCCATCCTGCAACAGTTCCAATACCGGGCGCAGAACTATTTCTACATGATTGGAATGATCGCTGAACCTGTCGTCTACCTGGTGGTTTGGTCTACCGTTGCCAACCAGCAGGGTGGCTCGGTGGGTGGGTATACGGCGGGTGCCTTTGCTGCCTATTACATTGTCTGGACACTGGTACGCAACATGAATATCGTCTTCACGCCTTACGGGTGGGAGGGGCGCATCCAGCGCGGCCAGCTCTCCG
>Ga0209777_10004255_pt1 | contig 17043 bp, 25 predicted proteins | sample FrelakmetHBP12HB_FD_187147 | JGI IMG/M metagenome (GOLD analysis project Ga0209777, IMG submission 187147) | Freshwater lake sediment microbial communities from the University of Notre Dame, USA, for methane emissions studies -HBP12 HB (SPAdes)... | ecosystem: Environmental > Aquatic >...
AAATGAGAAGGAGTGGAGTAATAATGCAATGATTATAGCCTGGTATGTTACAATTGTGTGGGGATGGGCAAGAGGAGGGTAACCTAATGATTCCAGGTATTTATGGAATAAGAAACTTAAATAACGAAAAAATATATGTAGGGTCTTCCATTGATTTTGAGAAGAGAATCTTAGAACACAAAGACTCATTGAACAAGAATTGTCATCATAATATTCTTCTTCAAAGATCTTGGAATAAATATGGAGAATCCTCATTTGTATTTTTCCTACTTGAGAAATGTGAAAAAAATTGTCTTATTGAGGAAGAACAATATTGGATGGATTTTTATAATAGTTATAATCCATACAAAGGATATAATATAAATCCAACCGCTGGAAGCAGATTGGGTTCCAAACACACAGATGACTCAAAAAAATTAATGTCTGATTATAGAAAAAGTGATATGTATTGGTGGAGAGGAAGAAAACATTCACCTGAAACAATTGAAAAACTAAAAGAATCTAAACGAGGTGATAAAAATCCTTTTTATGGAAAACATTTAACTGAAGAGCACAAAAGGAAAGTTGGTGATGGTGTAAAAGGAAAAGATCCTTGGAACAAAGGAAAATCAAATTGTTATTCAGAAGAAACAATAAATAAAATATCTAATTCTTTAAAAGGTGATAAGAATCCCTTTTATAAAAAACATCATTCAGAAGAAACAATACGAAAGATGAAGGACGCATGGATTAGAAGAAAAAAGAAGACTTTAAATGGCTAAAATCACACTCCTTTTTATTGCTTGGGTTTCCATACTTATATTTGTAATTAGTTTAACAATCTACTGCGGAAATTCTCATGCAGTAGATAGATGTAATGATTATGTTATAGATGTTAGAAATGCTCACATTATGTATTTAGGACCAGACTACCCTTATTGGTATGGTTTGGGTCAATTAAGACAAGAAAGTAGATGTCGCAACGTTAGTGCTTGGGATGGTGGTCAAGGAATTGCACAATTTATGCCAAAGACAGCTGAGTCTATTGAAAAACTAATGGGAGAAAACCTTAGTCCGAATAATCCTGAACAAGCTGTAAAGATGCAAGCATTTTATATGTCATATATTCAAAAGAAAGAAAATTGGACTAAAGATAAATTGTTATGGATATCATATCAAACATATAATGGTGGGAGAAAGAATCTTTATAGTGAATATTTAAGAGCAGGAAAGTTAGATCATGATTCTATGAGATCTGTTTGTAAAAGGAAAGTAGCCAAACTTAAGAGTGGACAACTACTAGATTTTTGTGATGTAAATTATGAATATAGTTTAAATATTTACAAGTATGGTCAAGTATTTAAAAAAGGTGAAGATTTAAGGAAATATTGGCGATGAGCTATGTAATAAAATATTTACAGAGATTATATGAATACGATAATGATTTCTTTTCCTACAATCAAATAGAAAAAGATATGTGGTATGATCTAGTTAAATCAGCTATGGATAAATTTAAAGTTTATTTTGATTTAGAGAATAATGATTCAAAGAAAATCCAGAGAGTGATTACAATTCCTCAAAAAGAATGGAACTTTACTGAGTGTAAATTTAAATGCGAATTAATGTCAGCAGGAGGAGATTGGGAAATCCCTGTTTTATATTTTAGATGTCAGGTTGTATCAGGATATTGCTTCAATGAAGATAAAGCAGGAATGAGAAGAAGTAGTTCATACAATTCTCACTTTTGTTATATCCCCTCAAAGAAAGAAGGAAATTATCAATTAGTTAGAAGACCAAAAGATGGTAAATGGAATGCTCCAAACAATGATGAATATACAGAAGGAATTGATCCAAAACCAGATGAATCTAAATGTTGGGACTCTCTTGAAAAATATTTAAAAATGCTTGTTGATTTAGAAATTGAAAAAGTTGAATCTGAGAAAGAAGCAAATGGACAAAAACAGCCAGAAGCGGAGGCTAAATAATGAACCTAGATTCTTATTTAAATCACATCAGTGGTAACTCAGATCTACAAAAGCATCTATCTAGATTTGAAAATGTTGTAAAGTTTGCAACTGATGAAGAAAGAGTTAATGGTCTTCTTAAATATAAAGAACTAGCAAATAATACTGCTTTTTTATTTATATTTGAAATGCCAGAAAAACTAGTATTTCATACTATTGGAATGTGTTGTCCTCTTGATATTTTATTCTTTGATGAAAATGAAAAATTAGTTTCTCAATATTTAGATGTTATACCAGGTAGAAGAATGATTATGTCAAATCTTCCAGCTAAGTATGTAGTAGAAAGTAAAAGTGATTATGAGAAAACAAAGATTCATAGCACTACATAACAAACTAAAAATAAAGAAAGATCATACAAATGAATTATGAAAAAGAAACTAAAAATTTATTAAAGCAGTTTATGTCGGAAAGAGGTTTAAAATTGTGGCAAATTTTGGAGAGACAGATTTCTCCTATTGGGGACAGGTATTCTTCATCAAGTGGAAAATATCATAAAAAAGAAGGTGGGAGAGTTCCATCTATATCAGAACATGTTTTTGAAATGCTTTTCGCATGTTCAAAATTATTTAGAGTATTTGGTATAGATTCAAAAACGGAAGATAGTGATGTTTTATTTCTTGCTATATTATTACATGATTCTTTTAAATATGGGTTGAAACCTGAGGATAGTGATCATACTACAAGTGAACATGATAGAATAGCAGCTAATTTAATTCTGGAAAGTAAGAAGATATTTTGTAAATTGTTAAACGAAGAACAGTTTTCTCTTTTGGAAGAATCTATTCGATTTCATATGGGGCGCTGGAGCAGTGACGCTCCAAACAAAGATTCATTTAATTGGAAAAATTATGATCCAAAATCATTTTTTATTCATATGCTAGATATGTTTTCATCAAGAAATTTAATAAAAATTCCACAGGGAGATTAGATGTATATACTTGTGCCAGAATTGCAAATTTATTTCAGTTTGTTTATCACATCCAGCGTTCTAAATAAAAATAAAACAATGTATCCATCTACTCTAGATCCTCTATATTTAACCAATGTAAAGTCTTTTATCCAAATGTTATTCGACGATAATTATCCACATACTTCTTACAGTTATCTATATAGAGAAGCACCAATAAGTGAGTGGCCTCTTCCCGTCCAAACTCGGTTGTCTATTTTTTGTGGACAAAGTAAATATTACATATGTGATTCAACATCTTGTAATATAAATGCATTCTCACTTCAAGCAGATGATCTCCAGATGTTAGATAAACTTTTAGAATATAGAATTGATTCTACTTCTACTAATACAATAGAAATAGATTATAGTAATTTAACCACAAGACTTTCAAAACTTATTTATATCTATTTAAGTTTAAAAATAAATGGAGACTACTCTTTATACAATACTACTACACTTATCGCGGATCCATTAAATGTGTTAGAATGTACATATGAAAATTATGTGATGGAAAATGTATACAATTATGTATCATCAATAGAAGCTATTTCATCTCAACCCTCATAGGAGATTTTTAGTGTTTACATCCAAAGATTTTTTTGACATACTAAATTATTTAAAAACTGGTACAGTAAGTTCAACAAGTAGTCTAGATCCAAGTACGAAAAATTTGTCAGAATCTGAAAAGAGTGTTGTTGAAACCTTATTTGAACATAAATTAGATCAATCTGTTTTCTCTACAAATGACTATAAAAGATTAAGATCAATGTTTATTGATTGGTATACTTCCCATAAATCTTTAATCACTACACAAAGAAAAGTTTCGGATATATTTTCACTTCCAAAAAGTCATTTAAATGAATTAGTAAAAAGTTTTGGTTTTGATATTTCATTAGAAAATTTATCTCTAGTTAATGAATCAAATTTCTTCCTTGATTTAGTAAACCTATATAAGATTAAGGGTACGCCAAAATCAATAGTAGATGTATTAAAATATTATGGAATGAAATTAGTTCTACTTGAATACTGGTTACAAAAAGATACAAGTGGGGAATTAATATTTAGACCATATCCAGTAACTGAAAGTTCAGTTGATGTTGATGCATCAGATGTACCAATTACAGATATTGATTTTCAATCTGTTGTTGGACTTGATCCTCATTGGATTATTACAGAATCAAATATTCTTAGTTTATTTAATTCCAAAGATATAGTATTTCCAATTAAGTCTCCTTATTTTGGTTTAAGACCAGTATATTATTTAGAAGAAATTATTTTAATTATTTCAATTATAGCTGGAAGATGTGCAAATGAATACCAAACCTGGTTGTCTACAGGGACTGTTCCTCAAGATGTTATAATTTCTTCAACAAATGTAAAAGTTTCATTGTTAGAATTATTTTTAAGTTGTTCATATTTATTGAATGTTTATAGTGGATCTGTCAGTAGTTCTTTTGGAAATTTCTACGCTTATAATGGAACAAGTATAATTTTTTCTGACGTAATTAATCAATATAATGATTTAATTAATACTAGAAATGTAAGTAGATTAGAAAGAAAATTAAGAGTTGATCAGTTTTATAATTTATTTACTAAACCATCTTCTGAATCATTTATTAAACCATCATTACAACCTGAAGTATTATTAAAAAGTATTAATCCATCTTTAAGAGCTGATATAGATTCACAAATTCTTGCCGGAAAAACTTATTTCTTATTGTCATCTTTTTTAAAGGATTTAACTGACTGGGTTCTAGCAAATTTGAGTGTGACTTATTCTAATTTCACTAGTTTTATTTTGGGATTAGGATCACTTGAACTCCTAAGACAAATTTTTAACTTCTTTAAACCATATAGAGCCAGAGCTTTATTAGTTGATAGTGGGTTTGTAATTAAAAATCCTCTAGTTGATTCTATCATAGTAGAAGATGGAAAAGCAGTTGATGTTAAAATTGATTTATCATTTATTGATTTTGATACCCCTGATAGTAGACCTGGATTTCTAGAGGATTGGGTTCCAGTAGGAGCATTTATATATTCTAGTTCTCCAACCCCAGATGACAGTATAGTTACAAACATTTATCTGGATTCTACTGGGTTGTTAAGATGTGAATATGAAACTTCTCCAGATACTATTTATTTGTATAGTAACCCTCCTGCGGGAGCATATAGAATATATGGGTTGTATCTTCAGGACGATGGTACAGAGAAAAAAATGATTGTAACTTATGGAGATACCGTAGAAATTGTAGGGGGAATTTCTACAAAAGTTTTAAGTAATCCAGTTGAGGGTTATTTAATTTTAAGTGTTTTTATAAATAGTTTAATACAATTTTCTATTGTATATGATCCAACTTGGCGTCAATCTTATGATGACGACACATCTGGAAGATTATATTATTCAAGAGTAGGATTAGATCGAGGTTCATATTTTGATGTAGGAACTGCTACTGATCCAATTCTACAGTCTTGTGATTTAGAAGTAATTTCAACAATTGGTTCAACTTTAAATATGCACCCGCCTGATTCATCTAAATATACTTATTGTGAATATACTTTAGATATTACATCTAATGTTCAAACTGTCTTTACAACTGGAGGATTTACAGACTTTGATTGCGGTGGAGTATTTGATAATCCAAATGTAAGTGACATCTGTTTAATTAGTGTAATCCCATCTTCTTAACGATTCATTCCCTTCCTTATTCAGTTAGAAACAATTCCATTACATACAAACCACGCGAGAACATTTCATATGTAGGGGGAACAAATATTAAATTTTTATTAGGAGAATGATGATATGTCAAAAAAGATTTATTCGGATGATTTGAAAAGAGAAATTTTAAGTAGGGATAGTGGAGAAGGTTCAATTTCTGACAATTATGACAGGTCTGTAAAAATGGGATATCAAGGATCATTGGAAGCCTTTTATAAATATCTAACCTATTTAAGAAAAAATGAAGCAACAATTATTGATGAGTCTTTAACTAAAGAAGAAAAGTTTTTAAATCTTTTAAAGAAAGATAAATCAATAAAAATGTTTGATGCTTGTAACTTATTTAATTGCTCTCCAAATAAAGTAAAAAAAATAATTAGTTATTGTAGAGATCTTGGGTATGAAGTATTGGCAGATGAACACCGAGTAACTTTAAGTACAGATTTAGTAGCAGAACCAACTTCTGTAAAACCAATAGGAACTACAGAAGTTGCTTTTGGAGTAATGTCTGATCCTCATTTTGGATCTAAAGCAATTCAGTTGACAGCACTAAATGAATTTTGTTATAAATGTCAGAAAAAGGGAATTAAACATATTTTAGTGCCTGGTGATATTACAGCTGGATTTAATGTATATCCTGGTCAAATACATGACTTATATGCAACATCAGCAGACGAACAAATAGAATCAGTAATAGCAAATCTTCCTACTGGGTTTGAATGGTATGCGATTGGTGGGAATCATGATCATTCATTTATTAAAAGAGGTGGAGGATTTAACATTCTTCTATCAATTGAAAATAAAAGGAAGGACTTTCATTGTCTTGGATTTGATAGTGGTGAAATAACAATTTTAAATAATACAATTGCAAAACTCTGGCATCCCAGCAAGGGAGTTCCTTATTCTCTTTCATATAGAATTCAGAAGGGAATAGAACAACTAGCATTTTCTGAATTACAAAAAATTTCTAGAAGTCAAGAGATTCAACCACTTGTTAGATTTGTTTTTGCTGGACATCTACACACTCAGTTTCAAGCTTTATTTGGAAGTATTATGGGAGTTCAATCTGGAACATTTGAAGGAACCACAAATTATTTAAGGAGATTGGGATTAGTTCCAGCAGTTGGGGGATGGACTTTTAGGGTTTCATTAGAAAAAAATGGAGGCTCCTTTAAAGAATTTGAACCAATATGGCACCCTTCTCAAGAGATTGAAGATGACTGGATGAATTTTTCTCATACTGTAAATAGAAATGGAATATTTGATAACAAGAAACCATTGTTTGAGGATAAATTTTAATGGAAATTGAACTTACAACAAATTCTCCATTTTTTAATTCTTTCCAAAAAGAAATTGATCAAGTTTTAGGTGAGATTTTACGAAATGAAAATATAGATTCAGAGGTTGTTATTGAGATATTAGATAATGTTATTGTGAATGTTTGTGGTAGGAACCATCAAGTAGAGGTTTTTCATTCAGCTGGGAAATTAAACGTTGCGATAATTTATGATTCAAATTATGATAAGATAACGTTACATTAGATCATATTCAATTCTTTTTTGAAGATTAAATTTTCTAGAATATTCTTTTTTACTACGATGGATTCTATTTCTTTTAGAAACTAAATAGAATTCTTTAGGAATTCTAGGTTTTAATTTTTTACTTTTTTTCATTTTATCCTTATACAAACAAAAAAATTTTTGTTTGGTTGGTGAGAAGTAGAAATCAACAACTACTTCTCACCAACCTCCCGAAGAAAAGAGAACCCAAAAGAACCGAACACGAAACAGAAAAATTTTTATTTAAAAGGATGTGGAGTGAATAAATGAAAGCATTGACAACAATAACCAATAATAACCAACAACTTGGTGGAACTTTTTATTAAGCCTCAACAACAAATATATTTTATTATAATGCCTCTCAACAAGTTCCAACATGTGTATCCAGGATATACCTGAAGTAGTTGCTAACCAATAAGATCCGAAGATCTTATTTCCATTCATCCACTCCATCTCTACCTCTCAGTCGAGAGGTTTCAATAGATTCTCCACATCCAAAATCATGTCAACTTGAGTTGCTGCATTTGCTTGTTTTATTTTAGCGTCAGCAACATATACCCAGTTCTGAAGTTCAGTAATCTTCTTGTCGACTACTTTGACATCATATGCTGGAATAGATTCATCTTCTCTTGCACTTTCTCCAAAACCATATTTAGTTTTTGATCTTACTACTGAATTTTGTCTGATATTTTTTAGGTCGTGCATTCTATCTTTCACGATCTTCATAAGAGACATTACTTCATTGATTGTCGGAATATTTTTCCCCTCCTTTCTTTAGATTTTTAAAAAGCCACTTTTATAAATTTAATAAAAAGTAGGATAATTAATATAATTAAATAAATTTTTAAAAAATGAAGAAGAAATTTTTTAGGTTTAGACAATTCAATTCTTGGCATTTCTATTCTCCTTCTTATCCTAGTGTCACTTTCTTCTCCTTTTCAAACTCCTTTAATAATGATAAGTCCTTGTTTTTCCATCGTTGTGTTATTCCCATTTTAAATGGTTTACATAATGAACAACTACGTCTTTTTCTTTTTAGTCTTTTTCTCATAATCTCCCAAAAATATTTAGAATAAAAAATGGACTACACAAATTATTCTCAAATAATAATTTCACCCTCCACACCATTCTTTCCTCGTCCATTCTCCTGATAAAGTCTCTCTAACTTATTGATAACTTTAAAATAAGTCCATCATTTTAATTGTTGAGATTTGGTGTGAGTAATAAAATCCTAAAAAATTAATACTTACACCAATCTCGGAAAAGGAGTAACACGGAGACAAAAACACGAACCACACAACCAAAGGAGACAATACAATTTCCTACTAGTAATTAATATATATAGTGTTTCTTAGTTTAAATTAAACTAGAGCCACACTGTCTACAAAATTTATTTGCAGAAGAATTTGATGTTCCACAAATTCCACATTTAATTTTTTCTTTTGTAGTTATTGGTTTTGTAACTTCTTTACCTGATGAGAAATAACCTTTTAATCTTAAAACAATTACATTAGAACAATCTTCTAATTCTCCAATATAACCATAATTAAAATTCTGAACGGATTGATTTCCCTTTACAGTTATTCCTTCATCAATTGTTGGATAAGAATATGTAACAGGTTCTGAGTTCATCATATCAACACGTACATTATTAATACTGACGTTATTTGATTGAATTGATGATCCCATTGCATTACCAAATGTAGTTGATCCAGAAGTTATTCCTTCTCCCATTGCAGTACCTTGCAGTCCATAACAATATCTTGGAGGAGTATAATATGGAGTATTAAGCCAATCATTCCAATTCCATGATGGATGACAGTTATAATAATGAACACATCCATAACATGTTCTTGGCCACTTATATGGACAACTAAATGGAGCTGGTTTAAATTTCTCTTCTACGATTACAGTTCTTTTTTCGACTTGTTTAACGAAGGTGTATGCTACTCGAATAATTCCATCGTCAATTTTGTCTCCGCGGTGATCTTGAATTTGTTTTGTTTTTTGAATGAATTTGAATTTGTTGGTGACTTTTGTTCCAGATAAGAATCCTTCTAGATTGGATTCCTGTCCAACTCTTATAATTAGAGCTTGTCCATTTAATACATCTTGTCCATCAATTGAAATTGCTACAGAAGCGTCTCTTGAATCAAGATTTTTGAGTAAGAGCTCATACTCACAGCCGAATGGAAGATTTATAACATCTCCCTGCTCTCTAAGAATTTTTCCATTACTTTTTACTACAACAACGAATTTACTTTGATATACCATACTCATTTCCTCCTTTTAAAGACTTCCGACTAGAGTCTGATTTTTTATTTTTTAAAGTCGGACAGTGGTTGAGTAAACCATATATATGTTCTATAATTGTAGAAAGATCATCAGAAAAAAGGAACCAGAGGTCCCTTTTGAATAACTCAAATTATTACCACAACTTCTTTTATTGTTCCTGAGAATTTAAATTTTGAGTGTGGATTTCGATACTCCCACTTGTTACCAAATATGTCAATACATTCTGGCAACAATCCCACACTTTCGGTTGTCCAAATAACTTTGGAAATAGCCTCTCGCATTGAATCTTCAATCTCCTCTTTGTTTAATTCAAGAACAATATGCTCTGCACTTCCTCTAATTCTTCCGCTAATCGTAATTAAAAATACCCTCATGGTTTCTTTGCTCCTTTTAAATCAAATTTAACTAAACCTTCCATCACAGTAATTAATATATATAGTTCAACCAATTCTAATCTGAACATAGTTTAAGAACAAAATATAAAGTGCTAACGCTACTAGAGGAACTAAATATGGAAAAAGAGAAAGATCTTCTCATTCAAATAGAGGATAGATATGGAGAGAAATGTTTCGACGATAGTACTGTTAAAATTATGAATTCAAGAAATCCAACTGGATTTGTTGAAATTTATGAACTAGATGAAAAGAATGAAAGAAAGTTAGTTGGAAAAAGTAATTTGGTTGTTTATATTGGTAGAGAATGGTTAATGTCAAAAGCATTCAACATTCAAAATATTCACATTAGCCCAACATCACTTAATGAGTTTCTTTGCTGGTTTGGTTTAGGTTCTGGAGGGTGCACTATAGGAAATCCACTAGATCCAATTCCTCCAACAAATGGTGATACAGGATTGACAACTCCTGTAGGAATCAGTGCAACAGATTCAACATGTGCTGATTTTCATAATGGATTTTATTATAAACATCCATTTGATTCAATTACTTATGAACAAGATCCATTAAATGGAAATTGTTGGATTATTTCAAAAGTTACAGTAACAATTTCTGCTGCTCATGCAAATGGAAACAATTTAAATGAAGCAGGATTATTTACAGCACTTAGTAACGCAGGAGGAACTTTAGGCAATTTTTCATTATGGGCGAAAATGACTTTTCCAACAATAGTTAAAGATCCAAGTAGACAATTAGTTTTTGTTTGGTATTTATATTTTTAAGAAGTTACCATTTAATTTTTCAGACCATTAAATCTCAATGAACTCCCAATATAGAAATAGACGAAAGATAAATTAATTCTACTAGATTTTATTAGAGATGAATCTAGAATTATAAGATTTTGGGAGGATCTCAAAAATGAACGTATCTCCAGGTGTTTATTCAAAAATAACAGACTTGTCAAACTATGTACAAGCGGTCCCTAGTACAATTGGTTTTATTTGTGCTCTAGCTGAACAGGGTAGAGATAATCAGCTTTTATTTCTAGGATCTAGAAGTGAGTTGATCTCAGAGTTTGGTGAACCAAATATTACTACGTACGGAAAGAATTATAGTCAAGGATTATATTGTGCATACAACTTTTTAGGAGAATCTGGTGCTCTATATTTTATTAGATGTATGCCAGATGACGCAACATTTTCAAATCTAAAAATCAGTGCTATAGATTCAACGACTGCTCTACAGATTTCTTTTGTGAATTCTTTAGAAAATATGACTTCAGTTCATTCAGCTTTAGAAACTACAACTGGTGTTTATCCACTATGTCTTTTGTACCCAATTGGAAGAGGAGAATATGGGAATCAAGTAAGTGTAAGATTTACTGACTATTCTAACCCTCTAATTTCTGGTGTATATGTAATGGATATTTATCAAAAACAGTCTGATGGAACAGAAGTTATTGTGGAATCATTCCAGGTTTCTTTTGATCCTACTGCTCAGTCTCTAACTGGAGATTCACTGTGGATTACTTATATTCTAAATACGTATTCCAAACTTCTTAGAGCATGTACTACAAAACTAGATGGAACATATCCTGATGGTTTTACAAAGTTAGCAAAAGTATTTGATAAAAATATTGGAACAGTTTCTGCGGTTACTACTTCTGGTAGTGCTTCAATTAGTGACGCCAAACAGGATTTCTCACAGTGGCAAAAGAACCCTGAAACTGGTAAAGCTAATTACATGGTTATTGCAAAAGATGGAATAGGAATACAGATTTATGGATGGTTGGGAACAGTAGAACCAGGAACTTTAAATGAGACTGTTCATGTATTTAATGGACCAAATTTAGGTAATGCTACAAGAGGATGGATGGGAGATATTGTTAATTTTAATACTAGTTCAAATATTACATATGAAATTAGAATATTAAATATTAGTGTATCTTCAGGATTTATTGGAGCTGATCCAGTTCCTCTAAAACTAGGATCTGATGGAGAATTAAAGAATCCAGATGGATCTCTAAATACAGCTACTGCTACTCAGATATTAGCTGGTGGATATGCTGGAGTGTTAAATAATCCAGTAACTGGAGAAAATGAAGACACAGTTCTAGACACTGAAAATTATTATTTTAGTATGGTTTTTGATTGTGGTTATCCAGATGAGGTTAAAACTCAGATCAGTACATTAGTTCAAACACGAAGAGATTGTGTTGCTCTTCTAGACAATGGTGATAATTCTACATATACAATGGCTATAGATGCCAGAACAAATGTCCATACTTTCAACAACTACTATTGTGCTTTGTACGAAGAGTACAATAAAGTTTATGATGTATTTACTGGGCAGGATTTGTGGGTATCGCCAATTTATCATATGTCATATCTAGCTCCTAGAAATGATAATGTAGCAGAACTATGGTATGCGATCGCCGGTTATAATAGAGCAGCAATTGATTCGATTGAATCTTTAAGATTTAACCCAAAGCTTGGTCAGAGAGATCAAATGTATTTGAAGCAACTAAATCCAATAGTTAAATTTTCTGATGGATATGTTGTTTGGGGACAGTTGACTACTCAGGCTAAAGCTAGTGCTCTACAGGATCTAAATATCGTTCGATTAGTTCTTTATGTAAAGAAAGCATTTGAAAGATTTTGCAGATACTTTATATTTGAACAGAACGATGCTATTACTTGGAGTAAAGTTTCAAGTCAGATGGTTCTCTTTTTAGAAGAGATTAGAAAGAGAAGAGGGTTATATAGTTATAGTGTAGAAGTAGGTGCTTCAGAATACGAAAAGAAAACAAAAAAATTCCACTGTAACGTAAGACTTAACCCTACTCGTGTTGTAGAACAAATTAACTTGAATTTTTTTATTGAGTAACTCATAGTTGTTGGTAACTTTTCCTCCTCTATAGAACAAATATTAAATTCTATAGAGGAGGATTTTTCGTGTATAAATGTAAAAAATGTGAATTAGAATTTCTCACCATTACTTCCTTCGTATCACACTTAAGTCACCCAAAATCAAAATGTAAAACTAATATTAAAGAATATTACGATGAGTTTTTAAGAAAAGAAAACGAGGGGATTTGTCAATTTTGTGGAAGGGAAACTGCATTTGCAAGTATAGAAAGAGGATATATAAACAATACATGTAAACATTGTAGAAACAATAAATTAGATTCAAAATCTAAACGAAGAAATAATTGTAATCAAAAAAGAGAAATCAAAAAAATAGAAACTGGATATTATAATCTTAAAGAACAATGTCAATTGTGTTCAAAAGATGTAAGATTTAAAACTAGAGAAGGTCTATCAAAACATATATCTCAAATACATAAAAATATTTCTTCAGAAGAGTATTATAATCAATTTATTAAAACTAATCCATTAGAAGGAATATGTAAAATATCTGGAGAAAAAACATCATTTATAAATTTATGTGAAGGATATTGCACATATAAATTTAGTGGATCAAATTCTAAAGATGAAGAAGTAAAAAAGAAAAAAGAAGAAACTCTCTTTAAAAACTATCAAGTTTTAAATCCATGTTATGCAAATTCAGAGAAAAGAAAAGATACTTATTTGAAGACAATGGAGAAAAAACTCCAAATGAAGAATGTTAGAATAAGATTAATATCTCTATTAAAAAAATTAACTATTAATAAAAATAACAAAAAGCAATGTCAATTATGTGGAGATGTTTTTAAAAATTATATTTCTATTTCTCGACATCTTCGAATACATAATATTACATCCAAAGAATACTATGACAAATTTTTTAAGTCTTTAAGCGAAGATATTTGTCCAATTTCAAATTTAGAAACAAGCTTTGATTCTATAGAAAGAGGATATTTTAAGTATCATAAACTATTTATAACCTATTCAGATGAGATAAAAAATGGTGGAAAGAAAAATCAACTAGAATATATAAAAAACAAAATAAAATCTCTACAAAAAGAATATAATGTAGAATTTTTAGATGTAAACAACATAAACTTAATTGGTGATATTACATCTATAAAGTGTTTAGAATGTAATAATATATATCAAAATAGATTTACAAATTTAGTAACTGGTTATGGAAAATGTCCAAAGTGTTTTCCTAGAAATAAACATGTTTCAGATCAAGAAAAAGAACTTCGATTAGAAGTTGAAAAAATTGTTGGAAAAGAAAATGTTATTCCTAGTAACTTTGAAATTATTAAAAATCCAGACACTGGAAGAAAATTAGAATTAGACATGTATATTCCATCTAAAAAATATGCTATTGAATTCAATGGACTATATTGGCATTCTGAAATGATATTAAATGAAAAAGCTATTACCTGTCACGTAATGAAATTAAATGAATGTAAAAAGATAGGAATTGATCTATTCCAAATTTTTGAAGATGAGTGGATTTTAAAGAAAGATATCATAGTTTCAATGTTAAAACATAAACTAGGATCTAATGATAATCCTAAAATATATGCTCGAAAATGTAAGATCAAAGAAATTAATCAAACTTTTAAGAATAATTTTTTAGAAGAAAACCATATTCAAGGACGTGATACTTCTAGAGTAAAATTGGGGGCTTTTTATAATGATGAATTGGTTTCTGTTATGACTTTTGGAATTGGGAATATATCCAAAGGTGGAAATCCTAATGATTTAGAAAAATGGGAATTAAATAGATTTTGCTCAAAAAAAGAATATTTAGTCATTGGAATAGCGGGAAAATTATTAAAATATTTTAAAGAAAACTATAAGTGGCAAGAAATATATAGTTATGCAGATCTTCGATTTAGTTCTGGGGATATATACAAGAAATTAGGATTTGAATTAGTTAAACAAAATCCTCCAAATTACTTCTATGTAAAGGGGTTGAAAAGATTTCATAGATATGGTTTGAGGAAATTGCCAACAGAATCAAGAGATATTCCAGAGTGGAGATTAAGAATGGATCAAGGATATTTTAGAATTTGGGATTGTGGAACTTTAAAATTTTCAATAACAAAATAATCTTCGAACTAAACAAAAAACTGAGAGATCAACGGAATATTATCCCACCTCACCCTCAGTTTTTATTTAACATATTATTTCAAATTTTATATAATTGAAATACCATATCGCTTTATATAGACCTCTAAAAATTCCTCAAAACAACGTCTTGGTGCTGCATTGTATCTTGAAAACCAATAAGTATCATGACTAACCTGACCAACGAAGTCAGCTAAATCTTTTGTTTCTAATAACTTATTCACCAAATATTTTGCTCGTTGTGCAGTTACTAATTTCTCTCTGTTTCTTTTTCTTAGTTTTTTAGCCATTATACCAACTATCTTCTATAAATTTAAGTTGTTCATAAGAAATCTCAAATCCAGATTCACTTAACTTTTTTATAGTATCTAGTTTAAATTCTTTTAGAGTTTCATCATCTTTTAAAGAAGATAGAGGTCTTCCAAGTATAACGTCATCACTTTCATTAAATAGAACTTCTAACCCTTCAACTTTATCTAATGCACCATAAAGTATACCCCTGATATCGAATTCATTTAAATCTTTATCAGAAGCTTGAATTTTTTCAATTACTTTTGGATGTTTTTCCTTCATCTGATTTATATCGAATCTAATACCCCATCCACAAAATGATACAGAACTACTATTTGTTACATGACTGATTTTAATCTTCAAAATTTCACCTCTCTTTATTATAATTTGAATATTCGTCTTATTCGTCTTATTCGTCTATTCTTAATTTTATACTTTTGATTCCATATTTATCTTCAAGATGATTACCAACTGAGTGCTGTATAATTAATTCTTTCATGAATCCAGGAAGATCAGTTAAAAGATCATTAAACATAGAAGTCCAATAGGAAATTTCAAATGTGTTAGATTTGGGATTATCTTGACTAATTGTAAAATCATTTAATCCAAGATAATCAACTCCGCAACTTCCTTCAACATATCTATAATTTTCTCTAAAGTTTTCAATAAATCTATTAAAAGAATTACTAAATTCTTCAAAATTCTTTGTGGTTGATTTTATTACTAATATAAAAGAAGCAGAAGAACTATTGGTTACATGACTTATTTTAATTTTCATTCTATTTCTTTCCTCCAAAGATCCAAAATCTCTTTTTTTGTCATTACTTTAAAATTGCCTATATTTAAAAATTCTTTCTTTTCAGATTCTTCCCATTCTTCATTAGTTCTGTATTCATCTATATCTTCTACTAATCCAACATCACAGTTTTCCCATCTTTCATTATTACAAGTATCAACTCTTGAATCATCATCTGAGATATAATATATAAATGTTTCATAGTTACATGTATAAGGAATACAAATATTATCATTAAAATAATTCTTCTTAACATGATTTTTTAGCTTTTCAATATCTTTTTGAAATTTATTTCTCTGCTGATGATAATTAGAACTTCTTGTAATAAACTCTAACATTTTAATAGCAACTTCAATTGGAGCTTTATTTTTTACAATGAATGACATTGAAGAAGAGTTTGTCACATGGGCTGTTTTGATTTTCATTTTTATATCATCCTTCTTATGAATTTACTTCTTCTTTTTTGACTTTTTTGAAGCCTTTATTGGGTTAAGTTTCTTTTTCTCTTCCTCAGCTTTTTTCTCAATATGTGTTGCTAAAGGACAAGATCCTGTCATCTCCCATTTTGTTTTCGGATATGCATATGATTTACAATAATCATTTTCTACTTTGCCACATCCTTTACAAGATTCAACTACTGGATAACATTTCTCTTCTGGAAGTTTACAAACTATTCTTCCCATAAATCCACATTCTTTTCCTGGTTTAATTGTAGTGCATTTCATATTATTTTTTCCTCATCCATTTATCTTGGTTATTATTTAAAATATTTTGGATCCAATCAACAAATCCTGCTCCCAAACATTGTTCACATTCAATTGTTCTTGTAGCATTATGTTTTATCCCATGAACCATGAATTCTACAGGTAAAATTTGTACTCCGGTGCCATAACATTTATTACACATATAAGAAGATCCTTCTTCACGCTCTGACACATTCTCTCCTAGTAATGAAATTTATAAATAATTGGCATCTCTACCCCTTTTCTCTTCTTGTCCATATCAATCGATTCTT
>Ga0209777_10004256_pt1 | contig 17038 bp, 19 predicted proteins | sample FrelakmetHBP12HB_FD_187147 | JGI IMG/M metagenome (GOLD analysis project Ga0209777, IMG submission 187147) | Freshwater lake sediment microbial communities from the University of Notre Dame, USA, for methane emissions studies -HBP12 HB (SPAdes)... | ecosystem: Environmental > Aquatic >...
CATTACGTCGCCCAGGTCATACGACACTGTTCTGGTCATCGAACCCGCCGCCAACGGCAAAGCCATGATAACCAGCACCATCAGTAACCGTCTCATGCTCTTCCTCCTTGATTAAGGGTTAGCAGTCGAGAATGGTAGCCCTCCCGGGAGTCGACGTCAAGCGAAATCTGCGGACAAAGGTCGTGCGGCCGGCATCGATTGCCGGCCGCAACGGTCAATCACCCGGAATGATGCTATTTCAAGTAGCAGCCGACCGTGACCGCGGCGGTGCCCAGCGAGTTGTCGGTGTAGCCGTCGCTGTGGTTCTGCCCCCGGTAGCCCTGGCCCTTGGCGTTGCCGCCCAGGTAGCGCAGGTTGATGAAACCGGTGAGCGATTCGCTGAACTTCAGGCCGTAGCGCAGCGAGGCGTCGAGGATCGAGCCCTCGAATGAAAAGCTGGCGCCGTTGATGAGTTTGCTGGTGGCGTAGAGGCCGTCGACCTCCGCGCCGATGAAGGACTGCCGCCCGAACGGCCAGAACAGGCGGGCCTTGAGCGCCGGAACCGGGCCGACGTTCTGCTCACTGCGGAATGACCCGCCGTCCTGCGACGCGAAGGAGATTGCGGCATCCCGGAACTGCAGGGAGGCGCCGATGGACAGCTCCTTTTCCGGGTCCTTCAGGAAGTTGTAGAGATAACTCACTCGGTAGAAATCAAACCCGTATCTCAGGGTAACCGGTGTTTCGGCCGGGAACGTCAGGCTGTCAACTCGGAGGTCTTGCGACAGCAGGACCTGCGTGGTCACGTCCAGCGGCTGGACCAGGAAGATGATATTGTGCCGCTTGTTGATTCCAACCTCGGCGGTCAGGCGGGAGAAACGGTACAGGTTGGACTCCCCGCCTTCTTTCACGTAGTCGAACATCGTTCCGTCCCGGCCGAACTGGATTTGATTGGTCAGGACCTTGACAAAGCCGATTTCGGTCCCGGCGCGAAACTGCACCGGGTTCGCCGGGTCGTTCAGCAGCGAGGCCGACGCGACCAGCGGCAGCAGCAACATGAGTGAACCGGCGACTATCCGTGCGATTGTTCTGGACACTATTCCCTCCTGGTTTCTCGGTCTTAGACCGGCCGGCTCGGAATCCGGTTCGGTCCGAGATCAACGACTCCCGGTACTGACGCGCAGTTCACGTCGTGCTGGCTTGCGGAATTCCTCGGCCACGGCCTTGACCCGCTGGAATTCGTCCGGGTGCAGGTCGGTCTTCTTGAGCAGGAACTCGGACCAGAACTCGATGCCCTCGGGCCCGGGTTTCCAGGTGCAGGTGGCCCGGACGCAGGGATTCTCCTTCATCCACGTCTGCCCGGGCGGAGTTATCCTGACGCCGTCTCCCGGCCTGACCATGCAGATGAATCGACAGATTCGCCAGGGCGGAATGTCCAGGTTCGTCCTGCGGCCCTGCGCGCGGGTCAGCGCGAACAGCGTTTCCAGCGCAAGCTCGGGCGCCGGCAAGACGAATGTGCCGGCCGGAGTTGACGGCATGACGAAGCTCACTGAAACCACGACCGGTCCGGCCGTGCCGGCGGTTTCCGAAACCGCGGTCACGGCGAATCGAGGCTGGCTTCCACTGTCTGGAAACGACAGGAGTCGCGCGGCAAATTCCGACCGCGCGTCCGCTCCAAGGCTGAACTGCGCCCGCGCCTCGTGATCGTAACCGCCGGTAAGCTTGAGGGTCATGGTTCCGGCCGCCGAGCCGTCGTGCCGCAAGGTAATGTCGCCGGAAACCTGCGCCACGTTCTGGTCGAAGTCACCCTTCGGCAGGACGACGAAACGGTAGTTCTTCTGGTCCAGCACGAGTCCATCCGCGCCCTGAACCGATTCCGACAGGCGTCCGTAGGGCTGAAACTCGTTGCTTGGGTCAAGATAGGCCGGGTTGTTGTCCGGGAACGCCACCACGAGAGGATCGTCGAACGCCTCCGATGCCGGAACGTCCTTGATGACCGGCACGCCCCGGGTGCGGACCGGCAGCAGGTACGCGTTCAGACCCTCGGCATTCAGGAGCGATACCAGCAGGCAGGCCTTGTCCTGCTGACTGCCATAGCCCTGTTTCAGGACCTGAGGGGCCGGGTGCGGCTGGGACACGACTGTGCCGAGGTCCAGAGCGACGGTCCGAATCTGGCGATTGACAAGGAGGTATATGTCGCGCATGGCTTCGGATTTCGGCTTGCCCATGGCGAGTTCGTGCGCTTTCTGTTTGAGTTCGACCGACGGCACCAGCGCCAGAGCGCATTGCCGGCGGAACGTTTCGGCAACGTCGCGCCAGGTCGCGTACGTCGAGTAGATAATCTGCGGCACTCTCCGCGCCAGCACCGGTTCGGCCGGTTCTCGCGCCAGCGCGGAATCCTGGCTGAAAATCCAAGTGAAGCGAATCGTCCGGGCCAGTGAATCGACCCTGGGCAATAGCGGACTGCGGACGACGAACGGCGAATCCGGGTCGGTCGGAACCGATTGCACCCAATGAAAACTCCGTCCCTTAGGGAAGCTCACCGTGAGCTCCTTGTCCAAAATCGGCCAATACCCGCCCATCAGCTCCAGTCCTGAGAACGACTGGTTGCGGCCTGGTTTGCGCGGGCTGATGCGGAGCCGGTAGTCCAGCACCGACCCGTCCGGACAATCCGGGAAACGTATCGTGATTGACCGGGCTGCGGCGTACTCCTTTTCGGTCACGACCGGAGCTTCCTTGATTCGGCTGCGGTCAACCGGAACCACCCTTCCGTCCGGGTAATGAACCTGAGCCTGCAGCACCTCCAGCTTATCCTGCGCCTGGTCAAAGGACGCGACAACGTCCTCTCGCCCCCGCTCGTTGAGAACCTTGACCAGACAGTGTCGCTCGGTCGTCCGGTTGTTCCCGGCGTCAATCGCGACCTGCACCCGGTCCAGCAGCACGACCGCATCGGCCGTGCCGAGACTCCTCGGTGCGGCCTTGATCAGACTGTCAATGTAGTGAGTAGGGAGTGGTGAGTAGGGAGTAGCGGCGCTCAGATGGCAGAAGGATGCAGAAAAGACGCAGAGGACGGAAGCGAGGAAGGCGGCAGGCGGCAGGCGGTAAGCGGCAGGCGGCACGGGCCTATTTTACTTCGGTGTACTTCGGTTTGGCAAATACGACCCGGCCGACCTGCGTATCCAGCGCTCCTTGAATCACGACGTCGACTTCCTTGCCGACCGACCCTGCGCCGTTTTCGACCACAACCTTGATGCCGCCTTCGAGATAGCCGATACCCTCGTCGGCCTCCTTGCCCCGCTTGACAATCTTGATCAGCAGCTCGGTTCCTGGCAGGTAGACCGGCTTCAGCGCCTCGAACAGCTCATCCAGCAGCGTGACCGCGAAGCCGTCGCGCTTCAGTCCCGGATCCACGGTGAGAATCCGCGCCTTGTTCCGGCGCGCGACTTCAAGCAACTCGTCCGGCTTCAGCGCCGACCGCATGACCCGGACCTTGACCGCGCGGTCCTTGCTGAGCTGTTCGAGCGACGTCTTCGCCCGCTCCACTAATTGGGCATTCGCCTCCTGGTAACGTTCGACGTCCGGCACAATCACCCGGCCCGCGAGCAGGCCCGAGTTCAACAGGCCGGTAATCCGGCCGTCGGCCAGGGTCGCGAAATCGATGACATAAGTCCTGGTTTGCGTAAGGTTGAACATCTAATCCTCCATCCATGACATGACTCGAGGATTTGATTCCTCGGTTCCTTGATTCCTTCTTTGTCAGATAATCCCCGTTTCCTCCAGCGCGGCGCGCACGGCGTCCACGCCGATAATCTCAATTCCCTTTACTCTCTCCGCGGCATTCCGTTTCGGGACAATCGCGCGCCGGAAACCCAGGCGCTGCGCTTCCTTGACCCGGCCCGCAATCTGGGAAACCGAGCGGACCTCGCCGCCCAGCCCCACCTCGCCACAGAACACGACGTCGGCCGGCCCGGGCTTGTTCCGGATCGACGACGCGACCGCGGCAACAATCCCGAGGTCCGCGGCCGGCTCCTCGACCTTCAGGCCGCCCGCGATATTCAAGAATACGTCCTGGCTCCCGGTCGCGATCCCTGCGCGCCGGTCGAGCACGCAGAGCAGCATCGCCAGCCGCCGGCTGTCGAACCCGTTGGCGACGCGCTGGGGCAGTGCATAGTAGGTCGGGGTCGCCAGCGCCTGGACTTCGACCAGCAGCGGCCGGGTGCCCTCAATCGTCGGCACGACCACCGTCCCGGAGTTCACCACGATGCGGCCCGAAAGGAAGAACTCGGACGGGTTCGGCACCTCCCGCAGTCCCTGGTCGGTCATCTCGAAAACCCCGATTTCGTTGGTTGAACCGAACCGGTTCTTCACCGCCCGCAGGATGCGGTACTGCTGGAACCGGTCGCCCTCGAAATAGAGCACCGTGTCCACCATGTGTTCCAGGGTCTTGGGCCCGGCAATCGAACCGAACTTGGTCACGTGCCCGACCAGCAGCGTGGTCAGGCCCGTGCCTTTCGCCTGCCGCAGCAGGTCCGCCGCGCACTCCCGCACCTGGCCCACGCTCCCGGGCGCGCCGCTCAGGCTGGACTTGTACATCGTCTGAATCGAGTCAATCACGAGCAGGGTCGGCGCGAGCTTGTCTACGCTCTCAATGATGCTCTCGAGCTCGGTCTCGGCCAGGACATAGCTGGTTCCGGCATCGGCCCCGAGCCGCTTCGCCCTGAGCTTGAGCTGGTGCGCCGACTCCTCGCCCGAGACATAAAGCACCTTCTCGCCTTTGGCCGACATCGCGTTGCAAATCTGCATCGTCAGGGTGGACTTGCCGATGCCCGGTTCGCCGCCAACCAGCAGGAGCATGCCGTTGACCAGGCCGCCGCCGAGCACCCGGTCGAGCTCCGGAATCCCGGAACTGCTCCTGGGCTGTTCCGCAATGACCAGGTCCTTGAGCATGGCCGGCGTGCTGGCCGCCGGACGATTGCGTTGGCCGAGTTTCTTCTCGACCTGGATCTCCTCGACGAACGTCTGCCACTGGCCGCAGGACGGGCACTTGCCGAGCCATTTCGGCGCCTCGAACCCGCAGTTCTGGCAGATGAAAACCGAGTGCTTTCTCATCGAGCGCAGTGAGTGGTGAGCAGTGAGTAGTGGACTTCTGAGTTTCGATTTCTCACATTTCCTCTTCCGCGGGTTCTTCGGCCCGGATCAGGTTCTCGAACCGCATGTACTCGCCCACGAACGCGAGCTCGAACGCGCCCACCGGCCCGTTACGCTGCTTGGCGATGTTCACTTCCGCGATGCCGTGTTTGTCGGTGGTCTCGTTGTTGTAGAACTCATCGCGGTAGAGCATGAGCACGAGGTCAGCGTCCTGTTCGATGGCGCCGGACTCGCGCAGGTCCGCGAGCTGGGGCCGGGGGTGTTTGGGGTCGCGCCGCTCGGGCGAACGCGAGAGCTGGGACAGGGCCACGACCGGTATCCCGAGTTCCTTGGCCATCCCTTTCAGTGCGCGGGAAATCTCGGTGATCTCCTGCTGGCGGGAAGCCATACTGCGCGCCTCCCGGCTGCCCTCGATGAGCTGAAGGTAATCGACGATGACCATGCCGAGATTGGTCTCCGACTTGAGACGCCGGGCTTTGGCGCGGATTTCGAGGACCGGCAGGCCCGGGCTGTCGTCCACGTAGAGCGGCGCCAGCGACAGCGGCCCGAGCGCGGTCGTGAGTTTGGTCCAGTCCTGGCGGCTGATCTTGCCCCGGCGCAAATCCCGCAGGTTCACCCTGGCCTCGGTGCAGAGTACCCGCTGGACCAGCACTTCCTTGGACATCTCGAGGCTGAACATCCCGACCGCCAGGTTCGTGCGCAACGCCGCATTCACCGCGATATTCAGCGCCAGCGCGGTCTTGCCCATCGAGGGCCGGCCCGCGATGATGACCAGGTCTCCGGGCTGGAATCCCGAGGTCCGCTCGTCGAGCAGGTAGAACCCGGTCTCCATGCCGGTAATCAGCCGGCCGCCCTTGGCGTGCAGTTCCTCAACCTGCTTCACCGTGACCTTCAGCAGGTCCTTGAGCAGGCTGAACCCGCGCCGGAGCCGCTGTTCCTTGATCCCGAAGATCAGCTGCTCGGCCCGGTCCAGCAACTGGTCGGCCGAGGCCGCGCTGTCGAACCCCTCCTCGACAATCCGGGTCGCGGCATTGATGAGTCTCCGCTGCACCGCCTTCTCGAGCACGAGCTTGCAGTGTTCCTCGACGTGCGCCGTGCTCAGGACGTTCTCCACCAGGTTGGTCAGGAACGCCGGCCCGCCGACCGCGTCCAGGTCCTTGTTCCGTCGCAGTTCATCGGTCACCGTGACGATGTCGGCCTGGGTGCCCTTCTCAAACAGCGTCGTAATCGCCCGGAAGACCCTGCGATGGGCCGCCACATAGAAGGCCTCATCATTCAGGAACTCCAGCGCCCGGGGAATCGCCTCCTGCTCCAGCAGCATCGCGCCCAGCACCGCGGCTTCGGCCTCAATCGCCTGCGGCGGCCTGCGGTCCAGCGCCGCGGCCGGACTGCTTCTTCCTTCAGTCGCCATGTTTCTTCTCCTTCCGGGCAAAAGGCGTCCGGCTTGTGGCGTCAAGCGTTCGTGCAACCTCGGCCACCAGCCGGGCCGCGAATTCCGACTTGCTCATCTCGGGCAAGCGCTTGACCGCAAACCGCAAACCGCTCACCGCTTTCCGCTCACCGTCGGCGGTCGTCGGTCGGCGGATCAGCACCGCCTTGACCTGCGCGCTGTCCAGCGTCTCGACCGGGTTTGCCACAATCATGTCCAGTCTCTTCTTCGCGAGTTTTCCCCGGGCGTTGGCCAGCAAATCCCGGCTCTCCAGCGAGAATCCGATGAGTTTCGCACGGTGCCTGACCTTGCCCAGCTCGGTCAGGATGTCCGGGGTTCGCTCCAGTTCCAGCACGAGGCTTTGGTCCTTCCGCTTGTCTCGCGACCTTGCCTTCGGCCGGAAATCGGCCGGGGCCGCGACCATGAACAGAATATCGGCACGCGGCAACCGGCGTTTCAGCGCGGCCAGCATCTCTTCGGTGCTCGTCACCTGAACCGGCTTGAACCCCTTCGGCACCGGCACGCTCGTCTTGCCGGCAACAATCGTAACCTCGGCGCCGGCCTGTCGCGCGGCCTGCGCCAGGGCAATGCCCATCCGGCCGCTTGACCGGTTGGTGATGACCCGGACCGGGTCCAATTCCTCCTCGGTTCGGCCCAGCGCGACAATCACGCTCCGACCGGCCAGTTCGGAATTCTGTGATCCGCCTTTCACCATCCGCATCGCGGTATCGCAGATGGTTTCAACCTCGGCCAGCCGGCCCGGCCCTTCCGTGCCGCACGCCAGGGAGCCGGATTCGGGCTCAACGATGTGATAGCCGAGTTCCTTCAGCCGCGCTGCGTTGCGCTGGACTATCGGATTGGTCCACATCCGGTCGTTCATCGCCGGCGCGAATACGACCGGCGCCCGGGTAGCCATGATGACCGTGGTCAGCAGGTCGTCGGCGATTCCCGACGCCACCTTGCCCAGGACATTGGCGCTCGCCGGCGCAACGAGCAGCAGGTTCGCGGATTGGGCCAGGTCGATATGCTCCATCTTCCGCACTCCAGCGTCTGCGCGTCTCCGCGCCACGGGGACGCGCTGCTTGGACCACAGGTCGGTATAGACCCGGTTGCCGGAGACCGACTCGAATGACAGGGGTGTCACCAGTTCCTGCGCCGACCGGGTCATGACCACCGAAACCTGCGCGCCGCGCTGCTTCAGCCGCCGGATAAGCTCCAGCGCCTTGTAGGCCGCGATACTGCCGGTCACGCCCAGCACGATGCGCGGCGCTCCGCGGGATGCGCTACGCCCGGATTCGGATGCCCGGAGCCTCATGCCTTGCGCGCGATGCCTGACCGGCTACTTCTTCTCTTTGGTCTCGGCCGTGGCGGCGGTCGCGGTTTCATCCGGGGTCGAGCCGTCATCGAACAGCACTTCCTTGTCCAGCAACCGGCGCAGGCTCTGGTAATACGGTGAGCCCTGAATCTGGAGCTCGCCCTTGTTGATGCTCTCAATCATCCGGCGCGCGTCCTGCGCGGCCAGGTTCAGCACGATATAACGATTGCCGACGATTTTCAGCACCTGCTCAATCGGCATGAACTGTTGATACATAAACCTCCTCGGTTTCAATCAGGACGAATAACCGACAACGAGTCCCGGCTTCGTCATTCTGCACTCGTAATTCTCGACTGCCGGGCGACCCTCAGCCGCTCGGCTTTGATAATCATCCTCACATCCCGGATTGCCTGGTCCAGGTCGGCGTTCACGACCAGGTAATCGAATTCCCTGACCGCACGCCATTCCGCGGCCGCGCACGCCAGCCGCTTGCGGATTACCTCGGCCGAGTCGGTCTTCCGGCCCTTCAATCGGCGCGTCAGCTCGGCCCGGTCCGGCGCGGTAACGAAAATGCTGACCGTGCCCGGGAAGATCCGCCGCATCGAGCGCGCGCCCTGGATGTCCAGGTCCAGAATCACGTCCCGGCCCCGGGCCAGCGCCTGTTCGATGAACGGCTTCGGCGTGCCGTAGAAATAGCCGTAGACCTGCGCGGTCTCGACGAAGTACCCGGCCCGCCTCCGGCGCCGGAATTCCTCATCGGTAAAGAAGTGATAGGCCGAATGGTCTTTCTCGCCCGGCCGCATCGGCCGCGTGGTGGCCGAGACCGAGTAGACCACGTTCGGGTCCCACCGGACCACGCCCCGGGCGATTGATGTCTTCCCGGCCCCGGACGGCGAGGAAAGCACGATGGGGAACGCATTACGCTTTACGCCACACGCGGTACGCACGGCCCGGGATGCATTACGCATCTGGCATGTAGCGGGCGTTGGGCGTCGTGCGTGAGGCGTCGCGCGTGATGCCCTTCTATTCCACATTCCTCACTTGTTCTTTCAGCTTCTCGATTTCTTCCTTAATCGTAATTGCCCGGTGCGATATGAATGCGTCACGGGCCTTGGCCGCCAGGGTGTCGGCCTCGCGGAGCATCTCCTGCAGGATGAAATCCAGCTTCTTGCCTGCGGTCCCGGCTTCGCCCAGCGCGTCGGAAAACAGCTGGCAATGGCTCTGCAGCCGGACGCACTCCTCGTGGATGTCCAGCCGCTCGGAGATGAACGCCACCTCTTCCAGCAGCCGCTTCGGGTCCGCATTCACGCCCAGCGCCTTCATCTGGGCCAGCAGGTTCTTCCTGCGTTCGGCCAGGCGCTTCGGCACCCGCTTCTCAATCAGCTTCACCGCCCGGACGATTTTCCCGGCGCTCTGCCTCAGGTCCTTGGCCAGTGCCTGACCTTCCTGCGCCCGCATCCGGCTCAGGTCCGAGAATGCGTCCTCGATGACTTTCTTCACCGCCTGCCAGAACTTCGGCTTCACGGTTTCCTGGCGCGTGGTCTTGACGATCCCCGGGAACTGCATAACCGCGTTCACGTCAACCTTTCCGGCCAGCTGGTACTTCGAGTGCAGCTCATTGGCCAGCGCCAGGTAATCGCGGACCAGTTCCCGGTCCAGCCTCAGCGCGGCCCCGGACTCGGTCCGGTCCAGTACCACGTTCAACTGGACATAGCCCCGGCGCAGCCGGTTGCGCACAATCTCCCGAATCTCGTTTTCCAGCCCGCTCAGCAACTGGGGCAGTTTCACCGAAACGTCCAGGAACTTGTGGTTCACGGTCCGCACCTCGACCGTCACCTTGGTCCGCCAGGGAGCGAGCACGCGTTCGGCCCGGCCGCACCCGGTCATACTCATAATCATAAAGTGTCTCCTATCTTTCCTTCGCGGCTCGCCGAGGGTGTCGAGGCACCCGGTCCGCACTGTCCAGCATAATCGTCACCGGCCCGTCATTCACCAGTTGCACTTTCATCCGCGCGCCGAATACACCGGTCCCGGTCGCGACCCCGGCCGACTTCAGAGCGCCCACGAACCGCTCGTAACGCGGCTTCGCCTTATCCGGCCCGGCCGCCGGCTCGAACGAGGGGCGCAGGCCCCGGCTCGTATCCGCATACAGCGTAAACTGCGACACGACCAGCGCCGTGCCGTGCACGTCGAGCAGGGACCGGTTCATCTTACCCTGCTCGTCCTCGAAAATCCTCAAGCGCGCACAGCGGTCTGCGAGCCGGCCCGCGGTCGAATCATCGTCCTCGCGCCCGACGCCCAGCAGAATCAGCAGGCCCGGCCCGATCCGGCCGCACTCCGCAAGCGAACCATCGGCCCGGACGCACGACACCGAGGCTTCGCTCACTCTCTGCACCAATGCCCGCATCCGGCTAGCGCCCGGACCCCAGCGCCTTGACCAGCGCCTGCACCATCTGCTCCGCCGTGCTCGGGTCCGAGGCGGTCACAATCCGGTCGTCCCGGACCATCGCCTTGTTCACGTACCGGGCCCCGCCCTGCCGCAGGAACTCGATCGCCCGGTAGTCGGCATAGACCGTGGCGTTCCGGCCTTTCAATGCGCCGGCCTTGGCCAGCAGAATCGGCCCGATACCGATTGCCCCCAGCACCTGGTCATCGCTCCCGGCGAACGCACTGACCAGCCCCAGCACCGCGCTGTCGCTCCAGTAAGTCACCGAACCGATGCCGCCGATAGCCACCAGCCCGGAAAAGTCGGCCGGATTCAGCTTACCAACCACCACATCCGGTCTGACCAGCGAATCGTTCAGCGCCCGGGCCGGCAGGGTATCTTCCGAGCAGACCTGTACGGTAAGCCCGGCCCGCTGCAGACCGTCGCGCACCGGCTGAAACTCCTCGAAACTGAAATCCCGGGCCGCAATCAGCAGCAGCACCGGTTGGGGACCGGCCTGGACGGCCCCGCCGAGCGAGAACAGCCACAGCGCCCCCAGAAGGGTCAGATTTTTTGTCATAATCAGTTCGGCCGGCAGCCCGGCAGCGCCAGATTGCCAGTCTCATAGGTTATGTCAAATCCCGGTGAAGTCAAGCGCATTGTCGCGCCGCGAGGGGCCGAATCCGCCGATTTCGGGCTCGGACTCAGCCGCCGATGAACACAGGCCAGGAGTCGAGTCCGCAGATTACGCAGATTACGCAGATTCTCATTCAGAGTCAGAGGTCTGGTTAGGATTTCGGATTTCGCACTTTGTCTGGTATTTCGAGCTTCGAGCTCAGGTGTTCGCCCCGTCTGGCGTCATGCGTAATGCGTAAGGCGTGACGCTCTGCGGTTTCGAGCTTCGGATTTAGAGTTTAGGTCTTCCCCTCAAGGGCCCCCCATCCACTTCATCGCTTCCTTAAGCTGCGCCTCGGGAACCGCGTGGCCACCCTTGAACCCCGTGAACGTGACATCGAAACCCTTTCGTTTCAGAAACTCCCGCGCCTGAGCGCCGTATTTCGGGTCCACCACCCGGTCCTCACTGCCGTGTGAAGAAAATACCCGCAGGCCTTTTGCCGCCTCGTAGTCGGCCGGGCTGAACCGGAGCGTGTCGAACCCGCCGCCGAACCCGATGATGCCCTTGAACAGGTCATGGTGGCGGATGCCGGTCACATATGCCATGCCGCAGCCCTGCGAGAACCCGAGCAGCCAGGTGCCGCTGATGTGGTACCGTGCCGCCAGTTCGCGGCACGCTTCGGCGATGTAATCGGACGACATGAGCGACGACCGCCGCCGGACCGTCGAGTCGGACTCGCTCTCGAAGACCCACGAATAGCCCGTCGTCGCGCCGACCGGAATCGGGTAGGGCGCCTCGAGCACGGCATAGATGAGCTGCGGCTTCCCGGCGCGTTCGTACAGGCCGGCGAAGTTCCCGGCATTCCCCCCGACCCCGTGCAGTCCGACCAGCAGGGGATAGCTCTTGGTCGAATCAAAGCCCTCGGGCAGGTGCACAAAGCAGGTCTGGAAAGCCTCCGCGCTGATTGCCACCGGCTTCCCTTTCAGGTCCGCGGCGCGTTTCGCAGCAACCGCCGAGCTCTCGATTGCGGCGCTGAAGACCGGGCTCGAGCGGACCGAATCGAAATCCGGGTCCTGACGCGCGTGCTCGACGTCGTCGAACCCGGCGCGGACCGCGCGCTGAAGATAGACCGCGGCCAGCGTGTCCTTCTTCAGCAGGCCGTAACAGCAGGCCAGGTTGTAGATATCATTGGCGCTGGTGATATCGTGTTCCAGCGCGGCGAGATAGAACCGGGCCGCCTCCTCGTAGTGCGCGGACTGGTACTCGCGGTTGGCCGCGCCGCGGAACGAATCCAGCGGAAAATCCAGGAAGTCACCGGCGTTCGGGGCCAGGGCGTTAATCGCCGGTTGCGCAGCCAGCAGTCCGGCGCACATCAACATCAGTCCGACCAGCGACGGAACAAATAAACCTGGTCGTGCTTTGCGGAACAAGAACTCCTTCACTTCAAAACTCCTCGTCGAAGACCGTGGTTACCATTCTCTCCGTCTCAATGTCAATGGCCGGTAGTGCTTTTGGCCATCAGCGCCGTCACGAACGCAATCTTCCTGGTTCGGTCCTTCATCTTGCGGGGTTCGTAGTCCGGGTTCGTATCCTTGCCCAAAGCGTACTCCAGCAGCTTATCGGCCCAGGGATGCTCGGCCATCCCGTAATTGCCGGACAGAATGAGCGCGGAGAGATAACAGTGACCTGCCGCACCGCCGGCTTCGGCCCGGTAGTTGGGCTTCTTGCGCCAGGCCTCCACCGACACCTTGATAGCGTCCCGGGCCAGGTCGAGCGGCAGGGCCAGGGCGGTGCCCTCCAGCGCCTCCATCGCGTTATACGGGTCCAGGTCCCAGCACTCGACCAGCATCGGAACCAGTTTCCCGACCGTGTCCTGCAACTCCTTCTCGTCCTTCAGCGCGTCCGCAACCCCAATCAGTCGCCAGGCCTCGTTCAACACGGCCCACCGGTCGCGAGTGTCTCGCATCGCTTCCTCCTATCCCGTCAGAAAGGCTGTTCAATCAGCGTACGGCCGGCTTCCATCGGCACTCACCGGCATGAAGGAACCGGGTAACGTCCCTGAGTTTTCCCGGCTAGACTGTCATTTCACTATGATACATCAGAAGGCGGTTCCGTCAAGCGGCGCGTCTCGCGTTGTGCGCTTTCTGGCCGTCACTCAATCCCTCGGTCCCGAACCGCGAAGGCACAGGGCTTCGGATCTCGGACTCGGTTCGGATTTCGAGCTTTGGGCTCAGGTGTTTGCCGCTAAGGCCTACTCATCCTCGGTGACCCAATCGAATAGCAGGGCGCATCCGGTCTGCCCGAAGGTGCGCGCCGGGGTCGCAGCCGGCGCGATGCCGGACACCACCGTCTTCACTTCGGGTCCGGCGGCGCGCGCCCTGAGCATGACGAATGGCAGAACCAGCAGGCCGATCAAGAGCAGCACGATACCCAGGCAGCCCTTTCCCTTCTTCTGCGGTTTCAGCCCGGTCCGGGTTCCGGCGGACCCGTGAGCACTGCTCTCTGCGTCGAGGTCCAGCGTAGTTCCAAAGCAGTATCGGCACGCCCGCTCGCGGACGACGTAGCAGGCACCGCAAACGTCTCTGCCGCAGGTATTACAGCGATTGCGACCGGTGGCGGCAGTCATGGGCCGCCCGCAGATGTCGCACTTCGGAGCCGCGGGAGTCGACTTCGGCACCGCGCTCTCAGCCCGGCGCGGATTGCTCCCGGATGGGGCCTTGCCGTCCCCCGGATTCCTCGACGTCGAAGCCGCCCGGACGGGCTCGAATCTGCCACCGCCGCAGTCCGGGCATGTCACCAGCATGGTGTCAACCTCAGCACCGCATTGACAGCACTTCTTGTTCATATCTGCCTAAGTCACTCCTTGTGTTCCTTATTCCTTCGAATCCTGTTCCGTACCAGCACTCCTCGCGCCGCTGCGATGCCAACGCAGTAATTGCACTCTCTGCATGCGCTTGGGTAGTTCCCTGGAGCCGGGCAGCATCCTGAGTTTTCCCGGCTGGACTGTCGTTTCAATATGATACATCAGAAGGCTGTTTCGTCAAGCGTCGCGTTTCGCGCTGTGCGTCGTCTTGCCGAAATCGGACTCACCACAACGGCACAACGAACACGACCCCTTCTCCCCGTCCACCGATCATGCCGATTTCCGTACGGGCGAGCGAGGTGATGCTGCGCCCTATTTGGAAGCCCGCGGAATGTTAAGTATACTTAACATTCCAGGCATACCTCACTCCAAGCTCAAAATCGGCCAGTTTCAGCCTAACGCCATGAATTCCAATCCATTATGAATCGGGGCCTCGGCAAAGGCAGTGCCTGGGTAGGTGCTCCCCCAGGTGCTCTACCAGGCTATCTACCAGGTGCTCTGGCAGGTGCTCTACCAGACTCTCTACCAGGTGCTGTGGTAGGTGCTCTACCAGGTGCTCTGGTAGGCTCTCTACCAAGCTCTCTACCGGGCTCAGTGGCAGGCTCTGTACCAGGTTCTCTACCAGGCTCTCCACCAGGCTCAGTGGTAGGCTCTGTGGTAGGCTCTCTACCAGGCTCTCTGGTAGGTTCTCCACCCAGTCCTGTTGTTTTCGCGGCTTCCCAGTTCATCATTCATGATTCATGCTTCAGCCTTCGCGCTCGCGCTCACTGCTCGTCCTCCCGCATTCATCGTTCACCGCTCATCGTTCATCGTCTCCAGTGGGCTCTTTTCTTCCGGTTCTGACTTCAGTATTCTGCCTTCTGACCTCGCGCTTCGCGCACTCTCCCCGGGTGCTGCATGGGACTCCAGCTTGACACGAGCAGATTTCCGGCTATTCTGAAGCGATATGCCGGACGACGGAATCAAGGTCTACCGACCAACGCGGGAGTTGCCCGAGCCCCCGGGGAACCTCTCCCCGGCTCAACAGACCGATTATATGCGGATGCGCCTGATTGAGAGCTTCGTCAATGAGTTCGTGAACGGTTTGCCGAAAGACAATGTCGTTTCGGCCATGGAGTTCCCGCGCTACTGCTCATTCGCCAGGCAGGTCTGGCAGTACAAGGATCAGATTCGGGATCCGGCCGAACGCGATCGCCGGATTGAGTTGAAAGTCCGCCACGGCAGCGAGAACCTTGGACTCAAAGAGTCCATCCTGCGCCAACTCGCGGCCGAAGTGCTCAGGACCGAACTGGCGATGGACTGAACCCGAACGTTTCCGCCTTGAAACAGGGGAACGTCACTGGTTTCCCCCGCACAGCTCACCGGAGCCCGTCAGCCGCAGATGAACGCAGATCTAGAAGCTCAAGCATCAAGCTCAAGCCCAAGCCGAATCCGCAGATTTCGCAGATTACGCCGATTTGAGAATCCGAAGGAGTAGCTCACCACCAGGGACACCAGGAACACCAGCGGAATCCGACTGAGATTCACCACAACGACACAACGACACGAAGGTGGAAACACCTAAACATCGAACCACCGAAACACCGAACCAGGAACCAAGAACTGTTCTGCGCTTCGGATTTCGAGCTTTGGACTTGGGTGTTTTCGCTCCTCGCGGTTGGGATTTCGCGCAGTTCATGTATCAAACTTGATACCATCCCGTCACATTTGCCGCCAAGCTCGAAATCAGTGGTTTTCGGCCTAGCGCTTCGCGAGTCAATGACTTAGCAATCGAGCCGTTCTCTAAGGCAGTCCCTGGGTGAGTGCTACCCCCAGTGCATCCCCCAGTGCATGGGTGGGTGCATCCCTGAGTGCTTCACCCAGTCCTTCGGGGAGCTCTTCCCCCAGTGCTTCCCTGAGTGCCTGGGGGAATCCTACTCCCAGTGCATCCCCCAGTGCTTCACCCAGTGCTTGGGTGAGTTCTTCTCCCCGTGCTACCCTGAGTGCTTCACCCAGTGCCTGGGTGAGCGCTTCACCCAGTGCATGGGGTAGTGCATGGGTGAGCGCTTCGCCCAGCTCTCGGGTGAGCTCTCGGGCTCTGGATGCTGGGGGTCGGTCTTGAATTCTGCAATCTGTAGTCTGCAATCAGCAATCTGCAATCGCCCTGCGTTGGGTTCCCCACTGGGCTCTCTACTCGGCTCTGCACCGGACGCTCTCCGCTATCCGCAGGCCGCGAACCGCTAACAGTCAGAGCACAGGGGCGCAAGTCACAGGCGCGCAAGCCGGATTCGGACTGGCGTCAATCGTAGAGCGTGAGACGTGATGCGTCTCAGTTCTGACTGCCAGGCGGACCGGCCGGTCGGCCGCGCAGCTCTCAGTCCGGCAGGTCCTGTCTGATTCTTGTGATATTCTGCTTCAGCGTCTTCACTTCGTGAGTCGCCACTCGCCAGGCCAGTTCAAGGTCAACGCCGAAGTAAACATGAATCAGGATATTCCGCATCGCCACGATTCGCTGCCAGGGAACATCCGGGTATTTCGCGGTCAAGTCCCCGGGCAGGTTTCGCGCCGCTTCCCCGATAATCTCGATGCGTCGAAGCACCTGGTCCTGCAGCGGCACGGACTCGAGAAATTCCTCAAGGGTTCGCCCTTGAACGTAACTCTCAATCAACTCGATGCTCTGAAGGATATGGTCGAAATAGACCCTCGGGTCCTTGGTCACAGAATCGCCTGCTGCTCGGCCAGAATCCGGTCGCGCAGAAGAGGATTCAACGACCGATACGTCACCACATCCACTTCGCGGCCCAGCAGCTTTTCCAGGTCGAGCTTCAATCCCGCAAGGTCGAGCAGGCTCGCGCCGGCCGGCATTTCGACCAGCAGGTCCAAGTCGCTGCCCGGCTTGTCCTCGCCTCGAACCATCGAACCGAAGAGCGACGCCCGTCCCACACGATATGCCCGAAGCACAGGCAGAATCCGGGACTTCACTTCACTGATGCTCACGACAGAACATAACACAGAACCGGCGAGTAATCAAGAGCAAACAGAGGTCTCCGGATTCGGATGCAAGCGCAGATGAACGCTGATGGACGCAGACTCAGGAATCAGAAATCGAGTCAATCCGCAACGCAAATTCCCTCGTCCTCTCCTTCAGATTCCTCTGGCCTTCACTGCTCATGTTCTTCCTTCATCGTTCAGCCTTTCGTCATTTCGCATTCATCGTTCATCGTCTCCAGTGGGCTCTTTTCTTCCGGTTCTGACTTCAGTATTCTGCCTTCTGCCTTCTGACCTCG
>Ga0209777_10004257_pt1 | contig 17037 bp, 18 predicted proteins | sample FrelakmetHBP12HB_FD_187147 | JGI IMG/M metagenome (GOLD analysis project Ga0209777, IMG submission 187147) | Freshwater lake sediment microbial communities from the University of Notre Dame, USA, for methane emissions studies -HBP12 HB (SPAdes)... | ecosystem: Environmental > Aquatic >...
GGATCATGGTTGAGAATCGGAACCTGCCGATGGAACGTGACCAGAGGAGTCGAGGCCAGAAGAACACGCTCATGCTTGTTCTGGGGCTGGCTCTGAATCTCTACGTGCTGCTTGAAGATCGAGAGCGCCGTGTAGTCCTGGGTGGCGGGAACGACGTAGTATACGTCCTCGGTCACCAGGACATCCATCGCCGCCTGGTATGCTTCGAGCGTGTTGTCATCGGTGGCCAGCGCGTAGAAGACGCGATTGCCATCCGTCAGGCCCGAACGGGTCACCATGTCGGCCATCAACGCCAGCGGATTGTGGGGATGAACCATCCCGATCTGCTGCTCGATGTCCTTCTGATCGCCGATCTGCATCAAGCCGTTCAACGGAACGTCGGGCCGGTCGGCCTCATAGGACACCAGAATGTTGCCGGTGAAGCCGTCAGTGATGCGTTTGGTCAGATCGTACAGGGCCGAGGCGCCCCGGAATGGAACTCCGCGAAGGGCGACAATCGGCGTATCCACCGTGGTGCTCAGCGCGGGAATCGTGCCAACCATCTCAACGAAACCCGGCCGGGCATTGGCCACTTCGACCTCGAACGGAATGCTTCCCGCGGCGACTCCGGTGAAGTAATCGCCTGCGGCGAAGGTCGCGTCGTTGCGATTCTTCAGGACTTCGATGAATGTGAATGTGTCGAGAGGATCAACGTTGGCGAGCGTCAGCGTGTACGTCGAAGTGTCCGCGGGATTGAGATCCGGGTTCTGGAGCAGGATCTTGTAGTTGACCAGGTCGATGGACATGACCTTGAAATCGCGGATCAACGTCGTGATGCCTGGAGGGAACTTGCTGGAGATCCGCACCCAGTCGCCGACCGTCAACTGGACCAGGATCGCCCTCCAATACTGATTGTTGTTGCCCTGGTCGGCCCCTGGAACAACCGGGGCGGCGGGAGCGAACCACTGAGTGGCGCCGGAAGTGACCGATGGAATGACGCAATTGGCCGGAGTCAGAATGGCGGTCAGATCCACGGAATCCAGCGTCGTCTTGCCAGTGACAATGGGGATGATCTTGTTGACGCCCACGCCGAGCCCGACAGTTGGGCCAGTCACCTGATTGGTGTGCGTGGAGGCGAGTTCGTGATTGGCCGGGAATCCGTAAACGAAGCGTCCAACCGGATGAAGGGTTTGCGTGGAGGCATCGATGGCGAAACTCTTGTTGAGTTCCGGGATATCCTCATCATCCACCTTGATGACCTTGACCGTGTGGACATGGTGACCGGTCGGGATCATGTCGTAGATGCGATACCGCCCTGCCATCGAAGCCGGGGTATCAATGATGATGAAGCTGTCGTCATTGACCGTCGCGCCTCGACTCAGGAAATCGATGGATGCGTCGTGGAACACCAAACCATCCGGCTCGCCGGTCGCCCGGTCGTCGTCGATGATGGAATCGATCTGGTTGTTGTTTCGGAGGCTGAGAATCGAGTATTCAAGGGCGATGTCGCCGCGGACTTCGATGCGGGTGCCCGTCTGGTCAAGCTCGGCATCCAGCGGATAGTTCAACCGGAATAGGCCAAGCTGCTTCCCAGCGTCGGAACGGGCGTCAAGAATGACCTCCACGCTGTTGTCGTCAACGATACCGCCAGGCGTCAGGCCCGGAAGCGCCGCGTCAAAATCAGCCCCGGCGTCATACGCGCCGGAATTTGCGCGCACAATGATCAATCGAGCGGGGCCGACGACAACCACCGGCATCTGCGGAGCATAGCGATTGGCGATGGCGGTTCGGCGGACTTGCTCAACGATCACATCGGGAGGAGTGTAGGTGGACGGCATTTGCGGACCCTCACCAAGTTTCAACCCATGTTATCTGAACCACAGCCACTGGGCAATAGGTTATTTCATTGCGGTGGCGAATCCAGTGCCAGAATCGTTCGTTCCACGTTCTTGGTCAACTGCGCATTTATGGTCTCATGGTTCATGTGATTAGCAAGCTCAATCATCAGGTTTTGCTCCTGGGTTTCGAGCCTGATCGAGACCACTGTCAGCCAGGGATCGCCCGGAACGTCGCGCTGTTTGTTCGGTGGGCTTATCCCTGTCATCTTAATGCTGTGGATGTCGTACTCTTCCATGATCTGGAGTCGGAACAGCTTGACGACATTGTAAACAATCGAAGCAAGAATCTCGCTCGACATCTTGCTTCCAGCCTCGCACTGAATAATGACCGGGGTCGTGGCGAGATCGGAAAGATTAGCTTGATCCTCAAAGTTGGATCCCGACGCATTGTAGAGATGGAGTTCCTGGGGAGCATATTCTCCCCTGGCGACCGTGATCATCATGGTGTTGCCGTCACGTTCGGTGAGACGGCTTTCAGGATCACAGACCCACACCCTGGATCCCTTCGGATCATCGCGAACGAATCGATACGGATTTCCGCCCTCGATCAAATCGTCCTGGGAGAAGGCTGCCTGGAGAGTGGCAAGAATGACATCGGCTGCCTTGATGGCGCCCAATCGAACATCGGGTCTGTTCTCCGTCGTTATTGGGCGGTTCTCAGCGGGCGGTTGGGAGATTGCCTCCCGTCTTCTGTCTACATCCGATCCTGCCATTAGACCAGGTTCCAACCAGGTGGTGGAATGACAACGGGATTCGGGGATTGGCCAGGCAGCATGATCCCTCTTTCATCACCACTGCCACGAATTTGATCAAGAACAGTGACCACCGCGGCGCCGAGCGCCGCGTCGTAGAGCGCCGGTTTTTCCTCTCGCACCGTCTGGATGGACGGAATGCTTCTGGCTACGCCCCCGAAAAGGAAGCCGAGCAAGGCAGCCGTGGCTGTGTCTTTGACGCCTGCTGTTTTGGTCATCGGAAATTTGACCATGGCTAGTCCACCTTATCCTTGCGTATTGTACCAGCATCCTCTTGAGGAGCCACTGAGCTTTCAAACGATTCCGGCATCCCCGGACGTTTGACGAGATCCCAGCTTCTGTTCTCTGGCGCGTGCGGCGGTTCGGGAATCTTCAGCGCATACAGGATTGAAGTTTCCTCCACCCGGTTCAATGTGCAGATCTGGCTGATGTGGTGCATACGCCGGGTCATCACCGAAATCTGCTCGGTCTTGAATCGAAGATTCTGCTTGCGATCAACGATCACATCCTCGGGATTGAGAACAGGATGGTTGGCGATCTCAAGATAGATGGTGAACGGCTCATACTTGAGCCCTGCGTCCACGATGACCTTCCGGGGAGGATTCAGAATGGCGGGCACAAACACCGGGTTCATGTAGCCGCCAGAGAAACCAGTTCCATAGCACTCCGGGCAATTCGCATCATTGGCGAGAAGCCGCTCTGCGTTCCAGCAGCGGCTGCATTTGGCACCCCATGACTTCTTGATCAAGACCGCCACGGCCAACCCGCCCTTGACCGTCAGGTACACCATCTTCTTGCGGACCAGTTCGAGGGCGATATTGTCAGCATCGTGTTCAAGAAGAACCGGATCGCTGTCGTTCCATCCGTTGCCGGACTTTGATGCCGCTCGAACGATGAAGTAGAAGTTCCGCGATGCCGGATCGCCGATGGCGGTCCAGTCAGTGAAGTTGTAGGTGCCCTGCTGCGCGGCTCCCATCAAATCCCAGGGGCCAGTCGGACTGTTTGAGCGGAATACCTCGAAGATGATGTCTTCGAGCGGATAGCCGGTCGGCTCGATGGACCAACGAACAGCCAGCACCCCGGCCTGGGGCCGGAATACATGAACGAATCGGAATCTCGGCAACTCGTCCATCATCTTCGCCCAATCAAAAGTTTCGGGAAGTTTTTCGGCTTCAGCTTACGGTACAAGCTGACCGTCTTCCCAGTCTCATCATCTTTAACGTGCATGACGCCCACGGACAAGCTGTGATATGCGGTGGCCGAGCGCGTCACTTCCTCGCCGTGCGGACCATAGAGTGTCTCAGAGCGTCGATTGACCGGAACCAGATCATGGGGCGGATTGACCGCCATGTGCTTTTCCAGTTCAACGTAAGCTTCCGGGCTGCCGAACTCGTAGCTGTGCTTTCGCACATGCTCATTCATGTTGGCCCAGTCAGTCCATTCCGCGGCCTTGAACGGAACTGGCTCAGCCTTCGGGATGTCATTGAAGCGTCCCTGGTCGCCAAAGAAGTCCGCCGAATGAACAAAGGGAATCTTGGCACAGGCCGCCGCGGCATGATCGGCCTCGCTGTCGCCAATCATGATCGTGTTGGCTATGTCCATGCGATACTTCTGCATCGCATACTGCAGCATCGTCGGCGCCGGTTTGGAATGCACCGATGGCCCGACAGCAATGTAGATGACATCGTCGAGAATGCCGCCGAACAAATCCAACGTTTCCCGATTGACCGCCTGCAACGTTTGAACGTCGGGGAAATGCACCGAGTTGCGATTGGTCACCCCGACGATCCGGTATCCGGCGTCCTTGAACTTCTTCAGGATCTCGATCCGACCGGGCAACGGCCGCTGCTGTCCTGTATTGCTTGGGCAAGGAGCGCCGGGTGTTGAGACAATCGTGTCGTCAACATCGACGAGAATGCCTGGATACCGTTCGTCGTCAACGGGCGTGTATTCGACGAAGGAAACCTTCTCCTGCGGCGGGGCGCCGTTCTGAAGCTGCTTCAGGAACTCCTGATTGATCGCCCTTTTGCGCTTGGCCATTTCAAACAGGTATTCATCAGCACTGCGCTCGCCGGAACGCGACCGCCCGAGAAGCCGGTCCCAGAGGCGTAGCTGCGGGATGGTGTGAAATCGCTGCACTTCAACGTGCCGTTCGTTCTCAGGGAGATGGGAATGGGATTTGTAGCGGATGGCTCTTCCCCGAACCTGATCAATCAACTCCTCCTGCCAATGCGGTTCCATGATCTGCATCAGCTTGGTGCCTTTGAGATCCAATCCCTCGGCTCCGGCACCGCTGACGAGCAACACTGGCACTTTCCCGGCGTTGTAGTTTTCAACAATCTTCTTGCGTTGTGTGTCGCTCACCTCGCCCGTGAACTTGGCATAATGAATGCCACGACGATCAAGCGCCCTGGCCAACGGGTCAATGCCGGATTCCAAGAATGCCGAGTAGCTCACGCCACGGAAGTGTTTGTCCTTGGCGTGGCGTTTCTGGATCTCATCGGCCATCGCCTGAATCTTGGGAGCGTCCTCATCAGTGGCTTTGACGTTGAAGCTGCCGGGATGATTGCTCACCTGGCGGGGTCCGATCATGAACGACTGGAAGTTCGACTCCTCATTTCGATTCAGCGGCAGGCCGTGCCGAATGCGATACGACAGCGTCGGATAGCGTCCCATGACAAAGTCGTAGGACGCCTGCTGGCGATCTGACATCGGCACTTCAAAGATCTTCTCCTCAAAGCTGGGGAAATCCTTGCGGTCGGCACTTTGATAGAAGTCCACTTTGTTCTTGACCGCTGCCCGGAACTTGTCGAGGTTGACCGGCACTTTCTCGGTTCCCGGATCTATGCCTTTGAGCCTACCCCAAAAGCCCACTGGAACCTCACGGGTGTGCAGGAACTTCTGCTTGAATTCCTCGGGCTTTTCCGGGAGCGATCCGGGCTCCACCGCGTTGACAAGCGGCGCCAGTTCTTCAGGGGAATTGCGCAGTGGCGTAGCAGTCAACAGCAACGTCTTCTTTCCATGGAGAGACTTGGGAAGCTGGCTGCGCTGTGATTCCGACTGGCCCATCCGGTGAGCTTCGTCGTATGTCACCAAAGACTTGCTGGCGAACTGTTGAAGCTCAGGGTCATCCTTTTTCTTCAAAGCCTCATCATAGGACATGACTCTGGCAGGCTGATTGAACCCAGAGGCTCGAAGCTCCTTCCTGTAGTTATTCCTCAGAGGCGCGGGAACAATGGCCAGGATCGGAAGATGAAGCTTGTCGGCTGCGTGAATGGAAGTGAAGGTCTTGCCTGAACCGATGCCGTGATATGCCACCTGCCCAGAGACATTCGGGTCCTGGAGCTTGTCAGCAAGCTGCTCCTGGTGGGGGAGCGGCGTCATGGCAGAAAGCTTCATCATGGTTCACAGCGCAGCCATTGCCGGATCGGCGGTAAAGGTCGGGTTCGGAGCAACCCGGCTCATTGGTAGAATCTGTGGTCTCTCTGGATCAATGTTGACAGGCCCCGGCGCTGGATCGTTTGCTGAGGGCGTCACACCGGAAATGATCTCGGAGAATGACGGCTTTGGAGCACCAGGCTTCCTGCTGTCGTCGATCTCGCTGAGCGCCACATGGCGGCCGATGTTGCTGCCCATCACGCCACCCGCGATTTCGCCAACTGCTGGAGCAACCGAACTCGCTGGGTAAAGACCATGTGCGATCATGCCGCCAGTCACGCCCATGGCCGCTGCGCCCAGGCCGCCGCCGACAAGGCCAGCCAGAAGTTCATGGCGGCGCTGGCGTTTGATCTCTGCAGCACGGGCACTGAAATCATCGGCTGTCTTCAGATACTCAGAAGCCCAGCACGATTCCTTCACTTCCTTCGCGCCTTCCCTGGTGGCCGAGCCGTGCTGAGGATCAAGGGTTCGTAGCATCTGTTCAAGCTCCCCGACGTGAACCTTCTCTTCCTTGCCGATGTCCAGCAGAACCTTCTTGAGTTTCTTGTCGGGAACCACCTCGGACAGCCGCTCGTACAGATTCGCGGCTTCATATTCGGCCATGGTCGCCACGCGGATCGCCCGGCGATTGATGCCTTCCGGCGTGCCGACAATGAGATCACCGAAGCCGTCCGTAGCGCCTGCAATCTTCGGCTCACCACTGAGTTTGTCGTGCAGCCAACCCCAGATGCTTTGCGGAGAATTCCACTGCCAACCAGGCCGTGCACCTGTATCGACGGATATGTATGGAAGAATACCGCCGACGCCGACACCACCATTTTCGCCGCCGAATCGAACACCAACGTCAGGAAGTGGAACTGCCCCGAGGGCGTATGAGTAGCCTGCTTGGAGACCAACAGGACCTTTGGCGCCAATGGTGTATTGACCGCCACCCCAGGAAGGAATGATCGCGGTCTTCGTGGCTTCTGCGGTCTTCAAATACTCGGAAGCCCAACATTCGGATTTCTTGGCCTGGCCGACCACGCCGGTTGCCACCCGGAACTTCGATGGATTCCTCAGCACCGTGCTCATGTTCCGCATGACGATCTTCGGCTTCTTGCTGATCTTCGTGAGCTTCGTGATGTTCACGCCGCGGCGCTTGGACGCCGACTTCCTCGCCTCGGGCACATTCGCATACAGTGCCTTCTGCTGGCCACGCGCACTTTCCTCAGAATCGTGCGAGCCGTACACATGGCCATGCTGACCCTTATAGTCGCCGACCACCTTGTACTTCCCGCCGCTGGCTTGAATGTGGAAAGGCATGGCTCAAATCCCTTGTGTTGCTTGCGCTCCCCGCATCTCACGAATGTTGGACAAAGCCGCGCCGCGGCCCAGCATGTATGATGTCGGCAAGCCCGTCGCCGCGCCACCGAGAACTGCACCGGCCGTTGGATCCATGCCAACGTGGGGTGCTATCATTGCGCCACCAATCGAACCGACGCCAGTGCCGAGTGCCGTTATCAAGCCGCGGCCCGCGCCACCGAGAAATCCACCCGGCGCCGCTTCAGTCTCTTCGGGCGACGCGCCCATGTGCTGGGCCATGTCCTTGTTGCCCATGTTGTAGGCGTAGGAAAGCGGCACACCCGCCAGCGGCCCGACCGGCCCGCCTGCCAGGGCTGAAGTCAGACCATGGCCGATTGCCGCGGGCCAGGGACCAGCAATCTTCTCTGTGCCCGGAAGCATCAGACTGCACATCTTATCCCGGCCAATTGGCGCTCCACCATCAGGCACTGGACTACCCAGTATTCCAGTTCGTTTGGTCGGCGACATTGGCGTCATGGCCTGGCCCGGCGTTCCAGACCCGGCACTGCCGCCGCTACCTGTGTTGCCGCCGACGATCATCGCCGTCTTGGTGAAGTATTCAGTCGCCCAGAGCATGGCTTTCTTCTCCGACTTTGGTTCCTTGAACTGATCAGGATCCATGTAGTAGTCTTCAGCAACTGTCCTGGCGGCCTCATCAAGATGTTCTTTGTCAGTCTTGGCTGGATGGAGCGTTCGTCTGATCGCTCTTCCTACCCGCAACCCGATGCGCTGCGTTATTCTCGCCTTAGCCTGTTTCTCCGCATCTTCGCCCATTACCATTTTAGCGATGCTCTCCAATCCGAACCGGCTCGTGGCTGTGGAGAAACCAGCACGCCATGCCAAGGACTGATTCTTCCAACGGTCAATGTCTTCCTGTCCCACCTGGCTTAACTGCGTGTGACCCATTGACTGTGCGAACTCGTAGCCATTCTCAAACTCGGCCTGGTTCTGCGGATCCCCCTGGTAAGGATTGCGCATCAAAGGAATCTGGACCTCATCTCCGTGAGGAGATTCGGGTCCAGATGTCGCCTTGATAAGCGGATCAATCGGCACAGCTTACTCCCTCGGACGACCAATCGCGTTTTGAATCCCGCCCACGACTGCATTCGGGATGAGACCTGTCGGATTGGCGACGATTCCAACGGGTGCCAAAGCACCTCCAATCGTTCCCGCCACCGGATGCCGGGCAAAGGTAGTACGTTGCTGCGCTTCGGGTCTCTCCATCTCGGCAATCTCTTCTTCGGTGAGACCTTTGCCTTCGCCGTAGCCACCCATGATCAACCGATCCAACGCGCCTGCACCAGCACCGGCCAAACCACCCGCACCAGCGCCAACCCCTGCCGCTTCGCCGAGCGGCACTGCTTCGGCGCCGCCGAGACCAAGCATGTGTGCTCCCACGCCCATTCCCGCACCGATGCCCGCACCGAGCAAACCGCCGCCAGCCGCACCAACCAAGCCATGACCGAGGGTGCGCACGCCGCCAACCAATGGTCGCAGCGTCCCACCACCGGCATGCTCAGCTTCAAGATTGCTGAGTTCAGGATGTTCCGACAAAGCCTGGCGAACACCCACGGAATATGGAATGCCGCCACCAACTGCATTCCAGATGTTGTCCGCGGTCTTCACTCGCGCCGTCTTCGTCTTGAGGTAATCACTCGCCCACAGTTTCATTGCCAAGCCTCCTTAGAAAGTTCCCTGGCCTTCTCCCGCTATGGCAATGTTCTCCACGTTTGCCTGGGGATCAGCAACCACCAATTCAGGATCGCTACGCCTCTTCAACTGCTCGGCCTTCGCTGGAAGCGGCTCGGCTACCGTAAGTTCCGCCGACTTCCTCTGCAAGTATTCCGTCGCCCACAGTTCCATCTCACCAGGTCTCCCCGAAGAGCGTGTAGAACGAGTTCGAGTATTCCGACATGATCGACATGTTGCCGAGCGCCATCGAAATGTTGATTGAGGTCTTCAGATCGCTTTTCTTGCGTTCATACTCCGCGGCGTAGCGTTCGATCCAGCCGCTGTACTCTGTGGCCTTAGCGTGGTCGTCGGCACTCGTGCCACCATCGCTCGACGGCATGTGTTCGCGGCTATGCCAGATGCCTGCAGAAGTGAGCGCCTGAAGAGCCGCGCCCATGAGCAGCAGATACTTGTTGGGATGGTTGGCCAGGCTCACAGGGCCGATTGGCGGCGGCGACATGTTCCAGTCCATCAACGCCTGCATCAGGCATTGACGAAGCTCTTCATCCGTCGTTTCGAATTGGCCAGTGAGAAGGCGATTGAGTTCCTTCTTGTCACGAAGCATGTTGCGCAGGCTGCGCGTGGCACGCTTCAGTCGTTCTTCATCGTTGATCTCAACCGGCATGGGTTAGTCTCCAAGCGGCATTTCACCACTGAACGCGGGATTGTCGCCGTCCGGGGCCTCGGCGTGAGGATCTCCTGGCGTCATCCCTAAAGTCGGCTTTGGATCGGGAGACCGGTTTTCTTTCGGGACTTCGGGCACGGGAAACTTGGTGACAATCGCCTCGATCATCGGCGTGAGGTTGCTTTCCGTGATGCCCTCGACCTTGAGCAGCACCTGCTCGTCAGTGTTGAGGAACTTCTCAAACGTGTCGATGCCCAGCCCGTACAACCGTTGCTGGACAAATTCATTGATGCCGCCAACGCCCAGGAAAACATCCTTCCGGGGTTCTGGCGGAATGGTGGCCGGAACCCGGCCGGTGGAATCAACAGTGACCTGGCCGGGATACTGCGAATGGAGATCTTCCAGCGCCGTCTCGACCGGCTCGACCGTGACGGGCGTGTTGGATTCGATCACCAGAATTCGTCCGAACACGCCGTTCTTGACCGACTGCCACAACGCTGCACGCACCTTCTCCGGGTGTTTTCGGAGATTGATCGTCATGCGTGCGTTCGGGCCAACGGACGTGATGCCACGGAGACTGTACTCTTCGTCCGTGACGTTGCGGATCTTGACTTCAGCAGGTATGTCCGCGATACGCTGGGCCATAACTCCTCCATTTTGAGTTCCCTGGATGGCCGCATGAGAGCATCGGCTCTCAAGCTTGCCGTGCCATAGGAAATCGCAACCCCCAATATAACTGCTGTCCTGGCTTTGACAAAACAAAATCCCCGGCCCTCGCGGGCCGGGGATCAAGTGCGTTCGCTTTCCCTGCCTGGCTTAGTTCAGGAGGGTGACACGGGCGATGCCGTTCGAGTTGCCAAAGCCGACGCCGATGTATTCCCAACCCATCCACTCGATGGTGTTGAAAACCTTGCGGACGCCGAACTTCGTCTGGTCCAGGACCAGGAAGCGGCCCAACGCCTTCTCGTCGGCGAAGCCGTAGATCATGTGCGCCGGAATGCCGTCGCCAGCATAGCCAGGAGCAGTGCGATCCACGCCGTCGCGGTCGAGCGTCGGGTGCTGGAACAGCGTGTCCTTGATGGACACGATGAGCTTCACGCCACCGAAGTTGTAGTACCGGTAACCTTCGATGGTGACTTCCTTGAGCAGATCGCTGCCCAGGTCCTGATACGTCATGGTCAGGAAGTCGTTGAACGTGATGGCGCTCATCAGCACCGTGCTGCACTTCAGCCTGTTGCGCAGAACGCGATTCAGGAGGGCCTTGAGGGCACCCTTCGTCAGCGCGCCGCCAGCGCCAGTGCTGAAGTTGATGAGGTTGCTGCCGCCAGTGGCGTTGGCAGCCGCAGCGGTCGCGTAGTTCAGGAAGTAGGTGTCTTCCACTTCCTCGATCTCGCGGACGCTGTTTTCCTCGATGATCTTCGTGACCGGCTGCGTCGATGCCAGCAATTCGATTTCCTTCTTCGCGTAAAGCTGCGAAGAGATTTCGAAGATGGCAATCGGGTAACGCGGCGTGGTGACATACCGCGCATCGGGCTCGGCCTTGAAGTTGATCGCCTTGGCAGGCGCGACCGGCACTTCCTTCTCATCCATGAAGATGAGTTGGTCGTGGTCTTCGCTGACCTGCAAGTCGTAGCGCGTGACCTGACGGGGTGTCAGGACCTGACGCGCAAAGGACCGTTCACGCAGCTTCTCTGCGATGAAGAGTCCAGCGGCATCGGCCATCTTGGACTGGTTTGGACCACCCAGTTCCCTGATGAACGTCTCCGTGTCCGCCTTGAAGAGGTCCAGTTCGTTCATTGGACTGTTCCCTTCTGTGTCATGGTCTCAACAACGTCGGCAACGGTTAGTTGCCATACGTGCGGACAGTGAGTTTCGTGATACCGTTGACATCAGTCGCAACGGCTTCAACTTTTCCGATGACGGCAGCCGGACCAGCCGCTACGACGAGGCGACCAGCGCCATCGACCGCGACCGGCGTTCCAACTGTCTGGAGACCAACGGCGAGCGGATCGCAACCTTCGGGACCCACTTCATAGCGGAACACGCCATACGCCAAGGCGCATTCGCCGGACTGAACCACGCTCGGAAGCGTGAAGGAGTTCGTGGAGGCGAATGCCGGGCCTGCCGCGAATTCCAGATTACTGCCCTTGTGACCCCGGTTTCCTTCGAGGCACAGGTAGTTGCCAGCCGAACCGGCCACTGGCGGAACAACCTGACCCGAGGCATCAACGGCGAACCAACGGCCGCTGAGTACGTCGCCTACGCCCTTGGGCGCGCTGCGACGGAAAACCTGGGTGAAGGGAGAGAGCAACATGACGGACATGTTTTCGGTCCTCCCTGGAGAATTGCTGACATGGCGTCAGCACGCTGAGATGCTTGGCTACGCACCGCCGCCAAGATCGCGGAGAGTGCGTGTCAGGATGTCCGTTCCTTCTGATGTCGTGGATTTCCCAGCACCTTCTGCTGCAGCCCCCGTGATTATTTCCCCCGGAGACTGGTCAAACAGATCGTCAACGGACGAGAGTTTGACGGTTCCATTCACCAACGAACGTCGGGCAAAATCGAAGACATCTCCCACATCAATTGCCCCATCCTGCGCCAGCTTCGTCGCTTCTGCCAGGGCTGCCGCAATCTTCACAGCCTGAAGGTGTGCAGACTGCAGTCCACCGATCAAAGCTTGTTGCTGGTCGATCACACGAACCGCTTCGGCAATCTTGGAAGATTCCGTCGTCAGTTCGCTTCCAACTTTCACAGTCTTAACCGGAATCGAATCTGATGGCAAGGCAATTATCTGCGCGGATTTGGCGCAGATGAAATCGAAAAGCGTAGTGGCATTCTTTGGCACGTTCAGTTCAGCAGTCTGCACGCCGTCTTGTACATGTGCACCACGACCGCCGCCTTTTCCGCTCGCTTCTGCCGCCTCTCGGCCAAGATTCCGACCAGTTCGGAACGAACCTGGGCGCTCTTGGCCGTCACGCCTTGAACCTGCTCATCAATCTGCTGCACGGCTTGTTCCGCGGGAACATCGCCATCGGTCACGGCGATTTTGCTGGCCTGCTCGTGCGCCCGTTCCAGCAGCCGATCAAGCTGCGGATCGTTGAGCAACGAGTCGAACTTCTCTTTGGTGTCCTGCATCGCAGTTCCCCTTATAGCGCGGGCAAGGCAGCCGCTCGCAGAGCATTCATCTCACGTTCCTTGGCTTCCTGGTTTTCCTGATGCCTCTTGTGGAGCATGTAGAGCGCGCCCGCGCCGAGCGCGCCGACACCCAGCATTCCCGCATTGCGGGAGAGCCAGGACGGCTGCGCAGGAGTTCCGAGACGGAGAAGTTCGTGCACGGGCAGATCGCCGTGAATGGCGCGCAGGGCATTCAGATCGCGCCCCCGAGCAAGGATCTCATGGCCCGCTGCGTCCGGGCGAAGGCCCATGCGACCGGCCAACTGAGGCTGCAATTCAGCAGGACTCAAACCCGCGGCGGCAGGACCCAGATGTTGTGCTCCGAGATCCTGGAAATTGAGCACGGCCGGATCTTGTCCGGGACCCGCAATGCCTGCTTCCTTTGAAGGCGGGGGAACTTTCAAATCCTTCGGGATGTTGGCCAGCTTCGCCTCACGATCAGCGTTGGCGGTTTTGATTTCGTCATCCCAAATGTCAGCCGATTCGGCCTGCAGCCCGGCGATCTTGACCGCCTCGGTGGCGCTGAGTTCGATGTTGTTCTGGGAGAGGTATCCCTCGGCTTGGTGAAGCAGGAAACGAAGAAGCCCATCAGCAACCTTGACCGCCCCTTCGTTCACTTCCTTGACGTGCTCGACATACGCCTGCGCCATCTTCATGGCATCATTGCCGCGTTCAACCTCGTTCGGATAGGGAACGCAGTCAAGCTGAAGCTGTTCGAAGAAGGCACGTGCCAGCTTGGCGACCTCAACGGGAACGCCCTTGGCTTCCGCGACCTTCTGAATCTCGTCGGGTGGAGGCGTGACCCCGGACGCCTTGAGCGTCTGTTCATAGAATTCGCGGGGAGTGAGTGTGGTGTTCACGGCAGCCTCCATTTGAAACTCTGTTCCCAAAGCCACCCCGCCATCACTGGCGGGGTGGCCGACTGCGTGAGTTGACTTAGCGGCTGTAGCCCTTGCCCTGATCGACTTGCTGGCCGTGGTTCAGGCCAGGGTTGCCCGGCAAGGTAATGGTGTCCGTGAAGCGGACGAGCTTCTCGTCCTGACCGCTGACCGGCTGGCGCGTGCCCGCGGCGCCTTCCGGCTCGAACTGCGTGGTGTTGCCGTTCTGCTCGGCAGCCGCCATCGTGGAACTGCCCGGCCGCGCCGCCGAACCGAGGTGACCATCCACCAGGGCCGGAGACGGAGTGGCGGCGCGCAGGGTCTCGGCGCGCTTGATGATTTCCTGCGCCGGAACGCCGATCCAGGCCGCGACCTTGCACAGGTCGTGAATCGACGCCGTGCCGTTGGCGTACTGCATCGCCATGCTTTCCTTCAGCATGCCGTGGTACTGGAGAGCGCCCTTGCAGCGTTCCTCTTCGGCGAGCTTTTCCAGTTCCGCCGTCTTGACCTGGTTGGAGATGGCCACCTGCTGGCCATAGACGATGGAGGCGATCTTGGCGTCGGGAATCACGATGCCCTGTTCGAGCAACCACTTCTGCTCGGGGGTCGTGATGACGGCGGGATCGTAGGTCACAGCGGCACACTTGCCACTGCCACTGCTGGAGCCGCCACCCTTGGGGGAGGTCGGACCCTTCGGGGCCTGGTTGTGGTTGTCACGTGGCGTCGGAACGCCACCCTTGTCGGCGGGCTGACTCGCCTTGCCTGCTTCCTTTGCGGGGGCAGGGGCGGCAGCCGTCTTAGCTGGGGCCGGGGCCGCAGCGGGAGCCGCGGCGGGAGCCGGGGCTGGTTCCGTTGGCGTCACTTGGACACCAGCGGTCTTCAGGTACTCGGAAAGCGTGCGTGTTGCACCCATGGTCTGTGATCCTCACCTTAGAAGGTCTTGCCGTCTTCACAAACCTCGCTCTTCGGACCTTGAATCACTGGTCGGCAGACAGGGCGAACCTTAAACGGTCGCCATCCCTGCGTGTGCCAAATGATACATCGCGGCCTTTATGCGAGTGTACCGTTCCTCCTGATTGTCACCAAGTAGTTCTCGCACGTATGGATTGCGATGCGCTGCCTTGATGAACCCGTCAATCGGAAGATTGGCGAGAAGCCTGCGGTAGAACGAGTAGTAGTCGGCAACGTCCTCATACCCGCTTTCCGCTATCTTTGTGGGTTCCCAGCCCTTCATCGGACAAGGCCCACGATAGCCAGAACGATCCGCAAACTTCGTCTTCAGGAAATCGTACAGAAACACGGAGAAGTTGTCCAGCGACAAGTTCCGAAGACCAGTGAAGTTTTCCTCGGCTGATCCAACCTTTTCGGGCTCTGCTAATGTGGTCAATTCAGCCAGTTCACGTGGTGACAGGACAATGCCCATCATTGTTGCTGTTGAAACCAAGGTTTCGAGATCTCCAGCAAGGGCAAGAGCCTGCTTCAATTCGTTGGTCTTCATTTCCTTGTTTGAAGGCAGGCGTTCGGCAGTTGAAGCACCTTCAGGTGGAACAGAAGACATGGTTCCGATTCCGCCCGGAACCTGCTTGTCCATCTCAGACAGCTTCCGTGACCATGCCGCTTTGATCTCGATGTCGCGTGCCATGTTCGCCACCTTTGCGCGCTGAGGAACCCACAATGAAGCCACTTTGTTGAGTGAGAAGGCAATTGGATCAGCCGGGATCGAAACATCGCTCAGATCAAAGAATCTTGGTTCGAAGTTATCAGCCGCGACCAGCCGACCATCCGGCATGATCTCGTTCATGTGATTGCGCAAACAATCACATCGCTGGCTGACATACTCGTTCTCGTTGCCGCAGTACATGCACTGCTCATGGTGGATGCGGCAGCCCATTGAAACCGTGATGTACCCGCGCTGATCCAACTTGACTATGATGTCCGGTGCCGCCGAACCGTTGAGTTCCGGGATTGGCTCACGGAACACGCGAATGATCAACTCCACCCGGCGCATCGGCTCATTCCAGACAGACAATGGAAGATCGCCATAATGGGGATCAATGGGACTGTTGGCGTGATGGCGGTAGAACTTGGCCATCTCAAACGTTTTGAAACGCGGAACTGGAATGCCCTGCATGTCACCGGGGTTCTTATCCGCTTCACGTTGAGTCTGCGCCGCCTTCAGTTCATCAGCGCGAAAAATGTCGCCATTGAGATTCGATCCATACCGACCGCCATCACTCATGGCGATGGTGTGGATATAGTTGAAGCGGGGATCTGGTTGAAGATTGCGAGCAAACTCCTCAATCTCGGGAGGCACATGAGTTTCCGGCTCGTAGGCGGCAAACTTCGTCGGCGAGTCGAAGATCGACTGGATGTTCCAACCTGCGCTGATGATCTTCTCAATCATGACTCACCTTTACTTCGGAGCAATCCCGCCCCGGCGAGCCGCAGCCGCCGCAGCCATTTGCTGAAGATTTGTGCTCGCACCTCGTGGGGCCGAGGCAACCGGCGCCGTTTGTGGAACGATGGATTTCCCAGGAGAGATTCCGCCGCCTGTTGCCGCAGCAGCGGATGGCCTAGCCTGAATGATCGGCGCACCTGGTCTAGCCGGTTGCTGTTTGCCTGGACCAAGCATACCAAACTGTCTGGCTGCCTGGTCAGTGCGACGCGAAGCACCCAGTTGGCTTACAGCGTGCCATAACTCCCCGAGTCCAACATGACCAGCAGCCTTTTGCTGCTGTTCAAAGTATTCAGTCGCCCAGAACTCGCTCATGCTACACCTCGATGATGGACACGTCTGGCGTGACCGGGAACTGATGAGCCATCAACGCTGTCTTAGCCGCCGTGAGACGGGCAATGATCTCGTTGATCCATCCAGTCAGTTTGTTGGCTGCCTCGGGATCCGCATTCATGTCGAACGACTGCTCGACCGGGAACGAAGATCGCATGTATGCATACTGATCCGGCAGATTGAACGTCTGCGGCGCACTGTGCGAATCGATGTAGGGAATCGTGCCACCAACGTTGACCTGGGGCTCGCCATAGGCATCGATGAACGAAACCTCACGAGAGTTCACTTCCGTGGCGATTGTGGCTGCCCGGACGTTGCGGACGATGGTTTTCGTCGTGTTGATGATCATCGAACGTCTCCTTACGGCCGGAACAGATCCGCCATCGCGTGCTGAACGGCCTCTAATGCCTTGGCGCGTTCTTCAAGAGCCGCG
>Ga0209777_10004258_pt1 | contig 17034 bp, 15 predicted proteins | sample FrelakmetHBP12HB_FD_187147 | JGI IMG/M metagenome (GOLD analysis project Ga0209777, IMG submission 187147) | Freshwater lake sediment microbial communities from the University of Notre Dame, USA, for methane emissions studies -HBP12 HB (SPAdes)... | ecosystem: Environmental > Aquatic >...
CCCGCAAGGTCAGCCTCCGCGCGGCCCAGGTCCTGAAGGACATCGCGGCGTCGAGCCACGTCTACTCGGCCGAGCGGGCGCGGCAGTCGCTCGTCGACGCCCTGGCCAAGCAGCGGCCGGACGAGCTGGTGATCGCGGTCCTCAACGCCCTCTCGGAGATTCCGGACCCCGGCATCGAGCAGGCGATGTCGAAGGTGGCCGTCGACGCCGAGCGGGCCAAGCCCGTCCGCATCGCCGCCCTCCAGAACCTCGCCCGGGCCGCCCGGACCATCGGCAACAAGCTCCAGACGGACGAGGTGGCCAACCTCCAGAAACTCGCGTTCGAGAAGGACGATCAGATCCGGAACGCCGACGGCGAGGCCCTCGGCGCCCTGGACCTCGACGCCGCCGAAGGCAGCAAGTTGATCCTCGGCTTTGAGGCGGTAAGGCCTGTGGCCGGCGGCGCTGCCGAGGCCCCCGCTGAGAAGCCGGCGGAGAAGCCGGCGGTAAAGCCTGCCGAGAAGCCCGCCGAGAAACCCGCCGAGAAGCCGGCTGAAAAGCCTGCCGAAAAGGCGGCCGAGAAGCCCGCAGAGAAGGCGGCCGAGTAGCGCGGCCACCGAGTACGATAGCATCGCAACGAAGGGCCGGCCCCAGCAGCCGGCCCTTCGTGTTTGGCCAATTGGCTTGGACTTTCCCGCCCGGCCGCCCTACACTGACGTCGCCTGCAAATGCGAGGCTTTCGATATGGACAAACTGCTTTCCATCGGGACCGGGATTGCCTGCGGCGGCATCCTGTGGCTTATGGCCAGGGGGTTCCTCGTGTACGTTATCGACGCCTTTGCCGGGACTCGGCACGACACCTCCTGGATGGGCACGCTGGCTTGCCTCGGCGGCCGCTGGGGCACGACCGGAGGCATCGTCGTGCTGATCGTCTTCTCGGTGGCCTGCGGCTTCATCCAGGAATACCTGAACTGGGCGATGGCCTGGGGCTCCGTCAAAGGCATGCTCAAGGCCGGCGCGGCGCCCGAAGCCATTGCGGCCCGGATCGAAACGCTGCCCCTCTCGCGCGGCCTGAAGCAAAAAATGAAGCTCGCGGCACAACGCAAGCAGTTGCCTCGTTAGCCGCCCACGCCCTGCCCGCCGGATGTGTGGCGGGTTGGTGGGCGCGTGTTTTCGCAACGCAGGAAATGGTATCATGGCGTGTGTTGCAGGGCCTTTTGCGAGAGGTCACCCTATGCCACGCTTTGTCGTACAACAGCATTTCCGCCAGGCGGACGACTGGCACTATGACCTGATGCTCGAACGGGGGGACGCCCTCGTGACGTTCTCGTCGGGCGTGCCGCCGGAAGACACCAAGCGATTGCCGACGCTGGTCCACCATCTCGGGGACCATCGGCTGGCCTACCTCGAGCTCGAGGGCGAGATCACGAACAACCGCGGGTGGTGCCAGATCTACGACCGCGGAACGTTCGAGTGGATCCTCCCCCGGAATCCGGCCCACGTCGAGACCGTCGACGAGGTCCGCGTGAAACTCGCCGGCGAAAAGGCCAAGGGCGAGTACATCCTCAGGCGCGACGGCAAGGCCGGGGCGGATTACTGGCGGCTGCTTAAAGGCAGTGACTGAGAAAGGCAGTGACTGAGTAACTGAGTGACTGAGTAACTGAGTAACGGCAACGGCAAACGGCAAAACGCGCGCCCCGCAAGCGGGGCGGCTAACCGTGCTTCGCTTTGCCTTCGCCTTCACTCAGTCACTCAGTCACTCAGTCACTCAGTCACTGCCTTTTCGTATGGTTGACACCCCGCCTCGAATCCCTATAATCCCCGAAAGCCGGGGCAGGAGCCCCGTCCGGAAAGGCCAGGTTTCACGTCATGGATAACGAAGTCAATGAGAAGTTGGAGGCCCTTGTGGAGCGCCTCAACACGCTCCGGGACTCTCTTTGACGTCGCCGGCAAACGGCGGGGCCTGGCCGAGATCGAAAAGAAGATGGCGGCGCCGGGCTTCTGGGACAACCCCGAAGGCGCCCAGAAGGTGGTCCAGGGCCTCAAGAGCCTGAAGGCGGCGATCGACCCGGTCGAGGCCGTCGGCAAGCTCCTCGACGACGCCTCCGTCCTGGCGGAGCTGGCGGCCGAGGAGAACGACGCCGCCTCGCTCGGGCAGGTCCGCGCCGAGCTCGACGAAGCCGAGCGCCAGCTCAACCGGGCGGAATTCCTCGCGCTCCTGGCGCGGCCGGACGATCCGAAGAATTGCTTCTTCTCCATCCATGCGGGCGCGGGCGGCACCGAGTCCTGCGACTGGGCCGCCATGCTGATGCGGATGTACTCGCGTTTCATGGAGCGGCGCGGCTGGCAGATGACCCTCGTCGACAGCGTCGAGGGGGACGAGGCGGGCTTTCGCAGCGTCACGGCCCGTGTGGTCGGCCCGTTCGCCTACGGGTACCTCTCGGCCGAGGTGGGGGTCCACCGCCTCGTGCGGATCAGCCCGTTCGACGCCGCCGGCCGGCGGCACACGTCGTTCGCCAGCGTCGACTGCCTCCCCGAGTTCGTGGACACCGGCGAGATCGAGATCAAGGAAGAGGAGCTGAAGATCGACTATTTCCGTGCGGGCGGCGCGGGCGGCCAGCACGTCAACAAGACCTCCAGCGCGGTCCGCATGACGCACCTGCCGACCGGCATCGTCGTCCAGTGCCAGAACGAGCGGTCGCAGCGGCAGAACCGCGAGATGGCCACCGAGATGCTCAAGGCCAAGCTCAAGCGGATGGAAGAGGCCGCGCGCGACAAAGAAATCGCCAAGCTCTACGGCCAGAAGGGCGAGATCGCCTGGGGCAACCAGATCCGCTCCTACGTCCTTCAGCCGTACACGCTCGTCAAGGACCATCGGACCGACGTCGAGACTGGCCGCGCGATGGACGTGCTCGACGGCGACCTGGACGCCTTCGTCGAGGCCGAGCTGCATCGTCGCGCCACCGCGGCGCGGACGGCGGCGAAGTAGACCGCGTTTAGCCGTCGCCGGCACGGCGACGATTGTTTTGGGGCGGGCTCCAGCCATGAGGCATGTGTTGGCCATCGCGGCAGCCGTAGGGTTCGCGGCCCTCGCTGGGGCCGGCTGCGAGGGGCGCCCGCCGGCGGCCGCCCAGGGCAAAGACGTCGTGCGGCCGGCCTTGCGGTTTGCGCTGGATGTGCCGGCGGGATGGACGGTGCGAGACCTCGAAGGCGACGTCGTCCTGGAGGTCCTCGGTCCGAGCCCGAAGGCCCCGCAGGCCGCGGAGAAGGCGCCGGCCGCAGCCGGCGCGGCAGCCGAGGGGAAAGCCCCGCAGAAGGAGCCGCCGCCCCTGGTCCTGGGGAACCAGCCGCGGCCGGTCGTACACGTGCTCGTGATCGAGCGCGAACGGGAGACCCTCGCCGAGTGGGCCGACCGGGCGATCAAGGATTCGCAGGAGCTCCAGAGCGACCTGGAAGTGACGCATCGCCAGGCGGCCAAGCTGGCCGATGGCCGCGAGGCCCTGCGGATCACGCTGAAGAACCCGCGGGCCGTCGAGCCGCTCGTCCAGGAGATGCTCCTCGTCATGACCGGCTCGAACGCCTACGCGGTGATCGCAACGGCGTCCGAATCGGAGCGCGGGGCCTTCGAGGCCGCCTTCAAGAAGTGTTTCGATACTTTTGTGGTATGGTGACCCCAGCCGAAGGGGTTAGGAGCTTTACACACAGGGCTCCTGACCCCCTCGCCGGGGTGGTGAGCATCGCATTTTAGCCGCGACCCGAAGGGGAGCGCGTTCCGTGACGAAACGACCCAAGCCGCTCATCGCAACCTGCCTGCTCGCCGCCTTCGCCTTGGCGGGGTGCGCGGCCGGCCTGCCGGCGGACGTCGCCAAACTCGGCTACGTCAACCGGGACCAGAAGTTCGCGATGGACGTGCCGCCGGGCTGGACCGTCCGCGAACAGAACGCCACGCCGCCGGTCTTTCTCCTGGGCCCGGCCGACGAGAAGGGCTTCCGGCCGAACGTGAACGTGATCGTCGAGCCGGCCGGCTCACGGTCCTTCGCCGACTGGGTAGACGTTAACCGCAAGCAGCTCGACTCGCTCGACGAGTTCAAGCTCGCCTCGGAAGAGGACCGCCAGGCCGCCGGCGGGCGGAAGGCCCATGTCTGGACCTTCAGCCATAGCCTCGTGGGCAAGCACGTCGTGCAGCGCCAGATGATCGTCGTGGCGAGCGAGAAGGTGTATATTGTGACGGCCACAGGGTCGCCGGACTTTGCGGCTAGCGAGGAGGCCGAGGAGATCGTGCTGAAGTCGTTCCGTGCGGGATGGTGACGAAAGACGGTTCAAGGTTCAAAGTTCAAGGTTCAAGGTTGACAGCCAAGGCACCCTCGCTTCGGCCGTTGTCCTTGATTTTGAACCTTGAACCTTGAACCTTGAACCGCCTTTGTTGAACCTTGAACCTTGAACTTTGAACCTTGAACCGCCGTTGGGAGCCGTTATGACCTTCGACGCCCTGAGAAAAGTGGACCCGGCGCTGGCCGACCTCCTCGTGGCCGAGCAGAAACGCCAGAACGAGTCCATCGAGCTCATCGCCAGCGAGAACTTCTGCCCGCGCGCCGTCCGCGAGGCCGTCGGCAGCAGCCTCACCGACAAGTACGCCGAGGGGTACCCCGACAAGCGATGGTACGGCGGATGCGGCGTCGTCGACGAGGTCGAGGCGCTGGCGATCGCGCGCGGCAAGCAGCTCTTCGGCTGCGAGCACATCAACGTCCAGCCCCATGCCGGCAGCCAGGCCAACATGGCCGTGTACTATGCGTCCCTCGAGCCCGGCGCCACGATCCTCTCGATGGACCTGGCGCACGGCGGCCACCTCACGCACGGCAAGAAGGCGAATTTCAGCGGGCGCACCTACACGATCGTCCACTACGGCGTGAGCGAGAAGACCGAGACGATCGACTACGACGCCCTCGCGAAGCAGGCCCGCCAGGTGCGCCCGGCGCTGATCGTCGGCGGCGCGAGCGCCTATCCGCGGGCGATCGACGTCAACCGGATGGCCCAGATTGCCGCCGATTGCGGCGCCAAGCTCATGATCGACATGGCCCACTTCGCCGGCCTCGTCGTCGCGGGCCAGCACCCGGACCCCGTGCCCGTCTCGGACTTCGTGACGGGCACCACGCACAAGACGCTTCGCGGCCCGAGGGGCGGCCTCGTGATCTCGAAGGCCGCGTACGCCAAGGCGATCGACCAGGCGGTTTTCCCGGGCCTCCAGGGCGGCCCGCTCATGCACGTCATCGCCGGGAAGGCCGTCGCGTTCTCGCTGGCCATGACCGACGAGTTCAAGGCCTACCAGGCCCAGGTCGTCCGGAACGCCCGCGCGATGGCCGAAGAGTTGATGCGACTCGGCTACCGCATCACGAGCGGCGGCACGGACACGCACCTGTTCCTCGTGGACCTGATGGCCCAGGGCATGAGCGGCTCGCAGGCCCAGACGTGGCTGGGCCTGGCGGGGATCGTCGTCAACAAGAACGCCATCCCGTTCGACCAGCGTCCGCCGATCGACCCGTCGGGCATCCGCATCGGAACGCCGGCCGTCACGACCCGCGGGGCACGCGAGGACCACGTGCGGCAGATCGCCCGGTGGATCGGCGGCATCCTCAAGGCCGACGATCACGAGGCGGCCGCCAGGAAGGTGCGGGCGGACGTGCTCGACTTCTGCCGCTCGTTCCCGATTCCCGACTGATGACCGAACGCATCGGCGACATCCTGATTTCCGGCGACCGGATCGCCGCCCGCGTGCGCGAGCTCGTCGAGACGATGGCGCCTCTCTACCGCGGCCGCACACCCGTCTTCGTCGCCATCCTGCACGGGTGCCGCCCGTTTGCCGAGGACCTCGCCCGCCAATGGCCCGAGCCGGCGGCCATCGAATGCGTCTCGGCCCGGTCCTACGACGGCACCGTGTCGGGCCGGCTCACGGTGACGCTCCCCCCGGGCCTGGGCGACAAGGTGGCAGGCCGGCCGGTGCTCCTCATCGACGACATCTACGACACCGGCCGCACGCTGGCGGCCGTCGAACGGAAGATCAAGGCCCTTCATCCCCAGGAAGTCCGGACCTGCGTGTTCCTCCGGAAGCGTCATCCCACGGGCCGGTGCGCCCAAGGCGGCCGGAGCCGCAAGGTCGTGGCCCGGGCGGCCCCCGACTGGGTCGGCTTCGAGATTGAGGACCGCTTCGTCATCGGCTACGGCCTGGACTTCTGCGGACGGTACCGCGACCTGCCCTACATCGCCCTCCTTGAAGAGCAGCCGTGATACGCCGCCCCGGCGTCCCGAATTCCTTAACCTCGCGACTCCCGGTGTCCGATAACACTGGTGGCTGGGGGGAAGTACCGTGCCACTTCTGACGGAGTCAGGAGGCCAGTGTGCGGGCCTGCGAAGCGTCCCTGTCGCCCGGAACGGAATTGGACGAGGCCAAGGCGCGCATCGAATGCCTTGAGCAGATGCTCGTGGAGACGCAGCGCCTCGCCACCGTCGGCGAGCTGGCCAGCCGCATGGCCCACGAGTTCAACAACGCCCTCCAGATCATCAACGGTTGGACCGAGAACGCCTTGCAGACCGAAGACCCCGAGACCAAGGACAAGGCCCTCCAGAAGACGCTCGAGCGCGGCCGCCGCGCCGCCGACATCGTGACGAACGTCCTCGGCTACGCCAACGGGCGCGGCGACGCCGCCGTGACGGTGGCGGCCGACACGCTGATGGAAGAAGCCGCCGGCCTCGTCGCCTGGGACCTCCAGAAGGACCGGATCCAGATCGTTCACCGGCGCGAGAGCGACGCGCTCGTCCGCGTCGTCCCGGCACGGATGGAGCAGGCCCTGCTGAACCTCATCCTCAACGCCCGCCACGCGATGGGCGAGCACGGCGGAACGCTCACCCTCGGCGTCCGGCTGGACGAGAGCCGCAGGTGCGTCGCCCTCTCGGTCCAGGACACCGGCTGCGGCATCCCGCCCGAGACCCTTCGGAAGATCTTCGAGCCGTTCTTCACCACGCGGACGCCGGCCGACAACGAGGGGCGCGGCGGAGCCGGCCTGGGCCTGGCGGTCGTTCGCGAACTCGCGGCCCAGGCGGGCGGCGAAGTCACGGTCGCTTCCACCGTGGGCGTCGGCTCGACGTTCACGATCCTCCTGCCGATCGCCGACTCGACGAACTGAACGGCCTATTCTCGTGCCGCCTCTTTTCACTTTTCACTTTTCACTTTTCACTCTATCCTATCCCTCCGCACGCACGCTCCTTAACGATGAGGAACTCGAAACCATGGCTACCGAAAAGACCGTCGAGAGCATTCTGAAGGTTGTCGATGAGACTATCGCCCACGGGCCTTTCAAGGCCTCGTGGGAATCGCTCGAGGCCTACCAGGCGCCCGAGTGGTACCTGGACGCCAAGTTCGGCATCTTCATCCACTGGGGCCTCTACGCGGTGCCGGCCTTCGGCAACGAGTGGTATCCCCGGAGCATGTACGTCGAAGGGTCCAACGAGTTCAAGCACCACGTCGCCACGTACGGCCCGCAATCGAAGTTCGGCTACAAGGACTTCATCCCGATGTTCAAGGCCGCGCGGTACGACCCGGACCACTGGGCCGACCTCTTCAAGAAGGCCGGCGCGAAGTTCGTCGTCCCGGTGGCCGAGCATCACGACGGCTTCGCGATGTACGATTGCGGCCTGTCGGACTGGTCGGCCGCGAAGATGGGCCCGAAGCGCGACCTCGTCGGCGACCTCGCCCGGGCCGTCCGCAAGCGCCGGATGGTCTTCGGCCTCTCGAGCCACCGGGCCGAGCACTGGTGGTTCATGAACGGCGGCATGAAGTTCGATTCCGACGTCCGGGACCCGAAGTACGCCGACTTCTACGGCCCGGCCGCGCCCGACAACACGCCGCCCGACGAGGCCCACCTCGACAACTGGCTCGCCCGGACGGCCGAGCTCGTCGACAAGTACCGGCCGCAGCTCGTCTGGTTCGACTGGTGGATCGAGCAACCCGCCTTCAAGCCGTACCTTCAGCGGTTCGGCGCGTTCTACTACGACCGCGGGGCCGAGTGGCAGAAGGGCGTCGCCCTCAACTACAAGAATGCCGCCTACCCGCCGAAGGCCGCCGTGTTCGACGTCGAGCGCGGCCAACTGGCCGACATCCGCCCGTTCTACTGGCAGACCGACACCGCCGTCGCGAAGAACTCATGGGGCTATGTCGCCAACCAGGACTACAAGTCCGCCGGCTCCATCGTCGGCGACCTCGTCGACATCGTGAGCAAGAACGGGGCCCTGCTCCTCAACATCGGCCCGAGGCCCGACGGCACGATTCCCGAGCCGGAAGAGGAGATGCTCCTGGAGATCGGCCGGTGGCTGGCGGTCAACGGCAAGGCGATCTACGGCACGCGGCCATGGGTCGTCTACGGCGAAGGCCCCACGAAAATCGTCGAGGGCGCGTTCAACGACACCAAGCGGGCCGCCTTCACCGGCGAGGATTTCCGGTTCACGACGAAGGGCGACACGCTCTTCGCCATCGCCCTGGCCTGGCCCGGCCGCGAGGCCGTGATCCGCTCGCTCGCCCAAGGCTCGGGCCTGGCGTCCGGCAAGGTCAAGGAGGTCACGCTCCTCGGCGCCGACGGCAAGCTCGCGTTTTCGCAGACCGAGGCGGGCCTCGTGGTGCAATTGCCCGAGAAGCCGCCGTGCGAGCACGCCTTCGCCCTGCGGATCAAGGGCCTCAAAGTCGCGGGGCGACATAGTTAGCCCCCCCGTGAATACACGGGTGGCTAATTATGGCACAACGCCAACGGCACCCCGGGGGAAGATATGGCATGGCCCTCCCGCCCCCGCCCCGATATCATGAAACCCTACGTGGCCGCGCGCATTGATACTGGAGTTGGTCGTAGGCTCACGAAGGAATGGTCGATGGCCGATGCCGTGTCGTGGAATATCGTGAGGGCCGCCGCAAGCGGCGACGGGCAGGCGAGACGCCGGCTCGTCGAAGAGACGCTCGACGGCATATGGACGCTGGCGATGCGCCTGTCGCGGCAAAAGGAGCTGGCGGACGAAGTCGTCCAGGAAACCTATGCCCGCGTCTTTGCCAATCTCGAGACCTTGCGTCCGGACGGCCGCTTCGAAGGGTACCTGGCCCGCATCGCGACGAACCTGGTGCTGGAGCGGTGGCGCCGCCGTCGCCCCGTGGGCGAACTCAGCGACGCCATGCCTTCGCCGGACTCCGTCGAGCCCTGGCGGACGGTGGCCGACGCCGAGGACGACCAGCGGCGGCTGGCGGCCATCTGGGCGGCCACCGAAAAGCTGGAACCGCAGCCCCGGGCAGCCATGCTGCTCTACTATGCCCAGGGCGAATCGTACGACGAGATCGCGCGGATCCTGGACGTGTCCGCGGGAACGCTGAAGACCTGGCTTCACCGGGCACGTATCGAGGTTCGCCGCGGCGCCGAGGCCCTGCTTCGCGGGCAGCCGGCGATAGGACGCGTAGTCAGAGGAGAAGCGTCATGACCGATCTGTGCAGTCAAGTCGAGCGATTCCTGGACGAGGCGGCCGGCGGGGCCCTGCCCCAGGCGCTTCGCGGCCACGCCGACGCCTGCGACCTGTGCCGCGAGCGCCGCGCCATCGACCACGCCATCGAAACCCAGTTGGGCGCCGGGCTGCCGATCGCGCCCTCCCACAGGCAGGAGCTCGCCAACCGCATCCTCCACGCGGCGCCGGCGCAGTCGGGGGGACGCCGGCGACGCTGGCCCTGGGTGGCGGCGATGGCCGGCGCGGCCGCCATGGCCGCGGCGGTCCTGATCGTAGCCGGGCTTCCGTCGAAGCCCGCCAAACCGGTCGAGCCGACGCGCCCGACGGCCCTCTTCGCCGACCTGTTCGGCCCGCTCTCCGATATCGCGCCGAAGGCCGAAGAGCCGGCGTCGGCCGCGAAAGAAGAGCGGGAGCCGACGCCGATCGATAGCGCCCTCGCGTTCCTCGTGGGCGACTGGGAGGCCCCGCTCGCCCTTGGCCGCACGATGATCGACGCCCCGACCCAGGTGGGGGCCGATGAGAAACCCGTCCCGAAAACCGAGAACAAATGACCGAAGGGGTCAGGAGCCCTATGTGTAGGGCTCCTGACCCCCTGCCCGAGGCATTGGAACAGTTTCAAGGAGAGATATCATGAAGATGCTCAGAATTTTGACGGCCCTGGTGCTCGTGGCGGCAACCGCTGCGGTAGCGGCGGCGGCTACGCAGGAGATGACCTCTTACGTCCCGAAAGACGCGAAGGGGGTGGTCGAAACGGTCAACGCGGCCGGCCTGCGGGCGGAGCTTCTCGACTCGGCGTTCTGGGCGGGCCTGGAGCAGACGCAGGGCTTCAAGGATTGGCGCGCCAGCGAGAAGTACAAGGCGATGCGCGACCGCCTCGATAAGTTCCTCGCGGCCCTCGACATGCCGCAGGACGAGGCCCTCAAGGCCTTCCTGGGCGGCCGGACGGCCATGGCGGCGCTGCCTTCGGCCGGCGAGAAGCCTCGCGGCATCATCCTGACCGAGACGACCACGGAGATGGCGAACCGCCTGATCAAGGCGTGCGGCGGCGTCGAAGAGAAAAAGTACCTTGATGTGACGATCTATCAGGTCACCCGAGACAACAAGACCGACCGCATGGCCTATGCCGGGGGCCTCCTCCTCGCCTCGGACTCCAGCGGCGACCAGATCGAGAAGGTCCTCGACGTCATCCTCGGCGGGGCGCCGGCGCTGGCAGCCGACGGCGACTTCAAGGCAGCCGCGGACGGCCTCCCGGCCGGGTGGCGCGTGCGGACCTACGGCGACAAGGTGCCGCCCCGCAAGGGGCCGGGCGCTGCCGCCCTCTATCCGAATGGCAAAGACTGCATCCACTTCGAGTGGCAACTCGTGGGCGGCGAGTCGACCTACGCGATCAGCGCGCCGGTCGATATGCAGGCCCCGAAGATCCTGCCCGCCGACTCGGTCGCCGCCGTCTCCGCGGCCGCGCACCTCACGGCCCTCTGGGACTTCGCCAAGAAGAAGATGACCGGCGAGAAGGGCGAGCAGAAGCTCCGCCAGATCGAGATGTTCTGGCGCGGCATGATTCCCGGCCAGACGATGGACCAGATCGCGGCCGGGTTCGGCCCCGAAGCGTGCGCCGCCCTCGTCAAGGGCGAAGGCGACAACGCCGCGCCGGGCGCGATCATCGCCATCCGGCTGGCCGAGAACGGCAAGGCCATAGCCGACGGCTTCAGGCAGGGCCTGGCCGCCAAGGCGATGCTCATCGCGGCCATGACCGCCAACAATCCGGACGCGCCGCAGATCACCGTGAAGGAAGAGGCCTACGACCAGGCCCAGTTGCTCGTGGTCGAGGCGCCGAAGCTCATCGACAAGTTCCTCGGCGACTGGGCCAAGGACGCCGCCGTCACCGTGGCGGTCACGAAAGACTGGCTCATTATCGGCACCACGCCAAGCGGCGTGAAGCGGACCCTCGACACCATGGCCGGCAAAGTGAAAAGCCTCGGCGACGTCCTCACGGACGCCGGCCAGGCGGTGCCCACGAAGCCCGCCACGCGGTGGGGCGTCATCCTTCCGCAGGGCGTGTCCGACATCCTCATGGGATGGGCCGAGAAGCTCGCCGGCACGCAGGGCGCCGAGAAGCTGAAGAAGATGACCAACCTGGCGGAAGTGATAAAGCTGCTTAAGTACGTCGGGTTCGTCCGGACCGATACGGAGGCCGCCATCCACGGCCAGGCCGACATCCAGGCGAATCCGTAGCGGCTGATTGAGTACCCATTAGCACGGAGGCCAGGGGCTCGGTGAGCTCCTGGCCTCCTTGAATGCTTAGAACAATCGCCCCGCAAGCGGGGCGGCGAAATATGTAGGCCCCGCCGCGGCGGGGCGCCGTGCTGCATGCGATACGCGCCCCGCCAGCGGGGCGGCTAACGAGGCAAGTGCTGCGGGCACCCGCGCTCGTTTACAGGCGGTCGTCGAGCGGCGGATCGTCGCCCTTCTCCTCGTCGCCTTCCTGCGGCTCGCCCTCTTCCTCGTCGAGCTTCCACTTGTCGGCCTCGTCCATCTCCTCCATCTCGCGGCTCATGCGGCGGTACATCTTTTCCTGGAGCGGCGCGATCTTCTTGTACTCGGAAATGGTGGCCATGTAGGCCCGCGTCATGAGGTCCAGGCGCAGGAGCTGCCACTTCAGCAGGCACTCGGACTCTTTGATGTTAGTAAACGGGTTGCACTTGAGCTGGACCTGGCCGTCCCCGGCCAGCTCGCAGAACTCGCATTCCTTGCACTGGATCATGGCCGGCTCCTCGAGAAGCGTTTACTCCATCATACGCCCGCACAACGCCACAAACAAGCCGGCGCCCGGCAAAGGGGTCAGGAGCTCTATCCGTTAAGCTCCTGACCCCCTCGCCGTCTTGCGGCCGACAAGAACGCGGAGCGATTGGGCCAGGGGAAGGGGTCAGGAGCCTTACACATAGGGCTCCTGACCCCTTTTTCTCAGTGGCTGTTGTGTTCGTACCGCTGGGCGATCGGCATGCGGCGGCCGAAGCCGAACGCGCGGCTCGTCACCTTGAGGCCGGGGGCGGCCTGCTGGCGCTTGTACTCGTTGCGGTCGACGAGGCGGATGACCTTGGCGACGACCTCGGGGTCGAAGCCGGCCCGGATGATCTCGTCGGGCGACTTCTCGTCGTGAACGTAGCGCTCGAGGATCGCGTCGAGGACGTCGTACGGCGGCAGCGAGTCCTGGTCGGTCTGGTTCGGCCGCAGCTCCGCCGAGGGCGGCTTCGTGAAGACACGCTCCGGGATGACCGGCTTCGGCCACGCGGCGTTGACCTGGCGCGAGACTTCGTAGACCATCGTCTTGGGGACGTCGCTGATGACCGCCAGGCCCCCCGCCATGTCGCCGTAGAGCGTGCAGTAGCCGACCGCCACCTCGCTCTTGTTGCCGGTCGAGAGCACGAGGCAGCCGAACTTGTTCGAGAGGGCCATGAGGATGGTGCCGCGCACGCGGGCCTGGATGTTCTCCTCGGTCACGTCGGGTTGGCGGCCCTTGAACGCTTCCGCCAGCGCCGCCTCGAACGCGCGGTGCGGCCCGTCGATGGGAACCTCGAGGAACCGGATGCCGAGGTTGCGCGCGAGCTCGCGGGCGTCGGCGAGGCTATGGTCGCTCGAATAGCGGCTCGGCATCGCCACGCCGAGGACGTGTTCCGCGCCGATGGCCTCGGCCGCGAGCGCCGCCGTCAGGCTCGAATCGATGCCGCCCGAGAGGCCGAGGACCGCGTCCTTGAAGCCCACCTTGCGCATGTAGTCGCGGATGCCGAGGACGAGGGCGCGGCGAACGGACTCGATGTCGGAGAGCGGCGCGGCCGAGAGGGGGTCAGGAGCTCTATCCGTTAAGCTCCTGACCCCTTCGCCGTCGCAAGCCCGGCCTGGCGATGGGGCGTCGGAAGGGGTCAGGAGCCTTACAGATAGGGCTCCTGACCCCTTTGGTGCGGGAATCTCGACAAAGCCCAGGTCCTCCTCGAACGCCTTGCACTGGCCGATGACGCGGCCGGCGGCGTCCATGGCAAAGCTCGCGCCGTCGAAGATGAGCTGATCGTTGCCGCCCACCTGGTTCACGTAGACGACCGGCCGCTTGTACTTGACGGCCTGGGCCCGCACCAGGGCGAGCCGCCGCTGGAACTTGCCGACGATGAACGGCGAGGCCGAGACGTTGAAGAGAATCTCGGCGCCGGCCTTGATGATCTCGGCAATCGGGTTCTTGTGGTAGAAGCGCGACTCGGGGCCGGCCTCCTCTTCGATCCAGATATCTTCGCAGATCGAGAGGCCGACGGCGAGGCCCCTGAATTCGACGACCTCCGGGCCGCGGCCCGGCTCGAAGTACCGCAGTTCGTCGAACACGTCGTACGTCGGCAGGAGCGCCTTGTACTTCCGCGCGAGGATCTTCCCGTCGGCGATCAGGGCCACCGCGTTGTGGAGCGGGCGCCCGCGCGGGCCCTCGTGCCGGTCGACGAAGCCGACCAGCAAGGCGGCCGTGCCGACTTCGGAGACGATCCGGTCGAGGGCCGCCAGGTTGTCGGCCACGAACGCGGGCTTGAGGAGCAGGTCCTTCGGCGGATAGCCGAGGATCGAGAGTTCGGGCGTGACCACGAGGTCCGCCCCCTCGTCGACGGCCCGCTCGTAGGCGCCGAGGATGCGGCGGACGTTGCCGGCGATGTCGCCGATCGTCGGATTCAGTTGGGCCAGGGCGATCTTCATGGGCACTATCTTAGGGCGTCGGCGGGCGCGAATCAACACAACGCACGCCGGCCTGCGCTGTGCCTCGTTAGCCGCCCCGCTTGCGGGGCGAGTGTTTTTCGCCCGCCGAACAACACGCGCCCCGCAAGCGGGGCGGCTAACGAGGCACGAACCAATAAGCGTTACGCCTCAACCAGAACGGCGTACCCGTGGGGCGTGGGCTTCATCACGCACAGCCTTCCCTCATGCGAATCAGTCAGAGTCGCCGAACCGCCGCCGGTCAGTTCTTTGGCCTTGGCGAACGCGCCCTTCGGCAGGCGAAGGACGACCTCGTCGCCGCCCTCGGGGAAGAAGACGAACAGCACGCGCTTGCCGCCCGCGCGGCCAAGCTTCGTGTACACGAAGAAATCCTTCTTCGGCAACGGGCTGAGGACTTCGACGTCCGGCTTCACGCCGGCGGCCGCCACTTCCAGGGCCAGGAACTCCTCGAAATCGGCCGACCATTTCGCCAGGTACGCGTCGCCGAAGTAGCTGGCCGCCAGGACCAGCCGCCCCTTGCCGATGGGCACTTCGACGATGGCCGCGCCGTCGGCGACTTCCGAGAGCACCGTGCCCTTCCCCGTCTGCCACGGCGTGACCCACTGCGTAACGCCGAGCGTGAGGAGTTTGCCGCCCACGGTCGCCCGCAGGACTTCGCCGGCGGGGACTTTTCGCCGCCCGACTTCGCGGATGCCCGCCAGGCGCGCCGTGAAGCGGTCGGCCGGGTACCGGTAGAGCCCCTGCGAGTTGAACGCCCCGGCCTCGGACTCGCAGACGAGCGTGCCGCCGGCGCGCACGAACGCCTCGAACGCCTTCTCGGTCGCCTCGTCGGTCACGATGGCGCGCGGCATGAAGAGGATCTTGAGGCCGTCGAGGGCGTCCAGGTGGGCCTCTTCTACAAACATATAAGGAATCGACCGCCGCGTCAGGGCCCGGGCGTAGCCGACGAGGGCGTTCTGGGCGCGACGGGCGTTCTCTTCCTCGGCCCACGTCAGGTAGTACGCCTGCGGGCTGAAGAGGAGGCCGACCTGGGCCTTGTCGGGCCGATAGGCGTCGAAGAGCTTGCGATGCTTTTCGAGGGTCCGGCCGGTCACGCGCATGGCGGCCAGGCGCTCCTCGGCCAGGCCGTCGTCGCCGACGAGGCCGAAGCCGGCCGACTCGTAGCCGAAGACCTCGTCGCGCCAGCACCAGAAGATGATCGTGTCGGCGCCGCAGCCCAGGCCGTTCCAGATCCACCGCTGCTGGCTGCGGGCGTCGACGCTGTCGTACATTTTGAACCCCGTGGCCGCGCGGCCGCCCTGGACCTCGCTCAGCCAGACGAGCTTGTCGCGGGCGGCGGACTTCACCGCCTCGACGCGGAGGCCGAAGTCCGCGTCGTCCAGCGGGAACCATTTCGGGAAGCTCGAGCATCCGACGCCGTCCAGGCCGTCGGCGATGAACCAGTCGTTGCCGCGGTTCAGGGCCTGGTCGAAGCCGCCCCCCGGCATGAGGACGCACGGGGCCGGGCCGTGGGCGGTGACGGGTTTCGGCGCGGCCAGGGGCTTCATCACCTCGTACCGGGCGCGGGCGTGGCGGTCGGCCCGGGCCGTGAGGAAATGTTGAAATGCCATCATCTCCGTATACGGGCACCCGCGAAGCCGGCCGGGGTCGACCTCGTCCCAGGAGCCGTAGCGGCGCTGCCAGACCTCGTTGAGGCCGTCGAGTCCGCCGAACCGCTCCTGGAGCCAGGCCCGGAAGGCCCCCAACGTGTGCTCGCAGTAGCAGACCGGCGACTCAGCGTGGACGTTCCAGCGCAGCTCGTTCCAGGCGTCCCATCCGCGGACGGCCTTCGCGCCGCGGTAGCGGGAGACGGTCGTGGCGAGGAACTGCTTCATGCGGTCCCAGATGCCGGGATGGTCAGTGCATCCGCCGGGCGTGATGCCGAAGTGGGCCTCCGAGCGGTTGACGGACTTGACGGGGTGGCCCTCGCGGTTCACGAGTTCGCAGCCCGGGACCTCCCGGAGGATCCAGTACGGCTGGATCTCGGCGATGGTGCTCAGGATGACACCGATCCCGTTCTTGGCGGCCAGGTCGACGAGGCGGTCGTAGTCGTCGAACCGGAATTCGCCCGGCTTGGCCTCGACCCAGCCCCAGAGGACCCAGAGCTGGACCGTGTTGAGGCCGGCCTCGCGAATCTTCGCGAAATCATCGGCCCAGTATTTCGCGTTGGGGAACGGGGCACGGTAGTATTGAACGCCGAGGTTCATGGCAATACGTCCTTTCTTCGGAATCCGGGTGGCACGGTGCTGCCGCGTGACGGAATACTGTAGCGAAGTGGCCGCAAGATGCAATGCGAGAGTGACGCGTGGACCGACCGGCCATGTAGGCCGCGGCGTGCCGCGGCTCCCTGCACAATCGAACGGCCACGGCGCCGCGGCACGCCGCGGCCTACATGACGAACGACCGCCGCCGGAAAAACGTGGCGCCCCCTTGCATTTCGCACGAGGCCACGCGAATAATGCACTGAAGCAGGGAAGCCCGGAGTCAGCGGCCGGGCGGCCCGGATACGTCGAGCGTGGCTCGGCGTAGTCACGGGCGCGAAGAGGTCAGGGAAAAGACGTCAGCACCGTGTGTCCAAGCCCGACGAAAAGTACAAGGCGAACGAACCAGGTTCCGAAACCTTGAGACCCAGTAGAAGGGCAAAAGAGACACGGTGAGGCAAGCCCAAACCTGATCGAACTCGTGCTCGCGACTGCGTCCAGCCACGCTCTCTTTCTTTGGCGCGCCGCATCGGAACGGGTGCCATGCTTT
>Ga0209777_10004260_pt1 | contig 17032 bp, 12 predicted proteins | sample FrelakmetHBP12HB_FD_187147 | JGI IMG/M metagenome (GOLD analysis project Ga0209777, IMG submission 187147) | Freshwater lake sediment microbial communities from the University of Notre Dame, USA, for methane emissions studies -HBP12 HB (SPAdes)... | ecosystem: Environmental > Aquatic >...
ACCCGATGCAGGCCATCGACGCGGCGACCACCAGGGTGATGAGCAGCATCACCCAGAAAATCTTGCGGTCCAGTGACTCGCGGAAACTGTCAACAATCAATGCCCAAAACTGCATAGAACCTCGCTGAGTGAGAATGGCGAATGACGAATTACGAATGGCGAATGCACTGCCTCAAACCTGGCACTCTTCGTCGTCAATTCGATCTTCGCCATTCGACATTCAGGTTCACGCTCGCGGTATCGACTTCACTCCAGCCGGTCTGGCGCTCGGCGACGCGCTCGCTCCCATGGCCTCCACGAGAATGTCCTCCAAACTAAAGCGGTGCGGCTGGACCGATTCGATCAGCACGCCCCGACCGCGCAATAGATCGATCACTTCGTTGACTTTTTGGGCGTCGTGCCCGCCAAGGGTGACGATGTTTCCGTCGATTCCTGCGCCGACGGCTTTTAGCTTGTCGCGAATCGGCCCGGCATCGCCGGTAAAGGCGATCCTGTACTCGACGGTGTGCTCGGTGAGTTCCCGCAAGGTGCCCTGCCGCGCGACAAGCCCCTCCACCAGAATGGCCACGCGATCGCAGACCATTTCCAACTCGCTGAGCAGGTGGGAGTTCAGAAAGACCGTCTTGCCCTCGCGGCGCAGCTCCAACAATAGCTCACGCACGTCGCGCCGCCCCACCGGATCGAGCCCGTCGGTTGGTTCGTCAAGGACGACGAGTTCCGGATCGTTTATTATCGCCTGGGCGACGCCCAGCCGCTGAAGCATGCCCTTTGAATACTGGTCGATCCGCGTGTCGCCCCACTGTGCCAGCCCCATGCGCTCCAACAGCATCGGCCCTCGCCGCCGCCGCTCGCTTCGCGGGACTTTCGCCAGGGCCGCGTAGAAATCCAACAACTGCAAACCAGTCAGGTATCCCGGAAAGCGGTGATTCTCCGGGAGGTACCCGGTCCGGGCGAGCTTGCCGCGGTGGCCTAGCGGACGCCCAAGAATTGTCCCCAGGGCCTTGGTCGGGCGAACCACGGTCATCATGATTTTTACCAGCGTTGTTTTGCCCGCTCCATTTGGACCGAGCAATCCGAAAATCTCGCCCCGACCGACCTGAATGTTCACGCCGCGCAGGGCGTGGATGTTTCTGCCGTACGTCTTGCAGACGTCGATCAAGTCGACGGCCCAGTTGGTCATCTCAGTGACGCCTAGTCCGACCATAATGATCCCCGTGAGGCCATCAGGCCGTCGGCGACCTGCGAAGCTGTTGCGTCAAACGACACGTCGATCCACTCTGTGGTGCGGAACCGCTTGAACCAAGTGCGCTGAGCCTTGGCGAACTGCCGCGTGTTGATTTTGATCAACTCTATCGTCTCTGCAAGTTTCGGCCCGCCCGAAAGATGCGCGATGATCTCGGCATACCCAAGCGCCTGCCGTGCGGCTGTACTAAGTGGTCGGCCTTCGGCCAGCAGCGACTTTACCTCATCTACCAGTCCGGCGGCGAACATCCGCCGTATGCGTTCGTTTATGCGATGTCCGAGGTCCTCCTTTTCACGGCGAACGCCAATGAACACGCACTCATACTTGGTTCTATCCCGGTCCCACTGCTCTTGCAGCGAGCTGATTGGCCGGCCGGTCAACTCAAACACCTCCAGCGCCCGGACGAGCCGACGGAGATCATTGGGGTGAATCCGCTCCGCCGCGTTCGGATCGACCTGTTTCAACCGCACATGAAGGACCGGCGTCCCGTCGCGCCTGGCCTCCTGTTGAAGCCGCTCGCGGAGTTTAGGGTCGGCGCCGGGGCCCTCGAAGAGTCCTTCGCTTAGGGCTTTTATGTACAGCGGCGTTCCTCCAACGACAAAAATCAGTCGTCCACGAGAGTGGATGTCGGCGATGGCCTGCTCAGCGCGTTGGACGTACTGAGCCACGGAGAACTCCTCGGACGGCTCAACGACGTCGATCAGATGGTGTGGGACTTCGGCTCGAACCTGCGCAGACGGCTTGGCTGTGCCGATGTCCATCCGTCTGTAAACCTTCATGGAATCGATGCTTATGATCTCTCCGCCCGTGCGGAGGGCGAGTTCCAGACCCAGGCCGGCTTTGCCGGAAGCCGTACAGCCCAGGATGAAAGTCAAGCGTGGCGGCATTTCACATGACCTTTAGTTTCGATTTGATCGCTGGGCACACTTATCGCCGGATTATCAAAACCGTCCCTGGGCAATCCATACCGCGTCCTGGCACAGCTAGCAATGAGCAATTGGGTCCGTGACAGATTAGGCGGCCTTGGGGTAGGGCAGGTGGTTCTCCCGGCTATGCCGGGAGATTGACCTGCCGCACCACAGCGGCAGGTCAATCCCGGCGCGCCGGGACTGACGCGGAACAACGACCTGCCCTACATTTTTTCGCGATCGCCGATTCTGTCACGGACCCTGAGCAATTGAGCAATCGCTTTCGCGCTTGCATTCCCGGGCGAGTTCCGGCAGAATGCTCAATCGGAGATTTGCGCCGTCGGTCGGAGGACCGCGTAGGAGGGAACGAATAATGGATTCATTGGCAATTCGTAGACTCGTTTTTTGTGTTCTGATTGCGGGCGTATTGAGTTCGGTGCAGCGCGCCCGGGCCGTGCTAGGCGAACCGCCGGCGAACGACAATTGCGTCAACGCCACCGCGCTCGGAACGCTGCCGGTATCGGTCCTGGGGAGCACCTTCGCCGCAACCAGCGACATCGTGACTCCCTGTGGCGTTGGGTCCGGGCCATTCACCAACGTCTGGTACAGCGTTATCGGCACGGGCGGGACTCTCACCGCGACGGTCTGCAGCGCGAGCACGACGATCGACGATACGAAGATATCCGTTTTCTGCGGGGACTGCGATCAACGGGTCTGCGTGGCCGGCAACGATGACAACTGTGACGCTAACATCAACTCGCTTCTTTCCACGACGAGTTGGTGTTCGGTGCCGGGGCAGGTCTATTTGATTACCGTCGGCGGATATGACTTGTCCACGCAGTTCGGCGTTTTCGATCTGTCCGTCACTGACGCTGGGGATACCTGCGGTAACGCCGTTAGTTGCGTATTCTCCCCGCCGACCAATGACACTTGCGCGACCGCTGAGCAGGTGACGATTGGTGTCAGCGTTTCAGGGAATAACTTCGCGGCGCAGAACGACGCGGTCCCTTTCTGCGGGACCGATCCGCCCGGCCACGGCGTTTGGTACAAGGTGGTGGGCAACGGCAACAAACTGACGGCCTCGACCTGCGGCATGGGAACCGACTTCGACACGCGAATCCAAGTCTATTGCGATTGCCAGTTGACGTGCATCGACGGCAACGACGATTACTGCGACTTGCAGTCGTCGGTCACGTGGTGCTCGGATATGGGGCACACGTACTATATCCTTGTGGGCGGGTTTGAAGCTGACACAGGCAATTTCCAGTTTCAAGTAAACGATACCACGAAGGCGTGCACAACGCCTCCGGCTTGCACACCCCCACCAACCGGCGCTTGCTGCGTCAACGGGCAGTGCATCGGGACGATCACGGAAGCGGACTGTGTGACCGCGGGGGGTACGTGGTTCGTTGGGGGCGACTGTGGGACCTTCGTCTGTTACGGCGCCTGCTGCGATGGAACAACCGGCCTTTGTACGGACAACACCAACCCGGCGGCCTGTACGGGGATTCAGCAAACCTACCACGATCATCAGAGCTGCGCGCAGCTCAACCCGCCGTGCACACAACACACCGGGGCCTGCTGCGACGGGACGACCGGACTGTGTACGGACGGTGTTGCTCCGGGAAATTGCCTGGGTATTCAGCAAACCTGGCACAAGGGCGAGCTTTGTGCCGCGCTCAATCCGCCATGCACTCAGCACACAGGGGCATGTTGCGACGGGGCCACCGGCCTGTGTACGGACGGTGTTGCTCCGGGAAATTGCCTGGGTGTTCAGAGAACCTGGCACAAGGGCGAGCTTTGCGCCGCGCTCAATCCGCCATGCACTCAGCACACAGGGGCATGTTGCGACGGGACCACCGGCCTGTGTACTGACGGTGTTGCTCCGGGAAATTGCCTGGGTGTTCAGCAAACCTGGCACAAGGGCGAGCTTTGCGCCGCGCTCAATCCGCCTTGCACTCAGCATACCGGGGCATGTTGCGACGTGGCCACCGGGATTTGCACTGATAACGTGTTGCCCGGCAACTGCGTCGGAGGTCAACTTACATGGCACAAGGATGAACTCTGCTCTGCACTGAATCCGCCTTGTACGCAACACACCGGCGCATGTTGCGGCGGGACCACCGGGATTTGCACTGATAACGTGCTGCCCGGCCATTGCGTCGGAGGTCAACTTACATGGCACAAGGATGAACTCTGCTCTGCGCTGAATCCGCCTTGTACGCAACACACCGGCGCGTGCTGCGACGGGACTACCGGCCTGTGTACTGACAACGTCCTGCCGGGGAATTGCGTCGGGAATCAGCAGACTTGGTACAAGGGCGAACTCTGCTCCGCGATCAACCCGCCGTGCACGCAGCACACCGGGGCGTGCTGCGACGGGACCACCACCGGGCTGTGCACGGACAATGTCCTGCCGGGCAATTGTGTGGGCAACCAACAGACATGGTTCAAGGGTGAACTCTGTTCGGCGCTCAACCCGCCTTGCGCTCAACACACCGGCGCTTGCTGCGATGCCGAAAACGGGGTCTGCAAAGACGGAGTCCTTCCCGGCAGTTGCGTAGGCGTTCAACGGACCTGGTACAAGGGCGAATTGTGTGTGGCGCTCAATCCGCCGTGCGCCAAGCATACCGGGGCGTGCTGCGACGGGGAGACCGGTCTTTGTAGGGATCGGATCCTCCCGGCCGACTGCGTTGGCCCGCAGCAGACCTGGTTCAAGGACGAACTCTGTTCCGCGATTGCTCCACCGTGCGCCCAACACAGCGGCGCATGCTGCGACGGGACCACGGGGCTGTGTACGGACAATGTGCTACCGGGCAACTGTGTCGGCAACCAGCAAAGTTGGCACAAGGGCGAACTGTGCTCCGCCCTGAATCCACCATGCACGCAGCACACGGGCGCGTGCTGCGACGGGACCACGGGACTGTGCATGGACGACGTGCTTCCGGGCAACTGTATCGGGATGCAACAGACCTGGCACAAGGGCGAATTGTGCTCCGCCCTGAATCCGCCGTGTACGCAGCACACGGGCGCCTGCTGCCAGACAGCGCCCGGTGCGGGCGGGGTCTGTACGGACAACGTTTTGCCGCAAAATTGCGTTGGCGCGGGGCAGGTCTGGACCAAGGGTACGTTGTGTGCGGACGTGGTGTGCAACGAAGTGAGAGGGGCATGTTGCAACGCGCTGACCGGGATATGCACGGACAACGTGCTCTTGGGGAATTGTCAAGGGCCTCAACAACATTGGACCCAGGGAGGGACCTGTGCGAGCGTCACCTGCACGGCACTCAGCGGCGCCTGCTGCGACCGATCGACCGGGACCTGCACCATGACGGTGGCCGCGGGTTGCGTCTGTGCGGATTGTCAGTGGTCGATGAATTTAACTTGCGCCGATGTGAATTGCCCGCCGACTCCAACGGGTCCTATCCCGACAGTTTCCGAATGGGGTGTTGCGGTGCTGGCGATCGTGCTTCTTATCGGCGCCAAGCTCGCTTTCGCCCGGCCCCAGAGCCTGAAAGATTCCTAATCCGGATGGGGACGGGTGGCCCATCCATTGGACGTGTGGCCCATTCATTGCGAAGCAATGGGTGGGGGCACGATGATCGAGTGCCGAAGGACCCCGATTTCTGCAGCGCTCATCCGCGCATATGCGTGACTGGGCAGCCCCTCGAATGTTGAAAGCGAGCTGCGCGGAAACGCATTTAGTCTTTTATCATCGCGACCCCGCGCTTTGCTGTCGCAAAGCATGGGCCACCCGTCCGGGTGAACACTTCTATGTGTGCTCGGACGTGGGATACGCGGGCGGGGGGTCGATGCCGGGGAAGGAACTGCCCACGGTGGTCGTGCAGTGGTGCCCGGCGCGGCGATTGGTCGAAGCGACGATGGCGGCGTTACGCGAGGCCGAGGTGCCCGTGATCGCCCGCATCCGCGACGACGCGATTTGCTTCGATCTGCGGACCCTACGCCCCTCCGACTTCGAACTGCTCCTGGCATCCGTAAGCGCCGCGGGGTGGGACGAGGGGGCCGGTTCGGCCCGAGACGGCGTACCGCTGCCCGTTCTTCAATACTCGGAGCGATCGGGCGAAGAAAAGAGGTGGCTGCCCCCGAGCCTCAATCACCTCTGTGGGCGCGCCGGGGGCCATGCGCGAACTTCACACCTATGAGCGTCAGCAGCATTAGCGGAAGCATCCCAACCACGCCGATCCCACACGGGCCACCCTGGCGCAGCGTTCTTGCACACTGAGCGTCGGAATTGGTGTCAGTCCTCGTCGCGGGCCGAACGGGTAGCGATGGCTCCCATAAACCAAGCGGGCTCGATTTAACCAGTGCGGGCAAGAGTGCTTCAACGAGCGCCGCCGTCGGATCGTTACCATCTCTCAAGGCGATGAATGAATCGTGGCCCACTTCGAGAAGCAACGGTTCTAGGTCTGACCTCTTAACCTCGAAACGAGGGAGTGGAAGACCACACGAGATCACGTCCACGCCAACCCCTGGCGTAACTTCAAGGTCGGCGACACACGAATCGGTCCCAGTCGACTCAACGGTGGCGATCTTCGCGCTGAATGCGCCGAATGTTACTGAACCAATGTCACAACCGAAATCGAGCAAGAAGGGATCTTCATCGTAGCAGGAGAACGTCTTTGGAACGATACCGAGACGGACCTTCGCACCTACGCCGAGCGAACCTCTGATTTCGAGCCACATAGTGACCCACCCATCTTCACCCTCCGGCGTAATCGCTAGGAAGTCGTTCAGGTCAATGAACACCGTCGCGCCTACACCCGCCACGCCCTTAATATCGCCCCCAAAATACACCAGATACTTCGTCCCTTCTTGATAGTGCTCCGCAAGGGTCGTTCGGATCAGTTGTTCTAGCTTGTCTCGCAGGGTGTAGATCACGTTCCACTCACAGCTCAGAGGGCAGTCGCTCCCGTCCCAGTCGCAAGAGGCATTGTAGCAAGGTGGGTTGCACGCGCCGTTACCGATCAAAGAACGGGGGCATCCGGGAGCACAATCGCAATCGCCCGTGATCGGGCAGGGGTCGCATGCGTCGCCGATCCGATCACCGTTGGAGTCGGCCTGGTCCTCATTGGCAACGAGCGGGCAATTGTCGCAGGCGTCGCCGTGGGAGTCAGCGTCGGAGTTAAGCTGGTCGCTGTTGATCACAAAGGGGCAGTTGTCGGTAGCGTCTGGGACGCCGTCGCCGTCGGAATCAGCACCACAGGTAACGTCGAAGACGCAGGCGGAGCCGAAGTCGGGTCCGCCGTAGTCGTCGCCGTAGGATCCGATTATGGCAGTGTCGCCGCTTAGCGACAAGGACGCTCCAAACTGGTCGTTCGCGGCGACATCAGAGGGGATGATCTTCGCTGTTTCGCCCCATGTCGGACCAGTTCGTCGGAACAGATAAGCTGCGCCGCAGTCCGCGCCGGCGGAACAGTCCTTCCCACTGGCACCCACCAGGACCGCATCGGCGTAGATGGAGACAGGCAACCCGAAACCATCGCCAGCCGCTCGGTCGGAGGCTGTCAGTTTTGCCTCTTCTAACCATGTTGCACCGTCGAACCGGTAAACATAGGCGGCACCGCAGTCAACGCCGGGGTTGCAGTTATCGCCGTGGGACCCAATGAGTGCGGCGCTTCCGCTGATTGCCACAGAGTAGCCGAAGTTGTCCTCCGCCGCTGGCTGCGAGGCTGCCAGTCGCTGTTCCTGAATCCACGTTGTTCCATTGAAGCGATAGACGTAGGCTGCTCCGCAGTGCGCCCCCGCGGCGCAGCTCTCGAAGACTGCTCCGATGACGGCCACATCCCCATCCACCGCAACCCAGTGTCCGAAGTAAAACGAGGGGACACTGACGACCGCCTCCTGCACCCAAGACGTTCCGTCGAATCGGTAGAAGTACGCGGAGTTCGCGTAGTAGGCCCCGACGACAGCGACGTTGCCATCAGCAGCGACTGACCATCCGAAGCGCCCGCCTGGCCCGGTGAGTTTCGCCTCCTGAACCCAAGTGCTCCCGTTGAAACGATAGACGTAGACCGCGTCGCTAACGTACGCGCCAACGACCGCGACATTGCCGCTAATCGCGACCGACCAGCCGAAGCGGGCACCTGCGACGGCGTCGGAAGCGGTAAGTTTCGCTTCTTGAACCCAGTGACCGCTCATCTCACGGAAGATGTAAGCCGACCCGCAGTCGGGCCCCGCGGCGCAGTCGTCGAGTCCTGCTCCCAGAATCGCTACGCCTCCGCTCAGGCAAACGGGCACAGGGAAGCGGTCGCCAGCAGACCCGTCGGATGCCGTGAGCTCCGCCACCTGACACTGCGCGAAGGCTTCCCCGGTAAATGTGCCAGTAGCCGGGAAGCCAAGCACGACGACGGCGGAGAACAAGCGTGATTTCGTGAATCGTACTTTTCTTGAAAACATGTGTCCCTCCCTTTGGACGCGAAGACTCACCTTGAGATCTCGCGTCCACTTTACAGGGGCGGATGACGGATTGATCGGCGCGAATCACACGGCGTGGCGCGCCGCATTCCGCCCAAGCTGGAATTGTATACGATTCCGACCGCCGGATGAAGAGCGGCGAATAGTCTGTTCCCGAAGAACGCCGCGGCGGCGGTTATTCCTTCTTTTTTAGTTCAAAGACGCCGTTGGGCTGCGAACGTGTGTAGTCAGCGGCCCGCCAGGGAAAGCCGTAGCGCGGCCATCTCCTCGGCGTTGCGAACCAGCAGGATGTCGCCGACCAGCACCGGGTGGTTCCAAGTTTTGCCCTCGATCGCCGGGAACCGCGCAAGCTCCGTGAACCGGTCGGGGGTCGCCCCGACCAGCGCCAGCTCACCCTCCTCCGACAGCACCAGCAGCAAATCCTGGTCAGGCAACAGGACGAGCTGGCCGTTGCCGTAACGCCCGCCCTTCCATTTACGCTTGCCGTCATTGAGGTCGATACACGCGAGAATGCTGCCGTCAAAGCCAAAGGCATGACCCTTGTGCACGACGAAGTCGTTGAAGTAGGGTTTCAGCCCGCGCGAGGTCCAGCGCTCCTGGGCGGTCCATCCGCCGAATCCGTGGGCAACCGCGATGCGGCGCGTGCCGACTCCTCCAGACATGTCAGTGGTGGTGATCAGGATATCGCCATCAGCGGTGAGCGCCGGCTGCACCATACCGGCTCCCGGCCACTCGTGCTGCCAAAGCACGGTGCCATCGGCGGGCGCAACACTCGTGGCACCGACTTCATTCAGCAGCAGGACCTGAGCGACTCCGTCGATCGTTAGCAGATGTGGCGAGCTGTAACTTCCACGGTGAGCCGGGCCGAGCCATCGCGGTCTGCCGGTGGCCGGATCATAGGCGACCAGCCGACCGGCGGCGGCGACGATGACTGCGTCGCCGACCACCAATGGCGAACTCGCGAAGCCCCAGTACGGCACTTTCGCATCCGCATCGGCCGCCACGTTGCGCGACCAGACCACGGCGCCATTGGCGGCGTCGAGCGCATTCAGAATTCCGGTCGCACCAAATGTGTATACGCGACCGTTGCTGAGGGTCGGCGTCGCGCGCGGGCCGGGGCCGGCGTTCGCCTCCCAAAACCGGGTCGCGTCGCGGTGCCTCCAGACTGGCTCGCCTGTGGCCACCTTGTAGCAGGCGACGACTTCGTCGTCGCCGCGTTGCTCCTGGGTGTAGAGTAGGTCGCGGTGAACGGCGAAAGAGGACCAGGCCGGCCCGACCGGCCGCCGCCACAGTTCGACGGGCGGCGACGCCGACCAGTTGGTCTCGATGCGCACGCCGGGAACGATGCTGTCGCGATGGGGTCCGCGAAAGCCGGGCCAGTCAGCCGCTGCCTTCGCCACGGTCTGAGCTGGTGACGTCGGAGTGTCTGCTGCGTCCCGCACCGACGAGACCTTCTTCGGCTCGTCGTTGCCTTGAGCCAGGAGCCGCTCCTCGGAAGTCGCCGACCAACGCCAGGCGAAATCCAAACCGCCCACGGCGCGAACGCCACCGATCCGGACGAACGCCCACCCTCCACTCGCGAGCAGGACTACCGCGACTATCACCGCGCGACGAGGTCGGTCGGCGAGACGACGACTGGCAGCGACCGCGACTACGAAAACGATGGTCAGCAACGGGACGGCGTAGAAGACGAACAGCATCCCCATCCCCGCCGTCGCCACCGACACGTGGAGGATGCGCGACGTCCCGTATAGCGAGATGATCATCAGCAGGACTGCGCCCCAGCGCTCGGGTCGAGGAGCCCGGCTGAAGAACGCCCACCACCCGGCGACAGCCAGCCCGCCGATGAATGTGCCAAGAAACCAGTACATGCCTTGATCGGGCATGACGATTGGCAGTACGAACCAAGTCAGGCATTGCAGCATTGCGAGGAGCACGCCGGGCCAAAGCCGAAGCGGTTTCCGGGGAGTTGGTTCGTCGATTTGAACGATGGTCATGTCGCGGCTCCATCTCATGCAGGGCCGATACCGATCGAAGGTAGCGAGACAAGCGAAAATGGGGCCAACAGGAGTCTCCCGTCGAAAGCAAGCCTCTTCCTCTTATCAGTGCCCACCCGCATTACCTACACACCGAGTATCCACGCCGCAAGACAGACTGCCGCAAAAGGCACTCCGCCGATCGTCTGATAGACTTCAGGTAGGAGGAGGGCGCGCGCCCCTGTTAGTGTGACAGCCAGGAAGGGGACTGGTTAGCGGAACGCGAAACTCAGAGTTCGACCGGTGTGGTCTAGCCGAATCCCCTTCATCCCCTGGGTGCGCCGGTCTACAGCTCCCCTACGGCTACGACTACCGCTCACGGGCTTGGTACGCGGACCATCAGGACGGGAATGTTGGTCCGGTGGCGGAGACTGTTGGCGACGCTGCCGAGCAGGACGTCCTTGACGAAGCGATGTCCGTGGGTGGCCATGGCTATAAGGTCGCAATCTTCGGCCTTGGCCGCGGCAATAATCTGATCGGCCGGGTCGCCGCACTCCAGACGAAAGCTCACGTTGAACCCCTCACTCGCCATTTCATCGGCGCGTTTCTTGAGGTAAGTGCGGTCGCCGACGATCTCCTCGGAATCCTCCAGGTTGAGTTGCTCCTGGTTGCGGGCGGCGAATCCGTCGGCTACGTGGATCAGCACAAGCCGCGAACTCATCAATTTCGCCAGCGGTCGGATGTGCTGGAGAATCACCGTATCGACGGGCGAGTTCTCCAACGGAATGAGGATCACGCGATACATGTTTTGGTCTGCTCCAAGGCGACCTTTGCCCACAAACAGAGGATGCTCGCATCTTGCGAGCGTGTTTGGCCGTCAGCAGCGGAAATATGCGACCCCTACAGGGTCGTGGTGTTTGTGGCGCCTCCAATCCGGTGGCGGCGTCCCGGTGCGCCGGAACTTGCCACCGGCTACTATCGGGCAGGCTTTCAGCCTGCATTTCGATGATTCAGTGGTCCCGGCGCTATACCGGTCGCTCCCGCTCCCGGCTCGGATTGGCGGGCAGAGCCCGCCCTACCCTCTTGGGGTTCGGATGACCGCTCGTTCCCGGCGCGCCGGGACTCGCGGTATTGATTAGCGGGCAGAGCCCGCCCTACCGTCTGAAACCCGGCGCCTGATCACCCGCGATTTCATCCTGCTACGGCCTGCACCAGAAGATATCCGTTTAGCACGATGATGACAATGGTCACGAACCACGAGACGACCGTCAATGGCGCCCCGTTGGCGAATTTGCCCATCTTTTTCTTCTGACCCGTGAACCACACCAACGGAACCACGGCGAAGCTCAATTGAAGGGAGAGGATCACCTGGCTGAGAATCAAGAGCCGTCCGACGCCCTGCTCTCCGTAGAGTCCGGCGACCACGACGGCCGGCCCTATCGCGATCAACCTGGTTATCAAGCGTCGAAGCCACGGACGCAACCGAAGATCGACGAATCCCTCCATCACGATTTGGCCGGCCAGCGTGCCGGTGAGCGTCGAATTCTGACCGGAAGCGAGCAGCGCAACCGCGAAAAGCGTGCTTGCCAGGGGCACGCCCATCACCGGCGAGAGCAGCTTGTAAGCGTCGCCGATGTCAGCCACGTTCTGATGCTCCGTGCCATGAAAGACAACGGCGGCGAGCATGAGAATGGCCGCGTTGATGAAAAACGCCGCGAGCAACGAGACTGACGAATCGAGCGCGGCGTAGCGAATGGCCATCGCCTTGCCCGCTTCGTTGCGCTCGTAGGCCCGCGTCTGCACGATGCTGGAGTGAAGATACAGGTTGTGCGGCATGACCGTGGCCCCGAGGATGCCGATGGCGATATAGAGCATGGCCGGATTGGCGACGATCTGCGACTGCGGGACCAGTCCGGCCAGCACCGCGCCGATCGGCGGATTGGTTTGAAGGAGGTTGTAGGCGAAACACGCCCCGATGACGACGATCAAAGCCGCCACGATGCACTCCAACGTGCGGAACCCCTTGTGCTGGAGGAACAGGACGAGCATTACGTCCAATGCGGTCGCGCAGACGCCGACGACCAGGGGCACGCCAAGGAGCAGGTTGAGCGCGATCGCCGATCCGATCACCTCGGCCAGGTCGCACGCGGCGATGGCGATTTCGCACATCACCCACTGGAATATGGCGGCACGCCGGGAAAAATGATCGCGGCAGGCCTGCGCAAGATCGCGTTCGGTCGCGATTCCCAGCTTGAGCGCCAAGTGCTGAAGCAGAATGGCCATGAAGTTGGAAACCAAGATCACGGATAGCAGCGTGTAACCGAACCGCGCCCCGCCCGCCAGGTCGGTCGCCCAGTTGCCGGGATCCATGTACCCGACAGCCACCATCAGCCCGGGGCCGGCAAACGCGACGATCTTGCGCCAGCGCGGGGCGCTTGGTGAAACCCGGATGCTTGCATGGACCTCGCGCAGCGAAGGTGTGGTACGCGCCCGTCGCCAGCCCGGATCAGCCGCGACGGACACACCGCCAAGAGACGCCGTGCCGGTTGCGCTGTTCGATTCGCCCGCCCGCAGCAGGGGTTGCGCCGCACCCTGATCCACCATGATTTCCATGCCGCACTTCGTAAAAGAGTTTCATGAAGTTGAGTTCGCTTAACTTTATATCGACACACAGGCGATGTCAACTCTATAATTAGGTACGCCTAACTATTGATTTTCTTGGCGCCGCGCTTGCCGCCCAGGCGAGATTCGGTCAAACTTCATCGCCCGCGGAATCGTCGAGGTGATTGCTCATGCTCAGTGCATCAATCGAGGACTATATCAAGGCGATATACGCCCTCGAATCGGAGCATGCCAAGGCTACCACAAAGGAAATCGCCGACCGTTTAGGGGTGAAGATGGCGTCGGTCACCGGGATGGTAAAGCATTTATCCGCCGAAGGTTATGTGCGTCATGCCCCCTATCGCGGAGTGCATTTGACGGCCAAGGGGCGGACCGTTGCACTGGGGATGATTCGGCGGCACCGGCTGATCGAACTCTTCCTGAACCGGACGCTTGGCCTGTCCTGGGACGAGGTTCACGCCGACGCGGAGAACCTCGAACATGTCGTAAGTGAGCGTCTAATCGAACAAATCTACGAAGTTCTCGGACGGCCTGAGTTCGACCCCCACGGCTCGCCCATCCCGACCGGAGATGGGACTATCGCCCCCTCGCGCGGCATCCGCCTCGACCAGATGGCCGAGGGTGCCGGCGGCGAGGTCGTCGAGGTTTCGGATCGCGATCCGGAGTTCCTGCGTTACCTGACGGGATTGGGGCTGCGCATCGGAAGCGAGGTCGAGATCCGCGATCGGGCGCCGTTCAACGGGCCGATCACGCTCGCCGTCGGGGACCGGACCATTGCGATCGGACACGAAGCCGGTTCGCGGATTCGCGTCGCCGTCGCGATTGACCTCGCGGAAATGACGACGCGGCGCAAGTCAAAACGTAAGTAGCCTTGGAGCAGTTCAGCTGCGGCAAATCGTTTGGTCTCGATCGTCGTCGGCTCATCATGTGGAGTGGACTCAGGCCCGATCGTCGGACCCTTGAATTCCTGACGCGAGCCGGAGAAATTCGGAGCGAACGAAAGGGTGAAGGTGCTCCGCAAAATCATCCGCCAGTTGGAGCGCCCGAATCAGTTCCTGCACATCAGCGAGGTCGCGAATCCTACCGGGATTGGTCATGCCCGAGGCGAGCTTCAATTCTATAAGGCTTGGCAGGCCAACGTATCGGATGCCGTCGATTTCAATCGCGGCGTGTTCGGGATCGGGAAACGAGACCGGCTTGGGGCGGCCGTCCCCCGGAAACTGGCCGGCGACGACAAACTCGATCCGAACACCGGTAGCCGTATCGCGAAGGTTCTTGCTCCCCTCGAAGATAGGGCGATAACCCAAACCTATCAAAGCTCGATGTACGGCCTCAAGCCCGGCGGGCGACACGAGAATGTCTATATCCTCCGTGGTTCGACGGTAGCCATGCGCTACCAGGGCCATTCCCCCAATCACCGCGTACGGGATGCCAAGTTCCCGCAAGCGCGTCGTGATTCCGCGTAGCGATTCATAAACCGGATCCGCTTGCATGAAGAATCTCGACGCCTCCTGAATGGCCGCCGAACCGCCCCGACGCACGATGCTCTCGTATGGTTGCATAGTCTACCTGATCATAGCGACCCGACTCAAGAAGTCCCGTATATCAAGTACCGCCGACCAAAGATCAAGCCCGGCGGTCAGCCGCGGTTCCCATCGCACTCGCCCATTGTACAATCCTCCGGCTAAGTAGGAACGCACAATGGTTGATCCTGGCGAGCCGCGGACTTCAGTCGGCGCGGTGCCGATACCGGCGATAAAACCGGGATTTCCCGGTGCGGATCGCTCCCTTATGGTAAATCTTTCTGCGTTCCTACTTAGCTGCTGTCTGCGATTGGCGTATGCGGCGCAAGATGATTTTCATCCGGGAGTAACGGCCTTGAGCGACGACTTTTCGATCACCAGACGCGTGCAGTTTGCCGAGACCGACCTCGCCGGCGTCTTATACTTCGCCAACTATTTTCGATACATGGAGGAAGTCGAGCACGCCTTCTGGCGTTCGGTGGGACTGCCCTTCGTATCGCCGGAGGGCGAACGCAAGTTCTTTTGGCCGCGGGTGTCCGTCTCCTGCGACTATTCGGCCCCGGCGCGCTTTGAGGACGAGTTGACCCTGGGCTTCCGCGTTACGCATGTCGGAAGCAAGTCGGTGAAGTACGAGATTGAGTTCTCCCGCGATGGTCAGCGGATCGCCACGGGAAGAGTCGCAGCAGTGTGTTGCGAGGTAAGAGATCGACGTTTCGGTCCGATGGATATTCCGGCGACAGCGCGTTCCAAGCTTCTCGCCGCACTCCAACCCGCGCCCCTGATGTGATGCGCAGCGAGCAAGTAGATAATCAGAGCCGCGAGCCCCGGCGCGCCGGGACAGGCGGCAGCGAGCGGATAATCCGAGCCGGGAGCGTCAGCGACCGGTTAATCAGAGCCGCGAGCGACCGCAAGCGGAATGCAATCCCGGCGCGCCGGGAACCCGCGCTACCCGATAATGACTACTAATCACGCGATATTTCTCGGAACCTGGGCCGTTTCGCCCATAGTCCTAGCGGCGGCGATCAACGCCACCGCCGCGGACCCGCAAACCCGGGCCCCCGCCGACGCCTGGTCCTGCTTTCGCGGCACACCGTCACTTACTGGTGTCAGCAGCGCGACACTGCCCGACGAACTTGCCGTAAAATGGAAACTCGACGTCAAGGAACCCGTCACCTCCACCGCCGCCATCGTCGATAGCACCGTATATGTTGGCGCAGACGATTCCAGCCTGTACGCGATCAATCTCACCGACGGCCAGATTCGCTGGAAATACAAGGCCGGCGAGGCGATTCGATCTTCCCCAGCGGTGGCCGCAGGCGTGGTGTTCTTCGGCGATCAGAACGGTACGTTTCACGCCGTCGATGCCAAAACCGGAACGGCCAAGTGGACGCACAAGGTAGACGGCGAGATTATCTCGTCCGCCAACGTAATCGGTGACAAGGTCGTCTTCGGCTCCTACGACGGAAATGTCTATTGCCTTTCCGTCGCCAACGGGTCGCTCGTCTGGAAATTTGAAACCGCCGGCCGCGTCCATGCCTCTCCGGCCATTGTTGACGACGCCGTCATCGTCGCCGGTTGCGACGAATTCATCCACATACTCAGAGCCGCCGAGGGAACCGAAATCGCCAAAATCTCGATGGATTCCGTCACCGGCGCTTCGCCTGCGGTCGTGGGCAACAAGGTGTTCGTCGGCACCTATGGCCAGGACTTCTTGGGAGTCGATTGGAAGGCCGCAAAAATCGCCTGGCGATTCCGTGACGGCGATCGCCAGTTTCCGATTCTTTCGTCCGCCGCGGCCACGGAGAAGATTGTGGTCGTCGGCGGAAGGGACAAGAAGCTCCGCGGCTTCGACCCCGCGACTGGCGCTGTCCTGTGGACCTTTGCAGCCCGCGGCAAGATCGACTCCTCGCCCGTCATCGTCGGCCACCGCGTCTTCGTGGGGTCCGCGGACGGCAACCTCTACACAATAAACCTGGCTGATGGCAAGGAGTTGGCGCGCTTCGAAAGCGGCGCGCCCATCAGCGCCTCCCCGGCCGTGGTAAACGGCGCTCTGGTCATCGGCAATGAAGACGGGGTGGTTTATTGCCTTGGTCCCAGGTAAGACCGACTCGGAGTGCATCCTGCAATCCCTCTCCCCCACAGGTGCAGAGGGCGGGGTTTTCTCTGCGTGCTCAGCGACTCTGCGAGAGAGCCTATCCTCCACAGGGGGAGAAGGCGGGGTGAGGGATAGCCTCTAAGTGCATGGCCCCCGGTTTGAAATTTGAAATCCCGAATCTGTAAGAGCGTGTGTGCAAAGCCCTCTCCCCTTTGGGGGAGAGGGTTGGGTGA